>Ga0208645_1000076_pt1 | contig 164133 bp, 143 predicted proteins | sample VirMetDEL_Sep_01_FD_184519 | JGI IMG/M metagenome (GOLD analysis project Ga0208645, IMG submission 184519) | Aqueous microbial communities from the Delaware River and Bay under freshwater to marine salinity gradient to study organic matter... | ecosystem: Environmental > Aquatic > Marine >...
GCGGCGTCGGCGCTCCTGGCCGAGCAGCTCGCCACCCTTATCATTGCTGTTAGTCATAAACATACCCGTTTGCCTATCCCTTATCGTAAGGGGGAAACGGTGTCCTGTCTTTCATGGGGCTCGTTCACCTGTCTTTTCATCGCTCGCAACAAAAGTATAATTGATTTCAAAGGAGTCCTCGCCTTGAGCAAGATGAGCTGACTCTTCCGGCCCCCTCTGAACGCTAGCTTTTAGCTGACCTTTCAAGTCCTCTATCTCACGACGCATTTTAAGTATCTCTTCTGCTGCACTTGCATCAGGTACTAAATCTGCCCTGGCCCAGCCTATAGCAGGGTTGGTTTTTATAAGTTTAACCAAACTTCGACTTACCTGGCTGCCCAGTTCCGCTGGACTTTCCCAGAATCGACACGGTTTAGATTGTACAAGAACCCTAAATTCCTCTAGCTTTGCCTTTCCTTCCTCGGTGGTTTCACATTTATCGGCGATTAATAATCCCGGCGATTTATGTACAAACCCGATTATCGGCTTGCCTATTTCTTTGGCATAACGGTACTCCATTTCCGTGTACCCAAGACCATCAGGGCCAATGGAACCGTACCTACCTCCCAATACAATAATGTAGTAGTCGCTGTCGTCGATCACCTTTTTGATAAGGCTCCATTGATCTTCGTTTGCAGCCGGAAACAGCTCCATTCCAGACGGGATGCAATCCAGCTCAAGAAGCGCCTGCATTATCTCCTGTCGCTCGTCCTGAAGATCTTTGAAGGTAGAGCTAACAAATACTTGATAGCGTTTTTCCATGTGCCACGTAGCTCCGTAGGCTGTTTTGTAGTTGACGTCTCTGAGAGGAGATCGAGCGTACCCTTGAAGCCAATCTAACGCATCTCTAACGCGGCTTCATAGCTGCGTCTGTGGCAGATCTCAGTATCACCTTTACGCGCCGTCTACGCAGTCACAGATAGCTATCCAATTGCTGGCACCAAAAGATAATCACGAATAATCAAAATTACTTCTGCTTCGTCGTCTGCCGACAAGCCCAGATATTCCCGTGCAGGGATATCACCCCATGGGATAGAGCTGCCCTTGCTCGTTTTGCCGGATGCACCTTTCTTCTGCCCGAACTGGTGGACTGCGCCGTAAGGCCGGTCTGTGCCGAACGCCAGCTCGGTACTGGTGACTTGCTTGCGCAGGGTGTCCTGGAGCGTGCCTTTCTCCCGCAGGATTCCGGTGCCTTTCTTCCTTTTCAGGGTTACAGGTGAGAGTGGCGCCCAAGGCGAGCCGTCCGGCGCGATCTTGCGACGGAAGCGCTCGTCGGTGGACTGGTGGAGGTATTCACCGATGTCATTCAGCGGTGTAGTGAAGTCGTCCAGGCGGCGAGCCAACTCTTCCAGGGCGTTGCCAACCAGGCTGCTATCAATGACGACATCGAGCATTGCACCGGCCATGGGGATCTCCTATTCAGGGCGGCTATATAGCAGCACGCCAAGGCGAAGCTGCTCCAGGTACTCCGTGCTGTCTGCCTCTGGCACAAAGGAACTGACTCCGGCCCAGCCATCGTCGCCGACTTCGAACGCTGCCAGGGCCGGTGTAGGTTGGCCCTCAACCTTGAAGCGGCGAAGGTAGCGGCGTCGTACTACGGCCTTGCTCTGACCCTCCAGCCACTCCAGCCGGACCCACACTTCGTCGGGGGCTTTCAGGGCGTCGGCCAGTAGAGGCAATTCCCGCGCAACACCGGAACGCTTGATGAGCAACGGCCCCGTAGGCGTGTTGCTGAAAAGCCCCCGACCGATCACCACGGCATCACCGGTTACATCCTTGAACACTGCGGGGACTGACTCAGTCGCGCCGAACTCACTCAGGAATTGCTCCAGGTACTTTTGATCCGTTAGCCCTTCGGGTAGCACACGGCTTGTCGGGACTGGCCGGGGCGCCGGCATCGCGTCTCGTGGTCGACGATTGGGGAGGCCCGATGTCGTGGCGCTGTATTTGGCACCTGGCACAGGCTGGGGCAATGGATCATAGGCACGCAACGGTGGCACGGCTGGGGCTAAACGCGACTGACCTGGTGCATATTCAAAGCCGGGATCAATGCCCTTGGGCACCCGCACAGTGCGCGGGCCATTGGGGCTGTTCTTGCCGATGACTCGATCTTCCCACTCAATAGTAGGCGCCGGTCCAACCGTTAGGCCTTGGCGCTCCACGTCCCTAGCCGAGGCCATGAACTTCTTACACTTGCAGCCCCAGCCGTTTTGCGGGGTATGCGACGACCACCAGGGATCATCCAGCGGCAGCGTGGTGCCGTTCCAGGCCAGGTGCATTGGACGTGGGTGTGCGCTGTCACCGTGGCGATAGATGCCGTAGGGACGGCGCTTGCGTAGCTCCGGGTCCGCCATTTGCGCTTCACGACCGGCGTTGTAGGACTGCCGCAGGTTGGTTTCCCAAATGACATTGGTACGCCAACCGCGCTCGCCCTGGTACTGCCAGCCATGCTTACCGACGACCTGGTCAAAGTCTTTGCGGAACTGCTCAAGGGTGGCGCCATTGGCAATCGACTTTTCTACGGCTCCGCGCAGGTCGGCCAGGAGATCCCGTTTTAGAGCGCCTGCCACGACAAAAGCGCTGTCATGCTCAGTGGTGTAGATATCCGTCCAGGAGCGAGTCGACAGATTCACCTTGCCACGAAAATAGTCGACTTGTTCTTTGAAAGGGAGCGAGCCGTAGGATATACCCATAACTATTTTCCTATAAGATGATGGCTTCTAGGGTTTCAATATGTGGAGCTGTGCGATGGCGTATCAATCTAGAATTCCAGCAGAAGACATTTATCTTCTTTCAGCGGGCAGAGCTTTCTATAACTACACCTATCTCGAATGGGGTGTAATTTGGACCATCGCCAAACTCAGCTCAGGTGGCATGGGCGATGTACCTAAAGGGGAAACAGCAAAAAAAATTGCAACTGCCTTATCCCGTGCGATAGAAAACACAGAGCCACCTCTGCCAAAGCAATTGAGACTTGAACTTATTAAATTTCATGAGGCGTTTATTGAAGCTATCAGGAAACGAAATAAGCTTTTGCACGCACACCCATATACCGCACCAGGAGGGGAACAGCAGCTAGGGGGCGGTGGCGTTCAATGGCCCATATCTGCCGTTGACGAAGCGGCCCTTTTTTTTGAAGAAACCGCAATTTCCGGCAACACCATTTTTCATGGTGAACTGAAAAAAGTACGGCCATAAATTATTCATTACAGACCTCTCAATATGTCATAACGGCCAGCCAAGCTAGCGGCTGCTAGGCCATCGGCAATAGCGTCCGCTAACTGGCTAGTCGTCATCGCCGGATAGGTTTCAATCAGCCGATCCCGAAACTCTTCCAGGCTATGAACGGTGTCGAGCAATTCCTTGATCTGCTCGACCATGTCATCCAAGTACACACCCACCGTCCGCTCCATCGTTCGCACCTGGTTATCTACTATGTCCGATATTGCCAATGGTTTCGTGGGTGCCTGCTCTCTGTTGGCTGCCTGGACCAACACCGGAGTGGCGACAGGCGCAGCAACGCCCAGCAGTTCGGCGCCAGCGGCAGGAGCCGGGATATTCAGCTTGTCGCGGATAACCGACTGTTCGACCTTCAACCCCAACGGCACCAGCTTCTCCAGCGCTTCGATCAAGATTTTGGCGTTTTCGGGCTTGGGTACGTCGAGGATCAATCGCGGATACGGCCGACCAGGTGCAAAGTTCAGATCGCACCAGGGGCGCACAAAGTATCGGTTAAGCGTATTGGATTCGGCCTTGGCATCAGCTTGCAGCAGGTCCAGGCGAACCTCGTTATGGATCGTTGCCTGGGCCTGGCTGGAGCCGTCGTCGGTGGACATGGTTTGACCTACTACAGCCTTGCTGACCTGTTTGTCCCACCACTCAGCCAAGCCTTTGAAGAAGTCCCCGGCACCGGCAACGTTGGCTGCCTGGGTAAAGTCGATACGCATGCTGTCCGGGATCACCGCCGCCGCATCGCTGCCCAAGTTCGCAACGGCTGACATGAGCGTGGCGATATCGTCCTTGCTCGCACCAGGTCCGTAGCGACCTACGCGCATAGGCATGCCGAAGATGTCGGCGAAGCCCATCCAGTCCTTCCAGGTCCACGCCTTGCACATGTATCCGACCGCAGCCAGGCGCGCCAAGCCACCCCGGATCGGCAGGCCCGAACGAATGCGCGGCAGGTGGACAACGAACTTGTACGGTGTCAAAGGAATGCCATCGATCATGTCGGTTTCATCCAGGAGCCGCAGCTCCCGGCCGGTGTCGCGGTCGAACTGGAAGAAACGCTGGTCACGCGGCTCAAAGCGCGATGGGTTCCAGGTCTTGCCGCTGCGGTCCCACATGATTTCGGAGACGGCATAGCCCTTGCCCATGGCGTCGGTCAGGTCGGCTTGCAGTTCGCCGAATTCCGGGGAGTCGACTATTTCCTTGAGCTGGTCGGCCCGGCGCACGTCCTCGGCATCATCGCTGGCGGCTTCGACGCGGATGGCAAGACCAGAGACCGCCAGTTTGCGGGTGCCTAACACCGAAGCGTAATGCAGATCCCGTTCCTCCATTTCCTCGGCAAGGGTCAGGTAGTCGTGGGCGTTCCCTTCGGCGGCGGCTTGCAAGATGGCGGCGAGACGACCAGGCGTCAGGCCGCTGGCGACCGACTGGTGCCAAACCTGGCGGATGCCGGTGGTGCGGGCTGCGGCTAGCTCTTCGGTGAGTTTGTCGTATTGGATCGGGCGACCGTACTGGTCGACGATTTTGGATTCAGCCATTACCAAATGCCTTTTGTGGAGCGCCAACCGGCGCCGATCTGGATCTCGCGATCATGTTGGGACGCGGGCTGGACTCGGTGATATTCGATGATCTCGACTTCCTGGCGGGATGCATAGTCGGCCAGCACTGCGGCAATACCGGCGTCGCCGTGGCGCTTGGGTCCGGCTTTTTCGCCTTTCTCGTTGGTCCGTTTTTCCGGGATGCGAGCTACGCCCTTGACCATCCGAAAGGCGCGCACGTCGCTGACCACGTCCTTGTCGGCAGGGATGTCGTAGAACGTGTCGTCTTCCAGGGAGGCCTTGAACGGCGGCATGTTGTCGCGATACCAGCCCTCGGTGAGCATCACTCGCTCGATGCGGTTGAAGCCGAACTCGACGGCGGTGTCTTCCGACAGTTGCGAGCCGTTGCCCCTGGCGTCGTCGGCGCCTTTGAGGAAGTTGGGTAAGCGACGAATGATGTAAAACTTAATCTGGAGTTGTTGCTTGAACGGGACGTTACGCAGCTCGACCACAAAGGGCGTGCGTTTGCGCAGATTCTGTTCTTTGAGCAACGGCCAGAAGACCGAGAGGTCGCCGGAGCGGCCGAAGTCCATGCCATAGAAGCTCTGTACATCCAGCGGGATCGCCGAGAGCAGCGGGAGCAAATGCTCTTCGCACCACTCCAGGGACTCGGCCAGGCGCAGGTGTTCGGCGATGGTTTCGTAACCTTGCGGGTACGCCAGGCGCAGCACCGGCACGTCACGGTTACTGCGTTGTTCGACCAGGGCCATGCTGAGAAAGGCGCCACCACCTTGGGACGGTATGCAATCCAGCTCCTCTTCGGCAGCATCGCCATAGAAGTCGTACACGTCCTGGACCCAGGCAGCTTCTTCTTCGGGCTTGTACTCAATGCCTTTGCGCAGGCAGACCCTGTTGTAAAGCCCATCAGATACGGCTTCGCGGAATGGGCAGCGGAACAGCACCCCCTTGCGCTTGCCTGCACGGATATCGTTGATCAGTTCGTTAAAGGCGTTTTCGGTGCCGTCGTGCGTGCTGATTACATGGACTTCACCGCCCCAGATCAATAGCGCCAGTGCGGCTTTCAGCAGCTCGGCCAGATCCTGGTGGAACGCCGCTTCGTCGATCACGACAACACCCTGACGGCCCCGCAGGTTGGACGGTCGGCTGGTCAGCGCGACAATGCGGTGGCCGCTGGGAAACCCTATGGTGTAGGTCTTGATGTGCTTGTCTGGATCGCTGTCGGGCCAGATGCCTTCCTCGATCTCTTCCGCTGCGTAGTTGTACGCTCGGGCCCACATGGCGCATGCCTGGATGTACTCCACCGTCATGTCCTGGTTGTATCCCAGGTAGTAGACAGTCTGACCACCGGCCGGTTTCTCGGCAGCGGCTACCAGTACGTTGTCTGCTGCCTCTGCCCAGGTGAGACCGATACGACGGGACTTTTCGCCAACTTTGAGCGGGGCACGGATACCGATCCACTCTTTCTGATAATCGAGCAGGACTGATGGCGCAATGATGCTTGCGGTATTTTCAAGCACGACGGGAACGCTCATGCTATGCACCTTCTAATTCGCTGCATCATTCGACCAACAATGTTCAAGGGACATGACAGATGATTGACTGGGTTGCCGCTGCATTCACAAGCGCTAAAACGGCGAGTGACATCGCCAAAAGCCTGATCACGTTGCGCGATGAAGATCTGGTGAGAGGTCGGGTTATGGACCTGACCGGCACACTGATGGATCTGCAACAACAGATGATGCAAGGCCAGCAGGAGCAAATGGCGCTGATCAAGCAAGTGTATGAACTGGAAGAAGCCCTTAGAAAAGTGAGCGCCAAACAGAACATTCTTGATCGCTACGAATTGCTGGGTGTGGGTCCCGCAAAGGTGGTCTACGCCCTTAAGGCGGAGTTTCAAGATACTGAACCTGCTCACTTGTGCTGCACAAATTGTTACGACAAAGGTCAGCGCTCCGTTTTGAAGGCTATGAAACAGGCTGGGTCGACCTCGATGAAGTTCTCGTGCCCTGACTGCGCCAACACGTTCTACATTGCAGGAGAGTTTCTTCCTGCTGCATTGAGGGCACGATAGAAAGGCCGTCATGCTGCCATCCCCAGAATCTCGCGACGAATTTCGTCTACCGTCGCTTGATTCAGCCCACCTTTCTTGGCAATTTTCTCAATGCGAGATGCTGCTGCCTCGGCCCTCTCGCGGAACTCGGCCTGCCATTTCTTCTGTACTACTGACGCCTTGCCCAACTCGGCCACTGCCTTAGCCACCTTCGGCAGATCCATCTTGTCGCCGTCAGTCATCAGCAACTTGAACAGGTGTTCCTGGACCAGGCGCATCAGCGCTTCGTTGACGGCGCCTTCCTCATCCGGTGCAGCAGCCACCACGGCACGCGCCTGCTCGCTAGCCATCTTCAATGCGGATAGCTTCGATTCGAAGTCTTGGCCGTAACGGTGAAGTGCCGATTTGCTGATCGAAAAACCCTGGGTCGACAACTCGTTAGCAAGGGCTTCGTAGTCGCTGAAATTGTTTTCGGCCAGGGCTTTGTCGAGCCAGTTTTTGACCGACTTGGGCAGACTGGCGACTTTGCTGCGCGGGGGCATGGGGTCAGCTCCAGTATTTTTCTGGGCGGGCGATACCTGGATTACAGGGAATGGTGTACTCGGCAATGTCGACTCCGTAGTGGGTCAGGCCGCAAATCCATACACCGATTGGCTGTTTGTTCAGCGTGACCAACTGGCGGTCGGCCAGATAGTCCAGTTCGCGCCGTAGCTCCAGGCTAGTGGCGTCGGGAAAAATGCCCTGGATAGTCGACAGCACCACGGCCTCGTGGGGATCAACGGGGCGCGACGTGTTGAGGGTGAGAATGACGTACCAACGCAGGGATTCCCGGCGTACCTTGGCTGGATCGATGTTCATGGGCGTAGTCCTTTGAGTTGCACGTTTTCTAATTTGAGTGCCAGGCCATCAAGCTTGGATTCGATAATGGATTGATTGCGTACCCAATCCTCGCGACGGACGTAGTGCAAAGGCATATCGCCGCGCAAACGTTCCATGCCGATCTCGACCTGACGCAACCGCTCGCTGTCCTTGTCCACGATGGCAAACCGTTGATCCAGGCGCCGTTCCATTTGCACCAGGAGCATTTTCATAACGCCGACAAAGGCGCCGAGGATGGTCACGGCGATACTGATCATCTGCCACACAGGCATTTCAAAAGTCGCCATCAGTGCTTGCTCCTTTCGCGACGTGCTTGGCACTGCGCGCAACGTTGCACACCAGGGACAGCCTGTCGCCTGTCTTCCGGGATGGGCATGTCGCAATCAGGCACCTGACAGAACTCGGCCGAAGGGCCTTTCAAAACTTCTTGCTGTGCCAAATGAGTCGCTAAAGAGCTTTCGTTGTGCAGGGTTTCCAGCACGCTGGCGTAGTCACTTGCTTTCATTGAGGGTCCAATTGATCAGGCGTGTGAGCTGTGCCCGGCAGATTCCATACCGCTCGCCATTGCGCACCTGGTTGGTCAGGAGTTGTTCTTGGGTGACGCCTGAGTCGAGGTCGTCAGCGGTTCCGGTTCCGCTGGCTGGCGCAGGAGTTCGGCCGGAGCCGTTCGGGGTTGGCATGTTGGGGGTGGAGGCGAAACCGTTGGCGGTGTTCCACACGCGGACAAAGCCAGTAGTGAACACAGCAACAGGCAGCGGCTCCGGCTTCGCGTCCAAGGCTCGGCGATAAAGTTTGTTAACACGGGCGATATCTCCGGTGAGTCGGTCGGTGGTTTGGCGTAGCGTTTCCTTGGTGTCGGCGAGCTGGGCGGCCAACTCATTGCCCTTGCCTTGCTCGGTGCGCAACTGCGTCAGGGCTGCGTCAGAGGCTCGCTGCTTTTCTTCGGCGTATTGCGTGCGCAGATCGGCGACGTCGGTATCCCCCTGGGCTTTCCCCAGGCCGTAGCCTTCGTCATAGCCGTCCTGACGGTTTAGATGTAGGCCGTACACCACGGCGGCGATCACGCCCACGTACCAGAGAAGTGGCTTGACCAGGTCGAACAAGGCTTTCATCGGCACACTCCCTGGCCCCAGCCATCGGCGACGTATAGGGCTTCCCAGCGCAACAGAATCAGGCGCGGGTATTGGCGGTTTTCTTTGAAGGCTGCGGCCGAGCGGCCGTTGTTGAACCGCTCGACAGAGTTGAACCAGGTCAGCGGATCGGCTCCTTTAGCCGATGCCAACTTGCGGTCTTTGATCACCCAGCCCAAACCGCCGTTGTAGGCAGAAAGGATCAGCGCCCCTTGTTCGCAGGGGCCATGCGCCTGGATACGCTTCGCTAGCCAGCGGTCATAGCTGACAAGCGCTTGCATGGACCAAACCGGGTTGTACGGTTCGACCTTGCCAAGAGCCTTGGGAAACAGCTCGGCAAGCCAGGTGGCGGTCGAGGGCATCACCTGGCCCAAGCCTTGCGCACCGACAGGCGACTTTGCGTCGAACTTCCAGCGGCTTTCCTGGTGGATCTGTGCGGCGAAGGTGGAGACCGGGGCGTCTAGGCCCCACTCGGCCTGGGCAATGCGGGTCAGGTCGCGTCGGTATCGGTCGGCCTGGTCTGGGATCTCCGCCTTGGCCGGTGGGCTGGCGACCAGTGCCACGAGTAAGCCCATGCAGGTAGCCGCTATATATAGAAGGGAGCGAGAGCGCCGCATGTCAGAGCCCCAACGTCAGGCCAAGGACACAGCCCAGCACGACCAAAGCGCGGCGGATGCCTGCCATGGATTGATCGCAATTCGGGACCATGTCTGGACGCGCATAGGGGAACAGCGCTCTGTCGAGCCAATAACCCAGCACACAGCCCAGCGTGACCAGGCCGCATTTATAAAGGACGACGGGCAGCTTGGTTGGGGCGACGATAGCCAGGCAGAACAGCAAGGCGATGGTGATCAACGCCCAGAAGGTCATACGGGGCGTGCGGGGACGCCGCTTCGGTGCGGTGGAAGTCATTGGGATACTCGCGGTGAGTGGATGGCGGCGCGCAATGCGGCCAGGTGTTGAGCGGCGACCACAGCGTTGCCGGGTACATGGACGGGTGCCCGGTACTCTGCAAAGGTCGGCGTGATGGTTCTTACAGCGGGGCGCAATTTCTCTTGCTGGCGCACGTGCTGCTGGGTGCGGCCGTCAGCCTGCGCGATATGCAGTTGCACCAACTCCCGCCAGTCGGCCGGAACCTTGGCCCACAGCACCGCCCGCGCAGCATCATCACCAGCGACGAGAATGAGCTGGGCAAACTGGCGCGGCCATCGAGGCCGAGAGACGTTGGGGGGAGCGGGAGCGTATTGCATGGTGCGAACCTGCCGTTGGGGGAACGGTGCCAGCTTCGCGTACAGCGGGGATTGGTTGAGTATCAGCGGGGTTTAAGAAAAAGCCCCGCTCGATGGCGGGACTGTTTGATTCAAAGCAGCTTCATTGCATAGGTCGCCGCCAGACCCTGCGGCGCTCTTGCAAGTTCTAGCCGGACCTCCGAGGTTCCTTTAGCGATTTTCTTCGCGGCAGATTTAGGTTTCCCACCAGCAAGCAAAATCGGCTGTTGTCGTGCAAGTTCATCGATAAAAAAGTCGTTAACCAGGCTAAATGCACTTCCCCGTCCCAAGAGTCCTTGAAACAACACATCGCGCAGAGCTTCGGCTCTTTCGTAATCAGCATCACTGGTTGAAGGTGTGGAAAGCAGAATCACAGTTAGGCCAGTTATCGTACTGCTATCTTTTCCACTGATCTGGACGACGGCAGCAGCGCTGCCAACTTGAACCGTACCGCTCCAACGTTTCAGCCCATCAGATCCGGATTCAGACAGTTGGCTTTGTACATTTGGAAGCTCTGCCAACATCTGATCAAGATTGTGTTTGAACGCATGTTTTGGCGACTCTACTGCGGCTTGTGCTGACACCCAAACAGCCAAAGTCAGAAACGCAACGATAATTCTGGCAGCCTTCATAGCACTCCTCCAATGAGCGACTCTAATGAATCGTCCCTTCTTCAAATCCAAATAGATCGGGCTCATTCTTGCGATGCAGCGCCCGTTGTCGGCGAATGATGTCATAAATAGTTTGGTTCGCAAGGTCGTACTTGCTGACCAGGTCAGGGATCGGGATGTCGTTGTCTTTCCAGTCCCGGTAGATTTTGGCGTCTCGCAAGGCCCGCTTGAGTGCGTCACCCCGTGGCAGATAAACCACTCGACCACCCATGACCGAGCAAATCGCAAAGACGACATGCCGCGCCAGCTCGGCGGCTTCCACTCCCGGCTTGATCTCGACCAGGAGCTTAGCCTCGGCAATTTCTACCATCTCTCGCAATGAACCCTCCCAGCGGGATATAACCGTGGGGTCTTGCATGTTCGCCAACACCTTCTTGGCGTCCAGTTGATCGGTGTCATCCGGGAATAGTTCTTCGTTCATCGCTCAGGCCTCGCGTGTCGGCGAGCATCGTAGGTCAATGCCGCAACCATTTTCTGAAGTTGTTGAGGGTCCAGCCATTCCACGCGCTCAACCTTGAACATGCGCAGGGCCATGCCATCTGCATAGGCCCAGGAGCGTTTTGCTTCGGCGAGAAACGCCTCGATTTTGCCCACCAATTTTGCCCGGTCTGGCGCTGCCGCTGGTGCTTTGCGCCCCTGATTTTTAGCGGGTGCAGACTCCCACCCCAAGCGGGTGAACTCGGCCAGAACGGCGCCGATCTGGCGCGGGTTGAGGTCTTTGGCTGAACGTACACCCGCTACCCGGCCCAACAAGGCGCGGTAGGTCTCGTCATCCAGCCCCAGGTCTTTCTTGGCTATGTGGATTTTGCTTAGTTGCAGATTTCGTGTAGTCACTGTCTTGCTCCTTTGATCAGTGCCTGGAACGCTGTCGGGTCGTTTCGAGACAGTGCGGCGACACCATGAATAGTCATCGTGAGCGCATGCTCTGTTTCGTCGAACTTACCGGCGGTGCGGATCTGTTCCAGCTCGTTTTGGGTGCCGCTGTAGATTTCCATCTTGAGCTTGCTGGCCCCCATAGCCAGGCGCTTATCACTGTCGCGCTTGCGCTGGGCACGTTTACGCTCGCGGGCCAGGCGGGTTTGGCGCTGTTTGGGTGTTTCGTCTGTCATGGGTGGCTGCTCATCAGTACCGGACAACCACGTCCGGCAGACCGCCCCGGCATACCGGGGTGGTTTCGCTTAGTGAAGGGTTGTAGTGCTCGGTTGCCAGCGGCACGCAGGGACGGTGCCCAGCATCTTTTCGCTGGCGACCAGGTCGAACACCTTGTTGAAGATGCGGACGGCTTCTGTCTGCCTGGGCGCGCCCAGCGGGCTGGTTGGTACGCCTGTCATGTCGATGGCGACAGACGGCCTGCCGTTGTCTTCGCAGCGGTCTTCCAGGGTGAGGGTGATCTTGGCCATATGGGCTCCTAGCGTTGTTTGTGAAAGGTGATGTGGTAGTCACGGGCGATCTGGCGCACGTACTTCTCGCTCATGTGGTGTTTACGGGCAATCCATTTGGGCGAGTTGCCCAGGGCGGCATCGGCCATGATCAATGCCGCGTGCTTGCTGACATCGACGTGGGGACCGTCAACCTCGGCGGGCACTACGGCCTCCGACGTTGCGACCGAGGTGGCAGGTGCAAACAGATGGGCATACACCAGCGACCGCTCCGGGTTAATGGTGAACGTCGCCGGGGCGCTGCTCATCTGGTGACCGATTTGCTGGACCTTGCCGCCGCGTGCCAGGAACTCCGCAGTCAGGCGGTCTAGGTTGGCGCGCTCGATGTCGTGTTGCGGCGAATGCATTGGCAGCGGATCGCTGCGTGTATCGTGATAGCGCTCCATGTCAGGCCCCCAATGCTCGGAAGCCTGGCTGGTTGTCTTTCCCCAGCCGCTGGATGTAATGCGCTACAGCAGTGATGCCTTCGCGCTGGCTCTGTGCTTCTGGAACACCAGGAACAAAGAGCGTTACGTTGTCGAGGCGGGACAGGCGAGCGGTGACCGTGATGATGTCGCGAACCAGTTTTTCTTCGCCCTGGGCGAGAGCAATCGCACCCTCTGGGAGGGTGTTACCGAAGTCGATGCGGCCCGATGCGAAACAATAGGCGGTGATGGTTTTTTTCATCTCACACCCCCGCGATATCAAGGCTGATGGGCTCGTATTGGTCCGTATCGCCAACACGCTGATACACACGAATGTAGGACTTGGAGCCAACCACCTGGCAGGCGTCGCCGATGGCTTGCATGGCGCGCTGCCAGCGTTCATCGGTGATTTCCATACGGCGCAACGCCAGGACGCGGGCTGTGCGGATGTCGCCTTTTTGGTCCGTCCGGAAGGCGTCATTTACCAACGTGACCACCTCGGGACGCGCCCCGGTGGTCCAGTCCCGTAGGCATTCGTCAATCAACGCCCGCGCAGCCTGGAGGCGTTCGTCGAAAGCGATGCTTTCCTGGACGGCGCGCGTGATTTTGAAGCGCCCGTCGAAGCTGATCAGGCTGATATTCCCCTTCTTACCACCGATCTTGGCGCGGTACTGCTCGGCACTGAGTTCGACAAAGGCTTCGATATCACCGAAAGCGGAACCCTTGAACTGTGTCAGTACTTCCTGGATGGCGATGGCTTGAGCGACCAATTTGAGCACCAAAGTGTCCCGCTCCAGGTCGATAGGCTTGATCATGCTTTCCGGGATCAGCCGCTTTTGCGCGTCGACGCGGTAGCCTTCGGGAATGATTTGTTGTTGTGTCATTGCAGGGTTCCTCAGTGGAGAGTCGGACGCGACCAGTCGGCAGGACGGGCGGCGCTGATGGGTTCGCGCCACTCCAGGGTCACGCCCTGGAACTGCACGTTGAAACGGGTGCTGCCGGCTGAGCCGTGGCGTTGATAGCCTTCGGTGTGACCGAGGTTGAGTAGGCGCTGGCCGGACTCCGGGCTGATCACCAGAAGGTTGGTCGCGGGGTAAAACCCCTGCACGCGGATACCGTTCCCCTGCAAGCTGCGGGCTGCGGCGTTGAACACCCGCAGACGGTCTGCCAGTGTTGGGGTCAGGACTTTCAATTGCGTGCGGTTAGTGGAGGCGAGCATGGGCGTTCTCCTGGTTGCAGCAGTCGGGGTTGATTGGGCAGTGTTGGCAGGCGCGCCAGTGCTGCATGGCCTGCGGGTTGTGGGTCGGTGCGGGCTTTTCGCGGTAGCTTTGGCACTGATCGGTGGTCACGGTCCCGTCAAGAGCGACACACTCAATGCGTCCCAGGGTTTCCATCACGCGCCGCTCTACGCCCGCCGTGCTAGGCGATGCATAGCGGTTGGATAGGATCAGGCTGACGGCTGTGCGGCTCATGCCGATGCGCTGGCTGGCCTTGGTTTTGTTGCTGGCGGCAACCTCGGCAGCGAGCAGGCGCACGAACAACGGCACCTCGTTGCCCCAGGCGGATAGGTTGACCTGGTTCATCGGGTCACCTCTTGGTCAGCCTTGCGCCACACCACCTGATCCAGGTTCGGGTCGTAGACCTGGTCGAAGTCGCGCTGGTAGATGGGGTGTTTAGGGCCGCTGTACTTCGATGGAATCAAGCGGAAGCGGGTCTTGAAACCAGCGGTGCCGCCTCGGCGTGTCAGGTAGCCTGCCTTTGTCAGTCCGGACAAATACACATGGGCACCGAACTCGCTGATAGATACGCCGTTTACGCTCGCGGCAACTGCCGCCTCGGCGGCGCTGAATTCGCCAAGGATGCGCAACGCCCGCCAGATGTTTTCGGCCCCGGCTGCATAGGTCGACACTTTGCCGTTTCTGGTGACGCGGGGGGCTTCAACACCTTCGTCTTTAAGGAGGGTCCATTCGGCATCGAAACGACCGATGCTTCGTACCTTGCTGACAATCCCGGCCTTTTCCATGTCACGGAAGTAAGCGCGTACTGCTTCATCATCTTGGTTCGATTTGCGTGCAACGGCATACGTCGTCAGCTCTTTAGGACTGGCGTTTACGGCACGGATGGCTTCCCAAATATGCTGGCGTGGGGACTTACCGCCCACCATCACCAAATCAGCTCTTGCTCTTGGCATACCTCAAGCCCTCCGCGACGGCGCTTCGCCGGTAAACCAGCTGTCGGAGCCCCAGCCAGCAAGGTCGATACTGTCAATGCAGCGGGCGCGGGCTTCGCTGTAGACCTTGTAAAGGTTGACCGCTACGCGGCGTAGGCAGCCATTCACCTTCTTGCGCAGGTCATCCAGCAAATCGTCAGCAAAGTGCAATTCGGGGTAGCTGGACTCGGCCAAGGCGCGCAGATCGTCGAGGGTGGCGCGTTGCGCAGGCACCCACTCCAGTACCCGATTGTGTAGGCGCTCCAGCTTCGCCAGGCTACCGGGCACACGCTCTTCACCGATCAGGACGATGGTCCCTTCGCTGGCGTTGTAGATGTCGGTCAGAACGTTGGCTACAGCCTTTTCGAGCAGGTATTGCACATCGTCAATGAGCAACGGGCGCCCGCTTTTGGATAACTGCTCGGCGATCTGGTCCACCATCACCGACAAGGTCGGGGCCGGTTGGATGCTCATTTCGCGCAAGATGGCATGCAGAAAAGCCTTCTTGCTCCAGGTGTCGCGGCATTCCACGTAGTAGGCGCGGTGTTGGTTTGCGGCGAAGGCGGCGCCGACGCTTTTACCCAGCCCACTTGCGCCGTACATCACCACCAGGCCGGGCAGTCCGGCTGGGCGGTTGTGGGTTCTGGCGATAGCGGCGGACAAGAGGCCGACGTTGGTCAGGGGAACAATCTTGGTAACACTCATAATTCGACTCCTAAAGGTCTTGGGTTAAGCGCGGGCTTGCTCGGCGAACGCGAACATCTGCTGAATTGAGGTGAAGTCCGGGTGCTGCGGGTATCGGGAATGCCATTGCATTTCCTCTGGCGACAGCGGCTCGCCGCTGGTGAGGCGGGCATCGAGCTGGTTCCAGAGGCGATAGCGGGCAGTTGGGTCGGTGGGTAGGTCGAAGGCTTTGGGCTTCGGCGCTGACAGTTCAGCGAAACGGCGGGCGTCAGCCATCTGTTCAAGGCTGAGCTGCGCCGATGGCGCGGTGGTCGGTGCGATCATTTCCACGCGCTTGCCCGTCAGGGTTTCGAGCTTGTCAACAGCGCGTTTCATCTGGCCGCTTTCGCGCTTGTCGTAGGCCTTCTCAATCATGGCTTTCGGCATGTAGTCGCAGGCGTTGCCGTCGACCAGGGCTTCACCGATCAGGTCGCCATCAAGCGTGCGGACCCAAACGCGGGACGCATCGCGCACGTCGTAGGCCAGACGGATTTCTTCGCCATGAAAGCTGCGCAAGGCATCAAGGAAGTAGGTTTCGCCTGCCCAGGTGACTTCTCCGCGACGTGTCGGGCGCACGACTTGTGGGCGCGACAGGTCATTGAGCAGCTCGGCCGGGGCGATAATTGGCTCCCAGCCTTCGGTGCGTGCGGCTTCCCACGCTTCGTTCGGGCTCATGTGCCGCAGCTTGCCAGTCAGCGGGTCGCGGAATTTGGCGAGCCCCCGGTGCGGGTTGTTGTTGTAGGTTTCAATTTCGTATTCGACACCGGCCATGAACTCGGCAAAGGTCGGTATCAAGCGAGTACGGCCGGTTTCGCGCAGCTCTTTGCGGCCGATCCGATGCACTTTGGTGCCTGCATGTTTGTCCATGTCGGCGCCGATGTAGCTGGTCAGCTTCTTGGCCGCGTTGACCCAAATCGTTTGATGGGAACGCTCGATAAGACCGCGTGCCTGGCTGTTGTAGGGCAATGCATGGGTCATGGTGCCGCCGAGACGGTCGACCACTTCACGGACGGTGTCGTTGGCAAAGCCTGACCCGTTGTCGACGTAGAACATGGCGAACATGCCGTGCTGCATCGCGTCACGCAGGGCGTCCATCACACCGATGGTGGACTCGGCTTCGCCAATGGATATGCCCAGGGCTTTGCGTGTTGCGACATCGAGGACGGTAGTGGCTTCTGGGCGGTACGGCTTGCCGGTGCGCGGGTTCAGCACCTCGGCGTCGAACTTGTGGCCGTCGGCGGTGAATACGTCGCAGGGGTACATGCTCTTAGTGGAGCGGCGCTTGAACGGTTGCAGGGCTTTGAGTTCCTGCGGTGTACGACGGCCACGTTCGCGGGCTTCGGCACTGAGTTTATTAAGGAACCGGCGCACTACATGGATGCTGGGGCGTTCGGCCGGGTTCTTGATGGCAAACTCGGCATAGGCCGATTCGACGCTGGGCTTGGTTGGGCGCTGATAGCACGCCAGGAACGCCGCTGACCATGCAGGAAGACTCATGTCCTTTTGACGGCGAGCGGGTGCCAGGCCGGTTTCACCTTCTTTGCGGTAGTCGGCCAGCCAACGCTTGAGCGTGCGCTCGCTCAAGGAGCGGTCGCCAGTCTTGCGGTCGTTGGCGCGCTGTACCAGGCCGTTCAAATAGGGGGTGAGCTGTTCAGCTTTTGCCAGGGAAACCAGGGTGTCGATGGCACGTTGCTGGCTGATGGTCTGGCTCATACGCTCGACTTCACGCACGAAGGCAAGGCGAGCGGTCATTACAGAGCGTTGATCTTCGCTCAAGCGTGACGGCGAAAAAGCGTCACGCTGAGCAGGTATTAAATCTGTAAGCGGCGCGCACTCCGGCGCTGCGTCAGATACAGAAGCAGCGATTAACGCGGCCTGGGTTTCTGGCGGCAGTGCTGCAAAACGATACTCGACAGCCTTACTGCCAAGACGGCCTTGGCCTTCCCATCGTTCGCGTTTAGCGCGCAGTTGAATTGCTCGCTCTGTTCCCGGCATGCCAGGCAGACCTGCCAATTCACGGGCGGAATACCAATTATGCATGGCTGTCACCCAGCATTTTCTTAAGCTCGCGCGCTTGCCTGGTAGCGTCAGCGGCAACCCGCGCCAGACGGCCAAGCTCTGCGTTGAGTGCGTCGCGACCGTAAGCCACGCGACCACCACGCTGCTCAACCAGCCAGTCCGTTAAAACGTGACTGCTACAAACCTCTTCAAGCAGCGGCGCTCTATAGAACGGCAGGTTATGGTCTGTTCGGGCAGGGCTCGACCATGCGTCAAGCATGTGCTTGCTGACGTCGTCGCCAGACAAGCGAGACATGCGTGCACCAATTTCGTAACGGTCCAGATCGGAACCTTTCAGAATCTCACTGATCAGTTCACTGACCTGTGCAGCATTGTTGCCATTACCTGGGATAGCCAGAACTGGCTGTGGGACAGAGAAGATGTCTAACGTGCGATCATCCTTTACACGGCGCATGTTTATCCCTCCGTGCCGGTTTTACGGTGTCGAAGGGCATAAGCTGGGTTATGCTCTTGGCTAGAAGTTGCGTTGTGTTCTGCGCGTTGCACCCGAATACGGTGTGGAGTGCCGTTTGCGTTCCAGCGTTCGGGCCACAAGTCGATTGGCTTGAGACCTAGCGCACGGGCAATAGCTCGCTCCATTCGCGGATATGCGGTGCGCTTGGCGTTCTTGACGGCAGCATCTGTAACGTCAAGTTCACGCGCCAAGATAGCGAGTGACGTACCTCGGGTACGAAGTTGGTATTTGATCCATTCCCATCGCTGGGCTGGGTCAAGCGGGATTTCGGTTTTGTTCATGCCTAGCGTCCATTCATAACCACCGGCAAGGGTGGTTTTTTGGGATGTCTAACGTTACCTAGGGCATAAACATAGCCAAATATAACTATGTGGTAAAGCGAAAAATGGCGTTTCGCTTTCCATCTTTGGCTGGATGGTGGTTAATTTTGTCTATCTCTTTGATCTGTAAGGCTTTATCGAGAAAGCGAAATTTCGCTTTGTGCAGGGATGCCGTTTCGGATAGCTCAAGGGAGAAAGCGAAATGAGTGAAGGGCTTGCGGAGCGTATCCGGCAATGCGCCGAGATGGCGGGAAGTGGCGATGAGTTGGCGCGACTTACCGCTATCCCACGACGCACCCTTGAGTACTACCTGACCGGGCAGAGTGAGCCCAAGGTAGCGCGGTGTGTAGACATCGCTAAGGCGGTCGGCGTCGACATTGGCTGGCTTGCTTCTGGCGAGGGGGAGAAGTTGAAGGGAGCTGCTTCGCAGTCCATTGCGGACGACAAGTACGCTTACGTGCCCTTGTACGACGCCCACTGTAGTGCGGGACACGGCGCCTGGAGCGAAGGGGCTACTGTCCTAACCCAGCTTGCGTTCACGGCTTACTCGCTTCGTAAGCAAGGCCTGGACTCTGCGCAATTGTCCGCAATCCGAGTGGACGGAGATTCGATGGAGGGGCTGCTAAGCGATGGCGATACTGTGATGATTGACCACAGCCGCAGCTCGCTTGAGGGAGAGGCTGTATACGTCATCCGGCTGGATGACCATCTCTATGCGAAAAGGCTCCAGCGGCAGTTCGACGGGTCTATTCACATCATCAGTGAGAACAAGGCCTACCGCGATATGGTTGTCCCCAGAGATCAGTTGAACGACCTGGAGATAATTGGCCGCGTGGTATGGGCTGGCGGTTGGATCTAACTGACACGGTGTAATAGCACTGCACCGAGACGGCGTTGACGCCCGGTGCCAAAGATTCCGCTAAAACTGGCACCAGGCCAACGCCTGAACTGAATTTGATCTGTTTATTGCTTGGCGGTGCTTTGGCATCGGTTTGAGGATCGGCTCTTTCCCCAAACCCTTACCCCGCTTGGCCCGTCGCACTATCTCCCGCTATATCCCGCCTCATCCCACTGACTTCCTGCCAGTGCCATATCTAGAACCTCCCCACAGGAGTGCTTTGGATCAAAAGCGGATCAAGAGCCTCGCTTCGCATTGTGGAGTGCTTTGGATCAAAAGCGGATCAAGAGCCTCGCTTTGCATTGTGGAGTGCTTTGGATCAAAAGCAGGTCAAGAGCCTCGCTTCGCATTGTGGGGTGCTTTGGATCAAAAGCGGATCAAGAGCCTCGCTTTGCATTGTGGGGGGCTTTGGATCGAAAGCGGATCAAGAGCCTCGCTTTGCATCGTGGGGCGGTTCTTTTTGGATAGTTAGAAGGTGGTGCGCAGGCCCACTTGTACGCTTCTGCCTGCTGCCGGGGCGATGTCGCGCAGGATCGAGCTGGCGTAGCGCACGGTTTGGTTGGTCAGGTTTTCGCCATTGACGAATGCCAGCCACTGGCTGCCGCCGACGTTGAAGCGATAGCCGGCGCTGGCGCCCAGTGTGGTGTAGCCGTCGGTGCCGCTTTCGTTGGAGGGCACACGGCCTTGTCCGGCGGCGTGTTCGATGTCGATGCGCGCTTGCCAGCGGTCCAGTTCCCACAGCAAGCCGCTGTTCAGGCGCAGCGGTGCGATGCGCGGCAGGGCTTCGCCGGTGTCGAGGTTGGTGGCGCGGGTGTAGTCGCCCGACAGTTCCAGTGCGAACTTGCCGTAGGCGCCTTCGCCGAGCTTCCAGTGATCCTGGGCTTCAAAGCCGGCGAAACGGGCGCGCACTCCCGAGTATTCGTATTCGGGGATGCCGCCGGCGTCTTCTTCACCTTCGTCGTTCAATGTGCGACCTGTGCCCAGCAGGCCGATGTAGTTGGAGAAACGGCTGTAGAACACGCCGAAGCTGCCCTTGTGCGTGCCGTTGTCAAAGCGCAGTGCGAGGTCGCTGGATACGGCTTTTTCTTTCTTCAGGTTGGCGTTGCCCAACTCGTAGGTGCCGGTGGCGACGTGAGCGCCGTTGGCGTACAGCTCGTAGAAGGTCGGCGCGCGTTCGGTGTAGCCCAGGGTTGCGGCCAGCGACCAGATCGGCGTGAGGGTGTACACCGCGCCGGACGACAGGCTGCCGGCGGTGAAGTCGTTGGTCTTGTCGGCATTGGCGAAGCGCGCGTTGCCTTTGCTGTCCGGGTCGACGCTGGTGTGCTCCAGGCGCCCGCCGAGGCTGAGTTTCAGGCGCTCGGTGGCCTGCATTTCTTCGAGGATGAACAGCGCGCCGGCGTTGGTGTCGGTCTGCGGTACGAAGGCTTCTTCGCCGAGGGCCGAGAACTCGTTGCGGGTCACTTGTGCGCCGACCACGCCGTCGAAGGGGCCGAGCGGCTGGTGGCGCGCTTCAACCCGGGCTTCATAGCCTTTGTTCTTGAAGATCGTGCCGGTTTCGCCGCCTTCGATTTCGCGGTGCTCGTAGTCGGTGTAGCCGGCGTCGAGTTTCACCGAGGTGAACGGGCCCTGCAGGTTGCGTACCTCGGAGGCAAACGCGTAGTGGTCCTGCTTCATGCGGATCCGCACAGCCTGTTCGGCGGGTGAGCCGTAGTTGCTGTCGTAGGTGCTGTAGGACAGCCCGGCATAACCGTCGTCCCAGGTGTAGGAACCGCCCAGCGCACCGCCGTCCTGGCGCCCGTCGCTGTTGCCCAGGCGGCCGTTTTTGCCGGGGCCGTCTTCGGCTTCCGGAGCGTGGCGGCTGCGGGCTTGGCCCGGGATTTTGAGGTCGTTGAATTCCCGCGCATTCGCGTCCAGGTGCAGGGCGAAGGTGCCGTTGCCGGCTTCGAGTTTGCCCGCGCTGCTGCGCGTGGTGTCGGCGCCGCCGTAGCGTAATTCGCCAGCGCCGTGGATGCCTTCGATGGCTTCGGTGGGGATGCGATTGTCGAAGGTGTTGACCACCCCGCCGATGGCGCTGCCGCCGTACAACAGGGCCGCCGGGCCGCGCACGATTTCGATGCGGTCGACGTTGACCGGGTCCAGCGGCACGGCGTGGTCGTAGGACAGCGACGACGCATCCAGCGCGCCCACGCCGTTGCGCAACAGGCGAATGCGGTCGCCATCCTGGCCGCGGATGATCGGTCGGCTGGCGCCCGGGCCGAAGTAGGACGACGACACGCCCGGTTGCTTGTTCAGGGTTTCGCCGAGGCTGCCTTTTTGCTGCAGGGTCAGCTCATCGCCTTCCAGCACGGTGGTCGGCGAAGCCAGTTGCGCGCTGCCCAGGGGGTTGGCGGTGATGACTTGGGGTTGCAGTTCCAGCGCATGGGCTTCGGAGCAGATCAGCAGGGCGGCGGCGAGGGGCGACAAGCGCCAGGCAGAGGAGAGGGACATCGGACATTCCTTGGCAAACGACAAAAAGAGAAGGCGGCAAACGGTAACGAACAGCTTACGGTTGATAACTATCGTTACAATATAACATCTCTTTTTGCCCTGAAAAGGGCAACTTTTCCCCAGGGGCTATATTCAATGCGGTGCTTCCACCTGTTCGCCCCGTCGGCTAAGGTGCGCGGCTGTATTTCCTCTTTTTGCAAAAGGCCTGGCATGACCGCGACAAGCAACGACCCGCTTCACGGCGTGACTCTGCAACACGTCCTCACCACCCTGGTGGAACACTACGAATGGAGCGGTCTGGCCGAGCGCATCGATGTCCGCTGTTTCAAGAGCGACCCGAGCATCAAGTCGAGCCTGACGTTCCTGCGCAAAACCCCGTGGGCGCGGGAGAAAGTCGAAGGGCTGTACGTGAAACTGATGCGTACCAAACGCCCGTTGGACTGAGCCCATGAAACGCTGTGTGACGGCGGCGGCCCTGGCCGGTTGGGTGGGGTTGGCGATTCAGCAATACCTGATTTTCTATTCGCGCTGGTCGACGGGCGCCAGCCTGTTGGGCGGTCTGGTCAACTTCTTCAGCTTCTTCACCGTGTTGACCAACACCCTGGTGGTGGTGGTGCTGAGCTACGCCGTGGTTGATCGTGATTCAGCGGCGAAGCGGTTTTTCCTGGCGCCCAGGGTCAGCAGCGCGATTGTCGCCAGCATCGTGCTGGTGAGCCTGGCCTATAACCTGCTGCTGCGGCACCTGTGGCAGCCCGAAGGGTTCCAGTTCATCGCCGACGAATTGCTGCACGACGTGATGCCGCTGCTGTTTGTCGTCTACTGGTGGCGCTGTGTGCCCAAGGGCACGTTGCAGTGCAAACACATTGGCCTGTGGGTGTTGTACCCGTTGGTGTACTTCGCCTATGTGCTGCTGCGCGGGGATTTGCTCGGGCAATACCAGTACCCGTTTTTCGACGTCGGCACCCTCGGTTATCCACAGGTGTTCGTGAATGCCGGGGGGATCCTGGCGGGGTTTGTGCTGATTGCTCTGGCGGTGGTGGGGTTGGATAAAAGCATCAAACCCCACGGATGACTCACTCTTCCTCACTGCCCTCGGCGCGCCAGTAGCCGACGGCCTTGAGGAACGCTTCATCGACCTTGTGCGTATCCAGCAGCACCCGGCGCACCTGGCGCGAGAGCTTGGTTTCCATCGCGACGAAGGTGTACAGCGCACCGCTCGGCAGCGTCAGTGCGCGCACGGTGTCGAGCAGGTCGGCCTGGCCGCGCACCACCCAAATCACTTCTACCTCGGCCGCGCTTTGCAGTGCTTGCCGTTCCGCCGCATCGGCGATTTCGATCACCGCCAGCACCGTGCGCCCGGCCGGCAGTTCTTCGAGGCGGCGGGCGATGGCGGGCAGGGCGGTTTCGTCGCCGATCAGCAGGTAGCTGTCGAAGATGTCCGGCACGATCATCGAGCCCCGTGGGCCGCCGATGTACAGGTGCTGGCCGACTTGAGCCTGCTCGGCCCAGGTGGAGGCGGGGCCGTCGCCGTGCAGCACGAAGTCGATGTCCAACTCGCCGAGGCTCAGGTCGAAACGCCGTGGCGTGTAGTCGCGCATGGCCGGCTGCGGGCCATCGCCCTTGATGCTGAAGGTCGGGCTTTGCAGCGCGGCTTGCTCGGCGGCGTTCTGCGGGAACATCAGCTTGATGTGATCGTCACTGCCCAGGCTGACAAACCCCGCCAGTTCGGGGCCGCCGAGGGTGATGCGGCGCATGCGCGGGGTGATATCGACCACCCGCAGCACGTCGAGGCGACGGCGTTTGATCTCGTGGCTGACGCGATGGATGACGGGCGTATTCATTGATTTTCCCCCTGGACAGCTTGAATGGCCGGGCCGTCGACGATGGCTTGTGCGGTGCTGTTGAGCAGCGTGGCGACCCGCGCGATTTCTTCGGCGCTCCAGCGTCCGTGGTGCAGTTGCAAGGCATGACGCAGGTTATGCACCGCCTCGTGGATTTCGGGCGGGCGATCATGGCCGCGCAGCGAGCGTTTGCTCACGTCGATACGCATTCGCACGCCTTCCAGTGCAATCGCCTGCTCACTTAAAGAAAGACGACCGGCGTCGGTGATGGTGTAGCGTTTTTTTCCGCCTTCGGCATCGCCGCTGATCAATTCGCTTTCTTCAAGGAAGGTCAGGGTCGGGTAGATCACGCCGGGGCTGGGGCTGTAGGCGCCGTCGAACAGGCCTTCGATCTGGCGGATCAGGTCGTAGCCGTGGCACGGCTGCTCGGCGATCAGCGCCAGCAACAGCAACTTCAGGTCGCCGGGGGCGAACACGCGTGGGCCGCGACCGCCGCGTTCACGGCCAGGGCGTTTTTCGAAGCCGTCGCGGCCGTCGCCGTGGGAATGGGGATGATGCTCTCTCATTTTGGGTCTCTCCGTTTTGGTTAAGATATAACTTAAGATATATCTTTAGACTGTTCAAGATCAGTCGACCAACGGTCGCGGCCTACTTAACTACCACCGTCCCGCGTGATGCGCCCAGCATGCTGATGGCTCTTCCCATGTGCATGGAGCCAGTGCGATGAGCACATTGATTTCTCCCCCTTACTCGCCAACCTCCTTGGAAATACGCGGTTATCTGCATCAGATCGGTCACCAGTTGCTCGAAACCGACACCCCGTTACTGTCCAAGCGGCCGCTCCCCGTCGAGTTACAACAGCTTGAAAAACTCAACCAGACGCTCACGGCGCACGCGCGCGCTCACTTCGACCGCTGTCGTGCGCTGTATGCCGATGTGGCGCAGGCCGACCTGCAAAGTGACGAGGGCAAGCAACGGCTGGCGACGCTCAAGCGCGACCTCACGGCGCACTTGCAGAAACTGGACGAAACCGGGGTGTTGGGCGGCCAAAGCCTGCGCACGTTCATGGCCAACGACGCCGGCCTGGTCGCGTTGGAACTCGAAGCCAGGCTCAACATCCAGGACTCTCTGCTGCATCGTGAAGAGGCCCGTCTGGTGCAGAACCTGGGGCTCGGGCCGAGCTTTCGACCGGGCATCTATGCGCTGACTTTCAGCTATCGAGCCCAGACGATCGAGTTCGCCGGGGCCTTTGTGTTGACCGAAAAAAACACCCCCGTGGTCGCGCAGCTGACCCCGGCCGACGATGCCGGCTACGTCGTGCTGTTCACGCCGGCCCGCGGCTTCGAGTCGTTCAGCTCGCTGGCCGAGATGAACCGCCGACTGCGCGAGACGATGGCGGTCGGCAGTTGGCGCAAGGAGTTCATGAGCCTGCTGCCGCGCCGGTACTGGGGGCTGTCCGTCATGGGCGTCTGGCCGCTGCAGTTGGTCCCCATCAACAGCGAACCGCTGTGCGAACACACCTACGACGCCAGGCTGGCCAAACGCGCGCTGGATATCGATTGGGCCTTGAGCCTGGACGCCAACCCCGACCATAGCGCCCGACAGCTGCTTGCCGAGTTGGACGACGCGATTCGCGCGGCCTTGCCCGACCTCAGCCCGCGCCTGGAATTGCGCGCCCAGCGCCTGCTCGACCGTTGCCTGGAGCACAGCGCCCCGGCCTGGTATCGCAACGCGCCGAGCCACCAGCGCGAGGCCCTGGCGCGGCAGCTGAGCGAGTACGACGAGGCCCGCCAAGCCCTGCTGAACCTGTTCGGCCATGCCGCCTCGCCGCAGGCCCTGGCGCGCTATCAGTTGCTCGAACAACTGGCCGCTGACCTGGAAATTACCGACCTGGACCCCGACCGCCTGCAAGTCCGCACGCGTCGCAGTGTGGCCAGGGTCGGCGCCTACGAGCAGAAACACAACCTGACCGCGCTGGCGCTGCGCGGCCTGCACACCGGCGACGAACTGCCCGGCTCGGCGTTTTTGCTCAATACCACCCTCACGTATGCCGACGCGCCACTGCCCGAGCGCTATCAAGACCTGACCCCGGCCTATCTGGTCAGCCTGCTCGACAGCCTCAAACCGCGTGCGGAGTTTGAGGCCGTGCGCCGCGAGTACTACGCCAAGCCGCAGATCCATGCCGCCATCGAACAGATGCTCGACCGCCGCATCAATGCCCTGGCCTACACGGCCACGCTGCAAAACCACATCACCGAGGCCGACTATCAACGCGTTACCCGCCTGCGTCGCGGCACCGACGCACAACTGCACGCGAGCAACGTTGTGCTCAATGGCTGTGTGCTCAAGGACCTCTGGCTGCTGCGCGAGCGCGACGAGCAGGGCGCGATCCAGCGCTTGCTGCTGTGTACCCCCGAAGCGCCGCAGGCCCAGCAGTTTCATGGGTTCGACACGGAAACCGGCTGCCAGGCGCATATCCTCGGCTGGTGCGCGGACGAAACCATGCGCGCTTATCTGCTGGGGCAAGTCGCCCTCAAGTCCCGTGCGGGTCTGGAAACGTTCATGGCTGGCCTGGGCTTCATTCCGGCGCGCCAGGAATATCGCCACGTCACCTTCAGCCAGGCGGCCGACCACGCCGATTGCCTCAAGGCCCTGCGCGCCCAACTGCTGGAGGTGCAGACCGACGATTACCACTGGGGCACCCCGACGTGGTACCGGGCCGCCACCGAGGCCCAGCGTCGACAACTGACTCAACTGGCGGAAAACGCCGAAGGCGCGGCGAACACCTATGCGCAAAACCCGTTATCCGACGCCCGCTTCATCAGCTTCGAGCGCTTCCTGCATGCCCAGGCCAAGACGCAGCTCAACGCCCTGCTGGGGCGCCAGCGGCAAAACGATGTCGACCCCGATACGGTGTGGGTGCATTACCCCAAAGACTTCCCGGCGTTGACGCGCCCCGCGTCGGTGTCCTACACCCGCTTGTATCGCGATGGTTATGAGGATTCGCTGGGGTTTCTCGACGCCAGGTTCGACACCGTCGCCACCTTCATGGGCCCGGCCGGGGTCGACCTGAGCAAGCTCACGCCGCGCAACGTCGCGCTTTCGGTGCGCGGCGTATGGATCGGCCAGCGCTACGCCGATGAAGTCCAGGCCAAACTGCAAAACCCGGCCAGCCCCGGTTATGCCCTGCGCCGCGACGCAACGCTGGCGATCAACCAGTTGCAGTTGCACAGCGCGGCGCTCGAATCGCGCCTCAAAGGCCATATCGCCCAGGTCGATCTGGATTGGTTTGAACGCGCCATCAAGAGCCTGGACGACACCTCGGTCGAGACGCGCAGCACCTACAACGTGCATCGCCTGATGATCGACGGCGACTGGGTGATCGACACCTTGCTGTTCAGCCACGGCGCGAATCCGGTGTTGCTCTATACACCGCAGGCGCCGGACGGCGTGTTCTTGCGCGAAGCCCGGCTGTTCAACTACCTGCTGAAAAAAGTCGACGGCATGCTCGATTACTTCAGCGCCCGCGTCGGTGTGCAGTCCCGGGTGCGCGTGCGGCGTTTTCTGCAAACCGCCCAGGCCGGCCTGCCCGCAGACCTCAACAGCACCGACCTGAGCCTGGCGCGCTACGACGCGATCGAGCGCGTGCCGCCCGTGCTCGACCTGCGTCACCTGCTGCACGACATGAAGCTGCAACGCAAGATCGACGACGTTGCCGCCACCACGGTCAATCGCACCGACATGATCATGGGCCTGGTCTGGAGTTGCCTCGAACCGCTGATCGCCATTGCGACCGCACCGTTCCCGGTGTTGAGCCTGAGCCTGGGCCTGCTGCTGGCGCTCAAGGACGGCATGCTGGCCCTGCACGCCTACAACCAGGGCGACACCGATGCGGCGCTGCAACACTTCGTCGGCTACCTGAGCAACAGCCTCGGCGCGGTGTTCACCGACCTGCGCCCGGCACTCAAGTCCATCGGCCCGCTGCTCCGGCCGATGCGCCACCTCATGCGCCCAGCAGCGCCGCGCCAGGCCATGGCGTTGATCCAACAACTGCAGCCGCCGAGCCCCACGCTCGCCGGTATGCAGGCGGTGTGGTTCGAGGGCCGGCCGTTGTGGGCGGGCAAAACCCCCGATGCCCTGGGCCGCTATCTGCTGTTTCGCCAGGACCCGGTGAACGGCAAACTCGTGTCGACCGCACGCCTGGTCAACCAGAACGCCGAGGGCCGCTGGGTGCGCTCGGGCCTCACCGGCGGGGCGCCGAAACGCCCCGCGCCAAGCCCCCACGCGTTGCAGCGCTATGAAGTTCCGCCGGAGCTGGCCAAAGACTACGAAAGCGTTCTGAGCGTGGAGTTTCGCAACACCTCCAGCGTCGATGAGTTGTTGGGCGAGGGCACCCGCGACAGCCTGCTGACCTATGAAATGGCCCCGCTCCAGGCCCCTTACCTGCACGCCTACCTGCAGTTGCGCGGCGATGCCGACACGTTCTTCGCCCAGCTCAATCCCATCGTTCCCAGGGCCGATGTACTGGCCTTCGAAGCCAGCGCGAGCCATCGGCACATCCTGGAAAGCGCCTTCAAGGAAAACCCCGGCTTGGTGGTGGGCGCCGTGCCTGGCTCGCTCGCCGCCAAACAGCTGCTGATCGACAATATGCACACCCTCTACGAGCAGGGCGTGCGGCGCCTGTACATCGAGTACCTGCCGGCCGACCTGTTCCGGGGCAAACTGGACAAGTTCAACGCCGGCGGCAGCTACTGGCACATCAGCGAGTACCTGAAAAAAGTCGAGGCAGCCCTGGGGATCGCCAACGACTCGCCGCATTCCTATCGCGCCCTGATCCTTGCGGCGCGCCGGCAAAACATCGCCGTCTGTGGGCTGGACGCGTCTACCGGCTACGAGGTGGACAAAGCCTTCAACCTGAAAAACGGCGCGCTGGTCAGCCCTCGGCCCAACGCCCAGCGAAACTTCTACTCCCACACGCTGATCGAGGCCGACATCGGCGCAAAACCCGGCGAAGGGTGGGTCGCCCTGGTCGACAGCCGCCGTCTCAACACGCACACCCAGACCCCGGGCCTGGCCGACCTGCAAAAGACCCTGAGTGTGCGCGTCGAAGACGTCGCCCCCGGCCAACCGGTGGGCGTCTGGAACGATACGCCCGGCGCGATCGTCGACGACCCGGCGGCCAAAGCCGACTTCAAGCTGACCCTGCAAACCGCCTACACGGCGCCCCCGGCATTTGTCACCGCGCCTGGCCGCGCAAACGCGTACAGCGAGTTCGACATCGACTCGCGGTTCGTCCCCGAGCTGCATGAAATGGGCAAAGGCGCGCATGCGTTCGACACCCGTTATGGGTCGCTCAACCCGAAAATCGCCGCTGCCGAAAGCGCCTTCCGCAAGACCCGCGAGCGCCTGAACACAGCGGCGCAGGCGTTCTTCAAAACCCCTGAACTGCCCCCCAGGCCGACGTTGCCGGACCTGCCGGCGAACACCACGCCCGCCGACTTTATCGCGCAAAGCTACCAACACGCTCGGGGGCTGATTGTCTGCGAGAGCCACGTCGAGCAATCGAGCAAGGCGCTGCTGATCGATCAGATGAAGGCGCTCAAGCAGCAAGGCGTCAAAACCCTGTACATGGAGCACCTGTTCACCGACCTGCACCAGGCCGACCTGGATACCTTCCAGCGCACGGGCGTATTGCCCCCAGCGCTCAAAGACCGCCTGTGGACCCTCGACCGGGGCCACATGCCCGAGTACCGCGGGCCGCACACCTACACCAGCGTCGTGGAAGTGGCAGGCAAACACGGCCTGCGCATCCGCGCATTGGATTGCGTATCGAGCTACCACACCAAGGGCATGAGCGCGCCGCAGACGTCGCGCATTGCGATGTTCAACTTCTTTGCCGGCGAGGTCATCCGTCAAGACCAGGCTGCCGAGGGCGCGCACAGGTGGGTGGCGCACATGGGCAATGCCCATGTGCATTCGGTCGAAGGGATTGCGGGGGTGGCCCAGACGCAAGGGGCGATCAGCCTGCGGCTCTCAGATGTACCGGCGGGCACGGCCAGCGAGCTGCGCTCAGGGCTGCAATGGACCGTCGCCTACGGATCGTCGTTGTACCCCAACCGGCTGACGGCGATCCGCAGCGACTTCACCCTGGCTGTCGGCGTCCCTGGCATGCGTCCTCCTCGCGCCTATGTTCCCGCCGATCGTTCACGCTTGACGCGACCGGGGCAGTTCATGGTCGAGCAGCTTTCACTCCATGAAGTGAATCTGGTGCATCACTCGCGCAGCGGCGAGATCCTTTCCACGCCGGTGCAGATCGACGATCAAGGCCGCTTCTTCATCGAGCGCTGGGCAGAACTGAAGGACGAGCGGTTCAGCGCGTTCGAACGGCTGCTCTCGGCCCTCGATCAGGTGGTGAAACTCACCCACGTCCAGTAAACCTGACCCCCCCTGCCGGCGCGGGCAGGGGGGTGGAAAAGTCCAGATCCTACGTCAATAACACCGTCGTCAATCTAGGCGGTGGCCGTTGAAGGCGTAGAGTGATGCCCTCGTGTAGTTCCAATACTACAGATGTGAAGTTGTGCGTTAAGTGTCTCCTGATAACTGTACTGCTTTTATTGAATTATCTGTGTGTCATTAACGTCTTACAGTCGTTTTTTTAAAAATCGTATTTATTGCATTTCTTCCTCCAGCGTAATGGCCTATTGGCCTGCATGTTTCTCGGAGCTTGCCTGCTTACTTTTAAAGCGCATTGGTCGAATATTTCCCGGCGTTGAATGTTCAGCCAAACAATGAACATTGCGCCGCGCTGTTAGTTGGAAGTGAGTCTTGACTTGCTTTTTAGTTAACCGCCTTCCTTTAAATGACTACTAGGTATTCAAGCATGATCAAGAAGTTTGCTGTTCTGCTCCCGCTGGCTGTTGCGGTATTGGGTTCTTCGGCTGCCATGGCCGCCAACGATGCAAGCACCACGATCAACATCAAGGCCGACATCCCTACCAAGCAGTTCCACGCCCAGCCCCTGGACCCCAACTTCGGTCGCGACGAAATCATGACCTACAACACTGTGACCGGCGAACTGAGCACGCTGTCCTCGATGTTCACCCTGAAAAACACCGGTGGCTCGATCGACGCCTACCTGCAGGACGGCCCGGCGGCGCTCACCAACGGCACGGACTCGATCCCGCTGACCATCACCCTGGGCACCGTGGCCCTGACCGGTAGCCCGCAAGAAGTGGCCGCCGACGCAGAGTCCAACCCCGGCCTGCAAAAAATGATGACCATCAAGGCCGCCAAGCCGGCGGACACCCAGACCGGTCTCTACACCAGCGTCGCCACCGTGATCTTCGACAACGTGCCGCGCACCGCTTTCTAAGCACCCGGCACGCGATAAGGCCGCGCCTTATCGATCACACCCACCGCCCGCAGGTTGTGTTCGCCTGCGGTCGGTTTCCAGATGGTTTGCAGTTCGCCATAGAGTATTAAGTTCATGTTCCCGATGAAACCCATCGCGGCGGCGCTGGCCCTGCTTGCCTGTTCGGCTGCCTGGGCGACGGCTGATAACAGTTATACGCCACGCAGTTTACTGGCTCAGGCGAAAGGTTTGCCGAGCGAATTCGAAGAGCATTTTTTTGATGTGCCCCTGGCCGTGCGTATCGAACGCGACGAAGTCTTTCTGGGCGAGGCGATGGTGATACTTTCGCGCGATGACCGCCTCACGCTGCTGGACTTTACCGATATCAGCGACAGCCCGATACAACCCGCTGAGCGCGATACCTGGAGCCACTACCTGCAACAAGGCGCGGCCCTGGGAAGTTGCACGCAAACCTGCCCGGAGAAGATGTTGGCGGTGCATTACAACCTGGAAAACTCGCTGGTCTCGATCCTCACGGAGAACGCCGAGCATGACACCGATCATCAACGTTATTACCACCAGCCCCAGGACGGCAGCACGGGCTTGATTGTCAGCAACCAGTTGAACCTCAACGGCGGCCAAGCGCAGGAACTCGGCGGACGTTTCGGGGTTGAAGCCAGCAGCAGCCTGGGGAACTGGAGCCATGCGCTCAACCTGCAACTGGCACGCCTCGGCGGGCCGGACACCCAGCTTTATCACGCACTGTATTCGCTGTACGCCCAGCGCGAATTCGAAGGCCAGTTCCTGCGCCTGGGCTATTTCACGCCCACCTCCGAGGGGCTCAATCGCCAGCCGCGCGCGTTCGGCGCCGCGCCGGATATCGCCGTGGGTGTGATGCTCGGCAGTTCCGACAGCCTGGCTATCAACAACCCCAAGCCCAGCGTGTACCCGATCTACGTCACCTCCAACCGCCAGGGCTCGGTGGAGATTTACCGCAACGGCCTGCTGATCAACACCCAGGCGGTGGCCGCCGGTTTGCAGAGCATCGATACGCGGCCGTTGCCCGGTGGCATTTATGAAGTGGAAGTGCGCCTGGTCGAGGACGGCCAGGTCACTGCCACCACCCAGGAGTTGGTGTACAAGCCCAACAACTGGCGCAACCATGACGAGCGCTGGCGCTACAACGTGTTCGCCGGCCGCGAAAGCACCTTGTTCAACAACTGGGAGCAACGCGACAAAGGCGATATGACCGCCGGCGCTTCGCTCAATTACCTGCTGCACCCGCGTGTGATCGTCGGCTTGTCCGGGCGCCAGGTGCAGGAGCGCATGCAATACGGCGCTTCCATCGACTGGACATTGGCGACCCAGGCGAGCCTGTACGCCAACGTCTACCAGACCCAGGACCACGGCACCGGCATGGACGTGCAAGGCCTCTACAGTTATGGCGCCGGCAGCGTGATCGCCAGCCACAACCGCAGTTGGCTGGACACCCGCAACACCTACGACACGCTGCCCGACGGCACGCGGCTGCGCACCCGGCAAACCTTCGTCGGCCAGACCAGTACCTCGTCGCTGTCGATCAATCACCGCCTGATCAACCAGCATTCGCTCAATGCACGCCTGTCCCACAGCCAGGGCAACGTCGAGGGCGTCGGCCTGGACCTGGGTTGGAGCAAGCACGACCGGTTGTTCGGCAGCGATGCCAATTGGCGCCTGTCGCTGTTCGACCGCCCCGCCAGCCGCAGCACCGGCGACCGGCGCAACCGTGGCGTCGACCTGACCCTCAACCTGGCCCTCGGTGGGCCGGGCGAGCAGTGGTCGGGCAGCATCGGCTCGCGCACCTCGCGCGACGGCAAACGTGACAACAATGGCTCGCTGACCTACCGCAAAGACCTCAGCGGCCATGTGTTGCAGAACGTCTCGGCCACCGTGCTGACCGACACCTACGGCGTCGGCCTGTCCGGCATGACCAGCTTCCACGGCGACATGCTCGCCGGCGATGCGTTTGCCCAGCGCTCCTCCTTCAACGGCAACCTCACCGGCGGCCTCAACCTGCACAGCACCTTCGCCGTCGGCGGCCAGAAGATGGCCCTGACCAGTCAGTACCATGGCGACGGCGCGGGCATGATCGTCGATGTGGAAACCGACCTCGACGACATCACCCTGCGCGCCGACGACCTCAGCGGTGGCAGCACCGCGCTGCGGCCGGGGCGCAACTTCGTGCCGCTCACCGCCTACCGAACCGGCTCGGTGGCGTTCGACTTCGACGGCAACCACCCGCCGGCGGCGAACATCCAGCCGCCGCGCAGCGCCTACCACATCAACAAGGGCGGGGTGGACTACCGCAAGATCCGCGTGATGAAAACCGTCACCGTGCTCGGTCGCCTGCTCGACCCGCAGGGCCGCCCGCTTAAGGGGCATCACGTGATCAACCATGCCAGCCGTGGCGTCAGCGAGGTCGACGGGTTCTTCTCGATGGAAATGAACGCCGGCTCGCCCACCCTGGAAGTGCGCCGGGGCAACCAGTTGCTCTGTCAGTTCCGCCTCGACCCGAGCAAGGCCCGCAGTGAAAACGATGTGCTGATGATCGGCGACCTGCGTTGCACGCCGGATACCTTGGCCGATGGCGCATTCGAGCGGCCGACGTCGGGGTGATTCGCACAGGGTGTAAGCCATGAACATCGATACGGATAGGCCTGTTCGGGCGCGGGTATTTGCGCTTCGCAAGTCGAGTGGGTTGGCTTCAGGCCAACCGTTAATGAGGTGTAAAGCAATGAAAGTATTAGCCGCAATCCTGGGCGTGTGGATGGTTTCCCTGGGGGTCCAGGCGGGCCCGAATATCAACGTCGGCGTGGTCTATGACTACCTGGACGGCAGCAAGAGCAGCTACCTCAAACGCATCTTCAACGGCGGCACCAGCACCGCGTTCGTCAAGGTCGAGATCCTCGAAATCGTCTACGACGCCAGCGGCGTGCCCCGGGAAATTCCCGTGCAATCCCAGGCTGACGCCAGCGCCCGCGATGGCCTGATGGCCAGCCCCGCGCGCCTGATCGTGCCGGCCAACGGCATGCAGGGCACGCGCTTGCTGTACATGGGCGAGCGCGCCAGCGAGCGTTACTTCCGGGTGCGCTACATCCCGGTGGTGCCGGAAAAAGAGGACGCTTTTGCCCTGTCCGAAGAAGAGCGTGAGGAATATCAAAAGACCCTGCAGGCCGGCGTCAGCGTGCTGGCCGGCTATGGCACGGTGTTTTTCGTGCGCCCCAAGGACACCCGCTACGACACCCGCATCAACGATGGCGCCACTCGCTATGAACTGCGCAACAACGGCAACAGCGTGATCGTGGTCGACGAGTTCAAGAACTGTGTGGCCGGCAAGCCGACCGATTGCCATCCGACCACCAAGAACCACGTGCTGCCGGGGCGTGCCTTTACCTTCGATAAACAAACCGGGCGCCACTACACCTTCAAGCTGGTGGAAGGCGACACGCAGAAGAATCAAGAGGTGAAAGGATGAGCCGCTGGGCCGTGTTGGCGCTGTTGAGCGCGCTCAGCTTCAGCGCCCTGGCCGCCCGCGAGGAGGCGGTGTTCCAGGTGTCGGTCAAAGTCCCCACCAGTGACTTCTATGTATTGCCGCTCAACCCCGGCTTTCTGGAGGGTGAGCAAACCCTGAGCTGGAACCCGGTGACTGAAACCCTGAGTGCGCTGCGCGAGCCTTTCGATGTGAAAAACGTGTTGGGCGCGGTGGACGCTTACCTCGCCTATGAACCGGTGCTGTTCAACGGCCGCGACAACATTGCGCTCACCGTCACCTTCAATCAGCAGGTGCTGGGGCTCGACGCCATGCGCGTGGTGCCGGAAGCCGAGGCCCGTGTCGGCAAACGGGTGCTGCTGGAAATTGCCGCGCAGAAGCCTGAGGACGGTTACCTCCCCGGCCAGTACTTCGGCAACGTGCAGATCATTTTCGATGCGTTGCGCCCATGAACCGGGGGCCACGCTTGAGTTTTTTCAGAACGAGTGAACCCATGCAAATCAAAAACAAGGTGTTGGGGCTGTGGTTGGCCGGGCTGCTGGTGGGGCTGCCCGCCGACGTAACGGCGGCCACCGTGGACATCCTGGCCTCGTTCCGGCCGGACCCCAGCCAGCCGGCGCGCAACGTGTTCAAAAACCACACGCCGCCGGGTAACAGCTATTGCACCTGGGCGCCGCAGTACTGCAACGAGACGCGCTACAGCATCGGTCTTCCGATCGATTTTCGGATGAGCGCGCCGATCGTGCCGGGCGGGGACGATCGCAATCATCTGTTGTTTCATGCGCCGACCGAACGCAGAAACATCACCGTCGTGCATGACGAAACGGGAGAGGCCGAAACCCTTCAGTTCCGGATCAGTGGCATTGGCATGGTGTTCCGGTGGCTGCGGCAGGACCCCACTGTGCGTTGGGAACACGATTATCCACCGCCACCGTGTCAATCCAGCGGGGTGAGTGTCGGCAACCAATGGCTTTTCGCGTTCACCTGGTTTTTGCCGGAAGGTGTCAGGGGGTGTGCGCAAAGAGCCGCCAGCCATATCCCCGCCGAGACATTTTGGTTCGATGGCCTCGGTTTCACCTACGAATTGGTCACGCCCGACCCCCTGGGGATGAGGGCCGGGACCTACCGCGGGCAGGTGACGTACAGCGTCGGGCCGCACAAGGACTTCGACCTGGGCAACGTGATGTTACCCAACGATGAGCAGATCACCCTCAATTTCATTCTTTCGGTCGATCACATCCTCAAGGTCGAGATCCCGCCGGGCGGTGAGCGCGTCGAGTTGCTGCCCCAGGGTGGCTGGCAAGGCTGGTTGAGCCAGGGGCGCAAACCGACGCGGCTGTTCAGGGACCAGACCTTCAACTTCTATTCCACCGCGCGCTTCAGGATCGGCATGGAATGCCAGTACGTCGAGGCGGCAGACAACACCTGCCGGATCCGTGACGCCAGGTCGGGGCGCTCGGTGCCGTTGCAGGTCGGCGTGACCATGCCCCACGGCATCGTCGACCCCGAGGGCCAGCCGGTCCAGCGCCGTCCGCTGCGGCTGGACGGCAGCGGCACGCACCTGTTGCTGTCGACGATGTTCGTCGACCGCAAGCCTGGCACCCTGCATTTCGAAGTGGCGCGCGACGATGTGGAGACGATGTTGCAGCCCGGTGAGTCCGGCACCTATGAAGGGAACGTCACAGTGATCTGGGATTCGGAGGTGTAACCCGCGGGGGTTGCAGGCGCGGGCATGCGCGCCTGCAGTGCCCTCACGTGTCGGACAACGGCGCCCGGTTACGCTGTTGAGCGGCGTTTTTCAGGGCTGTGCGGGTCAGGCCGCGCATCCAGTCTTTCTCCTTGTAGCCCAGGTCGTTGAGCAGGCGGTTGTAGAGCGCGTCGCTGATCGGCGTGTCGCTGAGCACGAGGTTTTCGGCCGTGTCCAGTTCGTCCGCCAGGGCCTTGAGCTGCTCGGCGAGCTGGGCTTTTTGCTGCGGCTCCCGTTCTTCGCGCCATTGCGCCTGCAGGGTTTGCAGGTCGTCCAGGCGGTAGAACTTGTGCGTGTACTCGGTGAGATTCTGTTGATAGCGGTTGTCGTAGGTTTCCTGCAGGAAGGTCTCCCAATACGGCTCAAGGAGGATCTGGTTGACCAGGCCGTCGCCCTGGCCCATTTCCCTTACCGTGGTGTACGCCTGCTGGATGCGGTCCGGGCTGACATTGGCGGTGTCGCGGTAGAGCATGTGGTCCGACAGCCAGGGCAAATCCAGCCTGTTGGCCAGGGCGGTCTGGTAGGCCAGGTGGATATCCACTTCGTCCACCTCGCCGGCCTCGCCGTCCACCAGCTCGGAGCGCAGGCGCTGGCCTTCGCCACCGGCGTCGATGGGCCGCAGGCGCCGGGCGACGTCCGCCTGGGCCACCAGGTTCAGGTGCTTGAGGCGCGCCGCGCCCTTGGCCAGGGTCACCAGCCGGCCTTCGAGTTCAGCCAGTGACGCGGAAAAGCGCCGGGCTTCGCTGGCCATGACCTCGATCCCCATCTCATTGAAAATCTGCGCGCCGCCGTCGCCGCACAAACCGGGGAAGCTCGACAGCTTGAACAAGCGCTCGCGCAGGGCGCTGTCGGCGTGGGTGGCGTTGATCAAGCGCCATACCCGTTGCGTCAGTTCCGCTTGGTTGCGGGCGTAGCGCTGCTGGTCCTGGGGGTTCTCGAAAAACTCGGGCGGCTCAAGCAGCTTGATGACTTCGAAAAAGCCCTGGGAGCCGTGTTCGTCTTCGACGGCGTCCCACAGCTGCTCGCGGACAAGCCGGGTGTTGGCGTCGACGCCTTCCAGCCAGGGATCGCTGCTGCCCTGGGGCTCATAGGTGCGATAGGGGTCCAGCCCGGCCTCGCTGCGGTAGCGTTCGTACAGAGTGCGCTGATCGTCGTTCAGCGTGTTGCGGTCCAGGCGGGTGCGCGCCACGGTGCGCGCAGCCGTGGGTTCCGGCGTCAGGGTGGGCAGGGCGCGGATCGGGTTGCCGCTCAGGTTCAGGTCGAACGCATCGTTCCTGGGGTGGGCAAACAGGCCGCGGGGCCATTGGCCGATCTGTGTGTGGCTGAGGTCGAGGCGGCGCAGGTTGGGCATGCGCGTGATGTCCGGCGCGAGGCTGAGCGGGTTGTGGCTGAGGATCAGGACTTGCAGGCGGCGCAGGTTGCGCAGGCGCGTCACGTCTTCGGGGAACAGGGCCATGCGGTTGCTCGCGAGGTTGAGGTTGCGCAGCAAACGCATCGCGCCAAGCTCGACCGGCAGGCTGGTCAGGTGGTTGTCGCTCAGGTCCAGGGAGTGCAGCGCCGGGAAGTGCTTGAGCAAGCCGCAATGGGTTTGCCCGACGCTGCTCTGGCTCAGGTCCAGGAACGTCACATGTTCAAAGTTGACGGTCAGCGCGGGCAGCGATTCGGGTAGCGGCATGCCGTTCAGGTCCACGCGCGCGCCGTGTTGGGTGCGGCCCCAATCGTCGGTGTATTCGGCGTAGCGGTCGGCCCAGGTCTGTTCGAGGAGCAGCGCCAGGCGTTTGCGGCTGGCCAGTTGTTGACGCTCCTGGACGCTGCCTTTGGGGTGATGGGTGGGCGATTGTTTCCAGGTCTGCAATTGGCTGTGCAGGGTTTGTTTCTCCAGGGTCAGGTCGTTCAGAGTGGTGCCCAGTTGGTCGGTGGGGATCGCCTCGATGAAGCGGCTCAGCCGTTGCTCGCTGAGGCTCGGAAACAAGCGTTGCAAGACCTCCCTGGCAAACGTCGCCGGGTGATCGGCAGGCGCGGCGCGGCAGCGGCTGAGCAGCGGGCCGCCGAGCAACTGTTGGGTGTGCCGCTCCATCACCCGGTGAGTCGCCGGCTCAGCAAGGAGCGTGCGGCGCTCGGCCAAGGGTTCCAGGGCGGTCATCAGCCAGCGCCGCAGGTCTGCACCTTCGCCGGGGCGGTAACCCAGCCCGCTGTGCGACGCGGCGGGCAGGCTCGACAACACGGCTTCGTACAGATTGGCCGGGCGGTGCAACGGTTGGCCGGCGCCGTCATAGACCGCATAACCGAGGCTGTTGTGGACCAACACCCGGCGAGTGGTGGCAGTGTCCGGGCCGGCCTGGCTGCGCAGAGGGCCGGTGACGGAGCCGTTGCGGATTTCAAGGTGCAGGTCGCTGAGCACGTCGGCGTGCAATTGCAGGGTCTTGAGCACCAGGGTTTCCGTGGCCGGGCTGGGCGACGCTGGTGGATAGAAGCCTTCATAGGCGCGTGCCGCCTCGGCGGCCACGTGCAGCTCGTCGGCCAGGTTGCGCAGGCGCAACGGCCCGCGCCGGTGCGCGGCCAGGGCCTGGCGTTCGGCGGGGCGGGCGGTGTCGAGCAGGCGGCGGGCCAGGCTCAGGTCGAGGTCGGGATGGTCGTGGCGCAGGCTGATAATGCCGGGGTCGTCGCTCTCTTCACGGGCGCGGTAGACCGCCGGGGCGATGTCGCGGCTCTGGCTCAATACGTAGTCGGCCAGTTGCTCGCGTAACGCGTGTACCCGCTGCGACTTCGGCACCTCGGCGCCCAGCAGGCGGGTGATTGCCGCTTCATCGAGAAAGCCCAGCACCCGTTCCGGCAAGTGCCCGGACAGCACTTCGCCGAGGCTGATGCGCAAGGTGTCGGCGGCGCTGGCTTGCGCAGCGCCATAGCGGTGCGAGCTGCCGCTCAGGTCGGGCTTGAGGAACACTTGCAGTGCTTTGTTCCAGGGCCAACCGTCGAGTTCGGTGACCATCTGCTCGAACCAGTCCGAACTCGGGTCGGCGCTCAAAGCCTGCCCGGCGCGGATTTTTTCGCTGGCCGCCTGAATGGAGTCGGCCGCTTCGAGCCGTTTGAGGCCGGCATCGAGCAACGGCGGCAGTGTTTCGTTGTACTCGTACATGCGGCGTAGGGCGCCGTCTTCGGTGGCGCTGGCGACCCTTAGCTGTTCTAGCTGCGTGTCACTGAACGGTTGCACCCGATGCCCGAGACGTCGCAGCAACTGCGCACGCTCCCAGGTGCGCGGGCGTTCGCCCTCGTGGGTCGCCGCGCCGTCGCCGTTCAATTGCAGGCGCGGGCGGTAGGCGTCCGGGCGTTCGGGGTGGACCACGCGGTGCGCGTCGCTGAGCGGGTCGTATTGCACCTCCAGGTGATGCTCGCCCAGGGCCAGCAGGGTTTTGCCGTCATGCTGATGCAGGCCCGCGGGCGACGGTATCGAATCGGCGGGGATCGGGGTTTTCCGGGCGAACGCGCTGATGTCCGGGTTCCACAAGCGCCGGCTGCCGTCGGCCCGCTGCACCGGGACCAGGCCTTCGATGAAGGGCGAGAGCTTGAGCCGCGCCAGCTGACCGATGTGGCCGCCCGCGGCAAACAGGGCGAACTGGATCACGCTGTCGGCCACCCCTGCCACATGTTCCCAGGCTTCAGTGCGCCGGCCTTCGCTCCAGTCGACGACGCCTTCGCACACCTCGTCCATGATCTGGTAGGCGCTGTAGACCAGCATCAGTTCGCCGAGCACCGGTACGAAGGGCGTCAGCACCAGCAACGCGGCATTGAGGAGGTCGGCGAGCATCTGCTCCAGGTTGTCCCACCAGGCCCAGCGGGCGTGGCGTTCGACGTCGGTGCTGGACACGGCGATAGTCCGCGCATCGTTGACGATTTTGTTCAGTTGCACGCGAAACAGGTAGCTCCACAGGGTGTCCGCGTGGGGTGTCGGCGGGCGTTGGCGATAATCGTCCTGCCAGCGTTGCACGCTGAAGTGCAGGTTGGGGTCGCTGATCGGCGTGTCTTTCCAGCTCGGCCCGCTGTCGGTGCGGGCTTTTTGGTGCCATTGGATGTGGCTGAGGCGCGCATTGAGCCCGGCAAAAAAAGCCCCGCGCTCGGCATGGGGCACGAACTGGCTGAAGAACACCTGGTAGCGCGCCTTGTCGCGCAACTGACGGGTCAGTTCGGCCATGAACGCCTGGGGCGACGGGTATGCCTTGAGCGGGTGTTCGGGGTCTTCGGCGACATAAGCGATCACCCGAGGGCCTGGCGCGGCGATAAACAGCACGATGCCCACCAGCGCGACGTTCATCACGCTGAGGGTGTAGGCCTGGAGCGGGCTCGGCCGGTCGCTCAGCAGGTCAAGCATCGAACCGTGCGTCTCGGGCTCGAGGTCGCCCTTGGCCAGGGCCAGGTGGGCGGCGCTGTTCAGCGCGGCTTTGTGGCGTGCGACCACCTCGTCGTGAACCGTGCGGGCCAGCGGCGGGTTGTTGAAGCCGAGCGCCTGACTGAGCTTGAGTTGATACTGCGCGCCGAGATCCAGCTGGCGGCAAATGTCTTTGAACCCCTGCGCCGTGAGGCGGGCGCCGCTGGTGCGGTGGGTGATCGACAGCACATCGCGCTGGCCGCGCGCATCGCTCGGGCCGAGGAAGGCGAAGTCGAGAAAGTCGTCGCTGGCGGCGAAGTTGCCCAGCGCCGCATCGAGCAATGACACGGTCTTGCTGGTCTGTGCGCCGCTGATGTTGATCTTCCACCAGGCCAGGTTGGTTTCGACATAGAGGCGCAGGTAGGTGTTGCGCACATCCACCGCGCCATAGTCGCGCAGGGCGTGTTTGAGCAGCGGTTCGGCGAAGGCGTACACATCGTTCAACCCGGCGAGCCGTTGGTCCAGGCGGTTTTGCCGCTGCCAATGTTCGGCAATGGCGGCCTTGAGCGGGGCCGGTGCGGTCAGGCTGTTGAGGCGCGCGGTTTTCAATGCGCCGAGGCGTGCGGGCGTGGCCTGGGTGAGCCAGGCCGGCAGGGCGTTGCGGATGTGCGCGTAGTGGGCGCCGTTGAAGGCGCTGTCGAGTGACGGTAGAGCGGGCATGGATCAAGTCCTGTAAAGGGTGATCCATGAGTGTGTGTGGCGGCGTCGCGCCGCGGTGGCAGATAGGTAGTGCAGCCGGGCGTCAGGGTTGGCGGGCCAGGCACAGCGTCGGGTCGCCCGGTTGCAGCAGCGGGTTGAGCATCGGCGCCATGCCCTTGAGCACCTGCACCGGCAAGGCCGAGGTGAAGGTGAAGTGCTGCGCCGACGCCCCCGGCACAAACGCGGTGAGGGTGCCGAAGTGATGCGCGCCGATGTAGAACACGAAGGTCGCCGTGCGGTTGATCGATTTCGAACTGAGCATGCGCCCGCCGGGCCCCATGGCCTCGATGCGGTTATCGCCGGTGCCGGTTTTGCCGCCCATCGCCAGCGCCGTGCCGTCCGTCAGTTTGAAGCTGCCGGCCACCCGCTTGGCGGTGCCGGCGTCGACCACTTGCGACAGCGCGCCGCGCAACGCCGTGGCGACTTCGCTGGGCAGCACCCGTTTGCCCCGGTTCGGGTCGTTGACCACGCGGGTTTCATAGGGCGTGCCGCTGGCGAATTGCAGGCTGTCGATACGCAGCACCGGCAAGCGCACGCCGTCGTTGAGGATGATGCCCATCAGTTCCGCAAGGGCGGCGGGGCGGTCGCCGGAACTGCCGATGGCGGTGGCCAGCGACGGCACCAGATGGTCGAACGGGTAGCCCACGGCCTGCCAGCGCTGGTGGATATCGAGGAACGCTTCGATCTCCAGCATGGTGCGGATCCGGCTGTCACGCGCACTCTGGTGACGGCTCTTGAACAGCCAGCTGTAGACCTCCTGGCGTTCGAATTCACTGGCTTTGACGATTTCGTCGAAGCTCGCCTCAGGGTGGTTGAGCAGGTAGCCCAGTAGCCACAGGTCCAGCGGATGCACCTTGGCGATATAGCCCTGGTCCGGCAGGTCGTAGGCGCCGGGGCCGTAACTCTGGTAGAGCCGTTCGAGGCGCTCGTCGCTGAGCGTGTCGGGGGTTTTGAGGTTTTTCAGGTGCGAGCGCACGAAGGTGTTGAAACTCGCCTGGCTGGCCTGGGGCAGCAAATAGCGGTGGACGGCGGCCAGGCGGATCGCGGTGGGGTGGAGGCTGTCCATGAAGGTGTCGAGCCGGGCCTGGGTGTCTTTGTGGCGGTATTTTTTCCAGAACTTGAGCAGGAACGCGGTGCCTTCGTGGTCGGCGAACTTGGCCAGGTATTCCTGGCGGCGCGGGTCGTTGTCGTCCTTGAGCAGCCGTGCGCTGTTGTCTTCGCCCGAATAGGTGGTGTAGCGCACCAGGTCGCGCATCAGGCGAATGAACGGCAGGTTGATCGACTCGCGCAGGGCATCGCGCAAGGTCGGGTTGCGGCCGTTGTCTTCGTTGCGAAAGTTATGGAAGCGGTGCAGGCCGCCGCCGGTGAAAAACGCCTCGCCGGGGCTGGCCGAGTAGGTGCGGTCGAGGGCGGCGTCGAGCATTTTCGCCAGGTCGCGGTCGCTGTGCTGGATCAGGTAATTCAGCGCCCAGCGCGAGAGCACATCCTGCTCGGGCAGCTCGACGCTTTTCAGCTCGGCGGGCGTGCGCGCCTGGTAGCGTGCATGCAGCTCGGTGACGATCTGCAGGTAGGTGGTCAGCACCCGCAGCTTGGCGGTGGAGCCCAGTTCGAGTTTGCTGCCTTCGTTGATATCGAACGGCTGGTCGGTGTTGTCGGTCTGCACCCGCACGCGTGCGCCGTCGGGTGTCAGTTCGTAGAGGGTGAAGCTGTAGCGCACCTGCGGTGTGCTTTGCGGCGTCAGCAGGCGCGGGCCGAGCAGGCCCATCTGCGCGGCGAACGCCGGGTCGGCCAGGTGCTTGAGGTAGTCGGTGGCCTGGGTTTGCAGCGCGTAATGCAAGGTGCTGGTGGCCGACAGGTCGAGGCGGTCGAGGTCATACAGCGAGCGGTTGAGCAGGCTGGCGAGACGGCTGCGGGCGACGTTGATGGCTTTGTTGGTTTCTACCGGCTGGAGGGTCGGTTGCTGCTGCCAGTCGCGGTAGGTCACGTGGCTGGCGAGGGCGGCGGCGGACAAGGTGGCGGGGATCACCTGGTTCTGCGCGAGCAGGCGGATATGGCTGTCGGTCAATTGCGCCAGCTCTTCGCGGCCTTTGGTCAGGTAGTGCGAGGGCCGGCGTTGGGCAATCATCAGCGACAGCACCTGGCGCAGGGCCAGGCCGCGTCTGGCCAGGCTCGCCGGGTCTTGCGCGCTGTCGCTCAGCGCCTGGTTGACCTGATTGAAGTCGGCGCCGTACCACACCCGCAGGCCTTCGGCCAGGCCATGCACTTCGCCGTGGCCCGGCACGGCGGACAACGGCACGCTGTTGAGATAGTCGCGCACGATATTGCGCCGACTGCCCGAGGTGTCCGGCCCGGCCTGGTAGGCCCGCACGCTGGCGGACATCATCTGGCGGATTTTCTCACCGCCGGACAAGGTCAAGCCGTCGGGCGAATGGCGATATTTCTCGAGCTGTGTGGCCAGGGTGCTGCCGCCGGCGGTCTGCCCCGGCAGATGCAGGAGTTTGGCTACTTGCGACCAGGCCGCCTTGGCAAAGCGCGGCCAGTCCACCGCCGGGTTGGCCAGCGGTTGTGTGGAGTCCAGCAGGTCGCGGTCCTCAATGAACAGCAGGCTCTGCACCACCAACGGCGGAACCTCGGCAAAGCTGGCGTAGAGCTGTTGCGGGTAGGTGAAGGCATACAACGGCGCGGCGCGGCAATCGGTGATGCTCAGGCCGGCCTGGACTTTTTCCGCGTAGGGCACGAACAGCCCGTGCTCGGCATAGCCCAGCAAGGCCGGGGAGAAGCGTGTCTGGGCCTGGATCAGGTAATTGCGCTTGAGCAGGCGCGGTAGAAATTCATTCAGCGCGCTGTAGCCCAGGCGCCGGTCGAACGGGCCGTCGCCGGGGTACACGATGGCATCGCTGGCGCCGGGCTCCAGGCGATAACTGAGGGTGGCGGCCAACGGGCTCAGGTAGCGGGCCTGCAGGCGCGAGGTGTGCATTTCCACGCTGGCGGCCCAGCCCAATGCCAGCAGCGCGAGCAACAGTACCAGCCACACCAGGCGCCACCACCCGGATCGCCGGCGGGCGCTGTGTGGCAATGGCAGTTGATCCGGGCTGTCGGTCGGCAGCGCAGCCTGTTTCGAATCGGTTTGCCATAAAGCGCCCATAGTCGATTCATCCATTTACGCAGATTGATCGGACTTGGGTGAAGCTTAGTCGTTGGTGACGAAATGTGTCGGCTCACGGCTGCGGGCGTTTCACGCCGTTGCGCAGCAGCGCCAGCCAGTTGCGGTCGTTGGCCTGACCCCAGCGGTAGGTGCCGCGATCGTTGAAAAACACCGAAATGTCTTCCAGGTACCACATGTGCATTTTGACGTTGAGTTGACGCACATAGTCGCTTGCCGGGCAGACGATGGCTGCCCAGGGGTCGCATATCCACAGGCCGACCCAGCCCGCTTCGCTGAAGTCCAGGGTCGAGCCCAGCGTCGCCGGCGGGTTCCCCACCACCACAAACGCGTGGGCGGGCGGGCTGGTGCCCCAGACGCGCGCGGCGCCGCCGTTGAACCTGATCAGTTCGCTCGCCACGTGGGCCATCTGGTCGCAATTGCCTGCGCCGGTCTTGAGGATCACTTCGGTGTAGTTGGGCTGGCCCGCCCGGCTGTACTGCCACATCACCAGCGGTTCGGCGATGGCCAGCCGTTCCAGCTCGTCGACCCCCGTGCCCACGATGTTGGCCGAGCCGATCCCGGTGCTTTTGACCAACGCCACGGTGCTGGCCTGGGCCTTGCTGGCCAGGTATTGATTGAGGGTCTGGCCAGGCTGGGCGAGGTAGGGCGGCCAGGTGTCGAGTTTCAAGGGTGTGACGGCCACGCTCATGCCCAGGCGCTGCCCCTGATCGCTGGCGTTGAGCAACAACTCGCGCTGCTTGATGACCCGCAGGCCGCGTGACTGCTCGAGCAGGCGCTTGAGTTTGGCCGCACCGAAGCCGCGCCTGGCCAGTTGTTGGCTCAGTACCTCCAGGGTGGGCAGTGTGACCAACGGGCGGTTATGCACAAACCCGGCGGCGCTCAAGTAGTCGAGCTTGCGCTGGCTGAATGCGCGGATCAGCTGTTCGGGTTCACCGCCGAGGTTGAAGTCCAGGCGGTTGAACAGCATCGCCGGAGCGGGGGCGATGGCGATGCCTTCGTAAAAGACCCCGGCGTCGGCCTCCACGATAATCCGCGTGCCTCCCGCCGGGGTCAGTTCGATCGCCATGGCGCGCAGGGTTCGGCTGTCATCGGTGCCCGCTGTCAGCCCGGTCAGCTCGACCACGCGGGTGTCGCGGTTGAGTTGATTGTCCAACTGATTGTTGGGCAGGCCGAATTGCGCTTCGTTGGCGATGAGCCGACCGGTGAGCTGGGGCTTGTAGGTCAGCGGCGCGGTCCTGGCCACTGGCGTCAGTTCAAAGCTGGTGCTTTGGGGCATCGCTTCGTACAGCCGGCGGTTGTGGACCAGCTTGCGCGGGTCAGGGCCGACGGCGGGGGCGGGGATCAGGCGCAGGTGCTCGATGGCCTGGGCGCGGCGTTGCTGGATCGAGGCGTTGAATGCGGTGAGTTTTTTGGTGAAGCAGATCAGTGGGATCGGGCTGCGTTTGCTGCGCGCCGCACCGCACAGGCTGTCGAAGCCTTCGGCGGCCTTGAAGTAGGCGGGCGAGGCCAGGTCGTCCAGGTGGGTCGGCGCCTGGTGCTCCAGGCGGAACAGGTTGTCGCCGTCGAGCAGGTCGGTGGCGTCGCGACGCACAATCAGCAGCGGCTGGGTGGCGAACAGCCGTTCGCTGACCAGCACCTGCTGCCCGCGGGCGTTCTGCATCGGCGCCACGCCAAGGGCGCTGTCCAGACGAAAGGTGTGGCTCGGCGGCCCATAGGGTTTGCCGGTGAACGGGTGGCACGGGTACCAGTGGTTTTTGTGCAGCAGCGCATTGATCCGCAGCAGGTCGCTGCCGCGCAGCAGCGTGCCGCTGCCGAGGTTGGCGCCGGCGAGCAGCCGGGGGTAGTCGAGCAGGAACCGGTCGGCGGTGCGACGTTGAACCTGTTCGATAGCCGTGTGGAGGATTTTCCGCGCGCCGCCGCTCAGCCGGATCACCCCGCTGCGAGCCAGCCTGAACAGGCCCGGAAGGCCGTCCAGCGGGTTCAGCGCGGTGTTGAGGAAGGCGCCGCTCAAGCGGGCCAATTGCAGCAGTTTGATCGGCAACGGCGCGGTTTTTTTCAACACCGCCAGGGACGCCGTGAGAAAGCGCTGGGTGGGGAACAGCAGCGCCAACAGGTCGATAAAGCAGGTGTAGCCGCCGTCGATGACACGGCGGGTGTCGCCGGAACCGAGGTCCTCGGCGCAGGACCAGAACGGCACGAGGGCTTTGAGGCGTGTCCACAATCGATCCCAGCGCTGTTGCATCTGCTCGCGCTGCGTGGTCCCCCGGGCTTGCAGGTGCAAGGCGTCGACTTCGAGGAAGAAGTGCTCGCGCACGATGGCTTGGGCAATGGCGCGGTTGAGCGTCGAACCATAGGTCAGCGCCGCCGTCGTCGGCGGCTGGGCGGGGGGCGGGCTGAATGACCACAGCGTCTGCACAATGACCTTGGCGCGCACCCCCGGCCGTGGCGGGCGCCCGTTGGCATAGGCGTCCCAGTCCAGCGGCAGTTCATCGCCCATCAGCAGTTGGGTGACCGGGCGGGTGGCGTGGGGAGTGCCGGTGGCCACCGACATCAGCGTGCCGCCCTCGTGGAATGCCAGCGGTGCGCCGCGGCGTTTGTCGACGCGGTTCAACAGCGGGAACAGCTCGTATTCCTGCACCGCGCTGGGCGATGTGCCGCGCAGGATCACGCCCATTCGGGCGCTACGCGCCAACGCTTCCTCCGGGCTCAGCAGGGCGAGGTCTTTGCCGGGTTCTTTTTTCAGTACCAACAGCTGCAAGTCGGCCTGTTGCAGGTGGTGTCGGTCGGCCAGCGGCAGTTGCGCCAGCAGGTCTTCGATCAGGCTGCTGTAGGCCTGCTTCAGGCGTTCGATGTAGGCCGCGAACGCGCTGTCGAAGCGTTGATGGATGTTGCCCAGGCGCCCGAACGATGGGCGCAGTTGTGCCAGGTCCAGTTGGGGCTCGGTGGACTGCCAGCGGCTGTCGCTCAGTTGGCCATCCATGTGCAACTCCACCAGGCTGTGCAGGCTGTAGTTCCGGCGCTCGTGATGGTGCATCGGGAAGCGCAGGCTGCCGCTGGCGAGCGGCGGGACGGGGCGCCACAGGCAGGCTTTGTCCAGCAGCGTCTGGTTGGGGAATAGGTTTTTCAGGTCGGCCAGGGCAATGCTGCGGCGGGTCGGTGGCGCGTCGGCAAAGGTGATCAGGGCTGCCTTCAAGGCGTGCAGGCGTTGGCTGAGGCGCAGCTTCAGCGCGTCGACTTCATGCGCGAGGTAGGCGGTGTTGTCGCGTTCGGGCAGTTCGCCCACGGTGATGGCCCAGTCGAGCAGGGTGCGGGTGGCGAGGTATTCGCGCCACTGTTGTTGCTGGCCGGTCGTGGCGGGCATGGATGCCAGGGCGAGCATGTCGTGGTAGCTCAGTTGGCGCGGTGAGCCGGGCGCCATGGCCTGCGCGATCAAGACCCCTTGCTTGAAACTCATCCAGGCGATCGAGCTGCGAAAGCGCATCGTCGCAGGCAGCCCGCGCACCAGAAACTCCGGCGCGGCGCCGGCCAGCAACAGGTGGGCGGCGAGGGGCGCAGCGCGGGTGGAGACCTTGCAGGTTCGCACCAAATGCAGTTCCAGGTCTTGGCGCACTTCGCCGTGGGGCTTGCCCGCGTGGGCGCTCAGCTCGAAACCGGCGATGGGAGCGCCTGCTTCGCCGGCTCCAGGGTCGAGGTCGAGGATCAGGGCGCTCAACACCAACAGGTCGAGGCTGGTCTGGCTGGCGGCTTCGTCCGGGTGCTGGCCGTACCAGTGCAGCGCCGTCACCAGTTGTTGGCCCAACTGCCGCGCCGGTCCGCGCCGCAGCAGTTGTTTGAGCAAGTGGTCGGCCTGGGCGCGGATCGCGTCAGCACTCAGGTCGCTCAGCAGTGTGCCGCACAAGCGGTCAAGCAGGCGTGGGTGGCCATCGGGCAGGCCGTGATTGGCGGTGGCGAGAACGCTGTGGCGCTGTTCGCTGAGCAGTCGTACCGGCGAGTGGGGTGTGGCGCTCAACAGCCCATGATAGTCGCCGAACTCGGGGCGGCGGGGCAGGTTCATCTCCAGGGTTTGCAGGGTGTCCTGGGCTTCGTCGACGCTGGTCGGTGGCGCAAGATCATGCTGTTGCAGCAGTTGCTGGAGGGTGAAGGGGCCGCAGATGGGGTGCGGGACAACGGCGGGATGGTGCGGCGCGCCGGAGTCCGGTGCGGGGTGCAACGTCACGCTGGCCGTGTCGATCACGTGGTCGTTGGGCGGGGCTTGGATCAGGCCTTTCAAGCACTCGGCCATGACGTCGCGGTCATGGTCCTGGGCCAGCCACTGCTGGTGCTGCATCAGGGCGAGATCGGCGTTGGCCAGGTCGCTGACCGGCAGCGTGGTCAACGCCGTCGACTGGCGTAGCGTGTCGATCAGCACGCGGGCTTCGGCGGGTGTGTCGGGCACCGGCAGATCATGGCAATTGAGCAGTTGGGCGAGGCTGAACCGGCCGCTCTGGTGGACAAAACTCCCCAACTGCTCGGCGACTTCGACCAGGTGTTCGAGCTGGCCGTCCAGGGGCAGCGCCAGCAGTTGTTCGATGCCGATATCCACCAGCCCGCCCCAGGCTTTTTTGCCGCTGAGCCGGCGTGTGGCGGGATCGAACATATACGTGCCGGGTTGCAGGCCGTCGACCGCTTCCAGCGCCAGGAACGACGGGCTGCGGGTGATGGCGTCGAGTAACGCGGCGCCGGTTTGCTGGGCGGTGGCCCAGAACGAACCGGAGTCGAGTTTGAAATAGCTCCTGTAGCAGGAAAACAGGCTGAAATCGTCGTCGTCGAGCAGGGTTTGCAGTTGGTCGGCGATCTGTTGCCGGTCTTGATTCAACCGCTTCAACCCGTCATCCAGCCCCGCCTTGGGCTCGGCGAAACTGTTCGATTGATCGAGTGCCTGGGAGATCACCCTGCGCTCGCCGCGATGCTCGGGGTAGGGATAGCCGTAGAAATTCAGCACCGATTGCGCCGGCAGTTCGAGCGGCGCGGTTTCGAGCGGCACGTCCAGGCCGGCCAGGTCCACCGGCAGGCGCGTGGCCCAGGCCCGCAGGTGTGGGCGGCTGAGTGCGCGGCGGTATACCTGCAGCCAGCAGCCCAGGGTGGAGTGCTCGGGCACGATCACTGTGGTGGAGTCGCCGTTTGTCAGGTGATTGAACAACGCGCTGATCAATTGGCCATCGGCGGCCAGGCGTCGTGCCCGGCCTTGTTGGAGTACGTCGAGGGTGGTCGGCATGGGGAGATCCTTTCGCTGGGATTGCCGTCCTGGCAATCGAAGCACCCCATGGTGAAGGGGCGGCCCGGCGGCGGGTATGGCGATGCTTCCCGTTCGGCCGTGGCCGGCTTCCGCGTTGTCCGACCGATGGGCTGAAAGTATTGAAGCAGAGCCTTCGGCTGGGTATATACGGCCTAGGTAGGGGCATGACGCTGCACCAAAGCTGTGCAATACTCGGCGCGCGTCAAACGGAGAAAATCCTTACGCTATCCAGGTAATGCCCCTCCACAAAAGCCGCTTTTACCGCGAGTTCTCGCTGAATCTTGCCGTTTATTAAGTGAAAAACCCTGGGTTGAGCTTTTTATACTGCACCCCCGCTGAACTGGCCATGGCCAGACGGGTTGGCCCATGAGGCGAACCCGGTGTGAGGCGTCCTGGCGGACCTGCTGCGACGTCGAGTACTCGGTGGCTTAATCCAATAACAAGACGAGGTTGTACCCCTATGCCAGTTGGCAACCACCTGCCTCATGGCGAGACCGCTCAGGGCGGCCCGCTGAAACGTGAACTGGGCGAACGGCATATTCGCCTGATGGCCCTCGGCGCCTGCATCGGTGTCGGCCTGTTCCTTGGCTCGGCCAAGGCCATTGAAATGGCCGGCCCGGCGATCATGCTCTCTTACATCATTGGCGGCCTGGCGATCCTGGTGATCATGCGCGCGCTTGGCGAAATGGCGGTCCACAACCCCGTCGCCGGCTCGTTCAGTCGCTATGCCCAGGATTACCTCGGCCCGTTGGCGGGCTTTCTCACCGGTTGGAACTACTGGTTCCTGTGGCTGGTGACCTGCGTTGCGGAAATCACCGCCGTGGCCGTGTACATGGGCGTCTGGTTCCCCGATGTGCCGCGCTGGATCTGGGCCCTGGCGGCCTTGATCAGCATGGGCACGATCAACCTGATCGCGGTCAAGGCGTTCGGTGAGTTCGAGTTCTGGTTCGCCCTGATCAAGATCGTCACCATCATCGCCATGGTCATCGGTGGCGTCGGCATCATCGCGTTCGGTTTCGGCAATGACGGCGTGGCGCTGGGGATTTCCAACCTGTGGGCCCACGGCGGCTTCATGCCCAACGGTGTGCAGGGTGTGTTGATGTCCCTGCAAATGGTGATGTTCGCCTACCTGGGCGTGGAAATGATCGGCCTCACCGCCGGTGAAGCGAAGAACCCGCAGAAGACCATCCCGAATGCCATCGGCTCGGTGTTCTGGCGCATTCTGTTGTTCTACGTCGGCGCGTTGTTCGTGATTCTGTCGATCTACCCGTGGAATGAAATCGGCACCCAGGGCAGCCCGTTCGTGATGACCTTCGAGCGTCTGGGCATCAAGACCGCCGCCGGCATCATCAACTTCGTGGTGATCACCGCTGCCTTGTCGTCCTGCAACGGCGGCATCTTCAGCACCGGGCGCATGCTCTACAGCCTGGCGCAGAACGGCCAGGCCCCCGCGACCTTCGGCACCACCTCGCGCAACGGCGTACCGCGCAATGCGTTGCTGCTGTCGATCGCTGCGTTGCTGCTGGGCGTGCTGCTCAACTACCTGGTGCCGGAGAAAGTCTTCGTCTGGGTCACCTCGATTGCCACCTTCGGCGCGATCTGGACCTGGGTGATGATCCTGCTGGCGCAGCTCAAGTTCCGTAAGAGCCTGAGCCCGGCGGAACAGGCGGGCCTCAAGTACCGCATGTGGCTGTACCCGATCAGTTCCTACCTGGCCCTGGCGTTCCTGGTGCTGGTGGTGGGCCTGATGGCGTACTTCCCGGACACCCGCGTCGCGCTGTATGTCGGCCCGGTATTCCTGGTGCTGCTGACGGTGCTGTTCTACACGTTCAAATTGCAACCGACCCAGGTTGCCCAAGGCGTCGCGCGCTCGGCGTAACGCTTGTTCAAGGCGGCCTGTGGCGCACAGGCCGCCTTGATGCGCTCAATCGCGCGGCAACGCGTGAAGGGCGGCGTCCGTCAACTGGCCGATGAGGCGGTTGCGCTCGGCGGTCTGCGTGTCGATCAGCGCTTGCAGGCGGTCGAGGTGTTCATCGGAGTGTTTGTCCGGCAGCTCCTTTTGCAAGAGCCCGATCTTGTAGCGGGTCACTTCCTTGATCGTTAAGAAGGGCGCGGGAAAGCGTCGTTCCAGGTAGTCGAGCCAGAAGTCGCAGGTTTTGTATGCGTTCACCAGCCCAGGGGAATCCTTCAACCCGCGCAGCATTTGACGCGCCTGTTGGACATCGTTGTCGACCACGCCGTACCCCTCCACTGAATACAACATTTGGTCCGCCTGGACCGGCAGGTTGAATTCCTCGCGCAACATCACCCGATAGAACAGGGTGATTTCGGCGGGGTCCGGCGAACGCCCTTGCGCGGTCAAGCGGCTGATGTGATCGTCGGCGAACTGGTCGAGCTGCTCCAGGTAATACACTTGTTTGGCCAGGCCGAGCAGTTCGCGGTCGATGCGGTTTTCGTCGTATCGAGCGAGGGTCTGATGCACTCGGTGCATGAGCTCCATGTTGTTGAACAGCAGTATGGCGCCGTCGCCACAGGTGCCCGCCGCATGGGTGTTGAGGAACACTTTTTCGCGCAGCTCGGTGGAGTTGCTCAGGCCATCGAGCAGGTTCCAGACCCGGAATGTCAGTTTTTTACGTGCATTTCCAGCGATGGTGTACTCCAGAGACTTGGTCAAGTCCGCCAACACTCTGAAGACATCATCGGGACGGGCGCCTTCATGGCTTGACAGACCGTTCCACAGTTCTCTGGCGCTGTCGTGTTTAAAGGGTTTCAGGTGGACCAGCCAAGGCAAAATGCCGCGTTCGGCGGGCGGCGTGTGGGCGATGCCGGGGAGGGAGCCCCCTACGGCCATGCCAATGTCGGCTTGGTATTGCCTAACGCGCTGCAAGGTTTGGGGCGACAGCGGATTGTCATGCAGGAACGTCGAACGATTTCGGATGATGGCTCTGGGGTGGGTAAACACGCGCTCGGGAATGCTGGAGATCTGGTTTTCCTGCAAGTACAGGGTGTTCAGATTCGCGTGATCTGCGGCGCCGATCGGCCATTGTTGGGTATGGGTTGCTCTTAAATCCAAGGTCGAGAGTTGGCTCATTCGCGTGACGTCGAGCGTGATCCCCAGGGGGTTGTAACCCAGGTTGAGGTTTTCCAGGTTGACCATGGCGGCGAGGCGTGCGGCGGACTCCTCGGTTAAAACCAGCGCGTTGCCTTCCAGGTTCAGGCGGGTGAGTTGCGTCATCTGGGTGATGGCGCTCGGTAGCTCGCTCAACTGGCAGTCGATTTGCAGGGCCCGTAAGCCTGGGAAGAGCGCGAGGAATGCATGGCCCGAGGCGGGGAAGCTGTCCCCGGCGATACTCAGGTGCTCGATGTGCTCGAAGCCCCTGAACCCGTTGATAAAGGCCGCCGTGGGCAGATCGATGGTGTCCAGTTGCAATGTCAATGACTCAGCATGAAACAACCCATCGATGTAGACCTGTGGCGGCTCATCCCGTCGCCAGGCCCTGCGCAGTGTGTTGGCGATATGGCGACGACGGCCCAGATGGAGGCCCAGTGGGTCGGTTTCGTCGTTGTCGGTGTCACGAGGGGTGTCGCTCCAGCGGGTCAGTTCAATGTCCATGAAGCTGTATTCGGCCTGGCGTCGGTCAAGCTCGATCAGGGCGGCCGGCTCATCCAGGTTGAGCCAGCGGATGAAGGCGCGGGCGGTGTCATTGTCGAACCGGGGGTAGAGTTCCTGGACCCTGCTCACCAGGTCCGGCGCGCGATTACCGCCGAATGGCCACAGCCAGTTCCAGACGGGGTACACCAGAAATGAGCGATCCAGGCCCATCGGCGGTTGCAGCCAGGGTTGCAGGTGCGGCAGGTCCAGCAGGCTTTTTATCGCCACGCGCTGGGACAGCGCCAGCTTGGCGATCTGCTCCTGAAGTGGCGCGAGGTCGTCTTCATGTGTGATTCCCAGCGTGCTCCGTTCGGTGTCGGTCAACGTCTGGATGATGGCTGACAGCAGGTTGCTGCCGCTGCCGGCGGGCGTGGCGAGAGGCGCTCCTTGTGAGTCGTAGGCGCGGTAGACCTGGTGTTGCTTGACCAGCACTTTTTGGCGCGTCCCGGCCGGGTTGCCGGCGGCTTCGATGCTGGAGCCGCTGAAGTGTCGGTCGCGGACTTCGATGCGCAGGTCGCTGGGCCAGCCGGGCACGGTGTTGAGCAGGTGCAGGATGATCCGGTCGCTGTCCGGGTTGATCAGGTTGTCCAGGTACAAGCCCTCGAAGGCGCGGTTCAGACGCACCTCGTGGGCGGTCAGTCGGGCTGTTTCGCCGAGGCGCAGGCTCACCTTGCCGTGTTCGTGCAGTTGCTTGAGTTCGCGGGGCGTTGCGTGGCCGAGGATGCTGTCGACGGTGTTGTTGGGTAAGTCGGCATGTGCGGCCTTGAAGCGTTCGCGCGCGACGTTGGGGCTGCGGTGCTCGCTCTCTTGGTAGAGCGAATTGAACAGATGGTTGGTTTCTTTCTCGGCGAACTCGACGATTTTTTTCACCAGTTTGAACAAGCGCTCTTCAGCGGAGCTGGGCAATTCGCCCAACAAGGCATTGATCAGCGTGTCGTAGCCGGTGAGTTGGTTCAGCAGGCGGGCGTCCCTGTAGTCTTGCTCGGTCACGAGGATTGTTTCAGCGTTCGGGCCCGCACTGGCCGGGTATTGATAGCGCACCTCGTTCCCGGGGCCGACGATCTGCAGTCTGTGGTTGTCCGGCCATCCCGGCAACGCGGAGATCACCAGCAATTGCAGGGCCGGCTCGGCTTCCTGGGTGTTGGGGTTCACCCGCAGTGCATTGATGAAGTGTTGAATCTGTTGCTCGATCTTGAAGCGTTTGCAGGTGTCGGCCAACAACGGCGGCACCGGGTGGGTGGCACGGTGTACCTGGCGCAGCACGTGGTCCGGGGTGTCGGTCAGGGCGAGGATTTGACTGGCCCGTTCCTGCGTAAACGCGTAGTCCTCGTGCCCCAGGCGGTGGAATAGCTGGTGGGTGTCCCAGGTCATCGGGTTCTCGCTGGCCAGGCGCCAGGTGCCCTGGCCGTTGTGCTCCAGGAGCGGGGTGTCGACACCGATTTTTTTCGGGTGCTTGAGCCGCCATTTGAACAGCGTTTTATCGAAGACGATGCGGAACAGGCTGCCGAACAGCGGCAGGTATTCGTTGCCCTCAATCATGAAGATCCCGTCGGTCCTGGGTTTGAGGCCAGGTGACAGCATTAGGTTGTGTTGGTAGGGCACCAGCGAGCCATTGACCAGGCTGACGTGACCTTGGGGGTTGCGTCGGGCGCTCATGTTGTCCCCCAGGGTTTTGCGCAGGCCCTTGGCGTCGGTGACACTGCTCATGCCCAGTTGTTGACGTTCGTGGGGGTGGAGCACCGAGGCGATGGCCAGGTAGAAGCTGTCTTGGGCGGGTGAGACGGGGATTTCACTGTCGTTGCGGATGTCATAGGCCTGGTAGCGACCGCCGGGGTGCAAGCGCAGGTTGACGGTGAGGTCGTCCGCACCGCTGGGCACGAAGGTCTCGCCCTGGCTGACATCCGTGACCACGAAGGGACGCTTGAGGGTGTCGCGGATCAGCGCGCCGGCAAATTCCCGGGCCCAGAGGTCAGTGTCGGCATTGAAGTCGCGGGGGTTGTACAGGCTGTCGATCACCGCGTCGATGCGCAACGCGGTACGTTGGCGATCGAGTGTTTCAACGAACGCTACCGGCAGGGTGCCACCGCTCAGAAACGCCTCTTGCTGGCGTGCTGTCAGCGGGTGCTCGGCGAGTAATCGCGCAAGGTTGGCGGCGGTCAGGGGCGGGTTCAGGTCGCGCAGTTTTTTCAACAGGGGCGTGACGGTAATCAAGGCCGGTGACACCTTGACCGGCAGAAACCGTCTTGCCGCCGGTGCGGCGGCGAGTTCCGCTTTTTCGTAGCCCCAGTAATCGAACAGCGCCGAAAACAGCGCGTGGCGCTCAAGGCTTGCCAATGCGCCAACCTGTTGGCGTACGCTGCTGACGCGCGCGTCCTCGGATGCGTTGGGTTGGTCCTCTTTACCCAGGGCCGAGTCGCGTGGTTGCTGGCGGATGATCAGTTGAAGCAGGTGCTCGTTGCCCTCGGGGCCGCTGCCCGCGTCGCTGAGGTCTGTGTAGCTGCCATCCTCGCGGCGCTTGAGGTTGATGGCATGGGGGCGTGGGGGTGGTTGCTCGGTTTTGCCGTAGGTCTCGATCCGCGTGCCTTGTGCATCGTGGATATGCAGCAGGGTGTCGGTCGGCCAGCCGTTGAGTTGGGTCAGCAGGCAGAAGACCGTGCTGTCGGCATGCGCCGGCAGTTGGCCGGGTTGGGGGAACCGCTCGATGATTTGCTGGATGACCTGATCGACCTGCAGTCGCCGGGCGCCTTCGATCAGGTTCAACGGTGCCGGCTGGGCGCGCCACACGCGATCCAGCGTATCGCGAGTGGTGGCGGTGCTGCGTAGCATGTGTTCAAGGTCGGCCGACGGGATCGTCGACGCCCCGTTGGGCAGCATGCGTTGCAGCAACTCCGGGTTGGACAGGAGATGGGCATTGTGCAAATCGAAGGTCCAGGTCTGGAGCTCTGGGGCGAATATGATCGCTGGGGTGTAGCCGTCTTTACCGCGTGTGAGTACGTAGCGTTTGTGCGCGTCGTCGAATTTGACTTCGATCAGCACATCCATCTCGCCCTGGCGCAGTTTGGCGTAGAGGTGACCCTCGACCACGTAAATGCCCAACGCGTTGGGCGTGATACCGTTGACCAGGCGCTGGTTGTCGTGGGCATACGGTTGGGCGTCGGCTTTCCAGAGCCCATGGCTGCCGTCGGCGCGCGTGATTTTGTACGGGTTGCCGAGTTTTTCCAGGTACGCGTGCATGCGTTGGCGATGGGCCCTTCCGGCGGTTGAGATCAGCTTGCCGCTGACGGCCAGGTCGGTGACATCGGCCAGCGCCGAGGCAAATCCGCTGGCTTCGCCCTTGGCCAGCTCATTCACGCCCTGGGCGGCGCTGTAGGTCAGGCTGCCCATGACCGCGAGTTGCATGACCCGGTTCATGCCGGTGACGCCGCCGGGCAATGGCGTAAGCAGCATCTGCAGCACTTCGCCGGCAATCGCTGCCGCCGCATCTTTGAGGGCTTGCCAGTCTTTTTCCGAGCGGGTTTGCGCCAGTGTGTCCAGGTCTGACTGAAAGCGCTGGATCTGGCGATAGGCACACGCCTGCACCAGGGTGATTGCGCGCCCGGATTTGATGTCGGTGTTGAAGCGGATGTTGTCCAGGGTCTTTGTTGAGAAGGCCAGGTGAAAACCGTCGTACACATAAGCGCCTAACCAACTGAACCCCTTCAGATGCGGCGCTTTGTTGATCAGTGATCTGAACACCGACAGCCCGATCAAGGGCAATTGCCGGGAGAACCAGCCCAAGTCTTTTTTCGCGTGGCTGTCAGTGAGTTGTGTGCGAAACGCGTACTCGGCGGCCTGGGCATCGTCGTGGTATTGCAACGCCCCGCCGGGACGGAAAGGGAAGTAGGACAACACGCCCAGGCTGGCCACGCGAATCAGCATTAAGGGCACGGGGATGCAACTGTCCCAGGGGACGAAGGGCACCGAGATCAGGGGGGTGATACCGGAGCTCAGGTTCAGCGTATCGAACGGCAATTGCGCGCCAGTGCCTTCGATGGCGGCGTTGAGTCGCGTGTAGATCTCCAGGGTGACGCCGGTAGTGGCACGGTTGCGGTAGGCTTCGATTGCGTCGAACAGCAGGCTGGCCTTGGCCGACGCCTCGAACAATGGGCGCAACGGCCCGCCCGGCGCCATGGCGGTACGGGCTTTGTCGCGCAACTGAGCGCCCAGGTCCAGCGTGCGGGCGGCTTCGATGAAGGCCAGTGCGCCCAGGCTTCTGTCGTTGTCCGGCCCCACGATATAGCTGGCTTCCACCAGGCTGAAACCCGAGTCCCCGTGAATGGAGTGGGTGAAACCGTAGTTGAGGCAGGCCGCTTCCCACAGCGACATGTGCTTGAGATGCTCAATGTAATGGAAGTCGTAATGGGCCCGACGATAGCGCGCGGCGGGCAGGGGCACGGTATTGAGCGGAAGGAGCGGCTGCGGCGGGTCCCAGGGGAAGCCCTGCTCCCGTTTCTCTTTGTAGCGGGTGAACAGGGTGTATTGCTCGGGATCGCGCCCGCCGATTTTTTCCCGCAGTTGCGCAAGGCCTTGAGTCTTGAAGTCGCGGGTCAGTGCTTGCTGGGCGTGTTCCAGAGCGGTCAAGGCGCTCAATGCTTCGCGTTGCAACCTGACGTAGCGGGCTTTTTCCTGTGGGTTCAAGCTGCTCATGGCTTGAATCACGTTGTTCTGAATCTGCTCAAGGGCTTGTTGCCGTGACCAGGAACTGCTGGACTGCAAGTTGCCTGATAACCCGTTGAGTCGTTGATAAGTTGACATCAGCCATACCCTTTCACGATAAGTGGAAGGGCATGGAAGCACCGTCGCGAAAACGGCCGGGGCTATCTATTTAATGATGATGTGGGCAGTGAGCGACGCGCTTGCAACCTGCTGTCCAGGCGTTTGTTGAATTCCAGCCAGGTCGCCAGAGCGCCCATCAACACCACGCCTGCCAACGCGCTGAATAGCTGCATGGCCAACGCGTCGCCGGCCAGGGCGTTGAGCATGTCCGCCAGCGGTGCGAGCAGCACGCCGAGACAGAACACCTCCAGGGAATAGCGGCCCATGCGGCAACTCTGTTGCGCCAGCCAATGGCGGGTCCAGCCGGCATGGGGCAAGAGCTTGGCGGTGACATAAGCCAGCGCCAGGAAGTGCACCAGGCGCACCGGCGACAGGTCGGTCTTGCTGATGGGGTACAGCCGTTCGCTGAGCCACGCGGGCATCAGCGCGTCATGCACCTCGGGCCAGCGCCAGGCCAGCGTGATGATCGCGGCCAGCAGCGAGTAGCCCGCCGCCGCCACAAACAGCGGCTGACGCAGCAGCGCGCGGCGCTCTGCCGGGCGTGGCCGGCGGGCATGAATCGCCGCCGCGCCGCCGAGCACAAACAGCAACTGCCAGGTGACGGGGTTGAAGTACCACACGCCATCGGCAATCGCCCGCAGGTTCCAGCCCATCCACGGCGCCAGCAGGTACACGCTCAACGACACGGCCACCACCGCCCAGGTCTGGCGCAGCAGCAACGGCAGCACCAGCGGCAACCCGCCGAGCAGCACGATGTACAGCGGCAGCGGGTCCATCAGGTTGGGCTTGAAGCGCAACAGCAATTCATCGGTGAGCGCCTGCTGCGGGTGGGTGACGAAGTGCGTCAGGCCCATCTCTTCGACCAGGTCGCGGGTTTCCACATGGCTGTTGGCGAAGAACACGATGCCCATCAGCATCGCCAGCAAAAAGATATGCACCACATACAGCACCCAGGCGCGCCGCAGGATTTTCAGCGAGGCGATCCAGTAGCCGTCGCGTTGCAGGACGTTGCCGTAGGCCAAAACGGCGGCGTAACCGGCGAGGAACACAAACACCTCTGCCGCATCGCTGAAACCGATGTTGCGCAGGGTGATCTGGCCGAGGGGGTTGTGGGGGACGTGATCCCAGAAAATGAAGATCAACGCCAGGCCCCGAAAAAAATCGATGCGCGGGTCGCGTCCGTTCAGCATGGCAGCGGGCTCTTGTACGAAAGGTTTAGTAATGACTGGCGCGCGCGGCTGTTGTCTTACGCCGCACGTCGAGCGGGCGCAGGTTGGCGGTATTTGTAAGCGATTGCAAAGGCTGGGTATTACTGAATGTCTCAATGGCGCGGGGGGCTACCTGTTAATTCTGACAGTAGACGGACCGCAGGCGCCGTGGCTTGCTAGAGCAAGGCCTGACGGGGCAACGGTATGACCAGATTGTGGAAGGGATTCTCCAGCTACACAGTGATTGGCATCGCCAATACGCTGATCCATTGGCAGCTGTTTTTCGTGTTCCGGGCCGCATTGGAGCTCAGCCAGGCGGTGAGTAATGTCCTCGCGTTTTGCGTGGCAGCGTCCTTTTCGTTTTATGTCAACGCGATCTACACCTTTGCCATGCCCCCTTCGCTGCCGCGTTACGCGCTGTTCATGGCCTGCATGGGCGGTGTGAGCCTGGGCGTGGGGTGGCTGGCGGATCGTTGGCAGGTGCCGGGGATTCTCACCGTGGCGGTGTTTTCGCTGATCAGCCTGGTGTGCGGGTTTTTGCTGTCCCGGTGGGTGGTGTTTCGCGAGCGTGGGCAATGAGGGTCTCGCTGGTGGTGCCTGTGTATAACGAGGAGCAGGCGCTGGGCGTGTTTTACCGCAGCGTGCGGCAAGAGGCCTCGTTGCACGAGCAGACGCTTGAGATCGTGTTTATCAACGACGGCAGTTCCGACCGCACCGCCGAGCATGCCCGGGCTATCGCCTTGGCCGATAGCGGCGTGGTGCTGATCAACTTCTCGCGTAACTTCGGCAAAGAAGCCGCGCTGTTCGCCGGGCTCGAATATGCCACCGGAGATGCGGTAATCCCGATGGACGTGGACCTGCAAGACCCGGTCGAGGTCATCCCGCACCTGTTGGCCGAATGGCAAAAAGGCGCCGACGTGGTATTGGCCAAACGCAGGGATCGCTCCAGCGACGGCTACCTCAAACGCCGCAGTGCGTCGCTGTTCTATCACCTGCTCAATCGTATTTCCTACACACACATTGAAGAAAACGTCGGCGACTTCCGGTTGATGGACCGCAAGGTGGTGGACGTGATCAAGGCCTTGCCCGAGCAGCAACTGTTCATGAAAGGCGTGTTGTCCTGGGCCGGCTTCAACGTCGCGATTGTCGAGTACGACCGCGCGCCCCGTGCTGTCGGCCAGAGCAAGTTCAACGCCTGGAAACTGTGGAACCTGGCACTGGATGGAGTCACCTCGTTCAGCACCTTGCCGCTGCGGTTGTGGAGCTATATCGGCGGCGGTATTTCGCTGCTGGCGCTGGTGTACGCCGGGTATCTGGTGGTGGACAAAGTGTTGTTTGGCAATGCGGTGCCGGGGTATCCGTCGTTGATGACGGCGATCTTGTTTTTGGGTGGGGTGCAACTGATCGGGATCGGGATATTGGGCGAGTATGTGGGGCGGATTTATATGGAGGCCAAGCATCGGCCGAGGTATGTGGTGAAGGATGTGTTGAATAGTTCAGGTAAATGTCAATTTCAAAGGCCGGATAATGAATCGGAGATGAGTAAGTGAACCTAAAAAATACGTTGGCTTCAATTGGGTTTACGCGTGATTTGCCTTTTTTTTTAATGATTGTCGGGCTTGCTGTAGCACTCCGATTCTATAACTTAACGGGTGCGTCTATCTGGTCTGATGAGGCATTTAGTCTGTTGTTTGTCACGTATTCGTACTCTGATATATGGGTGTTGAGCACTGTGGATGTTCACCCGCCTCTTTATTATTTTATACTGCGGGCCGTGATGCAGGGGGCGGGCAGCGATAGCTTAATCTGGATGAGGGGGTTCAGTGCAGTCGTAGGCGTCCTGAATGTAATTTTGGGTATGGTATTAGCCAGGCTGATCTCTACGCGCCGGGCATCCTTGATAGCCGGGTTATTTCTTGCCTTGTTGCCTATTGCAGTGCGCTATAGCCAGGATGTACGCATGTATGCGCTGATGGGGTTGTTACTAACGGCTGCCACAATCGCACTGGTGTGTTGGGTCAGGGATTCTGCCAGAACAGGCTACTTGGTGATCTATGTGTTACTGATGGGGGCGGGGTTTTATACTCATTATTTTGCAGTGTTTTGTGCGCTTTCACACTGGCTGTACATTGTGTTTCTGCAGTTTCGCAAGCCTGGAGTGAATAGCTATATATCAGCTCCGGCTTGGTGGTTGGCAAATATTGCGATCGCTCTGCTATTTGCCCCCTGGTTACCGAGCTTTATTAATCAGACTCATAACACTTGGGCGATAGGGTGGATTTCAGAGGTAACGTGGTACAGCTTGCCTTCCGCAATATGGCGATTTCTTATATTAGAGGATGCTAAGGATTATCAGAGCATGGTTTATTGGATGTTGCCCGTGGTGTGTTGGATAAGTGGTTTGGCAGTTCTTTTCAATGACAAAAGCAAATGGTCTTCTCAGGTGTTAATTGCTGTGTGTTTTTTTGTTCCTGTGCTAGGGGGGGGTTCTCATCTCTTTGGTAAAACCTTTGTTTGTAGAGCGATATTTGTTTTTTTCGGCAGTAATGCTTGCTGTTGTTATGGCTGTGGCCGTTGATAAAATTAAAAATGCGGTGTTGTTTGTAGTCTCGGCTATGGTATTTTTAAGTGTTGAAATTTTTGGATTGATGAATTTTTATTGGGGTGAAACCACAATGAATAATCCAAGTAGGGTTCAGGTTGATAAAATGAATGAGCTGATGCTTGAGTATGAGCAAGGGCGTAGGCCGGGCGATGCAATAATTGTATATGACCCCTATATATTTTACGCTGCAATTTATTACGATAAAGGCAGAAGCAGGGTTTTATTATATACGCCGCCTACTTCGGATGGGCGATCAGGCCGACCCAATGGCAAAGGTTTTTCTATGCCGATGGATAAATATCCAGAGAGCACTTATGTCGATAGCTTTGAAGGGCTTATCCCGCCAACTCGTCGCGTATGGTGGATCGCAAATTTTGAGCAGGCGCAGCGGTCCGCCATTCGATTTCCCCGTAACTGGCGCTCTGTACATCAAGAGCGTAAAGGTGATCAGATTCTTGAACTTTATGTTATATGCGAAGCGAATCCGATAACTGATGTTGAGGTATGCGAGTAAGCCGCTGATGATGAATGTCGGCGGCTGCCCCTGTCTTTTTCCTGTAGGTGTTCGTATGGGGAGGAGGCAGGATTGTGCTCAAGCCACTTTTACTTCACTGGGCTCAAAACTATCCGCCCGCGCCATCTGCCACATGCGCGAATAAAACTCGCCGTTCACTTCCCCAGTCAGCAATTCCCCAGGCTTGAGGAACACATGCAGCTGTGAGAACAGCTTGATCTCGGTCGCCGACATGCGTCGCACCAGATGCTTGGCCGACAGTTGCGACGGGTGTTCCAGGCCCGCTGCCGCGAGCATTTCGGCCAGGGCCTTGAGGGTGTTGCGGTGGAAGTTGAACACGCGCTGGGCCTTGTCCGGCACGACCAGGGCGCGTTGGCGCAGTGGGTCCTGGGTGGCGACGCCGGTCGGGCATTTGTTGGTGTGACAGCTTTGCGACTGGATGCAGCCGATGGCGAACATGAAGCCGCGCGCCGAGTTGGCCCAGTCGGCGCCGATGGCCAGGACGCTGGCGATGTCGAAGGCGCTGACGATCTTGCCGCTGGCACCGAGTTTGATCTTGTCGCGTAGGTTCAAGCCCACCAGGGTGTTGTGGACGAACAGCAGGCCGTCGCGCAGCGGCACGCCGATGTGGTCGGTGAACTCCACGGGCGCGGCGCCAGTGCCGCCCTCCTTGCCGTCGACCACGATAAAGTCGGGGAGGATGCCGGTTTCGAGCATGGCCTTGGCGATGCCCATGAATTCCCACGGATGACCGAGGCAGAACTTGAAGCCCACCGGCTTGCCGCCGGACAACTCACGCAATTGGGCGATGAAGTGCATCAACTCGATAGGCGTGGAAAACGCGCTGTGGCGCGACGGCGAGACGCAATCTTCGCCCATCAGGATGCCGCGTGTCTCGGCGATTTCCTGGGTGACTTTGTGCTTGGGCAGAATCCCGCCATGGCCAGGCTTGGCGCCCTGGCTCATCTTGATTTCAATCATGCGTACTTGCGGGTTCTGGGCCTGCACCGCGAAGCGTTCCGGGTCGAAATGGCCGTCGCGGGTGCGGCAGCCGAAGTAGCCGCTGCCCAGTTCCCAGGTGAGGTCGCCGCCGTTTTCGCGGTGGTAGGGGCTGATGCTGCCTTCGCCGGTGTCGTGGGCGAAGTTACCCAGCTTGGCGCCCTGGTTGAGCGCGCGGATCGCGTTGGCGCTCAGAGAGCCGAAGCTCATGGCCGAGATATTGAATACCGAGGCCGAGTACGGCCGCTTGCATTGCGGGCCGCCGACCATCACGCGAAACGAGCTCGGGTCAGTCAACGGCGCGGGGCGCATGGAGTGGCTGATGAACTCGAAGCCCGACTGGTACACGTCGATCAAGGTACCGAAGGGTTTGTCGGCGGTTTCGTTCTTGGCGCGCGAGTAGACCAATGAGCGTTGCGCCCGGGAAAAGGGCAGGGCGTCGCTGTCGGACTCCAGCAGGTACTGGCGGATCTCCGGGCGAATGCCCTCGACCAGGTAACGGATATTGCCCAGGATCGGGTAGTTGCGGCGTATCGCGTGGCGGCTTTGCAGCAGGTCGAAGAGGCCGAGCAGGCTGAGGACGCCGGTGACCAGGGTAATGGGCCATAACCATTCATGTTCGACAAAGGGCAGGCTGGCGAGGGTAAACATCACGCATACGGCAAACACCGCGTAGCGGCTTAGCAAGGACAGGCTCATACGGTTACCTTGGGATCGGACTCTTCTGGTCGGTGCGGCATTCTGCGCCAGTAAGGAAACCCTGAACAACCTGTAGGTGCATTCGCTTGGGTCGCATAGACACGGCGGACTGGCCCGATATAGACAGTTGGCGTGAGGCGTTCCGGCCTTACCTCTAAGGCCGTTCCAGTGTCTGGAGCGGCTTTTTTTGACGGCGGCACTGACCGCTCGTCGCCCTCCCTCAGCGCCTATTCAACTGTCGGTTGAATATATCGACAATCCATGTAGAGTTGCTCGTTAACGAATAACGTTAAGCATTAAGCGATGATCAGAAGCTTTAAATGCGCCGAAACCCAAAAACTGTTTGAAACCGGTCGAACCCGACGTTGGTCCGCTGTCGTTTCCGTGGTGGAACGAAAGCTGAGCATGCTGGATGCGGCGGTTGAACTCGCTGACTTGCGCTCACCGCCCGGGAATAGGCTGGAACCGTTATACGGTGACAGAGAGGGGCAACACAGTATCCGAATCAATGGTCAATTCCGGGTCTGTTTCATTTGGGGGCCTCACGGCCCTGAAAATGTTGAAATTGTGGATTACCACTGAGGTGAATGATGTTTAAGAATGGCATGCGACCTGTACATCCTGGGGAAATACTCAAGGAAGAGTACCTGGAACCGCTGGGCCTGACCGCAGCCGCTCTCGCAAGGGCGCTGCATGTTTCCGCCCCTACGGTGAATGACATTGTATTGATGCGTCGGAGCATCAGTGCGGACGTTGCATTACGCCTGGCAGTCGCGTTGGAGACATCTGCACAGTTCTGGCTGAACCTGCAGACCGCCTATGATCTGCGCACTGCGGAAATTGCCAAAGGCGCCCAGATTTACAAAGAAGTCGAGAGAGTTGCGCATTGCGCATGAGCTCGTATCGGGTCCTATTCGAACTCGATGGAAAGTTCGGGCGTTGATCCAACCGTTGCGTGATGCTTTTTCGAACGGGCCTACACCGCTGTTTGGCGAATGGGCAGCACTACCCGGAACGTGGTGCCTTTGCCCAGTTCGCTGCTGACGGAGATTTCGCCATGGTGTTTCTTGACGATGCCGTAGGAGAGTGACAGCCCCAACCCCGTGCCTTCGCCCACCGGCTTGGTGGTGAAGAACGGATCGAAGATTTTCAGCTGGGCGTCCGGGGCAATCCCGCAGCCGTTGTCCGCGATTTCCAGCCAGATGTTCTCGCCGTCCACGCCGTTGCTGATGGTTATGGTGCCGCGCTCCGGCCCGATGGCTTGCGCTGCGTTGATCACCAGGTTCATCACCACTTGGTTGAGCTGCGAGGCCAGGCATTCGATTTCCGGCAAGGGCGCATAGTGCTTGATGACGTCGGCTTTGTACTTGAGCTCGCTGGCGACGATGTTCAGGGTCGAATCGATGCCTTGTTGCAGGTTTGCCCACTGCCAGGTCTGGTCGGTGTCCACTCGGGAAAAGTCTTTCAAGTCCTTGACGATCTGCGCCACACGGCCAATGCCTTCCTTGGATTCGTGAATCAGTGTCGGAATATCTTCCCTGAGAAAGTCCAGGTCCAGGCGTTGGCGCAGGGCTTGGAGCTGATCATCGCCGATCGCGGCTTCGGCCTGGCGGTAGGCATCGAGCATCTGCTGCAGCTGTTTGAAATAGCCTTCGAGGGTGCCGAGGTTGGAGGAAATGAACCCTACCGGGTTGTTGATCTCGTGCGCCACGCCCGCGGCCAGTTGCCCCAGGGACGCCAGTTTTTCCGATTGCACCAACTGGCTTTCGAGCTGTTTGCGTTCGTCGATCTCCTGTTGCAGGGCCTGGCTGGCCTGGGTCAGCGCTTGGGTACGCTGTTCCACCAACAGCTCCAGGTGGCTGGTTTGCAAGGACGCGCGGCGGGCCATGTCCCATTTGGCGGTCAGGGTGTTGGCCATTTGCTGGACTTCGATATTGTCGAACGGCTTTTTCAGGATCAGCAGCCGGTCATGGGCACGCAGGCGAAACAGCAGCTCTTCCCAGGAATAATCCGAGTACGCCGTACACACCACCACCTGCAGGTTCGGGTCGACCTTCCACAGTTCTTCGATGGTTTGCGCGCCGTCCCAGCCCTGGGGCATACGCATGTCGACGAAGGCCAGGGCGTAGGGCAGTTGCGCCGCCATGGCCGCCTCGAGCAGTTGTAAACCTTCCTGCCCACCGTAGGCGGAGTCCAGCTCGAACAGCGGGCTTTGCGGCTGTTTGTCGCTGGTGCCGAACAGCGCGGCTTCCATCGCGTCCAGGGCCTGGTTCTGTTCCAGGGGCGGCTTGAGGATCTTGCGGAAATCTTCGTGAATCGAGGGCGTGTCGTCGATCAGCAGAATGCGCCGGTTCGGTGGTTGGTTCATGCGGGGCCTGCAGCATCGTTGAGGGGGATTTGCAAGGTGAACAGCGCGCCTTTGCCCGGACCATCGCTATAGGCAGTAAGCCGGCCATTCATTTCAATCGCCGCCAGGGCGCAGCTGTGCAGACCGAAGCCATGGCCTTCCTTGCGAGTGGTGAAGCCGTGGGTGAAGATCCGCGTCATGTTTTCGGCGGGGATGCCTTCACCTTCGTCTTTGACGCTGATTTGCAGGATGTTGTCCTCTACCGTCTGGATCGACAACGTAATCTGCCGAGGCCGGTCGGTCAGGTTGGACATGGCGTACTTGGCGTTGCTGATCAGGTTGACCATGATCAGCAGCAGCCGGTGTTTGTCGGCCATGATCTGCGGTACGTCGGCGTATTCCTTGACCACCGTCACATGATGGCGATTCAGCGCGCCGGAATTCATGCGCAGCGCGTCGTCCATCAGGGCGCTGACCTGCAAGGGCTCCAGCACGCTGGAAACGCCGGCGTAGGATTGCTGGGTGGAGACGATGTCCTTGATGTGGTCGACGCTTTTGCTCAATTGCGCCAGCTCGTCGGTCAGGCCCTGTTGCTCGACGGCGATGGCTTCCACCAATTGGTTGAGGTAGCCCGGCAGCAGTTTGCCTTTTTCGTCTTCGCGCAGGTAAGTGCCCAGGTCATCGGGGTGTTCGTTGATCAACTGCATGGCCTTGCCCAACCCCAGTGCTTTGCTGGTGCGCAGCTTACGGGCGACCAGGTCGGCGGAGATGTTCACGCTGTTGAGCACGTTGCCCACGTTGTGCAGCACATTGGTTGCGATTTCCGCCATGCCGGCCTGGCGGGCGCTGTCGAGCAGTTCGCTTTGCGCATCCCTGAGCTGGCGCGTGCGTTTTTCCACGCGCTGTTCCAGGCTGGCATTGGCGGTGTGCAGGGCGCGGTTGACGCGGTTGATCACGGTGAAACTGCGCAACAGCCTGATGGCCAGGTACAGCAGCAATGCCACCAGCAGGGTGGAGAACACCAGCAAGTAGTTGTGATACTTCTGGTCGATCAGGTCGGCGGCCTGCTGATCCTGGTTGAGGTGGGTGGTCAGTTCGTCCAGGCGTTCGGCCACGGGAACCGCGGCGATGCGTTCCAACAAGGTGTTGACCAGCGGCTGTTCGCGCAGGATCAGCGCGACGTGGTTGCTGAGAATCTCCACCGGCAGGTGGAAGTCGGCCGGCAAGCGTTCTTTGTTCACCGCCAGCAGGTTCAGGCCCAACAGAATCTCGGCCGCGCGGTCGTCGCTGGCAACCTGGGCGAATTCCATGCTGCTGAGCAGCAGGTCATAGGTGTCGGTGGCCACGCTTTGCAGCGGCAGCCGCTGTTCGTCGTCGAGCCGTGTGAACGCGGCCTGGATATCGTTTTCAGCGGTCGGCAGGAACGCCAGGGAGTTGCGCAGCACGGCGTTATGGGACTTGAACTGGTCGACCAGCCGCGCTTTGTCCTGGATCGCCGCCTGACCGGCATCCAGGCTGGCTTGCCAGCCGGGCAGGTCTTTGGGCGCGTGATACGACTCGTGCTGGCGCAGTTCCTCCCAGATTCTTGTGATCTGCGTCAGCGGCGTCACCAGGGGGTCGTAATTGTGGGTCAGGGCGATTCTGGCCTTGAGCACCTCACTGTCCCACTGGGCGTTGAGCTGCTGCATCTGGCGGATCAGGTCGCGGGATTCGGTGTAACGGCTGGTCTGGTCAGTACTTGATTTGATGTACAGGAACACCAGTATCGATGCCAGCAGCAGGGTCGCGGTGCCCAGTAGTAGTTGGATGACGTAGTGGCGGGAGAGTCTCATGACCGTCTGCTCATAAAGGTTTGCCCGCCCATTGGCCGGTCAGGGTCTTGAGAAACTTGATGATCTGGTCCTTGTCTTCCGCGGAGGGCACGCGCCCCAGTTGGAATCTGAACATCACATCCACGGCTTCTTCGAGGGTCTTGGCCGAGGCGTTGTGAAAATACGGCGCGGTGACGGCGACATTGCGCAGGCTGGGCACCTTGAACACGTTACGGTCTTCTTCGTCGTGGGTCACCAGATAGCGGCCCAGGTCGGTCTCGGCGGGCGTGCGGCCCTTGAAATAATCATCCATCACGCCGAACTTCTGGAACATGTTGCCGCCGATATTCATGCCTTGATGGCAGGCGATGCAGCCATATTCCTTGAAGCGTTGGTAGCCGTATTTTTCTTCGATCGTGAGGATATCGGTATTGCCCAGCAGGTATTGGTCGAAGCGGGAGTTGGGCGTGAGCAGTGTGCGTTCATACGTCGCCAGGGCATTTTGCACGTTGGCCGCCGTCACGCCGTCGGGGTACACCTGACTGAAGGCGGCCTGGTACTGCGGCATGGCGGTGAGGTTGTCGACCACGGTTTTCCAGTCGCTGCCCATTTCCACCGGGCTGATGACCACTTGTTCGATCTGGGCCTCGAGGGTATCCACCCGACCGTCCCAGAACTGCTTGAAATTCAGGCTGGCGTTGAACACCGTGGGTGTGTTGAGTTTGACCGGCTTGCCATCAAAGCCCAAGGAAAACGGCTTGTCATCGCCCCCGCCCGTTGCCAGCTGGTGGCAACTGGCACAGGACAGGCTGTCATTGACCGACAGGCGTTTCTCGTTGAACAACTGGCGGCCCAGCTCAACTGTTGCCACATCCAGCAGCGGCACCGGCGGCAGTGGTTTGAGCGGCTCATCCAGTGGCGCGGCCGCCGCGGGCAGGGCGGCGCCAACCCCGAGGGCGACGGCAAGGCCGAGTGCCCAGGGTGACGGGCGAGGAGAGCGGGTGAGGGGACGGATCAAGCGTTCGTTCCTTGAATAGACAGTCACTGGGGGGGCATCAGGCTGCGTTGCCCGGCTTGCATCAATTGGGCGAATTCAGCGGCCGCCACGGCTTTGCTGAACAGGAAACCCTGGCCCTCCTCACAACGGTGGGCTCTGAGGAACTCCAATTGCTCAAGCGTTTCGACGCCTTCGGCAATGATGTTCAAGTCCAGACTCTTGCCCAGGCTGATGATGGCACTGATCAGTTGTGCATCCTGGCTGTTTTCGCCCAGGCCGCGCACGAAGGATTGATCGATCTTCAACACATCGATGGGAAACCGGCGCAAGTAACTGAGGCTGGAATAGCCGGTGCCGAAATCGTCGATCGACAGCCGCACGCCCAAGGCTTTGATGTCTTGCAGGGTGACGAGCGTGTCCTCGACGTTTTGCATCAGTACGCTCTCGGTGATTTCCAGTTCAAGCAAACTGGGCATCAGGCCGGTGCGTTGCAGAATGGCCGCCAGGTTGGCGACAAAATTGCGCTGGCGAAAATCAATCGCCGAAATATTCACCGAGATACACACTGCAGGCAGGCCGGCGGCGCGCCAGGCTTGTGCTTGCTCGCAGGCTTGGCGCAACACCCATTGGCTCAAGGGCACGATCAGGCCGCTGTCTTCGGCCACGGGAATGAAGGCTGACGGGTAGATCCAGCCGTGGTCGGGCTGGTGCCAGCGAATCAGGGCTTCGGCGCCGACGATCCGCCCGCTGCTCAAATCCAGTTTCGGTTGGTAGTGCAATATGAACTCATTGCGCTGCAAGCCCTGCCGGATCGCGCTTTCCAGGCTCTGCTGGGCCTGGGCGCGCAGGTTCATCTCGTTGACGAAGAAACTGAAGTCGTTGGGGCCATGGGCTTTGCTGGTGTGCATGGCGGTTTCGGCGTTCTTGATCAGCTCCACCGCGCTGAAACTGTCGTTGGGGTAAATGCTGATGCCCAGGCTTGCGGTGACACTCAAGTCATGCCCAGCCACATAGTGTGTCGTGCTGATGGCGCCGAGCAGTTTTTCGGCAATGTACTGGGTTTGCTGGGGATGCTTGATGTCGTTGAGGATCAGCACGAACTGGTCGGAGCCGTAGCGAAACACCGAATCCGACGCGCGCACCGTGGCCACCAGGCTTTGGCTGACCTGCTTGAGCATTTCATCGCCGACCGGGTAGCCCAGGGCATTGTTGATGCGCTTGAAGCGGTCCAGGCCGATAAACATCACGGCCAACTGGGTGTCATGGCGCCTGCAGACGGCAATGGCCTGCGTCAGCCGGTCGCCCAGCAGGGTGCTGTTGGGCAGTTCGGTCAGGGCATCGTATTGCAGCAGGTGTGAGACCTTCAGCAGTTCCTGCACGCGTTCTTCGACCGTGCGCTCCAACCCCATCAGTTTGAGCGCGGCATCCTGGGCCAGCTGCCATTTCCAGGTCAGCGCGCTGGCCATCTGGCGGATTTCCAGGTTGTCGAACGGCTTTTTCAGGATCAGCAACTGGTCGCTGTATTGGATGCGCGCTTCGATGGCTTCGAAGGAATAGTCCGAGTAGGCCGTACACAGGGCGATCTGCAGGTTCGGGTCGACGTTCCACAGTTGTTCGATGGTTTCCAGGCCGTCCCAGCCCGGCGGCATACGCATATCGATGAACACCAGGGCGTAGGGCGCGTTGTCGGCCACGGCCTGGTTGACCAGGGCGAGGGCTTCCTGGCCCTGATAGGCAGAGTCCAGCACAAAAGTCTGGCGCACGGTGGGGGCGGTGCCGAACAGGGTTTCTTCGATGCTGTCCAGGGACTGGCCGCCTGTGGTATCGGCGCACAGGATCTTGCGGAAATCCTCGTGGATGGAGGCCGCGTCATCGACGATCAGCACCCGTCGATTGGCCCTTCCTGAGCACGGATTCATGGCTGACACCGGGACGCAGGCAACTGAAGATTCTTACGCATCGGGCTTCCTTACCTTGAATGCTTCAATAAACAGGGAACAGTCATGGCTTCATGCTACTAGCATAGCCGGGTCCCTTGAATAAGTACGCCAGTTGGCGTCAAATCACCCTCAGTTACCCCAGCCTGCATCTAGCGCTCATTGCTTATGCAAGTACAGCGATCGATCACGCCGGGGCGCAATGAAGCAACCGAGTACCATCGCCAGGAGGTGTCGCCATGGATGAACAAACTGCTACGACGTCCCCTTACAGACCTACTATTTTGCTGGTCGACGATGAAGAATCGATCCTCAACAGCCTGCGCCGCCTGCTGCGGGGCCAGCCTTATGATGTGCTGCTGGCCAGCAGTGGTGCCCAGGCCCTGGAAATCATGGCCGCCGAGCCCGTCGACCTGCTCATGACCGACGCGCGCATGCCCGCGATGGACGGGGCGATGCTGCTGGCCGAGACCCACCGCCTGTACCCGGCCACCACGCGCATCCTGCTGACCGGCTATGCCGACATGACCATGATGATCAAGGCGATCAACGAAGGTCAGATCCACCGCTATATCAGCAAACCCTGGAACGACGAGGAAATGCTCCTGACGTTGCGCCAGTCCCTGGAACACCAGCATTCCGAACGCGAGCGCGTGCGTCTTGAGCAGTTGACCCGCGATCAGAACGAGCAGTTGAAGGCCCTCAACGCCACCCTGGAAAAGCGCGTCGAAGCGCGCACCAGCGAGCTGCAGCAAACCGCCGACATGCTCGACCTGGCCTACGACGAGCTCAAGCGCAGCTATGTGACCGGCACCGAAGTGTTTTCGCTGCTGGCCAACCTGCGCCTGCCCAAGCAGAAGCAGACCAACCGCCAGTTGATCGAGCTGATCCGCGTGTACTGCAAAGCCCAGGCGCTGGACGAAGCCAGCGCCCGTGACCTGACCATGGCCGCCGCGCTCTACAACATCGGCAAATTGAGCTGGAGCGACGGCATGATGGCCGTCCCGTCGGAACTGCTGCACAGCAACGACCGCGAACGCTATCGCGCATACCCGGCGCAGAGTGAGTCGTTGCTGATGACGCTCGAGCCGATGAAGGACGCCGCACGGCTGATCCGCCACCACCAGGAACGGTGGGACGGCACCGGGTTTCCCGATCATCTCAAGGGTGAAACGATTCCCTTAGGCGCGCGCTTGCTCAAACTGGCGGTGGACTTCATCGAACTGCAGAAGGGCCTGATCCTGGAACGGCAGATGAACAGCGATGAAGCGCTGTTGTACATCCGCAAGTACGCGGGGCGGCTCTATGATCCGGACATGGTCGAAGACTTCGTCCTGGCCTGTGCCACATTCCTCAATGACGTGACCCTGGGCGACCCGAGTGTCAAAGTGCTGAGCACCCGCGAACTGGCCGACGGCATGATCCTGGCGCGCAACCTCAACGCCGATAACGGCATGTTGCTGCTCAATGCCGGCAAAGTGCTCAACTTGCCGCTGGTGGACAAGCTGATCGCGTTTGAAGCCATGGAGGGCGCCAAGTACAGCGTGTTTATCCGCGAACCGGAAGAGCCGCATCTTTTGAGCTGAGGCGCTTCATGGGATCATTGTGTCTTTGCATTCAAGGTGATTTTCTCCATGCCAACCACTATCCGTATCGCCGCCGCGCTCCTGATCGGCGGCGACGGCCAGACGTTGCTGGTGCGCAAGCGCGGCACCCAGGCATTCATGCAACCGGGCGGCAAGATCGATGCCGGCGAACAACCGGTCGAAGCGCTGGCCCGTGAGCTGCACGAAGAGCTGAACTTGCGCATCGAGCCGAGCCAGGCGGTCTACCTCGGTCGTTTCTCGGCCCCGGCCGCCAACGAGCCAGGTTTTACGGTGCAAGCCGAACTGTTCCAGGTACGGATCGACGTGCCGGTGACCCCGGCCGCCGAGATCGAAGAAGTGCGCTGGATCGACCCGGCCGGAGACGGCGGCCTGCACCTGGCGCCCTTGACGCGTGAGCTGATCCTGCCGTTTTATCGCAAATCGCTGACCACCACCGCCTGATTGGCGGGTTCCAAGGACTGAGCCGTGCCCCTCAACGCACGGCGCTGACCCCATCCAGTGTGGAAAACGACGTGTCCTTGGCCGTCAGCAGGAAGTCGCGCATGTACGGCGCGTCCAGCATGTCTGCACGAATCCCCGCATACAGCGTTGCAAACAGGCCTTTCTCACCCAGGCGCTTGGCCTTGACGTAACCGCGCGAGCTGTATTCATGCAGCGCCCAATGCGGCATGCCGCAAACGCCACGACCGCTGGCGACCAGTTGCATCATCATCACCGTCAGCTCCGAGGTGCGTACCTGGGCCGGTTCGACATCGGCGGGTTCGAGGAAACGGGTGAAAATATCCAGGCGGTCGCGTTCCACCGGGTAGGTGATCAGGGTTTCGCTGAGCAGGTCTTGCGGCACGATGTACGACTTGTTCGCCAGGGGGTGCTGGTTGGCCACGGCCAGCATGGCTTCGTAGGTGAACAGCGGCACATACGTGATGCCCGGCAGCTCCAGCGGGTCGGAAGTGACCACCAGATCCAGGTCGCCACGGGCCAGGGCCGGCAGCGGGGCGAAGGCGAAACCGGACGCCAGGTCCAGCTCGACCTCGGGCCAGGCATCGCGGAACTGGTCGATGGTCGGCATCAGCCACTGGAAGCAGCTGTGGCATTCGATAGCCATGTGCAGGCGCCCGGCGGTGCCACCGGCCAGGCGCGCGATGTCACGCTCGGCGCCGCGCAGCAGGGGCAGGGTGGCGTCTGCCAGTTGCAGCAGGCGCAGGCCGGCGCTGGTGAAACGCACCGGTTTGGTCTTGCGCACGAACAACGGCATGCCCAACCGCTCCTCCAGTTCTTTGAACTGGTGGGACAGGGCGGATTGGGTCAAGTGCAGGCGTTCGGCGGCTTCGACCAGGCTGTCGGCCTCGCGCAAGGCGTGCAGGGTTTTCAGGTGGCGGATTTCCAGCACCGTGGCCTCCATGAGCAATATTGATGAGCAATTCGAATAGGGTGAGTTTGTCTCATGTTGCGTGAGCTGTCGACCTGCCGGCCGGCGCATGAGGTTCATATCCCGCCATACATTGCGAAACGGCGCTGGCCCGGAGCCCCGGCGAGCCCCGCGTGTGTCGACATAGTCAATTACGCATTTCTTGTTTCACCGTAGGGATGAGTGGGTATTTTTGCCGCGACATTCGTCCCGAAGAGCGCTCCATGCGTCGTTGGGACGACACCGTATTGCCCCGCCAAGGATGTGCCCCATGACCGCTAGCGCCGCTGCAATGCCCTTCATCTCTCGTCTGTACCCCGCTGTACCACCGGCCAATCCAACCCCTTCGCCCCCTGCACCCGCGCCCACCTCCCTGAGCCGTGCCGGCGCCATCGCCGAGGTGCAACCCCGGCCCCGCGCCAGCCACCTCGCCGCCCACGCCGTCAGCAGCCAGTTCGCGACGCGGCCCGACGTGCGCTCGGTTGTCAGGGACATGCTCGGCGAGGCGATCAACAGCCTGTATCCCACGCTGGAATTCGACGTGGCGCGGACCTCGGTGGCAGAACCGATCGCGGAAAACCCGGTTCAATACCGCTTGACCCCGCTGCTGGATGTCGCGCTCAACCACCTGGCCAGCGGGGCCGATATCGATTTCACCGACAAGTATTCATGGCCGCAGAAACTGGTCAAACAAGGAACCGGCACCACCCTCAGAGTCCCCGACGCTTCAGGCAACCGGCGCGAAGACATCGACATGTCAGCCATCGAACTGGCGATCCGCAGCCTTCGGCCCAGCCTCAAAGACGCGTTTGCGCGAGCCTTGACCCGTTACTGGGGACAAAATGCTGGCGGGGCGGACAACCGCTGGTTGTGGCTCAGCGGCATGCTCAGCGACAACCTGCGCAGTGCGGCGCTGAAACAGCCTGGCCTTACCGATGCGCAACGCGCCACCCTTGACCAGGTGGTCACCTGGCCCGAGCGTGCGCAACGCGTGAGTGCCAACGGCGACGATGCGGCGCGGGTCTTCGTGCTCGACACCAGCGTCCGCTACGGTGGCGGTGCCTCCACCCAGCTCAGCCCGGATCTTTTGATCACCCGCCAGATCGGCGCCAGCACCCAGGTTCTGCATGCCGCGGCCAACGGCCAGATTACCCCTTACGACTCGCTGGAAGCCTTCGGCAAGGCCTGGGGCGAGACGCTGGAAAACGACTTCGTCTTCGACCACTTGACCTGGAAACGCCAGGAGCCGGACGCGAATATCTTCGATGCGCAAGCGGGCATCATTCTGAACAACCAGTTGCAGGCGATAGACAGCATCGAACTCCCACCAGCCGGCAGCCTTCAGGCTCTGGAGCAGCGCTTCAGCGTGCTCAGCGATCCGAGCCCGTGGTTTGTCGGCGCCTATGCCGCAGATTCCGCGGAACTGGCACGGCTGCAGGAAAAACTGCCGCAGTGGATGCGCAACGCCGACCCGGCCGATCGCCTTGCCTACCATCGCCACGCCCTCGAACTGGCCAGCGATGTCCAACGCAACCAGGGGCGTAACTTTTTTTCGGACATCCCCGATATTCGCACCTATACCCAGCAACAGCTGCAAGCGCAGTTGCAGAACACCGGGCTGCTCGCGGACCACCTCGACGTCACCTTCAAAGTACCGGTCGGCACGTTGGGCAGCGGCTACATCGAGCGCGTCACGATGAGCCTGACCGACATGGCCTTGCGCAATCTGGCCGGGCTGCCCAAGGGCGAAATCGAAGTGCGCCACTTCGGTCAACCGATCAGCGACCCGGCAATGCCGCAGCGCTTGAAAGACATCGTCAGCCAGGTGGACATCGGCAAACACTATCCTGCGTTGCTGCAAACCCACCTGCTGGGTGACCGCGATGAGTCACGTCGGCGCAGCGCCTTGTTCGCCCAACAAGTCCCGCGCCAACTGGCGATGCAGGCGCTGGAACTCAAGCTCAAGGGCGAAGCGGGCATCACCGCGCACGGTTACCGGTATGTGGAGGCGCTGCTGACGCCCGGCGCTGGAGCGAAACAGGTCGACGGGCAAGACATCGTCATGCGGCCCCTGGCGTTTATCCGCAAGCCCGGCGCGACACCCGATGTGGTCCAGAACATGTTCGTCATCGAGCCAGCGAATGCGGCTGTCGGCCCGCACCTTCTCTACCGGCCGATGTTGTCCCCGGTATTGCAGGAATTTGCCACGCGCCAAGCGCTGCTGGAGGCGGTGCAACAGCCCGGCCCCTTGCAGCAAAGCGTGCTGGCCTGGTTGCCCGACGACAGGACGCGCGCGGTGTACGGCAACGGCGGCTTCAAGATTCCCAACATTGCCCGCTACAGCGTCTTCAACGAGTTCGACGCGCCCGCCCAACCGGCACCGACGACACTCGCCGTGGACGGCTATGACGCCGCCAGCACGTTACGCCAGGACCTGGAGCAAGGGCGCCTGATGCAGCACCTGTACCAGAGCAATACTCACAGCCTGGTGAACCTGGCCAAGGGGCAATCGGTATCGGACGCGCAGAGCCGCTGGGCTTCCTTCAAGGAACTGGGCGGGTTGTTGTTCAACACCCTGTTACCCGTGTTGCGTGGGCCTGGGGCGATGGCGGGGTGGTTGTTGCAGTTGGCCGGCAGCGAGGACGATATCCGCACACTGTCCAACCCCGCCGCCCAGGGCGACAGCACGGCCAGCGTGGTGGACCTGTTGCTCAATATGGGCATGGTCTTGACCCATTCCGCGCCCGCCGACGCCGCGCAGCCGCCGCTGACACTCGACGCTCTCAAAGCCATCGCGCCAAACGATGGCCCGCTGCGCCGCGCCCCGGGCCAGACGCCGGGCGCCCATCGAGCGAGCATCCGCCAAGGCAGTGTGGAGCCTTCTGCCAGCGTCGTCGGCGGTCATGCGAGCATGCTGGATTTTGCGTTCTCCAGCCCGCGCCGCCTGAGCCCCGGCCAGCTCGCGCAGATCGAGTCATTCCGGGTAGCCGCGCCGGTCGATGTCGGTGCGGCGATTGCCGAGGGGCCAAAACAGGGCCTGTACCTGAGCCAGGGCGGGCTGTACGCCAACATCGACAAGCAGTGGTTCCGGGTGGCCAACGACCTCGACGGGGTGTTCATCATCGACGCGAACAACCGCGCGCGTACCGGCCCGCCGATCAGGCGTGACGCACAGGGGCGCTGGAGTTTCGACAGTCGCCCCCGGTTGCGCGGTGGCATGCCGCGCAAGAACGGCGTCGCCGAGCGGGTCAAACAAAACAGGCAGGCACAACAGGCGCGAGGGGAAGCGTTCAGTCAGGCCGTCGAGGCCGCACTTGTATTGGATGGACCGAGGGCAGACTCGCGTAATCAAGTGATTGCGAGCATTACCGACTACTACAACGGCCGTAAAAAACTGCGCACGCTGTGGGGGCTGTCCACCACCGGGGAGCATCAACAGCGCTTTATCGCACCTTACCTGGCGCAGTTGGAACTCACGAAGAACCTCAGGCAGACCATCGACCAGCAACTCGTGCAACTCAAGCAACGCACTGAGGTACACAGTGCGGCGGCTCAGACCGCCATTGACCATCTGGTGCCGAAAAAACTCGGCGCAGTGGATGATCTTTCCGAAGAAAAACAGGCGCGCTCCAATCTCTATGAGACGGTGCTCGACAACTACCGTGAAATCGAACAGTTCTACACCACGCTGGCCGAAGACAGCAATCAACACGTCCCCAGCGGACGCTCGATGGCGGAGGTGGTGAGCGAGGCAAGGACCGGCTCCAAAAGCACGTATATCGAGCTGATGGACAACTTCGCCAGGGTTTACCGCGACTTGGAAAGCGTGCGGGAAGCCGCCCTGGCCTCCGCCGCCGAGCTGGAGAAATGGACGGACGATTCGTCGTTCGGCAAAACCAAGGCCGCGCACTTCCTCAAGCAGCAAGAGCGACAGCCACCTGCGATTACGGCCCTGCGCATGAAGCTGACCAGCCTGACCAACCTCAAAGAACTGAGCCTCGATCGCTATGCGCGAACGAGCGACCCAGTGGAGTCGTTTTACCTGCAGCGCTTGAGTTCAACCAACCTGATCCCCGTCTACAACGCTCACCTGGACCTGCGGCAGTACACCGGTTACAGCTTGAGCGAACGCAAGGCGACGCTGGAAACCGTCATCGGCACCTACCAGCGCGTGCTCAGCGACAGCCTGGCGATACAGGACACGAATCCCGGCCTTCAGCGAGCCGAGTATCAGCAGCTGTTTGCCGAACGCCTGCGCGATGTGATCAACGATGCCCAAACCGACCTGGCCGAAGTGATGCGCGAGGAACAAGCGCTGGTGCCTGCCGCTGTCGTGCGTATCGATCAACGGCAAAAACCGGCGGGCCAGCGCACGTTCAAGACCCGCGACAAGGAAACCCTGATCGGCACCGCGCGCCCCCAGGCGGCAGGCTCCGGCGCGATCATCGATGTGCTGGACCCGCAATCCGGCCGGTCGGTCGCCAGTTACAGCGAACACGCGAGCGAGGGCGAGTGGGTGAAGATCGTTCCCGCGCAACCCGCACGGCCCGCGTCATCGCCCAAGTCGCTGTCAACGCTCAAGTCCGACGCCAGGAAACTGCTCGAAGAAAACGCCGGCATTGAACGCACGATCGCGTTCCAGAAACGCAAACTCAACGACCCGCAACGCCGGGAGGGCATCAACCCGCTGGACTGGAACGACATGCTGCAAGCCCAGGCCGAGCGGCTTCAGGCGACCGCCTTGCTGGCCGAAACCCGTCACGGCAGCAATCCCGAAACCGAACAATGGGTCAAACAGTGGCGCACGGCGGCGGACGAACTGCTTGCCAAGGCCCGCCAACATTGCGCCGATGGCTACAAGCTCCTACCCCCCAAACCGGAAAACATCGACTACCTGTGGAAGCACGGGTTCGTCGACATCAACCTGGTCCAGCGAGACATCGCGACCAAAAGCGGCGATGTCTTCACCGAGTACGCCGTGCGTGAAAAAGGCAAGGTCGACGTCTTGTGGTATGCCCATTTCCACTACCCGGCCAAAGGTTCGCCGCGCAATCTCTACACGGCGGCGCACCTGAAGATCCCGTCGCAGCGCACCAAGACCCAGAAAGACCTGGTGGCCGAGGCGGGCAATAACCGCGTGGTGGAACAGATCGTCAGGGCGCGGATCGGCCCGCCGCTGGATGAAAAACTGTTTCTGACGCTGTGACCGAAGCGCTCCGCTGACAGCCGCAGGCCGGCGCGGTTATTGGGCAACCCATAGCGGCCGGATATGCGGCAATGCAGCGGACTGCCTGCCGATGTCCGAGAACGGCAGCGACGGGTCGTCGGCATGGGTCAAGTAACGATGCTCCGGCAGTTTCAGGTGGGCCTTTTCGAACTCGTCGAAGATCGCCGTGCGGCGGTTGTAATGAAAGTGCGCGTACCACAACGGGCGCGGCGGGGTGGCGGTCAGGTCCCAGACTTCATATTCCTGCATGAAGTCGCGATGCCCGTTGGCACGCCTCGCCAGTTCGCTCATCGACGCGGTTCGACGCACCTCGACCACGTGATGCCTGACTAGGTCATCGAGCATGCCGTCGGTGGGTTTGCGGCTGGCCAACGATTGTCGGGTGCGCAAGGCGCGGCCGGCGGCGGTCAGTTCGCTGGCGGTCGTGCGCAATGGCTGGAGGCTCGGCTCCTCGGGGTCAAGGCGCGCGATGCGGTTTGCGCGCAAGGTGAGTTCGGCGGCTTCGCTGACCAGCATGTGTTCAAGGTCCACCGGCAACATGCCCTGGCGGGCATAGGCCTCGACTTTGGCCTGGTACGCCGGTACGGCGCGCAGGCGGTTCTGGGCTTCGCTCACCATCACCGACTTCACGTTCGCCTCCGCCGGGAACTCCACGGGCGGCGCCGGTTGGCGCTGGGCCCGACCGTCCGGGCGTTGCTCCCAGGTCTCGGTGTGGCCGCTGAGGTTGTCGATGGTGTAGCGCGTGGTGTTGGTGCGAGGGTCGGTGCTTTTTATGCCGATCAGCAGCCGGTTGTCTTCGCTTTCAAACACCGTCCCTTGGGGTTCATCGGGCTGCGGGCGCCGCAGGCGAGGTGTTGTGCCGATACGGTGGCGGGCCAGTTGAATCATGCGCTCGAGGTTGTTCAGCAAGGCGTCCAGGTTATCCAGGTCAAAATGTTGCGGGTAGCCTGCGCTCAAGGTTTTAACGCTGAGGCTGAACCGCGCGTAGGCATCGATACATTCGTTGAGGATCCGCGTGCGCTGGCTGACGGTGGTGGGCGTTTTTGTCAGTGCGAAATGCGTGTTCAGGGCCAAGTGAGCGTCGAGATAGACGCGATTGACCTCACTTTGCAAATACAACCAGGAAGGATCGCTGACGTGATCGTAGCGGTTGAACGTATCGATGCTGTGGACGGTGCGCAGGTGCGTGCGAAACCCTTCATCGTAGAGCTCGTTCCAGCGCGCCGCGTCATCGCGAGCCTCGCCCACCAGCGTGCGCGTATTTTGCAGGTCCGCGTCGATCTGTTGCGCGGTCCTGCGCGTGCTTCTGCCTTGGAGGCGCAGATCGGCCTCCAGCGCTGCCAGGTTGATCTGGCTGCTCCATTCGTTCATGACCAGGAAGATGCGGTCGATCCGGTCGAGTTCCTGCACGATTTTCTGGCTGAGGCCTTTGCGGGTTTGCAGAAACTGCAGAATGGCGGCGGGGCGTGCTGGCGGCACCTGGATATCAGCGAATTGCCCGGTCAATTCCTGCAGCGCGGCCGCGGCGACTTTCAGGCGCTCTACGGCTCTGCTGGTGACAATCAAGGCAGCGCGGCTTTGCAAGCCTTGGAGGGCCAGGTGCTCTCTGTTGGGGGTGAAGGCGATCACGTCCTGAATGGCGTTGGCCTGCTGAATCGCCAGCTCGATGTCCTGGGTGTAGGCCTGATCAAGGGTTGGCTGCAATGTCTTGCGGGTGGCGAAGTCGCTTTGGTTGGACAGGTGTTGCAGGTTGCTGGTCGCGGCCAGTTGAGCGTCGAGCCGACTGCTCAGCGTATTGAGCGCATTGCTGAGCGCCAGTTGGCGGCGCAGGACATGATCGGTCCACCAGATCGGCAGCCGTTGTCGAATCGCCATCGGCCAGAGCGGCTCGAGGGTGTCGGCCAGGTGCCCGAGCACGCCGCCGCCGCCCGCCAGGCCCGCCGGTTGCGCGGTGCCGTAGACGCCGAAGTGGGTGTCCCATTGGCCGGCGTCATCCAGGGCAATCGGTTGTTTGTAGGTTTTCAGCGCGTTGCCGCTCAAGCGCCAATGGCCGTTCTGCAGTTCGACCTGATAGACGTTGCCCTGCCGCACGATGAAGTGGCCGTCGGCATGGCGGTAGATGTTGCGATAAATACCGTGGCTCGCCGGGGTCAGATGGGCCAGGGCGATCTCCTTGTCGTACTCATACCCGCTGAAGCGCTCGGCGATGCGGCGCGCCTTGCGGCTCATGGGCGGTTGCAGATAGCGGCCGCCCTTGAAGGCATTGCGCAACTGGCGCCCAAGCGTGCGCGTGCGCGCTGCGTTGGGCGTGATCAGCACCCCGCCGGCCACATCCACGCCGGCGTCGATCATTGATTGCAGGACCTGGGTGATGTCGTGCATGCCTTGGGCATGATCGCCGCGTCGAAATGCATCTACCGCGTCATTGGCGCTGACCCAGCCGTCGTAAAGGCCGATCACCGTACCCACCACGGGGACCACGCCGAGCGCCATCTTGATATAGCTGAAGGCCTGCACGCCTTTGATGGCATAGCGTTCCAGGTACAGGTCGCTGTTGGAGCGGGAACTGGCGCGGTGGGCCTCCTTGACGCGGCCCATTTGCGCGTTGAGCAAATGGCCGGCCAGCGACGTGGTGACGGGCCAGGGGCGGCCGACGCCGATCAGCGCGTCGAAATGCCGGAGCACCGCTTGATTGATCCGGCTGACGTGGTTGGCCACGTTGCCCAGCAAGGCGCGGCCGGCCAGGTAATTGACCATTGTGCTGCTCAGGCACAGGCGGTACAGCGCCAGCCGCGCGGCTTCAAGGTTGGCGTAGCTGCGCAGGTAGTGGCCGTCCGGGCTCTCGGGCAGATAGAGCAGGGTGAGCCCGGAGTTTTTCTGACGGATGAAGGTGACGCCGGACAACGTGCTTGAACCGTCCTGGGTGTCTGGCCCGCCGACACTGAGGTGGGCGGGGAGCAACTCAATGTCATTGCCATCGGCGCGCCAGGCTTCGGCCGTGCTGGCATTCACGGCGATGTTGAAGGTGTTCAGTTCGGTGGCCGTGATGTGCTTTTGCAGGAACGCCAGGCGCCCCTGGAGCGTAAGCATCAGGCGCTGAGGTTCGAGCAAGCATTCGAGGCGATAGTCACGGCTGAAGTCCGTTTCGCGATCCGAGCCTTGGTAAGCCTCGACGATCAGGTCTTCATACGCTTGGGCCAGGTCCAGTTCCGGCACCAGCTTGCGCAGGTAGTTGGCGCTGAGCCCGGCGGTGAGTGCCTGGCCTTCCGTGGCGTCCTGGCTGCTGACCTCGACCTTCATGAACGTCAAGCGCTCGGCGATCGGCGTATCGATGTTGCTCAGCGCCAGCTCATCCAGGCTCATTTTGACCCGGGTGGCGCTGGGGACCTGCACCGTCTTGGTCGGAGTGCCCGGCGCGCCAGGGGCTCCGACGAAATACTGTTGATGCGTGACCGATTCGGGAACGTCGAGCTGAACGCTGAACGGTTGTTTGAGCGAGAAGTCCCGGGACAGCCTTGCGTGCAGGCGTTTTGTGCAAAAACTGCTGATCAGCGGCAGCTTCAGGTTCAATACTTCATCGGCGCGTTGCAACGCCACGATGTAGCGCTCCAGCAGGGCCTTGAGTTCGGCCCTGTCGGCCGCTGAAACCTGGCCGAGCCAGACCGGCAGTTGCGCCGCCAGTGCGCCGCTCTGCTGCTGCTCCAGAAGCTGCGCATAGGCCAGTTCGCGCGCGGTGTTGGTCGATACGCCCAGTTCCTGGATCGCTTGCACGCGCATGGGTTGCAGCTCCCGGGCTTGGCGCTCGGTGTCGTCCGGGGCGCGGCGAAGCATCGCTTCGATCTGGGCGACCCAGTCGTCGAGTTGCACGGTGAGGCTGTACTCGAACGGGGTCTGATTGAGCAGGGCCAGTTCCAGCGACGACGCGTCCGAGGGCGTTACGCCGAGCCACTGTTCAAGCGCCTGGCGCGAAGCGAAGTGCTGCAGCCCGCCCTGGCTGCCCGGCCAGTACAACAACAGGTCCTGAGGCGTTGACGCATCGAGCAGCGCCGCTTCCAGGGTGATCAGCAGCACGCCGTCCAGTTCTTTGCGCTGGGTGTTGATTGCGTCGTTGCTGCGCTCGCGGATCGACAGCGTCAAGGTCGCCACCGACACTTTGAGTTCGGGGTCTGGCGCGTTGAGCGGGTCAAGCGCGGCCAGGAGCATGGCGTACCCGGCCTGGCTGATCTGGTTGAGTTGGCGCTGCAGGCTGGCTTCGGCAAGCAGCCCGTTCAGCCGTGCCTGGAGCAAGCGGTGATAGTCGGGGTTGGCCTGTTGGGACAGCTCCAATAGCTGGTTCTGGGGTTGATTCCACAGCGCGCTGGCCGCTTCGTGGGCTTGCTGTTGCGCCTCGTGCAAGCGGTTGAGTTGGCTGCGCAACGCGGCCTGTTGCTCATCGCTCGGCGGCGGCAATATGGCAGGCGCTTGCACCGTATCGAAGAGCGGCTGTTGTTGCCGCGACAGCGCGTGGCGGCGCTGGGTCAGGGGCAGGTCGGCGGTCAGTCCGGCGAAGACTATGGGCGCGCTGTCGACGGGCGCGTCGTTCTCGGCGGGAGCGAGCGCGGATGCCGGCGGCAAGGCGAAAACCCCCTGGCTGCGCTGTTGCCGGTCCACCTGATCGGCTGCTTCCAGCGCTCTGTGTCCATGTTCGGCGAGGTCGCGGCCGTGGGGGTATTTCAAGCTGGCCTGCTTTTCTTTGAGGCGATGTTCCAACAGGTGCGTCACGCCGGCTTGCAAGGGCTCGTCGACCTCGCGGTAGTCGATCAGGTTGTCTCGCGTGATGGCCGTCACGCCAGGGAACAGCGTGGGGTGATCGAGCAACCACTGCTCCATGCCGACGCGGCTGTTGAACAGGTTCAGCGCCGGTTCTTCAGAGGGCAGGTACAACAGCTGGAGGACGACCTCGGCATCCAGGGTAATGACCAGCGCACCGGGTATCTCGGCATCGGCCAACCCGGTGCGTTTGAGCAGCAGTTGCTCGGCGTAGATCTTCTGACCGTCGAGCTGCAACGCGCCGCTTGGCGGGTCGAGGACCGTGAGCAACGGTTTCAATTGATCGGCCGTGATCGCCCCCGAGGCGCAGGCCAACTGCGCGGCGGCTTGGAGATGGCTGCTGTACTGCGCAACCGCGTGATCGCGACGCGAGACCGCAGTGCCAGGCGCGCGCGTGAACCACCAGTAGCGGACCCACGCGGTTCGCAGGGCCTGTTCCACGTTGAGCTGGGTAAAGGGTTTAACCAGCTCGAACGGCTGCGCTGCGTACTGGGTTTTGCCTTCCGGCAGGCCGATCACCCGGCAATGTTGGTAAAGCGCGGCGTAGGCGGGAAATTGATGAACGAAGGCACTGGCCTGGGTCAGTGTGATGGAGCGCGCCGGTCTTTCATCGGAGGCGGCAAAGTGCAACTGCACGCTGTCGCCGTCCAGGTCCAGTTGCTCGTTGATGAACGCGTTGAGCGAGGCGTGGACACTGGGCGCATCGGTGCTGAGCCGGAGCATCTGTTCGCGGCTGGCGTGCCAGCGGGCCGTGGCTTCCAGCAGCAGGCTTTCGTTCACGGGGCGAACCTGCGCGTGGGAAAACGGCGGAAAATCGCGCACGGCAAGGGGGGAGAGCGGGTTGGATGTATCGGTCATGTGACGGCACTCGAAAAATAGGGGCAGAACGGTGCTTTACCGGTCGGAGCCCTATTTAAAGGTGGAGAACGAGGCGCGCAGGGATAGATAGTTAGTGAGCCGACCGTTGAGCGACATTCATTAAACTGTCACGCAACTGTGGCGGCGCGCTTGAACAAACTTCATCAGACTCGCGCTCTACTGGGGTTCTGTGTTTCGGTGTTTTTCATGCGCGTGTTGCTGTTACTGGCCGCTCTACTGTTCGGCCTGCCGTCTTTTGCGGCGTCTCGATGTGATGTCAATGTCCCGACCCAAACGGTCGATCTGGCGCAGGTGAGCATCGCCTACCAGAGCATCGGCCGTGCGTCCGATCCGGCCTTGTTGCTGGTGATGGGCCTGGGCGGGCAACTGATCCACTGGCCTGACGAGGTTGTCGTCGCCCTGTGCCAGCAAGGTTTCCGGGTGATCCGCTACGACAATCGCGATGTCGGCCTGTCCACCTGGCGCCAGGCTCCGGCCAGCGCCAACCTGACGTTTGAAGTGTTGCGCTACAAACTCGGCCTGCCCGTGGCGGCGCCATACACGCTGACCGACATGGCCGATGACGCCCTGGGCTTGATGGATGCGTTGCAGGTCCGGCAATTCCATGTCCTCGGGGCGAGCATGGGCGGCATGATTGCCCAGCACCTGGCCGCGATGGCACCGCAGCGGGTGGAAAGCCTGACGCTGATCATGACCAGCTCCGGCGCCGAAGGCCTGCCGGCGCCGAATGCGGCGCTGGTGCAATTGTTGTCGCGGCGCAGCGCACCCAATCGCGCAGTGGCCCTGGAGCAACAGGCCGATTTGCTGGCCGCGCTGGGCAGCCCGTATGTCAAGGATGACCGCCAGGTGTTGCTGCATCAGGCGGCGCTGTCCTACGACCGTGCGTTCAACCCCGAGGGCGTGAAGCGCCAGATCATGGCGATCCTCGCCGAACCGAGCCGCGTGCCGTTGCTCAACCAATTGCGCGTGCCGACCCTGGTGGTGCATGGCACCGCCGACCCGTTGTTGCCGGTGATGCACGGCGTACACCTGGCCGCGCATATCCAGGGGAGCCAGTTGAAGCTGATTCCGGGCCTGGCCCATCGTTTCCAGGAAGCGTTCAAGGCGCCGTTGCTGGCGGCGGTGTTGCCGTACCTGCAAGCCCATCGCGAAGACGCCACCCATTGGGCGCAGATCGAGCCGCCGGTCTCGGCGAAGGTGTTGTGACATTGGTGTATCGTGCAGCTTTTGCGGCGCATTAATGCCAGCGAGGTTGCCTACCATGAGTACTGCCCTGAAAATCGATTTCGTCAGCGATGTGTCCTGCCCCTGGTGCGTCATCGGCCTGCGCGGCCTGACCGAAGCCCTCGACCAACTCGGCAGCGAGGTGCAGGCCGAGATCCACTTCCAGCCGTTCGAACTGAACCCTGGCATGCCCGCCGAGGGCCAGAACATCGTCGAGCACATCACCGAGAAATACGGCTCCAGCGCCGAAGAGTCCCAGGCCACCCGTGCGCGCATCCGCGACATGGGCGCCGAGTTGGGCTTTGCGTTCCGCACCGATGGCCAGAGCCGCATCTACAACACCTTCGATGCCCATCGCCTGCTGCATTGGGCCGGGTTGGAAGGCTTGCAGTACAACCTCAAGGAAGCGCTGTTCAAAGCCTATTTCAGCGATGGCCAGGACCCGTCCGATCACGCGACGCTGGTGCGTATCGCCGAGAACGTCGGCCTGGACCCGCAACGCGCCGCGGCGATTCTCGCCAGCGATGAATACGTCGCCGAGGTGCGCGAGCAGGAACAACTGTGGGTGTCCCGTGGCGTGACGTCGGTGCCGACCATCGTGTTCAACGGGCAGTACGCGGTCAGCGGTGGCCAGCCGGTCGAAACGTTTGTCGGGGCGATTCGCCAGATCATCCGCGAATCCCGATCCTGACGCTGGTCCCATGTGGGAGGGGCTCATTGTCCTCAAGAGAGTCCCTGGCCCGTCCCTTGCATTGACCCCCTAAAGCCCATCCGCAATCCGGTTGGGCGCTGCCATTGGGGGTGAAACATTACCTTGAATATTCTTGACCTCGACCACAGCCTTACGGGCCAGGCGCCGATTGCCCGGCGTTTGGCCAGTGGTCATGCCACCCGTCTCGACTTGCTGGACCTGGGCCCGAAACTGCGCCTGTGGTCCACCGAAAAAACCTGGAAGCGCTTCACCGAACGCCTGGCGGCACGGCCCCGGCCCACGGACGCGCGGCCGGAAATTCTGTTTGTCGGCTCCGGCGACTATCACCACCTGACGCCGGCATTTCTGGCCGACCTGAAAGAACCGATCAGCCTGATCCACTTCGACAACCACCCCGACTGGGTCCGCTTTGCGCCCAAGCGCCACTGCGGGTCGTGGGTCAACCGCGCGCTGAAGATGCCGGCGATCAAGCGCATCGTCACCCTCGGCCCGTGCAGCGATGACCTGCATAACCCGCAGCTGCGCGGCGGCAACCTCGGCGCCCTCACGCGCGGGCAATTGCAGCTGTTCCCATGGCAGCACCCGCCGTCGAAAGTCTGGGGGCGGGTCGGCGATGGCGCCGGCCACCAACAGCAGGAAAACTACCTGTACTGGCGCAACCTGGCGGAGCTGGACTGGGCCGCATTCCTTGAGCAAATGATCAGCAGCCTGCCCACCGAAGCCATCTGGATCACCATCGACAAAGACGTGCTGGCCAGCGAAGACGCGGCCACCAACTGGGACCAGGGCGGCATGCGCCTGAGCCATCTGCTCCAGGCCCTGCGGGCCCTGGCGGCGCGCAAACGGATCATCGGCATCGATGTGTGCGGCGAGTTCGCCAAGCCCGTGTTCAGTAACGCCTTCAAGCGTTGGGAGGCCAAGTCCGACCAGCCGCCGGCCGAGCGCTGGAGCGCCGAGGACCTGCAGCGCAATGCCGCGACCAACGAAGCCCTGATCAACCTGTTTGAGGAGCTGTTCCCGTGACTTTGACCGTGGTGTTGCTGGTGGCCTTTTCCATCGTGCTCGATGTGGTCGGCCAGTTGTTTTTCAAGATGGGCCTGGACCGTTTGCCGGAGTTGGAGGGCGGCTTTCGCCTGAACGCGTTCTGGGGCCAGGTGTTCAATGCGCCGTTGTTGTGGGCGGGGCTCGGGGCCTACGCCATTGAGTTTTTCGTCTGGCTTGAAGCCTTGTCCCGCGCGCCGTTGAGCCTGTTGTTTCCGGCGGCGGCGCTGGCTTATTGCGGGGTGGTGCTGGCGGGCAAGCTGGTGCTGGGGGAAACCGTCAGCCGCCGGCGCTGGATGGGCACGCTGGTGATTACTTTCGGCGTGATGTTGGTCGCGATAGCAGGGGGTCAGGCATGAGTACGCAAAATATCGATCAGGGCTGGTTGCACGAACGCCTCGGCACCGTGGTGCTGTGGGCGTTGCTGATTTGCACCGAGAGCGCCGGGCAGCTGTTTACCAAGGTCGCCGGGGACCAACTGGGGCAGATGGATTTCAACTGGCAGTGGTTGTCCGAAGTGGCGCGCAACCCAGGGATTCTGGCGGCGATCGCCAGTTACATCGGCGCGTTTTTCGTGTGGATGCTGATCCTGCGGCGCAGCAGCCTGTCGCTGGCGTTTCCGCTGAGTTCGCTGGTGTTTGTGGTGGTGTTGCTCGGTTCGTGGCTGGGGCTGGGGGAACATATCAGCCTGCTGCACTGGGTGGGCGTTGGGGTGATTATTGTCGGGATCGGGTTGTTGGCCGAAGGCGAGGAAAACTGAAAGTATCGCGATGAAATACTGGCTCCATGTGGGAGGGGGCTTGCCCCCGATAGCGGTAGATCAGTCCCGTATGTATTGGCTGACCCTGCGCTATCGGGGGCAAGCCCCCTCCCACATTTTTATCGATGTGCATCAGTTGAACTTGTAGCTGATCGCCGTCTGCACCTGGCTCTGGTTCACTTCGCCGGCCTGCTTGACGATGCTGCTGTTCGCCGCCGAACCCACCAGGCGGACCCAGCTGGCACTGGTCAACAGCGACCATTTCGTCGCCAGGGGAAACTCGAAGCTCTGGGTGAACGTCACGTTCTGGAAGCCGCCGCTGGCGTTGTAGGGGCGGAAACCCGAGGCGGCGGCTTCGCTATCGCTCACGCCGAAAAACGTGTTGGTCTGGCGTCGGTCGGCAAAATGCGCCATCAGGTCGCTGCTGCCGATGATCCCACCGGCCAGCGGATAGCCCAGCTCGCCGCCGACCTTGCCGAGCACGCCGCCCTGACCCTGGGCGCCGCCCACGGCGCGACCCAGTTGGGCGTAGACGCGCCAGAAGTCGGCTGGCGCGTATTCCACGAACCCACCGACTTCGGCCATGCTCGACACTTCGCGCAACCCCGACAAGGCGCCGTTGGACGTGCGGCGCGACAGGTAGTTGATGTACGGGCCGGCGCTGAAACCGTTGGTTTTCAAGGCGCTCCAGGACAGGCCGTCATCGGTGCTCAGGCTCACGTCGCCCCAGTCCAGGTCGAGGTATGGAACGGCCGCGGTTTCATAGCGGGTGCCGGTGGGTTCCTTGGGCTGGTAGCTGATACCCGCGCCTGCTTCACCGGTGATGCCGTCGGCCTGCGCGGCTTGTGAAACGCTCCACAGCCCCAGAAATCCGGCGAATACAGCGGAGGTGATCCTGAACATGGTCACTGTTCCTTGATTGAATATGCGCGCATGAACGCGCAAAGCGCAGCCTTGGCGCAAGCACTCATCTTGTTTGTAGCAAGCTACAAAAATTGTAGCTCCTTCGACACAAAACCGTCTGACATCCGCGCAAACCCCCAGCGCCATTGGGTGCTGGCCAGTTGGCACAGTCCCTGCTCTACACCTTCTGCAAGCGCACAGAGCGCGCTCCTCCTCAAGGTAAACGCAGATGATCCACTGGCATATCGTGTGTGACTTCGACGGGACCATTACCCCCACCGATGTCATCGACAACGTCCTCCAACGCTTCGCCGGCCCCGAGTGGGAAACCATCGAGCAGGAATGGCTGGATGGGCATATCGGTTCCCGCGAATGCCTGAGCCGCCAACTCGCGCTGATCAAGGCCACCCCAAGTGAGCTGCTGGCGTATTTCGACAGCGTCGAGATCGACCCGGACTTCCCCGATTTCGTCGATCACGTCATCGGCCTGGGGGCCTCCATCGAAGTGGTCAGCGACGGCATCGAGCAAGGCATCGCGCGGATTCTGTCGCGCAACTACGTGAGCTTGCTGCCGATCCTCGCCAACCGCCTGCGCCAGGTCGACCAGAACAGCTGGCGCATCGACTTCCCGTATGCCAGCGATGCCTGCCGCGCCGCTTCCGGCAACTGCAAGTGCAAATCCACCCCGCGCAACAAGCGCGTGCTGGTGATCGGTGACGGCAAGTCCGACATGTGCGTGGCCTCCACCGCCGACTTCGTTTTCGCCAAGGGCAGCCTTGCCCGGTACTGCGAGGCCAACAACATTCCCCATGCGCGCTTCGACACCTTCGCCGAAGTGAGCGCATTGCTGGCCAAGCTGCCACAGGGCATCGCCGCCAACGCCACGACCTTTGCCCCTACTGACCTCTCTATTGAAAATCAGGAACTCTTCCACCATGTCTGATATCCGCATCGCGAGCGCCGAAGACCAGATTCTTCTGGATAAAGAAGCCAAATACTGCTCTTACGGCGACACCGTTCACTACATCGAGCCACCGCGCATTTTCAGCCGTTGCGAAGGCTCCTACGTGTGGGACACCGAAGATCAGGCCTACCTCGACCTGCAAATGTGGTACTCGGCGGTCAACTTCGGCTATGCCAACCCGCGCTTGAACAATGCGCTGAAACAGCAGATCGACACCCTGCCGCAAATCGCCAGCCAGTACCTGCACAAAGGCAAGATCGAGCTGTCGGAAATGATCGCGGTCGACGCCAAGAAGAAGTTCGGCCTCGACGGTCGCGTCCACTTCAACGTCGGCGGTTCGCAGTCCATCGAAGACTCCCTGAAAGTGGTGCGTAACGCTACCAACGGCAAGAGCCTGATGTTCGCCTTCGAAGGCGGCTACCACGGCCGCACCCTCGGCGCGTCGTCGATCACCTCCAGCTACCGCTACCGTCGTCGCTATGGCCACTTCGGCGAGCGTGCGCAGTTCATCCCGTTCCCGTACCACTTCCGCGGCCCTAAAGGCATGACCAAGGAAGAATACGGCAGCCACTGCGTGCAGCAATTCGCCCGCCTGTTCGAGACCGAATACAACGGCGTGTGGGACCCGAAAGTCGGCCAGAGTGAATACGCCGCGTTCTACGTCGAGCCGATCCAGGGCACCGGCGGCTACGTGATCCCGCCGATGAACTTCTACCGCGAGCTCAAGCAGGTGCTGGACCAGCACGGCATCCTGATGGTGTCCGACGAAATCCAGATGGGTTTCTACCGCACCGGCAAGTTGTGGTCGATCGAACACTTCGACGTACAACCGGACGTGATCGTGTTCGGCAAGGCGCTGACCAACGGCCTCAACCCGCTGGGCGGCATCTGGGCCCGTGAAGAGCTGATCAACCCGAAGATCTTCCCGCCAGGTTCGACCCACTCCACCTTCGCCTCCAACCCGTTGGGCACGGCGGTAGGCCTGGAAATGTTCAAGATGACCAACGAAGTCGACTACGGCGCGATGGTCATGGCCAAGGGCAAGTTCTTCCTGGAAGGCTTGCAGGACTTGCAGAAACGCTTCCCGATCATCGGCGACGTCGACGGCCTGGGCCTGGCCCTGCGCTGCGAAATCTGCGGCCCGGATGGTTTCACGCCGGACAAGGCGACCCTGGACTACATGGTCGAAGAAGGCATGAAAGGCGACATGGTGGTGGACGGACGCAAACTTGGCCTGATCCTCGACGTGGGCGGCTACTACAAGAACGTGATCACCCTGGCACCGTCCCTGGAAATCAGCTACCCGGAAATCGAACTGGGCCTGAAGCTGCTCGAGCAACTGCTGGTGCGAGCGACTAAACGGTGAGCAACGTCGGGATCGACCTCGGTGAGGGTGATGCCGGCTTCGTTCTCGGTGAAGGGCCGGTCGGCATCCTGTTGATCCACGGCCTGACAGGCACGCCGACGGAACTGCGCCAGGTCGCCAAGGGCCTGGCCAAGGTGGGTAATTGCACGGTGTACGTGCCCACCCTGGCCGGGCACTGCGGCGACAACAGCGACCTGCAGGCCACCGGCTGGCTGGACTGGTACGAAGGGGTGCGCCGAACCTTCGCCCAGGTCCGTCAGCGCCATGAACAGGTGTTTGTCGGCGGTCTGTCGATGGGCGCGGTGATGTCGATGTACCTGGCCTCGGAGCATCCGGGCCAGGTCGCCGGGCTGCTGATGTATTCGACCACCTTGAAGTACGACGGCTGGAGCATCAATAAGCTGGCGTTCCTTACGCCGTTGCTGATGAAAATTCCGTTCGGCGTGCATATCTGTCGCTTTGAAGAGAAGCCGCCCTACGGCATCAAGAACGAACGCCTACGGGCGATCGTCGAGCGGCAGATGAAGGAAGGGGAGAGCAGCGAGGCTGGCCTGCTGACCATGGAGGGCATCACGGTGCGCGAGTTGCACCGGATGAACGCGGTGGTCAAGAAGCGCATGCCTCAGGTCAAGGTGCCGGCCCTGGTGCTGCATTCGATCGAGGATGACATCACCAGCCGCTGGAACGCCGATTACGTGGAACGTCACCTCGGCGGGCCGGTGACCAAGATCCTGCTGGACAACTGCTACCACATGATCACCGTCGACCTGCAATACCGCCGGGTGATCGAGTTGAGTGCGGAGTTTGTCGAGCTGCACACCGCTTCCGTGGACGCCGGTGCGTTGTGGCGAGGGCGCTTGCCCGCGTCAGGCAGCGAAGCGAGCCTGGAACCTGCCACCTCGTTCTAGTTGTAAGGAGCGCGTGTCATTGAGGGGGCTGCTGCGCAGTCCAGCGGGAGTACGCTCCCTCGCTACAAAGGATTCGATGTGATAACCACCCAAGCCTTCCCGACCATCCGGGCCATCCGGCGCAGTGCCTGGAACGACTGTTTTCCCGGTGCGCTGGAGGACTGGGACTACTACGTTGCCGTGGAAAACGCCGCGATCGACGATTTTCAATGGCGCTACCTGGCGGTCTTTGAAGACGGCGCGCTGGTGGCCGTGGCGGCCGCGTTCATCACCCATTACCGCCTCGATACCACGGTGTCGGGCGTCGGCAAGCGCTTGACCTCGCGGCTGGAGCGGCTGTGGCCGGGTGTTTTGCAAGTGGGGTTGTACGCCATCGGTTCGCCGGTGGCCGAGCGTTGTGACGCCGGGTTTGCCAGTGGCGTGCCTGAGGTTCGGCGCGCGCTGTTACTCAAGCACCTGCTGCTGGCGGCGCGCCAGGACGCCGATGAGTTCGGCATCGGCCTGGTGGCGGTCAAGGATGCCCCGACGCAGGACCCGCACTGGGCCGACAGTTGCCGCGCGGCTGGCTTTCAAAGCATGCCGAGCTTGCCCACCGGCTTATTGCCGCTGCCTTACGGCTCGGTGGACGCTTACCTGGGCTCGCTGGGCAAATCCACGCGCAAGGACTTGCGGCGCAAACTGCGCGCGCCAGGCCCGCGGGTGGAGTGGCGGCGCAACATCGACGATGTGCTGCCCGAGGTCATGCGCCTGTACGAAGCCACGCTGACCCGTGCCGAGCTGCAGTTCGAACGCTTGCCCGCGAGTTATTTCACCGGCGTGCTCGAACGCCTTGAACAACGCGCGGTCTGTGTTCTTTACTGGGTCGACGAGCACTTGGTGGCGTTCAACCTGATGCTGGTGGACGAGCATCGGCTGGTCGACAAATTCTTCGGGCACGACGTGGAGTTTACCCGTGACTACAACCTCTACTTCCGTAGTTGGTTGACCAATGTCGACTACTGTATCCAACACAATATTGCGTTGTATGAGTGTGGCCAGGCCGGATATGCCAGTAAGCTGCGGCTGGGGTGCGAGTTCCAGGGCAACAGCCTGTTCTTCCGCCACCGTAACCGGCTGGTCAACGGCCTGCTCAGACTCGTGAAAATGTTTCTTCGACCGGATCGTTCCGACCCTGCCATGGCTGCTGCGATAAGCGAAACCTGATGATCACCAAGACCCGCCAGAAAGCCCGCCCCTTTGCCATTTCGCGCTGGAGCGTCCAGCGCAAGTTGGTGCTGGCGTTCTGGCTGGTCAGTGTGATTCCGACCATGATCGCGGCCGAGTTGGCCGCCACCACGCTGTCGCAGATTTTCGACAGCAACGTGCGGATCTGGCTGCAGGAATCGACCAAGATCGTCAAGGACGAGATCGGCGACATCCTGCATGACAACGCGCGCATGGCGAAATTGTTCCTGCGCTACGCCAGCCCGCCCTCCAACCGGCAGGCGGCCAAGCACGACAGGCTCGCCGCCGATATCGCCGAAGCCACGGACATCGACGTGGTGGCCCTGATTCGCAGCAGTGACCACCGGGTGGTGTTCAGCACCGCGCCCGATGACATCGTCAAGCAGATCAACCTGACCAGCAACGCCGCATTGCAGACCGTGCAAGTGGCGGGGGTGAATACCGGCATCGTGGTCTCGACTTTCGAGACCAGCCAGGACGGCGTTGACTACGTGCTGCTGGTGGCCACCTACCTGGACAGCAGTTTCCTCACCAGCGTAGCCGACGTGCATTCCCTCGACCTGCGCCTGTACCTGGCCAACCCCGGCGGTTTCTCGGAAATTTTCTCGACCCAGCGCTTCATGGATCACCCCTCGCACATCCCGAAAGGCGTCGAAGCCGAGATGCGCAGCAGCAAGCAACCCAGCGAACAGTTCACCAACAAATACAGCGGTTTGTACTGGCCGATCTTCAACGATGCCGGCGAGCTGCAAGGCGTGATCTTCAGCGGCCTGCTGCGCCATACCAGCCTGGTCGGGCTGGTGAACCAGAGCAACCTGTTCGTGCTGATTTTCCTGCTCAGCTCGGCACTGTCCCTGGCGGCGGGGCTGCTGGTGTCGCGGCGCTTGACCCAACCGTTGCGCGATCTGTCCCAGGGCGTGAGCGCCGTGATCTCGGGCAATTATGCCCACCGTGTGGTGGTCAGCGGCGGCGATGAGCTGGCGCAATTGAGCAGCACCTTCAACCATATGACCGAACGGCTGGGGGAGTTGCATCACCTCGAAGCCCAACTGCGCCGGCGCGACCGCCTGCATGCCCTGGGTGAAGTCGCCATGGGCCTGGCCCACGAAATCCGTAACCCGCTGGGGATCATCAAGACTGCCACCCAACTGCTGCACCGTCGCGCCGACTTGCCGGAAGCCGACAAGCGCCACCTGGAATATGTGATCAGCGAAGTCAGCCGGATCAACGACCTGATCACCGAGTTTCTCGATTTCGCCAAACCCAACGCGCCGCTGCGCGTATTGCAACCGGCGCGCGCGCTGGTGGAGGAGATCCTCGGCTTCTGCAGCCCGGAACTGGCCAGCCACAAAATCGACGCCCGCATCGACGACCAGGCGCCTGGCGCGACCATCTATGCCGACGCCAAGCAGCTCAAACAGGCCTGCCTCAACCTGATTCTCAACGCTATCGATGCAATGCCCGAAGGTGGCCGCCTGACCCTGGGCATTCGTTCGATGGGCGACAACACAGTCATCAGCGTCGCCGACACCGGCCAGGGTATCCCGGCGGATATGATCGAGCGCATCTTCACCCCGTTCGTCACCACCAAGGCCTCCGGCACCGGCCTGGGCCTGGCCAAAGTCTATTCGATCATGGAAAGTCACGACGGCAGCATCGAATGCATCAGCGAGAATGATGCCGGCGCTACGTTCAGCCTGTACATTCCGGCAATCGGCGAAGACGACGAGGACACTCATGACGCATAACATATTGGTGGTCGACGACGAGCCCAAGCTCTGTGACCTGTTGTCGTCGGCCCTCAGCCAGAATGGCGTCCAGGTGTTCACGGCGGGTAACGGCCTGCACGCGCTCAAAGTGCTGGAGCAGGAAGACATCGACCTGGTGATCAGCGACTGGCGCATGCCGGGCATGGACGGTCCGGCGCTGCTGGCCGAGATCAAGGCGCGCTATTCCCAGGTGCCGGTGATCGTGATGACCGCCTACAGCACGGTGAAAAACGCCGTACAGTCGATGCGCAACGGTGCGTATGACTACATTGCCAAGCCGTTCGATATCGACGAGTTGGACATCACCGTGGCCAAGGCCCTGCAGTTTCGCGACATCATGCGCGACAACGCCCGCATGCGCGCCGAGCTGGACGAGCAGGCGCAGTTCGACAGCCTGGTGGGCGACAGCCCGGCGTTTCGCAAGGTGTTGCAGGCAGTGGATTCGGTGCGCGACAGCAGCGCAACGATCCTGCTGACCGGCGAAAGCGGCACCGGCAAGGAAATGGTCGCCCGCGCCATCCACAAGCACGGCAGCCGGGCCGACAAGCCGTTCGTCGCGGTCAATTGCGCGGCGATTCCCGAAGGGCTGCTGGAAAGCGAAATGTTCGGCCATCGCAAGGGCGCCTTCACCGGTGCCGTGGCCGACCGGGTCGGGCGTTTTATGCAGGCCGACAAGGGCACGCTGTTTCTCGACGAAGTGGGCGACATGCCGCTGGCGCTGCAGGCCAAGATTTTGCGCGCCTTGCAGGAGCGGGTGATCGAACCGGTGGGCGACCCCCGCGAGCGCAAGGTGGACGTGCGCGTGATCGCCGCCACCAACAAGAACCTGTTGGAGGCGGTGGCCAACAAGGAGTTTCGCGAGGACTTGTATTACCGCCTCAACGTGTTCCCGATCCCGCTGCCGCCCTTGCGCGAGCGCGTGGAAGACATCGCGCCCCTGGCTCGGCACTTCGCCCAGACCTTGAGCGTCACCGCGGGTAAACGCATCACCGGTTTCAGCCCCGAGGCCTTGCAGGCCATGACGGCGTATCACTGGCCGGGCAATATCCGCGAGCTGCAGAACTGCGTGGAACGCGCGACGATCGTGGCGTCATCGCCGGTGATTGAAGATATCGACTTGCCGGGTTATCTGTTCGCGTCCAAGCCCAGCGAGGGCGGCGTGACGGCGATTCTCAGCGACGGACCGGGCATTCCCCAGGACCTGGATGCGGCGCTGGCGGAGGTGGAGAAAGCCTACATCCAGGCGGCATTGCACGAGAGCAATGGCGTACAGGCGGCCGCAGCGGCGAAGATCGGGATTTCCGAGCGCAGCTTCTGGTATCGCCTGAAGAAGCTGGGGATTCAGATCGACAAAATAGTCCGCTGAGTTGCCTGGCACAGCACTGTTCTAAATGTGGGAGGGGGCTTGCCCCCGATGGCGGTGGGTCAGACAGCCTATGTGTATCTGATCCACCGCCATCGGGGGCAAGCCCCCTCCCACATTTGGATTGTGGTGTGTCAGGTCTGCAGGCGTACCCAGACGCTGACCAGAACAGTCGCTGCCATCAACCACGCTAGCGCTGCTACGGCTAAAGAGGCTTCCAGGCGCAGGCGATCGACCAGCACGTAGAGCGTCGCCAGGTACACAAAGTACGGAATGATCGACCACATCCCGAACAGGATGGTGGTCTTCAAATCGTCCACCGAACGGCCTTTGCCGACGATGTAATGGGCGATCAGCGCAAAGGTCGGGAACAGCGGCACCAACCCGGCGATGTAGTAATTCCGGGTCTTGGCCAACGCGGCCAGTATCAGCACCACCGCCGCGCCCAGGGCGGCCTTCAATATCAGATCCACGCGCGGTTCCTCAGTGGCTCAAACCGTATTTCTTGACCTTGTCGAACAGGGTGGTCTTGGCCATTCCCAGTTCCTGGCTGGCCTGGGTCAGGTTACCGCCGCTGCGTTGCAGCGCGTCGTTGAGCAGGTTGCGTTCGAAGGCTTCCACCGCTTCGGTGAAGGCCAGGCCCTGGCTGCCGCTGCTGGCGCCGCTTTTCTTGAAGGCGGGCAGGCCCAGGGCGAAGCGCTCGGCGACGTTGCGCAGTTCACGCACGTTGCCCGGCCAGTCGTGGCTCATCAGGTTGGACAGGGTCTGGTTGTCGAGGTCCGGCACGCTGCGGTCGAAGCGCAGGGATGATTGCTGCAGGAAGTGTTCGAACAGTTGCAGGATGTCTTCGCGGCGTTCGCGCAAAGGCGGCAGTTCCAGGGTCACGACGTTGAGGCGGTAGTACAGGTCGCTACGGAACTGGCTGGCGCGGCTCAATTCGTCGAGGTCGGATTTGGTGGCGGCGATCACTCGGCAATCCACCGCCACGCTCTGGTTCGAACCCAGGCGTTCGAGGGTGCGTTCCTGCAACACGCGCAGCAGCTTGATCTGCAGGTTGATCGGCATGCTTTCCACTTCATCGAGAAACAGCGTGCCTTCGTGGGCGTGCTCGATCTTGCCGATCCGACGTTTGCCGGCGCCGGTAAAGGCGTTGGCTTCGTGGCCGAAAATCTCGCTTTCGAACAGGTTCTCCGGCAGGCCGCCGCAGTTCAGCGCGACGAACGGGTGAGCGTGGCGTCGGCTGAAATCATGCAGGCACCGCGCGACCAGTTCCTTGCCGGTGCCGGTCTCGCCTTCAATCAGCACGTTGGCCGAGGTATCCGCGACGTTGGCGATCAATTCGCGCAGGTTCTGCATTGCCGGCGAGCGGCCGATGATGCGTCCTTCCAGGGAGTCGCGCTCGGCCAACTGGCGGCGCAGCGCCCAGACTTCCCGCGCCAGCCCGCGCTGTTCCAGGGCGCGGCGCGCGACGTCGACCAGGCGTTCGGGAGAGAAGGGTTTTTCCATGAAGTCATAGGCGCCGTTGCGCATGGCGCCGACCGCCATGGAAATATCGCCGTGCCCGGTAATCAATACCACCGGCAGGCTTTTATCCAGGGCCTTGAGGCGGGTGAGCAGTTCCAGGCCGTCGATACCCGGCAGGCGGATATCGCTGATGACGATGCCAGCAAAGTTCTCGCCGATGCGCTTGAGCGCCTCTTCGGCACTGCCCACGCCGACGCTGGGGATGTCTTCCAGTGCCAGGGCTTGCTGGCAGCCGAGCAGCACGTGGGGGTCGTCTTCGACGATCAGGACGGTGAGGTCAGGGTTTTTTTCTACGTTCATGACGACTCGGCTGTTTGAGCGCCCACCAGCGGCAGGCTCAGGACAAAGGCAGTACCACCACCGACGGGATGCTCCACGGCGAGGTTGCCGCCGGTGGCCGCGGCCAGGCTGGCGGACAACGTAAGGCCAAGGCCCAGGCCTTGCTCGCCGGGTTTGGTGGTGAAGAACGGTTCGAACAGATGCTTGCGCGCCTCGGGGTCGATGCCATGGCCGTTATCGCGCACCTGCAGGCGGTATTTGCCGTCGGCTTCGTGGCCTTCCAGCCACAGTTCCGGCGCCGGTTGTGCTTGCATGGCATCGAGGGCGTTGCCGATCAGATTGACCAGGATCTGCTCCAGGCGCGTCTGGTCGATCTGCAATTGGGCCGGGGCAAAGTCGCGGTGCAGCGTCAGCGGCAGGCTGTCGAGGCGTGCGCCGAGCACTTGGAACGCGGCATCCACGGCCTTGCCCAGGCTGGCTTCGCCCTGGTCGTCACCGCGCCGTGCGAAGGAGCGCAGGCTGGCGGTGATGCGGCCCATGCGGTCGATCAATTCGTTGATGGTCTTGAGGTTGGCGCTGGCGGTATCCAGCGCGCCGCGTTCGAGGAAGCGCACGGTATTGCCGGACAACGTGCGCAACGCGGCGAGGGGCTGGTTCAATTCGTGGGCGATGCTGGTGGACATCTGGCCGATGGCCGCCAGCTTGCCCGCCTGCACCAGCTCATCCTGAGCGCGGCGCAGGGTTTCCTCGGCCTGGCGGCGTTCGCGAATCTGCCCCTTGAGGCGCTCGTTGCTCGCGCGCAGGTCGGCGGTGCGTTCGGCAATCCGGCGTTCCAGCTGGCTGTTGGCTTCCTGCAAGGCTTCCCGGGCGGCGAGGCGGGTGGCGATGACTTTGCGTCGTTCGTTCCAGGCAATCAGCAGGAGCGCCACCAGGCCGAAGGCGACGGCCACCAGGATGCCCTGGTTGATCGCCGCACGGCGCAGGTCGTTGAGCGGGGTGAGCAGGGTGAAATTCCACGGCGTGTCGCTCAGCGGCCGGGTCTGGGCCAGGTAGCTGACTTCGTGCTCATCGGCCACCACTTCACTGTTGGCCGGAAAGGTCAGTTTTTCTGTGCCTTCGTTGAGGCGCTCGCGGGCCAGGGGCTCCAGCTCGTTCAGCGTCGCCCAGTAATATTGCAGGCTGTGCGCCAGGCGGTCCTTGGTCTCATCGCTCAGGGGGCGCACGGCCTTGAGGCGGCGGGCCGGGTCGCTGGAAAGGATGATGATACCGTTCTCGTCGCTGACAAACGCTTCGAGACGCGCGCGTTTCCAGCGTTCCTCCAGGGCTTCGAGGCGGACCTTGACCACAGCGACGCCGATGATCTTGCCGTGCTCTTCCAGGCCGTGTGCCAGGTAGTAGCCGGGTTCGCCATTGGTGCTGCCGATGCCATAGAAACGCCCGGGCTGGCCGCGCACGGCGTTCTGGAAATAGGCGCGGAAGGACAGGTCTTCACCCTGGTAGCTGTCGGCATCGCGCCAGTTGCTGGTGGCCAGTACGCGGCCGGTGGTGTCCATCACATAGATGGCCCGACTGCGGCTGCGCCGGTTCAGGCCTTCGAGGTAGTCGTTGACGGTCTTGCGGGTGTCCTGGTTCGGCTCGGCCAGCAGCGTGGACACGCTGGATTCCAGTTCCAGGAGGCTGGGCAGGTACGTGTATTTGCTCAGTTCGCTTTCGACGGTGCGGGCATGCAGCTCCAGCTGGCGTTCGCCGGTATCGCTGAGGGTGCGGATGCCATAGTACTCACTGATCCAGAAGCCGATGTAACCCAGGCCGATCATCAGGGCGATGATCAACGGCGGCAGGAACAGTTGGCGGATCAGACGAGGCTTCACGGCAAGTGATGGCGGCGCGGCGCGATAGAGGTTGGGGTCGCATTTCATCACAGATGCCTTGGGTCAGCTACCGCTCACCCCTTCCTGTAGGAGCGAGCTTGCTCGCGAAAAAACCAAGGGCACCGCGTTCATCCAGGATGTGCGCTTCATCGTTGCCGTTTTTCGCGAGCAAGCTCGCTCCTACAGGAGGAGCAAGCTGTGGCTTTTTTAGTGCTGCAGGATTTTCTCGAGGAAGTGCTGCGCGCGTTCGGAGCGGGCGCTGATGTCGCCGAAGAACTCTTCTTTCGGGCAGTCTTCGATGATCTTGCCGGCGTCCATGAAGATCACGCGGTCGGCCACTTTGCGGGCGAAGCCCATTTCGTGGGTCACGCACATCATGGTCATGCCTTCCTGGGCCAGTTGCACCATCACGTCCAGCACTTCGTTGACCATTTCCGGGTCGAGGGCCGAGGTCGGTTCGTCGAACAGCATGACGATCGGGTCCATGGCGAGGGCGCGGGCAATCGCCACACGTTGCTGCTGGCCACCGGAAAGCTGGCCAGGGTGCTTGTGGGCGTGCGCCGACAGGCCGACGCGATCAAGCAGTTGCAGGCCCTTCTTGGTGGCTTCTTCCTTGCTGCGGCCGAGCACCTTGATCTGCGCGATGGTCAGGTTTTCGGTGATGGTCAGGTGCGGGAACAGCTCGAAGTGCTGGAACACCATGCCGACGCGCGAGCGCAGTTTCGGCAGGTTGGTCTTCGGGTCGGCGATGGACGTGCCGTCGACGATCACGTCGCCTTTCTGGAACGGTTCCAGCGCGTTGACGCACTTGATCAGGGTGGATTTACCCGAGCCGGACGGCCCGCACACCACGATCACTTCGCCTTTTTTAACCTCGGTGCTGCAATCGGTCAGCACCTGGAAGTCGCCATACCACTTGTTGACGTTTTTGATAGAGATCATACGGCAAACCTTTTTTGCAGACGCTTGACCAGCAGCGAGGCGGAAAAGCTGATGATGAAGTAGACGACACCGGCGAAGATCAGGAACTCATTGGAGCGGCCGATGATGTCGCCGTTGGAACGGGCGGAGTTGAGGAAATCCACCAGGCCCACGGTGTAGACCAGCGAGGTGTCTTGGAACAGGATGATGCTCTGTTGCAGCAGCAACGGGGTCATCTTGCGGAACGCCTGGGGCAGGATGATCAGGCGCATGGTCTGACCGTAAGTCATGCCCATGGCCTGCGCGGCCGCCATCTGGCCCTTGGGGATCGACTGCACGCCGGCCCGCACGATTTCACAGAAGTACGCGGCCTCGAACATCATGAAGGCCACGACGCAGGAGGTGAACGCACCGATCGGCGTGTCTTCGCCGGTGATCCAGCGCAGCACGAAGGGCACCGCCAGGTAGAACCAGGTGATGACCAGCAGCAACGGGATCGAGCGGAAATAGTTCACGTAGGCGCCGGCCAGGCGTGACAGCAACTTGCTGGACGACAGGCGCATCAACGCCAGGATCGTGCCGAGGACAATACCGCCGACCACGCCCATGACCATCAACTGCAAGGTCATGACCATGCCGTTCCACAGGCCGGGGATCGCGGGGATGATGCCGCTGAAATCGAATTCCATTATTTACCCCCCACGGAGATCAGGCCGGGCACGGCGACTTTCTTCTCGACCAGGCGCATCAGCAACATCAGGCTCATGTTCAGGGTGAAGTAGATCAGCGTGGCCAGGGTGAAGGCTTCAAACAGGTTGGCCGAGAATTCGGCGGTCTGCTTGGTTTGCGCCAGCAATTCCATCAGGCCGATCAAGGACGCCACGGAGGAGTTCTTGAACACGTTGAGGAATTCCGAGGTGAGCGGCGGAATGATGATCCGGTAAGCCTGCGGCAGCAGCACGTTCCAGTAGATCTGCGGCAGCTTGAAACCCATGGCGCGGGCGGCGGCTTCCTGGCCACGCGGCAGCGCCTGGATGCCGGTGCGTACCTGCTCGCAGACACGGGCGGCGGTGAACAGGCCCAGGCACACCACAACGCTCAGGTAGGCCGAGGTGGTCGGGTTCAGGTCTTGCTTGTACCAGTCCTGCAGGTTTTGCGGCAGCAGGTCGGGTATCAGGAAGTACCAGATGAACAGCTGCACCAGCAGCGGCACGTTGCGGAACAGTTCCACGTAGCAGGTGGCGATGCCCGATACGATACGGTTTGGCACGGTACGCATGACCCCCAGCATGGAGCCCAGCAGCAAGGCGATGATCCATGCCACGACGGCGATGGCAATGGTCCAGCCCAGGCCGGCGATGTACCAGTCGAGATAAGTCTCGCTGCCAACGCCAGTGGACTTGAAGAACACGCCCCAGTCCCAGTTGTAATTCATTAGGGTCTCCCCTCGAGATCGATCGATGTACAAGCACCCGCTTGGGGAAAATCCGTTCCCGCCTGACGGTGAACGCCAGGCACACACGATCGGCTCGAAAACCGCCCGGTCGAGTGTTCCAAAATATAGCCAGCAGGTAGTAACAGACGCCTGAGGGAGGAGTGGCTCCCTCAGGAGATAAGGTTAGCCAGAAATCAGATTTTTACGTCAGGCGCAGGCTTATCGCTCGGATTGGCGATCAGTTCCTTGACCTTGTCGCTCATCGGGAAGTTCAGGTTCAGGCCTTTTGGTGGGATCGGGCTTTCGAACCACTTGCTATAAATCTTGTTGATTTCGCCGGATTTGTAGAGCGCGACGATGGCGTCATCCACGGCTTTCTTGAACGCAGGATCTTCTTTGCGAACCATGCAGGCATAGGCTTCGAAGGACTGCGGAGTACCAGTGATAACCCAGTCATTCGGCTTCTTGGCCTTGGCTTCTTCACCGGCCAGCAGGGCGTCGTCCATCATGAAGGCAACGGCGCGGCCGCTTTCCAGCATCTGGAAGGACTCGCCGTGGTCTTTGGCGGAGATGACGTTCATGCCCATCTGCTTGTCGGCGTTCATCGCCTTGATGATGCGCTCGGACGTGGTGCCGGCGGTGGTCACGACGTTTTTGCCTTTGAGGTCGGCGAAGTCGCTATAGGACGGCTTGCCATCCTTGTCTTTCTTGACCAGCAGGCGGGTGCCGATTTCGAAGATATTGGTGGTGAACGCGACTTGCTGAGCGCGTTCGGCGTTGTTGGTGGTGGAACCGCACTCGATGTCCACGGTGCCGTTCTGCACCAGCGGGATACGGGTCTGGGAAGTGACCAGGTTGTACTTGGCCTGCAGCTGGGGCTTGTTCAGGTCTTTTTTCAGGGCTTCGACGATAGCCAGCTGAATGTCGTGGGAGTAGCCCACCGGTTTACCCGAACCATCCGCGATGTAGGAAAACGGAATGGAGCTGTCGCGGTGCCCGAGGGTGATGGTGCCCGAGTCGTTGATTTTTTTCAGCGTGCCGGTGAGTTCGGCGGCGAAAACTGGAGTGCTGATCAGAGCGGCAGCGATAGCTGCGCCCAAAATATGGGGAACGATGCGCATCAATACTTCCTCGACATTTGTTTTTTTTATGAAGCCGGTTAAGCGGCTCTCTTATACAGCGAATGCCCGTGACGGCTCCTGAGGCATCTCAGGCAATCGTCCTGAAGTGTAGAGCATGAGTCGTGCCAGTCCACGAGTAAAAGGTTAACTGTATGATTTATATAGCAATTAAGTTTTTATGAGCGAGAATTTATAACGGCCAGGTCCGGCAAACCGAATCGCGCAGGGGAATGCTGTTCGGAAAACCGAATGGCTGAACCGATATGAAAAAGCCCCTGGGCCTTACGGCGCAGGGGCTTTTGTACGAGCAGTCTGTCAGGCCGCCTGGATCTTGCTGCGGTTATGCTCAACCTTGGACAGATAACGCCGCACATTGGCCTGTTCTTCCGGGGTGGTGAACAGGCCAAGCTTGGTGCGGCGCCACAGCACGTCCTCGGGTTGGGTCGCCCATTCTTCGGCGCACAGGTAGTCGACTTCGCGGGTGTACAGGCCGCCACCGAGGTGGTCGCCGAGGTCGGCCAGCGATTGCACGCCTTCGAGCAGGCGCCAGGTGCGGCTGCCGTAGGTGGTGGACCAGCGCCGCGCGATTTCGCTTGGCACCCAGTCGAACTGGGTACGGATGGCCGCAGCGAGGGCTTGCGGCGTGCTCATGTCTTCGCCGCCCGGCAGGCTGGCGGTGGCGGTCCAGCTTGGGCGCATCTGTGTGAAATAGGGCGCCAGGTGGGCCATCGCCGACTCGGCGAGCTTGCGGTAGGTGGTCAGTTTGCCGCCGAACACCGACAGGATCGGCGCCTCGCCAGCGCCGCCGGAGAGCGACAGGGTGTAGTCGCGGGTGATGGCCGACGGGTTGTCCGACTCGTCGTTGCACAGCGGGCGCACGCCGGAGTAGGTGTGGACGATGTCGTCGCGGCTCAGTTGTTTCTTGAAGTGAGCGTTGACCACCTTGAGCAAGTAGTCGGTTTCACCTTCGGTAATCGCCACTTTCGCCGGATCGCCGGTGTATTCGCGGTCGGTGGTGCCGATGATGGTCAGGTGGTCCAGGTATGGAATCGTGAACACGATGCGCTGGTCTTCGTTCTGCAGGATGTGCGCGTGGGCGCCTTCGTACAGTTTCGGCACGATCAGGTGGCTGCCCTGGATCAGACGGATGCCGTAGGGCGAATCCAGCTTCAAGTCTTCCTTGATGAATTTGGCGACCCACGGCCCGGCGGCGTTCACCAGCGCCTTGGCGCGGATCGAGAACAGGCTGCCGTCGGTGCGTTCCATGTTCATTTCCCACAGGCCCTTGCTGCGGTACGCGCTGACGCAACGGGTTTGGGTGTGGATGTGTGCGCCTTTTTCACGCGCGGCCATGGCGTTGAGCACCACCAGGCGGGCGTCATCGACCCAGCAGTCGGAATATTCGAAGCCTTTGGTGATTTCGCTTTTCAGCGGGCTGTCGGGGCCGAACTTGAGGCTTTTCGAACCGGCGAGCTTTTCGCGCTTGCCCAGATGGTCATACAGGAACAGGCCGGCGCGGATCATCCACGCCGGACGCAGGTGCGGGCGGTGCGGCAACACAAAGCGCATCTGCTTGACGATGTGCGGGGCCTTGGCCAGCAGGACTTCGCGTTCGGCCAGGGCTTCGCGCACCAGGCGGAATTCGTAATGTTCGAGGTAACGCAGGCCACCGTGGATCAGCTTGCTGCTGGCGGAAGACGTGTGGCTGGCCAGGTCGTCCTTTTCGCAAAGGAATACCGACAACCCGCGCCCGGCTGCGTCTGCTGCAATGCCGACGCCATTGATCCCGCCACCGATTACGGCAACGTCATAGACTTCGGCAAGCGGTGGAGCAGGCAAGGTGGAAGGGTTCATCGGCTGGCCTCGCGATCTTTTCGTATTGGAAATCGAACATTAATGTTCATTTCCGAAAATGGTAGCTGATAAACGCGCCCACAGCCACCCGACTTCGATTGAAAAAACTCATCGAAGGGCGAGAAAAGGAAAATTTGTGAACATGTGCCTGGGGAAGGCTCAAGGAAATGGGGGCTGGATCAATCGCTATCGGGGGCAAGCCCCTCCCACATTTGAATGGGTTCACACATCAAAGTGTGGGAGGGGGCTTGCCTCCGATAGCATCAGTGCAGGCGCTAGACGACTTCCAGCCGAACCTTATGCTGGTTCAACAACTGCACCAGCGCCGGCACCGGCTGCTGGTCAGTCACCAGGCAGTCCACCAGGCTGATCGGGCCCAGGCGAATCATGGCATTGCGCCCGAATTTGCTCGAGTCAGCCGCCAGGATCACCTTGCGCGCATTGGCGATGATCGCCTGGGAAACCCGCACTTCCTGGTAGTCGAAGTCGAGCAGGCTACCGTCTTCATCGATACCGCTGATGCCGACCAGGGCGAAATCGACCTTGAACTGGTTGATAAAGTCGACGCTGGCCTGGCCCACCACGCCGCCGTCACGTCGCACACTCCCGCCAGTCAGCAGCACGTCGAAGTCGTCCTTGGCGCTGAGCATGGTGGCGACGTTGAGGTTGTTGGTGATGATTTTCAGGTGATTGTGGTTGAGCAACGCACGGGCGATGGATTCGGTGGTGGTGCCGATGTTGATGAACAGCGAGGCATGGTCGGGGATTTGTGCGGCGATCGCTTCGCCGATGCGCTGTTTCTCGTCGCGCATCTGGTCGGCCCGCATGGCGTATGCGGTGTTTTCGACGCTGGAATCATAGGCTGCGCCGCCGTGGTAGCGGCGCAACAGGTTGGCGTCCGCCAGCTGGTTGATATCGCGGCGGATGGTTTGCGGGGTGACAACGAACAACTGCGCCATTTCCTCGATACTGACGTAGCCGCGTTCGCGGACCAGTTCGAGGATTTGTTGCTGGCGGGGAGGCAGATTCATTGGGCGTCCTTTGGGCTGCCATACAAAAGTGGCCCATGATGACGCAGGAATCTGCTCCCTGCCAGTTACAACCCTAAGTGGTTCCGGCGAAGGGCTTATTCAGCGCCTTCGTGCGGTTCCCAATCACGGGTGCGGCTCACCGCTTTTTGCCAGCCGGCGTAGAGTTTCTCCTTGGCCGCTTCTTCGAGCTGGGGTTCGAATTCGCGCTCGATCACCGCTTTGCCGCGCAATTCCTCCAGGCTGCCCCAGAAGCCGCAGGCCAGGCCCGCCAGGTAGGCGGCGCCGAGTGCTGTGGTTTCGCGCATTTGCGGGCGTTCGACCTGGGTGCCGAGGATATCGGCCTGGAACTGCATCAGGAAGTTGTTGGCCACCGCGCCGCCGTCCACGCGCAGGGATTTAAGGCGTTCGCCGGAGTCCTGCTGCATCGCGTCCAATACGTCGCGGGTCTGGTAGGCAATCGACTCCAGAGCTGCGCGAATAATGTGATCCACGCGCACGCCACGGGTCAGGCCGAACAACGCGCCACGGGCATACGGGTCCCAATACGGCGCGCCCAGGCCGGTGAACGCGGGCACCAGGTACACGCCGTTGCTGTCCTTGACCTTGCCGGCGAAGTATTCGGTGTCGTGGGCGTCGTTGATGATTTTCAGCTCGTCGCGCAGCCACTGTACGGTGGAACCACCGTTGAACACGGCGCCTTCCAGGGCGTAGGCCACTTCGCCACGCGGGCCGCAGGCGATGGTGGTGAGCATGCCGTGCTTGGATTTCACCGCTTTGTCGCCGGTGTTCATCAGCAGGAAGCAACCGGTGCCATAGGTGTTCTTGGCTTGGCCCGGTTCCACGCACATCTGGCCGAACAGCGCGGCCTGCTGGTCACCGGCGATGCCGCCGATGGCAATGCCACTCTTGGTGCGGCCGTAGATTTCCGACGACGATTTCACTTCCGGCAGCATTTCCCGCGGCACATCGAGGATGTCCAGCATCTTCGCGTCCCACTCCAGGGTGTGGATGTTGAAGAGCATGGTGCGCGAGGCGTTGGTGTAGTCGGTGACGTGGGTCTTGCCGCCGGTGAATTTCCAGATCAGCCAGCTGTCGATGGTGCCGAACAGCAGCTCGCCGTTGCGCGCACGTTCGCGGCTGCCTTCGACGTTATCGAGAATCCACTTGAGCTTGGTGCCGGAGAAGTACGGGTCGGTGACCAGGCCGGTGGTATCGCTGATGTATTGCTCGTGGCCATCACGCTTGAGCTGCTGGCAGATCTCGGTGCTGCGGCGGCACTGCCAAACGATGGCGTTGTAGATCGGGCGGCCGGTGACTTTGTCCCAGACCACGGTGGTTTCGCGCTGGTTGGTGATACCGATGGCGGCGACCTGGTCATGGTGCAGGCCGGCCTGGGCCAGGGCTTCGACCATCACCGCGCTCTGGGTCGCGAAGATTTCCATCGGGTCATGTTCGACCCAGCCCGCTTGCGGGTAATGCTGGGCGAACTCACGTTGGGCGGTGCAGACCACGTTGGCGTCACGATCGAAGATGATCGCCCGGGAACTGGTGGTGCCCTGATCGAGGGCAATGATGTAGTTCTTATTCTGAATGTCGGTCATGTCGATTGCCTTGGACGAGAAATAAGGAAGTGGGTAAACCGCCTGGGCCACGAAGGGGCAGGGTGGACCAGGCTGGCTATCAGGAAATGCGGGTGTTGCCGTTGACGGCGCTGTCTTCGGTTTCGGCGACAGCGGGTGCGGCGCTTGGCAGGTGACGGGCAATCAGCCCGCGATACGCTGCAGCCCCCAGGCATGCACCGACAATCGGTGCGAAAATCGGCACCAGGAAGTAAGGAATATCACGCCCGCCAGTAAAGGCCATTTCACCCCAACCGGCGAAAAAGGTCATCAGCTTGGGCCCGAAATCCCGTGCCGGGTTCATCGCAAAGCCGGTCAGCGGGCCCATCGCGCTGCCAATCACCGCGATCAGCAAGCCGATCAGCAGCGGTGCCAACGGACCGCGTGGCAGGCCGTTGTTATCGTCGGTCAGGGCCATGATCACGCCCATCAGGATCGCGGTGATGACCATTTCCACCAGGAAGGCCTGGGCCGTGCTCAGCAGTGCATGGGGATAAGTCGAGAATACCGAGGCCAGTTCCAGGCTGGCCTGGGTGCCGCGCACCAGATGGTGGGTTTGTTCGTAATCGAAAAACAGGTTGCTGTAGAGCGTGTACACCAGGGCCGCGGAGCAGAAGGCGCCGGCGACTTGGGCGAGGATATAGAAGGGCAGTTTGCGCTTGTCGAAATCGGCAAAGAGACACAGGGCGATGCTGACCGCCGGGTTCAGATGTGCCCCGGAGATGCCCGCGCTCAGGTAGATCGCCATGCTCACGCCGATCCCCCAGATGATACTGATTTCCCATAAGCCAAAGCTGGCACCCGCGACCTTGAGCGCAGCGACACAACCGGTACCGAAGAAGATCAGAAGCGCAGTCCCCAGGAATTCGGCCATGCATTGGCTCGAAAGTGAAGGCTGTTGAAGTGCAGTTGTCATGGAAAACCTCAATTTGTTGTTCTTGTCTGGCGTCTGGCCTCAACGGGCCTTGCGCGATTTTCACCGTGTCGAGGATCCCCATCCCGGGCACGGCTTACTGCTGGAATGCTGCGGATGTATTCCTACAGTATTCGGAAACGAAAAAATATAGACAAGAATGACTGCTGTCAAAGGTCGAAAGTGAACTATCAGTCATTTTCGAACTATAGGTTTGATGAATGATCACGCTCGCCACAGTAAGTATTGCCATGAGTGAGGGGCGTACTAGAGCGTTTTGTGTGGGCTTGGCCTAGAATTGGCCATCCGTTTGCCACGCCTGGAGCGTCCATGACCCCTGCATTGGATTTGTTGAAAAAAGTTCGCGCCGAACATCGCATTCACAGTTATGAACACGATCCAAAAGCTGCATCGTATGGCCTGGAGGCCGCGGAAAAGTTGGGTCTGGACCCGGCGCAGGTGTTCAAGACCTTGCTGGCGAGCAGCGAGAAGGGTGAATTATTGGTGGCGGTGGTGCCGGTCGTCGGAAGTCTGGACTTGAAAGCCCTGGCGCACGCCGCCGGGGTGAAAAAAGTCGAGATGGCCGACCCTGCGGCGGCGCAGCGTTCCACTGGCTATCTGCTGGGTGGGATCAGCCCGTTGGGACAGAAAAAGCGTTTGCGCACCTTTATTGATATTACCGCGCAGCCGTTCCCGACGATTTTTGTCAGCGCCGGGAGACGGGGGTTGGAAGTGGAGTTGTCCGCAGCGGTTCTGGCCGAGCATACCCAGGCCACGTTCGCGCCGATCGGCCGGGCCTGAGTTCGAAGGCTGGAGCGGGTTTCTTCAGTTGGCGGGGCTGTAGCGCCGCACACCCGAATCGGTGTGCGGAATCTGCGCCGCCGTGCTGCCGGAAGCCCGGAACAGCACCAGGTGTTCGACGGCGACGCGGATCCCCACGTCTGCACCGACCTGATGGTCGGCGTGGCTGGGGAAGATCGACTCCAACTGAGCGCCCGTCGGCAGTTGCAGGCGGTACAAGGTCGAGGCGCCGAGGAACGTCTTGCCGACGATCCGCGCTTTCAATGCGCTGTCCGGTGCGTAGACGATGTCGTCCGGGCGCAGCAATACATCCACGGCGCCACCTGGCGGCCAGCTATACGCGCGGTTGCCGCGCAGGTCGCCGAGCTCGGTGCTGACCGATTCCGGCGTACACAATTGGCCACGGATGAAATAGCCCTGGCCGACAAAGCTTGCGACGTAGGGTGTGAGCGGTTCGTGATAGAGGTTGTAGGGCGTATCCCACTGCTCCAGGCGACCTTCCTTGAACACGCCGACGTGGTCACTCACGGCAAACGCTTCTTCCTGGTCATGGGTCACCAGGATCGCACTGGTGCCACGTGCCTTGAGAATGTCGCGCACCTCATGGCTGAGCTTGCGTCGCAGCTCGCCATCGAGGTTGGAGAAGGGTTCGTCGAGCAGCAACAATTGCGGCTCCGGCGCCAAGGCGCGGGCGAGGGCCACGCGTTGTTGCTGACCACCGGACAGCTCGTGGGGAAAACGCTTGCCCAGGTTCTTCAGGTTGACCAGCTCCAGCAATTCGGCGACCACGCGGTCTTTCTGCGGGTGCTTGCGAATGCCAAAGGCGATGTTGTCGGCCACGCTCAGGTGGGGAAACAGCGCGTAGTCCTGGAACACCATGCCGATGCGACGTTTCTCCGGCGCCAGGGTGAACCCTGCACTGGAGATGACTTCGCCGGCCAGGCTGATTTCGCCTTCGTGTACCGGTTCGAACCCTGCGATCGCACGCAGGGTGGTGGTCTTGCCGCACCCCGAGGAGCCGAGCAGGCAACCGATGTCGCCGGCGTTGAGGTGCAGGTTGAGGTTCTGTACCACCCGCTGATCTTGATAGCCGCATGCCAGATTGCGCAGGTTCAGCAGTAATGGCTTGCTCATGCGTGGTGGTACGCCGGTTCGACCAGAAATTCGAGCAGGGCCTTTTGTGCATGCAGACGGTTTTCTGCCTGGTCCCAGGCGACCGAACGCGGGTCGTCGAGCAGATCGAGGCTGATTTCTTCGCCACGGTGGGCAGGCAGGCAGTGCATGAACAGCACGTCCGGCGCGGCCAGGTCGAGCAGGGCGCGGGTGACCTGGAACGGTGCAAACAGCTTCAGGCGCTTGGCGGTTTCGTCTTCCTGGCCCATGGAGGTCCAGACATCGGTGCTTACCAGGTGCGCGCCGACCACCGCGTCTTTTGGATCACGCAGGATCTGCACGCGACCATCGGCTTTGGCCAGGAATTCGGCGGACGGTTCGAAGCCTTCCGGGCAGGCGATGCGCAGGTGGAAGTCGAACTGGATCGCCGCTTCTATATAACTGTTGCACATGTTGTTGCCGTCGCCGATCCAGGCCACGGTCTTGCCCTGGATCGAGCCACGGTGCTCGAGGAAGGTTTGCATGTCGGCCAGCAACTGGCACGGGTGCAGGTCATCGGACAGGCCGTTGATCACCGGTACCCGGGAGTTCGCGGAAAATTCGGTCAGGGTGCTGTGGGCAAAGGTCCGGATCATCACCGCATCGAGCATGCGCGACATGACAATCGCGCAATCGCTGATTGGCTCGCCACGGCCCAGCTGGGTGTCACGCGGCGACAGGAAGATGGCCTGGCCACCCAACTGGATCATGCCGGCCTCGAAGGACAAGCGGGTGCGGGTCGACGATTTCTCGAAAATCATCCCGAGCACGCGGTTTTTCAAAGGCTCGAACAGTACGCCGCGGTTACGCAGGTCTTTAAGCTCAATGCCTCGACGGATCACGCTGACCAGCTCTTCGGGCGTGCAATCCATCAGGGAGAGAAAGTGCCTTGCGCTCATCATTAACTACCTTTTTGCAACAGACCGCAGATACTCAAAGCCTTGTTTATTGTGAAAACGGGCGAGACCTGCGGCGAAAGCCGCACGGGGCGACGAAATAGGGGAAGGCGCGATCTTATAATTAAATGTCGCGTCTTACCAATAGGGCTACGGTGTTTAGGGGTGTTCAGACAGGCGCGAGAGCGCTTTTGAAGACGATTTCCTGACAGCAGCGGGTCATTTGTACACTGGCCCTGCGACCTTTTGCAATCCGCGAGGGCGGGGCCAGGCCTGGCTGCGTCGGTTTCAGGGGCACTTCCGCAGGTTTTGAAACATTTTCTCACGCTTGCCCATGGCCTGGCCTGATGCCCTTCGATTCACGCGACGAACGTTGCTGGTGCCCGCCGCAGTCGCGGCCCATAGTCAGGCCAAAGCCCTAATAAAGAGACTGGCCATGACCAAGACTCTCCACCACCGTGCCTGCCATCTGTGCGAAGCCATCTGTGGCCTGACCCTGGAAACCACCCAAGCCGAAGACGGCAGCCTGGCGATCACGTCGATCAAGGGCGACCCACTGGACACCTTCAGTCGCGGGCATATCTGCCCCAAGGCTGTGGCGTTGCAGGATATCCAGAATGACCCGGACCGTCTGCACCAACCCATGTTGCGGGTGGGTAGCGAATGGCAACCGATTGCGTGGGAAGACGCCTTCGCGCTGGTGGCCGAAAAACTGGCGGGCATCCAGGCTCGCTACGGACAGAATTCAGTGGCGGTGTACCAGGGCAATCCCAGCGTGCATAACTACGGGCTGATGACCCACAGCAATTACTTCCTTGGCCTGCTCAAGACACGCAACCGGTTTTCCGCGACGTCGGTCGACCAGTTGCCTCATCACCTCAGCAGCCACCTGATGTACGGCCATGGCCTGTTGTTGCCGATTCCGGATATTGACCACACCGACTTCATGCTGATCCTCGGCGGCAACCCGCTGGCGTCCAACGGCAGCATCATGACCGTGCCCGACGTGGAGAAGCGCCTCAAGGCCATCCAGGCCCGGGGCGGCAAAGTGGTGGTGGTCGACCCGCGGCGCAGCGAGACGGCGGCGATTGCCGATCAGCACCTGTTTGTACGGCCCGGTGGCGACGCCGCGTTGCTGTTCGGACTGCTCAACACGTTGTTTGCCGAAAACCTGACCCGTGCCAGTCACTTGCCAGTCGACGGCCTGGACGACGTGCGCCGCGCAATCGCCGGGTTTACCGCCGAGGCCATGAGCCGCCAGTGCGCGCTGCCTGCCGAGCAGATCCGCCAGCTGGCGCGGGATTTTGCCGCGGCGGACAGGGCCGTGTGTTACGGGCGCATGGGCGTTTCGACCCAGGCATTCGGCACGCTGTGCCATTGGCTGGTGCAATTGATCAATCTGGTCACCGGTAACCTGGATCGTCCAGGCGGCGCCTTGTGTACCACGCCAGCGGTGGACCTGGTGGCCTCCACCTCCGGCGGGCATTTCAATCGTTGGCAGAGCCGTGTGTCGGGGCGTCCGGAGTACGGTGGCGAGTTGCCGGTGTCGGCGTTGGCGGAAGAAATGCTCACCGAAGGTGAAGGACAGATCCGCGCCCTGGTCACCGTGGCCGGCAATCCGGTGCTATCGACGCCGAATGGTCGCCAGTTGGAGCAGGCCCTGGATGGGCTGGAATTCATGGTCAGCGTCGATATCTACATCAACGAGACGACGCGTTATGCCGACCTGATCCTGCCGTCCACCTCGGCGCTGGAAAACGATCACTACGACACCACCTTCAATATGTTCGCGGTGCGCAATGTCAGCCGTTTCAATCGTGCGATCCTGCCCAAGCCTGACGGCGCGCTGCACGACTGGGAGATCTTCGTCGGCCTGGCCAAGGCGTTTGCCGCGCACACCGGGGTTGCGCTCAAGCCGACCCTGCCACCGGCGCAGATGATTGATTTCGGCCTGCGCGCCGGCGTGTATGGCGATGCTTCCAGCCACCAATTGTCGGTGGCAATGCTCGCCGAACACCCCCACGGCGTGGACCTGGGGCCCCTGACGCCCAATCTCGCCGCGCGCCTGAAAACCGCGAATGGCCGGGTACAGGCCGCGCCGGCCGTGATTCTGGCGGACCTCGCGCGCTTCGCGGCGCAACCGCTGCCACCGGCCGACGAATTGCTGTTGATCGGCCGCCGCCATGTGCGCAGCAACAATTCCTGGATGCATAACTATCACCGCCTGGTGAAGGGCAAGCCCCGGCACCAACTGCTCATGCATCCGGAGGATCTGGCCCGCCGCCAATTGAGCGACGGGCAGCGGGTGAAGGTCAGTTCGCGCATCGGCATGATCGAGGTCGAGGTCGCGGCCAGCCTGGACATGATGCCTGGCGTGGTCAGCCTGCCGCATGGTTGGGGCCACGGGCGTCCGGGCGTGCAGATGACGATCGCCAGCCGTCAACCGGGTGCCAGCGCGAACGACCTGACCGACGAGCGGCAGTTGGATGAGTTGTCGGGCAATGCCGCGCTGAACGGCGTGCCGGTCCACGTAGCTGCGGCATAAGGTCTCCGAGCACCACGCTGGGATTTTGCGTTACAATGCGCCACCGTGCCGACCTGTGAGTCGCAAAGTTCCAGCCGAGGTGTTCCATGGATATCATCGAAACGATCAAAGAGCAGATTGCCAACAACACCATTCTGCTTTACATGAAGGGCTCTCCCAATGCCCCGCAGTGCGGCTTCTCCGCGAAAGCGTCCCAAGCCATCATGAAATGTGGCGAGAAATTCGCTTATGTGGATATCCTGCAAAACCCGGAAATTCGCGCGAACCTGCCCAAGTACGCTAACTGGCCGACTTTCCCGCAACTGTGGGTAGCCGGTGAGCTGGTCGGCGGCAGCGACATCATCAGTGAAATGTTCGAGAACGGTGAGTTGCAGACGTTGGTCAAAGACGCAGCGGCAAAAGCGGCAGCCCAGACTGAAGCTTGATTGGCCTGCAACAAAAAGCCCCGCTTCTCATACGAGAGCGGGGCTTTTTTGTGCTTCATCTGTAGGAGCGAGCTTGCTCGCGAAGAACGTCAACGATAACGCGGGCCCCCTGATGGAATGCGGTGTCCTTGAGTTTTTCGCGAGCAAACTCGCGCCTACCGTGAATAAGGGTTATTCACCCATCTGCGATTGCAGGTAGTTCTCCAGGCTGACCTTGTCGATCAGGCCCAGTTGGGTTTCCAGCCAGTCGATATGTTCTTCCTGGTCTTCCAGGATATCTTCCAGCAGTTCGCGGCTGCCGAAGTCCTTGGTCACTTCGCAGTGAGCGATGGCGGCCTTGAGCTCGCTGTGGCTCTTGCGTTCGAAGCCCAGGTCGCTGCTGATCATTTCGTGGGTGTGCTCGCCGATGTTCAGCTTGCCCAGGTCCTGTACGTTCGGCAGGCCTTCCAGGAACAGGATGCGCTTGATCAGGGCATCGGCGTCCTTCATGGCTTTGATCGATTCCTTGTACTCACGCTTGCCCAGCTTTTCCAGGCCCCAATCGTCATACATGCGCGCATGCAGAAAGTACTGATTGATCGCGACCAGTTCATTGCCAAGGATTTTGTTGAGTTGCTGGATGACTGAGATGTCGCCTTTCATGATTGGGGTCCTGCCCTTTATTCGCGGTATATAAGCAGGAGTCTGCGTGGCGAGCCCCTGAGTGTCAAACCTAAGTTATTGAATAATAAATGAAAATTAATCTGAATAAGAATGTTTATGTTCCGCGTCTTGGCCCTAACTAATTGAATTGCGGGCATAAAAAAGCCGGACACTAAGTCCGGCTCTTTAAAATACGTTGATTCAGGCGTGTGTAAATTCTGCTGAATAGGGCAGCGCGACCTGAGCTGTTTGCAGCTGCGTCAGGGTTTCCCGTACCACTTGCTTGGCGAGGCAAGCACATTTGCCGCATTGGCTGGCAACGCCGGTCGTTTCACGCACTTCCTTGTAGCTGCAGCAACCTTCGTAGATTGCTTCGCGGATTTGTCCGTCGGTGACGCCAGTGCAGAGGCAGACATACATAAGGGAGAACCATCGCGGGTTTAAGGCTTAAGTGCGATGGATCTTAATGTTAACGAGAATGATTGTCAAAGTAGTTTTGCCGTGCTGGGCCGCGACTTTGCCTGTGCGCTGACGAACGGTTTTTTCAGTGTATGATGGTCGGTCTTCACGAAGCGTGACTGCGTCACAGGCTTGTCGCTTATGCGCGGCAGACTCGAGGCCGGTCCTTTTACTTCAATCGTCACCCCTGCATCAGGAGATATCCAATGAGCGTACTCGTCGGCAAACAAGCCCCGGATTTCGACGTACCTGCCGTTCTCGGCACTGGCGAAATCGTTGACAGCTTCAAGCTGTCTGAAGCCATCAAAGGCAAATACGGCCTGGTGTTCTTCTACCCGCTGGACTTCACTTTCGTCTGCCCTTCGGAGCTGATCGCTCTGGACCACCGCATGGACGATTTCAAGGCGCGTAACGTTGAAGTGGTCGCGGTTTCCATCGACTCCCATTTCACCCACAACGCCTGGCGCAACACTGCCATCAACGATGGCGGCATCGGCAAAGTCAAATACACCATGGCTGCCGACATGAAGCACGACATCGCCAAGGCCTACGACGTTGAGTCCGAAGGCGGCGTGGCGTTCCGTGGCGCGTTCCTGATCGATGACAAGGGCGTTGTGCGCTCGCAGATCATCAACGACCTGCCGCTGGGCCGTAACATGGAAGAGCTGATCCGTCTGGTCGACGCGCTGCAATTCCACGAAGAGCACGGCGAAGTCTGCCCTGCCAACTGGAAAAAAGGCGACAAAGGCATGAACGCTTCGCCAGAAGGCGTTGCAGCCTACCTGACCGAGAACGCCGGCAAGCTGTAAGCCTCGTTTGCGGTAAAAAAAACCGGCCTGAGAAGGCCGGTTTTTTTATGTGCGGGATTCCACTTCAGTCGTTGAAGTCTTCCCAGCCGCCCATCTGTTTCCAACGGTTGACGATGCCGCAGAACAGCTCGGCGGTCTTTTCGGTGTCATAGCGCGCCGAGTGGGCTTCGCGACCGTCAAAGTCGATACCGGCGGCCTGGCAGGCTTTGGCCAATACGGTCTGGCCATAAGCCAGGCCGGCGAGCGTAGCGGTGTCGAAGCTGGAGAACGGGTGGAACGGGTTGCGCTTCATGTCCAGCCGCGCCACGGCGGCATTCAGGAAGCCCAGGTCGAAGCTGCTGTTGTGCCCCACCAGGATCGCGCGTTTGCAGCCATTGGCCTTCAACGCCTTGCGCACGCCACGGAAGATATCGGTCAGTGCTGCTTCTTCACTCACCGCCATGCGCAGTGGGTGATCGAGCTTGATCCCGGTGAATTCCAGGGCCGCGGCTTCGATATTGGCGCCTTCGAACGGCTCGACGCGGAAGAAGTGGGTGTGTTCCGCGAACACAAAACCCTGTTCGTCCATGCCGATGGTGGTCGCGGCGATTTCCAGCAGCGCGTCGGTGGCGCAGTTGAAGCCACCGGTTTCTACGTCGATGACGACCGGCAGATAGCCGCGAAACCGCTCGGCCATCGGGTGACGGGAACCGCCACCGCTGTGCTCGTGTTCGTCATCGTAATGGTCTTCACTCACTTGCTTTCCTCCAGCAGGCGCCAGCGCAGTGTTTCACCGGCGCGCAGCGGGATAACAGTCAGCTCGCCAAACGGCAGGCTGACGGGGGCAGTCCAGTCTTCACGGACCAGGGTGATGCGGTCGGTATTCGCCGGCAGCCCGTAGAAACGCGGGCCGTTGAGGCTGGCGAAGCCTTCGAGTTTGTCCAGGGCGTTGCGTTGGTCGAACGCTTCGGCGTACAGCTCGATCGCCGCATAGGCGGTGTAGCAACCGGCACAACCGCAGGCCGCTTCCTTGGCATGCTGGGCGTGGGGCGCCGAGTCGGTGCCGAGGAAGAACTTCGGGTTGCCGCTGGTCGCAGCGTCCAGCAGGGCCACCTGATGGGTGTTGCGCTTGAGAATCGGCAGGCAATAGAAGTGCGGCCGAATCCCGCCCACCAGCATGTGGTTGCGGTTGTAGAGCAGGTGATGGGCGGTGATGGTCGCGCCAACGTTGGCCGAGGCCTCGGTGACGAACTGCACCGCATCGGCCGTGGTGATGTGTTCGAACACCACCTTGAGGGTCGGAAACAGCTCGACCACCCGGCGCATATGCTCGTCGATGAAGATCTTCTCGCGATCGAACACGTCGACATCGCCGCGGGTGACTTCACCGTGGATCAACAGCGGCATGCCGACTTCGGCCATCGCTTCGATCGCCGGCAGGATCTTGTCGATGCTGGTCACGCCGGAGTCGGAGTTGGTGGTTGCGCCCGCCGGATACAGCTTGGCGGCGTGTACGAAACCGCTGGCCTTGGCCTCGCGGATTTCGTCGGGCTGGGTGCGGTCGGTCAGGTAGAGCACCATCAACGGTTCGAAGCGGCTGCCGGCCGGCCGTACAGCGAGGATGCGCTGGCGATAGGCGTCGGCCTGCGCGGCATTACGCACCGGAGGTACCAGGTTAGGCATGATGATGGCGCGGCCAAACGTGCGCGCAACATCGGCCACGGTGTGGGGCAACGCAGCACCATCGCGAAGATGAATATGCCAGTCGTCGGGACGCAGCAGGGTCAGGCGGTCGGACATTGGGGATTCCAGGCGGGTCAATCTGGTGGGAATGCTACCGGAAAAGACTCTTGCAGGCACTCGCTATCAAGTTTTGCAGGATGCATCCGATAGCCTTTGGTATGCCTTAACGATGTATGACGCTTTGAAGTGTTGTAGAAACCAGTGGAGCCTCCCGTGCGCCAGCATTATCTAGCCCTGCTCAGTGTGTTCGCCAGCCTGCCTGCGATGGCCCTCACGTTCCAGACACGTCTGGAGAATATTGAGTGGAAGGTGGAGGGCGACAAATTCGAGTGCCGCTTGACCCAGCCGATCACCGATTTCGGCTCGGGTGAGTTCGTGCGCCGGGCCGGCGAGCAGGCGACATTCCGTCTGAAAGCCTTTAACGGCTTGCTCGGCGCAGGATCGGCGACCCTGCTGGCGGCGGCTGCGCCATGGCAACCGGGCCGCGGCGATATCAACCTCGGCGCCGTGCGTGCCGGCAGTGGCGATGTCTTGTTCAACAGTTCCCAGGCCCAGGCCGGGCGCCTGTTCAATGGCCTGCTCGAGGGGCGCAGCCCGACCGTGCGGCATTACGGGCGTGAAGGCGGCTATTCGGAAATTCGTCTGTTGCCGGTGAAATTCAACAAAGCCTACAACGACTATCAACTGTGTACCGCCAAGCTGCTGCCGATGAATTACGATCAGGTCAAGCAAACCGAAGTCGGCTTCCCCGGTGGCGGTATCGAGCTGGACGCAGCGGCCAAGCGCAAGCTGGCGGTGATCGTCGAATTCATGAAGGCCGATCCGACGGTCAACCATATCGAATTGAACGGTCACTCCGACAACAGCGGCAATCGCCTGACCAATCGCGATGTCTCGCGCCGTCGCGCATTGGCGGTGATGGACTACTTCAAGGCCAACGGCGTGCCGGAATCGCAGATCACCATGCGTTTCCACGGCGAAAGCTACCCCTTGGCGCCCAATACCAATGCCGCCAACCGCGCGCGCAATCGGCGCGTCAATATCCAGCTCGAACGCGTGGCCGCCCCCGAGAAACCGGCGGTGCAAGCCAAGGGCCCGAGCAACCCCGCCGCTACGTCATAAGGTGCGACCATTGGTCGCCCGCTCGACATAATCTGTCGCTTTATCTTCATTTGCTGTCGCGCCCCTGTAATTTCGCGGTTTTGATCGGTAGAATCGTTGCCTTTCCGTAAAACCCCGTGGAGTGATGGCATGGCCGACGTAAACAAGGTCGTTCTCGCGTATTCCGGCGGCCTGGACACTTCGGTGATCCTCAAGTGGCTGCAGGATACTTATAACTGTGAAGTGGTGACCTTCACCGCTGACCTGGGTCAGGGCGAAGAGGTCGAACCTGCACGCGCCAAGGCGCAAGCCATGGGCGTCAAAGAGATCTACATTGACGACCTGCGCGAAGAGTTCGTCCGCGATTTCGTTTTCCCGATGTTTCGCGCCAACACCGTCTACGAAGGCGAGTACCTGCTGGGTACCTCCATCGCACGTCCGCTGATCGCCAAGCGCCTGATCGAAATCGCCAACGAAACCGGCGCTGACGCCATTTCCCATGGCGCCACCGGCAAAGGCAACGACCAGGTGCGTTTCGAACTGGGCGCCTATGCCCTCAAGCCGGGCGTGAAAGTGATTGCCCCTTGGCGTGAATGGGACTTGCTGTCCCGTGAAAAACTGATGGATTACGCTGAAAAGCATGGCATTCCGATCGAGCGTCACGGCAAGAAGAAGTCCCCGTACTCGATGGACGCCAACCTGCTGCACATCTCCTATGAAGGCGGCGTGCTGGAAGACACCTGGACCGAGCACGAAGAAGACATGTGGCGTTGGACCGTCTCCCCGGAGAACGCTCCCGACAAGCCGCAGTACCTGGAACTGACCTACCGCAACGGCGACATCGTCGCGCTGGACGGCGTCGAGATGACCCCGGCCACCGTACTGGCGACCCTGAACCGTATCGGCGGCGAACACGGTATCGGCCGTCTCGACATCGTCGAGAACCGTTACGTGGGCATGAAGTCCCGTGGCTGCTACGAAACCCCAGGCGGCACCATCATGCTGCGCGCCCACCGCGCGATCGAGTCGATCACCCTGGACCGCGAAGTGGCTCACCTCAAAGACGAGCTGATGCCCAAGTACGCCAGCCTGATCTACACCGGCTACTGGTGGAGCCCTGAGCGTCTGATGCTGCAACAGATGATCGACGCTTCCCAGGCTCACGTGAACGGCGTTGTGCGCCTGAAGCTGTACAAGGGCAACGTGATCGTCACCGGTCGCAAGTCCGATGAGTCGCTGTTCGACGCCAACATCGCCACCTTCGAAGAAGATGGCGGCGCCTACAACCAGGCGGACGCAGCAGGCTTCATCAAGTTGAATGCACTGCGCATGCGTATTGCGGCCAACAAGGGTCGCAAGTTGTTCTGAGTGTTCCCGTCGAAATGAAAAGTGGCCCCTTGTTCAGGGGCCATTTTTTTTGCCTGTAAAAAAGGCGCGGCGATCCTGATGTTTAAAGTTGTTTAGGTTTGTTTAAAGTCTATCGAGGTTCGTCGTTTCAGAAAGTTTGATGCCTGGCCCGCCGAGGAATGAATTATTTACACCTGAGTAGGAACTATGTCTTACAGAAAATTCACTCACAAAAGTGCGGCGTAGATGTAAGTCGCGGAAAGTTCTGTAGGAAATTTATGGTGTAAATAAATATGTTGAATGGAACTGAAATCATCAGGCTTTTTTTACCTGTCGGCCCATGCGGTCGCGACATGCAAGGGGCATTTCCTGAAACGGGTGTGCGCTGCGTTTACGGTTGCCCCCCTATTCACCGGATATTTCTCTCAAAATATGTGCGAGCCCGGAAAGGTCTGAAAGGCTCCATAAAACTCGAAACATCTGAGTTGGTGTTTTTTTGTAGGTTAATTCCTATCTCGTTGTGGGTTGGGTCTCTGCTTGCTGTTGCTTGGGGTGGAACGCTATGCCAACTAGGAAACGACTAGGCTATTGTGCTTGCTCTGAATAATTCGAACAGCGAAATTGGACTTTCTCATGAATAAAGTGCTGATCGTGGATGATCATCCCGTCATTCGTCTTGCTGTGCGCATGCTAATGGAGCGTCATGGTTATGAGGTCGTTGCCGAGACCGATAACGGTGTCGATGCGTTGCAACTTGCACGGGAACATATGCCGGACATTGTCATACTGGATATTGGAATTCCCAAACTCGATGGCCTGGAAGTTATCTGCCGGCTGTCGTCCACCAAACAGGCCACACCGTTCAAGGTGCTGGTCCTGACTTCCCAGGCGCCGGGCCATTTCTCCATGCGCTGCATGCAGGCGGGGGCGGCCGGGTACGTGTGCAAGCAGCAGGACCTGACGGAATTGCTGAGTGCCATCAAGGCGGTGCTGTCCGGCTACAGCTACTTTCCCAACCAGGCGCTGAATTCGGTGCGTTCCACCATGGGCAACGCCAGCGAGGCCGACATGGTCGAGCGCCTTTCGGGACGCGAGATGATGGTGTTGCAGCAACTGGCGCGCGGCAAAACCAACAAGGAGATCGCTGACGGTATGTTCCTCAGCAACAAAACCGTCAGCACCTATAAGACACGCTTGCTGCTCAAGCTCAATGCCCGCTCACTGGTCGATCTGATCGAGTTGGCTCAACGCAATGGCCTGGTCTAGAGGAGGGCGCCACCCCATGGCTGGATAGCCAGGCGAATCGGCAGAAAAAAGCCTCCGTGAGGGAGGCTTCCGGCCGTTCTCGGCTGATCAGAGGTCGAAATCGTAATCGGCCAGCTGTTTTTGCAAGCGTCGCTCTTCCAGAAGGTTGTCGATGGTGCGGCGTTTGCTTAGATTGGTCTTGGCCACCTCTACAGGTGCTTCCTGCCCATCGTCATCCGACTCGACAAGGTCATCGTCCACTTCCAGTTGTTCTTTGCCAGTGCTCATAACGTTAACTCCGGGCTAAGACTGCCGTTGGCGCTCCTTATAACGATATTCCATGAGCGGGTAAAAAAGATTTTTTCAATCGATAGATCGAAAAAACCTATGATCCCTCAATCGTCCGACGTCTTGTCCTTGTATTCGCACAGGTCTTCGATGCGACAGCTGCCGCAGCGCGGCTTGCGGGCCTGGCAAACGTAGCGCCCGTGAAGGATCAGCCAGTGGTGCGAATCGAGCAGATACGGCTTGGGGACAAACTTCATCAGTTGTTTTTCCACTTCCACCACATTCTTGCCGCGGGCAATGCCGGTGCGGTTGCTCACCCGGAAAATGTGAGTGTCCACGGCCATGGTCAGTTGCCGGAACGCCGTATTGAGCACAACGTTTGCCGTTTTGCGGCCCACGCCTGGCAAAGCCTCTAGCGCTTCGCGGGTTTGCGGCACTTCGCCGCCATGCCGCTCCACCAGTAGGCGGCAGGTCTCGATGACATTTTTCGCCTTGCTGTTGTACAAGCCGATGGTCTTGATGTATTCGGATAAACCTTCCACGCCCAAGGCATGGATCGCTGCCGGCGTGTTCGCCACGGGATACAGTTTGGCCGTGGCCTTGTTGACGCCGACGTCTGTGGATTGGGCCGAGAGAATCACCGCAATCAGCAACTCAAACGGCGTGGAGTAGGCCAGTTCGGTTTTGGGTTCCGGATTGTCTTCGTGGAGCCTGCGGAAAATTTCCAGGCGTTTTGCGGCGTTCATGGGGCAGGCGATTCCTTGCTGGCGGTCAGCGTGATTGTGAAAAATGGGCCCAGGCTTGCAACCCAGCGAGCAATAACCCAAGCAGGATAAACCCGGCCGGCATCAATGTGGTGGCGGCACTGGCGCGTAACAACCCCATGACGAGCATGAGCGCGGCGAACAGGCCGACCAACCGTAGCTGCGCCTTGCGCTGGCCCGCCTCAAAGAAACCATGGTGTTCCAGGACAACGCATTGCACGCTGATCAGCGCGAGGTAGATGCCCAACTGCTGATACAGCGGCAGCGCAAATGCCTGCAACAGTAGCTGCACACAACTGACCAGTGTCGCGGCGACCATCAAGCTGGCACCCAGTCGCAGGGACGCGCTCAGGCGCGAGCGTACCGCGCGCATGACCAGGCCGTAGAGCGTCACGGTCAGCGCCGACAACGCCAGGAAACTCAGGGCTTTGGGCAGGGTGTCAGTCACCCCGAGCAACGGTGCCAGCAGCGTTGCATTGGCCAGGCCAACGGCTCTAGTCATGGGCGTCGGGCTCCAGCAGGGATGAGCGGTGCTCGTCGAAATAGCGCAAAGCGTCATGGGTGGCGCTGATCACCGCTCGAGAGGTGAGGGTGGCACCGGCTATTTGATCGACGGTCGAGTCTTGCATGTCCGTGCGCGAACGCCCCTTGAATGAGGCCAGCCAAGGGTTGCCGGGCTGGCTGATAAGCCCGCCCAGGGTTGGGGTTTCCGATTGCGCCAGGGTCTTGATGCCCAGCAGCTTGCCGTCGCGGTCAATGGCGATCAGCAGTTCGATCGGGCCGGCATAGCCGCTGGTGCTCAACCGCAGCAGCACCGCGCTGGGTTGGCCCGACAGGCTGACCCGATAGCCACCCAGCAGTTGGCTCTCCTCCAGCGGCTGCGCAGCGATCGGCAGCGGTTGCTCCAGCGGCTGATTGTCATAACGGTCGGCGGGTAGCAGGTCGAGCAATGCCTGGCGCTTCAGGGCCAGGGCCTGGCGCGCGGCGTGATCGGCAGTCAGGTGCTGAAGGGTCAGGATCAGCGTGCCGCCGCCGATAGCGATCAGCAACGCCAGCAGTACGCCTCTGTGCGACTTCATAGGCTGACCGCCGGCTGTTTCGCGGCCACCAGGCGTTCCAGCGCCGGCACGGCCAGGTTCATCAGCAGCACCGCAAAGGCTACACCGTCCGGGTAACCGCCCCACGTGCGAATCAGATACGTCAGCAGGCCCACGCCCACCCCGAACAGCAGCCGGGCCCTGGGGCTTTTTGGGCCGGAGACCGGCTCGGTGACGATAAAAAATGCGCCGAGAAGCGTGGCGCCCGTCAGCAGATGAAACAGCGGCGAGCCGTGAGAGTCAGAGCCCGAGCCATTCCAGCACAGCAGGCTGATCACAAACAGGCTACCCAACATGCCCAAGGGCGCGTGCCAACTGAATACCCGCTGGCGCAACAGCCACAGACCGCCGGCCAGAAACGCCAGGTTCACCCACTCGCTGCCCTTGCCGCCGACATGCCCAAATGCCGGGTTGCGCGCGAACAGTTCATCGATGGTCAGGCTTTTGTTCAGTCGCAGGGCGTCCAGTGCCGTGGCCTGGGCCCAGGCATCGGGCGCGTCGCGGTGCAGGCCGAATACCTGTTGTGCGCCGGCCAGCAGGTCCATGCCGTGGGTGGTCGGCCAGTGCGTCATGAGTTGCGGAAAGGCCACCAGCATCGACGCATACCCGACCATCGCCGGGTTGAAGGGGTTGCGCTGGCCGCCGTACAGGTGCTTGCCCAGCAGCAGTCCACTGGCCACGGCCGCCACGCACAGCCACCAGGGGCAATAGGGCGGCAGTGCCAGGGCGAGCAGGGTCGCGCTGACCAGGCTGCTCAGATCGCCGCCACGCGCCCCCCGCAGGCGTTGCACGCCCGCATCGACCAGCAGTGCGCAGCCCGTCGCCAGCAACAGATTGATCAACACGCCCCAACCGAACAGCCAGAACATTGCCAGCCCACCCGGCAGTGTCGCCAGCAACACCCGTTGCAGGGCCTGTTGAGGCTCAAGCGTGGCCATGGGCATCCACCTGGCGCTGTGCTGCGTCGAGATTGGCGTGTGCCTCGGCCAGTTGCTGTGGGTCGGCGTTCCGATCCTGGGCTTTCTTCAATTCGGCGCGCCGCATTGCCAGTTGGATCTTGGCGCGCTTTAGATCGGCGGTGTTGGCGGGGGCCGGCGTTGCAGGCGCGGGGTTCACCTCCAGAGCGGCCAATGCCTGCTCCGCGGCTTCGAACTGTTGTTGCAGCACGATCAGTTGCGACTGCTGTTCAAAGGTGGGCGGATGCCCGAATGCCTTCAAGGATTTATGCAACTGTGCACGGCTCATCGCCACGTTGATCTTGGCTTTCTTGATCGCGGCGTCCTGGGCTGCCTGCGCCGCATCGATCGGCACGGCGGCCAACGGCGCGGCTCGCTTGGCGCGGGCCAGGCGTTCGGCCTGTTTGTGTTCTTCTTCCCGTTGCAGGCGCGCGTTGCGTTGCTCAAAGCGTCGCCGTGCGCGGTCTCGCTTCAAGCCGCGCGCGCGGCGCTGGTGGTCGTTGGTCGCCAGGCCGCCGACAATCGGCAGCACCGCCACTAGCGGGCGCATCTCGATGCAATCGACCGGGCAGGGCGCGACGCACAGGTCGCAACCGGTGCATTCGTCGATGATCACGGTGTGCATCCATTTGGCCGCGCCGACAATTGCATCCACCGGGCAGGCCTGGATGCATTTGGTACAGCCGATGCATTCGGCCTCACGGATGTAGGCAATCTGTGGTGGCGCTTCGCCGCGGCTGGTGTCCAGTGCCAGTACCGGCACGTTCAGCAACTGCGCGAGCGCGCCGATCGTTTCCTGCCCGCCCGGCGGGCACTTATTGATGGCTTCGCCTTGGGCGATCCCTTCGGCGTAGGGCTTGCAGCCCGGGTGCCCGCACTTGCCGCATTGGGTTTGCGGGAGCAGCGCGTCGATACGTTGAATCAGGCTCATGCTTTGATCATTGCGTTGAAACCCAGAAAAGCCACCGCCATCAGCCCGGCGCTGATCAGTTCGACCGGCAGGCCGCGGAAGGGCAGCGGGATGTCGTTGTCGGCGATGCGCTGGCGCAAGTCGCTGAACAGGCTCAGCACCAGCCAGAAGCCGAGCCCGGCGCCCACGCTCAGTGCCGCCATGTGCGCCAGCCCCTCATCATCTTCAATGCCCAGCAACACCACGCCCAGTACCCCGGCGTTGCCCAGCAGCAGCGGCCATAACCCTTCCGTCGGCAGCGTCGGGCGCAGGCGCGTGAGCGCGCCGAGCACGGGGCGGATCAGCAGCGCGGTCAGCGGTAAAAACACCCACAGCCGCAGGGCAGTCAACCCCAACGGTTGCAGCGCGTAGTGATCCAGCAAATAGGCCAGCACGCCGCTCACTGCCATCAACACGGTGGTGGCAATCCCCATTGCATTCACCCGCGAGCGTGAATGCGCGGCCAATATCGGGTCGACGGCCAACGGCATCTGCAACACGAGGTTGTTGATCAGGGCGGCGCTGACAAGGGTGAGGAGCATATCGGTCATGGGCATGCCGGTTAAGCGAACAGGGCCTGATTATCCGGCAAGCGAGAAGGGGGTACTAGCTGAAAAGCCCTGTCGCCGCGACGACAGGGCTGTTTTGCAGGGCTTACTTGATGCGTTGACCCGGCTTGGCGCCGCTGTCAGGGCTCAGCAGGTAGATTTCTTCGCCGCCGGGGCCGGCCGCCATCACCATGCCTTCGGAAATACCGAACTTCATTTTCCGCGGCTTGAGGTTGGCGATCATCATGGTCAGGCGACCATTGAGCTTGGACGGGTCCGGATAAGCGCTCTTGATCCCGGAGAACACGTTGCGTTGCTCGTCGCCGATGTCGAGGGTCAGGCGCAGCAGCTTGTCGGCACCTTCCACGGCTTCGGCCTTGAGAATCAGCGCAACCCGCAGGTCGACGGCGGCAAAGGCGTCGAACTCGATCTCCGGGGACAACGGGTCCTTGACCAGTTCACCGTTGCCGGCCGGGTTCGATTCGCCGGTGTCGGTCGGGCTGGCGACCAGGTCTTCTTTCGACGCGTCGCTCATGGCCTGGACTTTTACCGGGTCGATACGGGTCATCAGCGGCTTGAACTCGTTCAATTGATGGTTGCTGAGCAAGCTGGCGTGGTCGTTCCAGGTCAGCGGCGCGACGTTGAGGAACGCCTCGGCATCCGCGGCCAGCAACGGCAGCACCGGCTTGAGGAAGATCACCAACTGGCGGAACAGGTTGATGCCGGTGGCGCAGATGGCCTGGACTTCCGCCTGCTTGCCTTCCTGCTTGTTCAGCGACCACGGTGCCTTGTCGGCGATCCACGCGTTGGCGCGGTCGGCCAGGCCCATGATTTCGCGCATGGCGCGGGCAAAGTCGCGGGCTTCATAGGCATCGGCGATGCTTGGCGCGGCGGCCAGGAACGCGTCGGTCAGTTCCGGTGCGGCATTCTCGGCCACCAGCACACCGGCATTGCCCTTGTGGATGAAACCGGCGCAACGGCTGGCGATGTTGACGACTTTGCCGACGAGGTCCGAGTTGACCTTCTGTACGAAGTCTTCCAGGTTCAGGTCAAGGTCGTCGACACCACGGCCCAGCTTGGACGCATAGTAGTAGCGCAGGTATTCCGGCGACAGGTGATCCAGGTAGGTGCGCGCCTTGATAAAGGTGCCACGGGACTTGGACATCTTCTGGCCGTTGACGGTCAGGTAGCCGTGTACGTTGATGCCGGTCGGCTTGCGGTAGCCCGCACCTTCGAGCATCGCCGGCCAGAACAGGGCGTGGAAGTTGACGATGTCCTTGCCGATGAAATGGTACAGCTCGGCGGTGGAGTCCTTGCCCCAGAACGCATCGAAGTCCAGCTCCGGCGTGCGCTTGCACAGGTTCTTGAAGCTGGCCATGTAGCCGATCGGGGCGTCCAGCCACACGTAGAAATACTTGCCCGGCTCGCCTGGGATCTCAAAGCCGAAGTACGGCGCATCGCGGGAAATGTCCCACTGTTGCAGCCCGGCATCCAGCCATTCGGCGATCTTGTTGGCGACGGCGTCCTGCAGGGTGCCGCTGCGCGTCCAGGTTTGCAGCATCTGCTGGAAATCCGGGAGCTTGAAGAAGAAGTGCTGGGAATCCTTGAGCACCGGTGTGGCGCCGGAGATCGCTGACTTGGGGTTCTTCAGGTCGGTGGGGGCGTAGGTGGCACCGCATTTTTCGCAGTTGTCGCCGTACTGGTCCTCGGTGCCGCATTTCGGGCAGGTGCCCTTGATGAAGCGGTCGGCCAGGAACATTTTCTTTTCCGGGTCGAAATACTGCGTGATCGAGCGCGTGGCAATGTGCCCGGCGTCCTTCAACCGCAGGTAGATCTGGCTCGACAGCTCGCGGTTTTCGTCGGCGTGGGTCGAATGGAAGTTGTCGAAGTCGACCAGGAACTCGGCAAAGTCGGCGCTGTGTTCAGCCTGCACATTGGCGATCAGTTGTTCCGGGGTGATGCCTTCCTTTTCGGCGCGCAACATGATGGCCGAACCGTGGGCGTCGTCCGCGCAGACATAGATGCATTGATTGCCGCGATGCTTCTGGAAGCGCACCCACATGTCGGTCTGGATGTACTCAAGCATATGGCCAAGATGGATGGAACCATTGGCATAGGGCAGGGCGCTGGTGACGAGGATCTTGCGTGGCTCGGACATGGGGCTCGGCTACTCGATGAAACGGAGGTCGGCCACTATAAAGCGCCGGCAAATATATTTCACCCCGTGGCGCTGTTTCAGCATCTTCCCAACCTGCGAAAGCATGCCGTTAAGCCGCTGGAACGGTTAGGATAGCCGCCTGTTTCAGTCAGTCTTTTTCGGGAGTAGCCCATGAGCGCCGTTAATCGCGCAGCGGTGGAAGCCGTTCTTCGCCAGTACACCGACCCCTATTTGAACCAGGATCCGGTCAGTGCCGGTTGTGTCCGCGCCATCGAGATCCAGGGCGACCAGGTGTCGGTCCGGATGGAGCTGGGCTATGCCGCCGGTCTGTTCAAGAGCGGCTGGGCGCAGATGCTGCAAATGGCCATCGAAGGCCTCGACGGCGTGCGTTCCGCCAAGGTCGACATTCAGTGCGTGATCGCGCCGCACAAGGCCCAGGCGCAGATCCCCGGCCTGGCCAACGTGAAGAATGTGGTGGCCGTGGCCTCCGGCAAGGGCGGCGTGGGCAAATCCACCACGGCGGCCAACCTGGCGCTGGCGCTGGCGCGCGAAGGCGCCCGCGTGGGGATTCTCGACGCGGATATCTACGGCCCGAGCCAGGGCGTGATGTTCGGTATTGCCGAGGGCGCCCGCCCGAAAATCAAGGACCAGAAGTGGTTCGTGCCCATCGAGTCGCTGGGCGTGGAAGTGATGTCCATGGCGTTCCTGACCGACGACAACACGCCGATGGTGTGGCGCGGGCCGATGGTTTCCGGCGCTTTGCTGCAACTGGTGACCCAGACCGCCTGGGGCGATTTGGACTACCTGGTGATCGACATGCCGCCAGGCACCGGTGACATCCAGCTGACCCTGGCGCAAAAAGTCCCGGTGGCCGGTGCGGTGATCGTGACCACGCCGCAGGACCTGGCGTTGCTGGACGCGAAGAAAGGCGTGGAAATGTTCCGCAAGGTCAACATCCCGGTGCTGGGCGTCGTGGAAAACATGGCGGTTCACATCTGCTCCAACTGTGGCCATGCCGAGCATCTGTTTGGTGAGGGGGGCGGCGAGAAGTTGGCGACCCAGTACGGTGTCGAACTGCTGGCCTCGCTGCCGCTGGCGATGGTGATTCGCGAACAGGCCGATGGTGGCAAACCGACAGTGGCGGCCGAGCCTGATGGCCAGATCGCCATGGTTTATCAGGAACTGGCGCGTCACGTGGGCGCGCGGATTGTCCTGCAAGAAGCGGCTTCACCGGCCATGCCGACGATTACAGTCAGCGACGACTGAGTCATTCGTAGGAAACAAGCCCCGCTATTGTCGGGGCTTTTTCTTGTCCGCCGAACGGCCAGGTATCGCTTGTCAGGCTCTTACGCAGTTGCTCGTGTAAGCATTTGCTTACTCTCGCGTAAGTGTTTGGTTTTTTTTGCGTTCCTGGACGTCGCGAATTGTCTGGCCATATTTCTAATCAATTGAAATATAACAATTATTTATTGGCTCGCGAGAGCGAAAGCTCGGCAGGCGGCGGGTTGGGTTGCGTTGTACTTCCCTGGGAACTGGTTACTATCAGTCCTGTGTCCACGGATTGACACAGCCATCAAGGAACGATGGTTTGAAGGAACGTCGCAGGATGCGATTCATCAGGATGATGAAAAAGGAATACAGGGACTAGGGAAAAAATGTGGGCGGGTCATACCGCCCCTTTTTTCGCCTGCAGAAAAGTGAAATGCCTGCCCCTGAACGCAAAAAAGGCCCGCAAGGGGCCTTTTTTGTTGGGCTGCGGCGCTGTCAGCGCTCGAGATCTTTGATCTTGCCTTTTACGCCATCCCACTCTTCGGCATCCGGCAGCGACTCTTTCTTCTCCGTGATGTTCGGCCAGATTTCCGCCAGTTCGACGTTCAACTGGATAAATTCCTGCATATCTTCCGGGACCTCGTCCTCGGAGAAAATAGCGACGGCCGGGCATTCAGGTTCACACAGGGCGCAGTCAATGCACTCATCCGGGTGGATCACCAGGAAATTCGGGCCTTCGTAGAAGCAGTCCACCGGACAGACTTCTACGCAGTCGGTGTATTTGCACTTGATGCAGTTGTCGGTGACGACGAAGGTCATTTCTAATTTTCTCCTCAGGCGGCGGCAGCGAAACCCCTTATGGTGGGGCCCGCGAGGTTTGAGAGCGATAATCTGCGAGCCAGGCTAAAAGCCCGCAGCATCCCAAACCGCGCGAGATAATATCAGCTTGCAAGCGTCTGCGTTAGATCTGTGTCTTCAGTGTATAGAGCATTTCCAGCGCTTTTCGCGGTGTCAAGTCGTCCAGGTCAAGTTTTGCCAATTCATCCAGCACCGGATGGGGCAGGCTGGCAAACATATCGCTCTGGTGTGGCGCGTTGGATTTGCTGTTGCTCTTCTTCGGGCTGGCGACCACGGTGTCGTGGGGCAGGGCGGTGGCTTCCAGGCGGCTGAGGTGCTCGCGGGCGCGGCTGATCACGTCGTTCGGCACACCGGCCAACTGCGCCACGGCCAGGCCGTAACTCTGGCTGGCCGGCCCTGGCAGCACATGGTGCAGGAACACGATACGTTCGTTGTGCTCGGTGGCATTGAGATGCACGTTGGCCACCAGCGGCTCGCTTTCCGGCAGCACGGTCAGTTCGAAGTAGTGGGTGGCGAACAGCGTATAGGCGCGCAGGTGCGCCAGGCGCTCGGCCGCCGCCCAGGCCAGGGACAGGCCGTCGAACGTGCTGGTGCCGCGACCGACTTCGTCCATCAGCACCAGGCTGCGCTCGGTGGCGTTGTGCAGGATGTTCGCGGTTTCGCTCATCTCCACCATAAAGGTCGAGCGGCCGCCGGCGAGGTCATCGCTGGAACCGATCCGCGTGAAGATGCGGTCCACCAGGGACAGCTCGCAACTGGCCGCTGGCACAAAGCTGCCGATATGCGCGAGCAACACGATCAATGCGGTCTGGCGCATGTAGGTGGATTTACCGCCCATATTCGGACCGGTGATCACCAGCATGCGGGTTTCGTCATCCAGCGACAGATCGTTAGCGACAAACGGCGTGGTCAATACCTGCTCCACCACCGGGTGGCGCCCCTGCACGATACGCATGCAGGGTTCGCTGACAAACCGCGGGCAGTTCAAGTCAAGGTTCAGCGCACGCTCGGCCAGGTTGCTCAGCACATCCAGCTCGGCCAGGGCGGCGGCGGTGTCTTGCAGTGGCGCGAGGCGGCTGATCAAGTCTTCGAGCAACGCTTCATACAGCATCTTTTCCCGCGCCAAGGCCCGGCTCTTGGCCGACAGCGCTTTATCTTCGAACGCTTTCAGCTCGGGGGTGATGAAGCGTTCGGCACCTTTAAGGGTTTGACGACGTTGATAGTCGATGGGCGCCTGCTCGGCCTGCTTGCTCGGCAACTCGATGAAGTAGCCATGCACACGGTTGTAGCCGACCTTCAGGTTGGCCAGGCCGGTGCGGGCTTTTTCGCGGGCTTCCAGGTCGATCAGGAACTGCCCGGCGTTTTCGCTCAGGGACTGCAGTTCATCCAGTTCGCTGTCGTAACCGGTCTTGAGTACGCCGCCGTCGCGGATGATCGCCGGCGGGTTGTCGATAATGGCTTTTTCCAGCAGGGCCGCGAGGTCCGGGTAGGTGCCAGTGGTGACGGCCAGCTGTTGCAGGTGCGGCGTGTCCAGTTCGGTCATCGCCGCTTGCAACTGCGGCAGGGCGCCGAGGGCATCGCGCAGGCGCGCCAGGTCGCGCGGGCGTGCGTTGCGCAGGCCGATCCGCGCGAGGATGCGCTCGATATCGCCGATTTCTTTCAACTGCGGCTGCAGCTTTTCGAAGCGATAGCCGTCGAGCAGGCAGGTAATCGACGTCTGCCGCGCTTGCAGCACCGTCAGGTCGCGCAGCGGACGGTTCAGCCAGCGCGTCAGCAAGCGGCTGCCCATGGCGGTCTGGCAACGGTCGACCACCGATTGCAGCGTGTTGTCGCGCCCGCCCGCCAGGTTGGTGTCCAGCTCCAGGTTGCGACGGCTGGCGCCGTCGAGCACCACGGTATCGTCCAGGCGCTCATGGCGCAGGCTGCGCAAGTGCGGCAGGGCGGTGCGCTGGGTTTCCTTGGCGTAGCTGAGCAGGCAACCGGCGGCGCCGATGGCCAGGGTCAGGGTTTCGCAACCGAAGCCCTTGAGGTCCTGCACGGCGAACTGCTGGCACAGACTTTTCAGCGCCGAATCACGCTCGAAATCCCACGGCGCGCGACGCTTGGTCCCACGACGACGTTCCGCCGGCAGGTCCTTTGGCCAATCATCCGGGATCATCAGCTCCACCGGATTGATACGCTCCAGCTCCGCCAGCAGGTTCTCCCAGCCTTTGGTCTCCATCACGCTGAAGTTGCCGCTGGTGATATCCAGCACCGCCAGACCGAACAAGCGCTCGTCGCCGAGCACCGCAGCTATCAGGTTATCGCGACGCTCATCGAGCAGCGCCTCATCACTCACCGTCCCCGGCGTAATAATACGCACCACCTGACGCTCAACCGGCCCTTTGCTGGTGGCCGGGTCGCCGATCTGCTCGCAGATCACCACCGACTCGCCCAGCTTCACCAGCTTGACGAGGTAGCCTTCCAACGAATGGTAAGGAATCCCACACATCGGAATCGACTGCCCCGCCGACTGCCCACGCGCGGTCAGGGTGATGTCCAGCAACTTGGCGGCTTTCTTCGCGTCTTCGTAGAAGATCTCGTAGAAATCGCCCATGCGATAGAACATCAACTGATCAGGGTGCTGGTTTTTCAGGCGCCAGTACTGCTGCATCATTGGGGTGTGGGAGGACAGATCGGAAGTGGTTTTACTCATCAGATAATTAGCGAATTCGTTAAAAGGAGTGGCAAAGGGGGCACTTGGCCCGGCTGATTTTGCGATGGCGGCAAGGTTAACACGCGAGGTCGACCCTTCGCAGGCCTGCTCAAAAGACACGGTGAGTGCATAAAAAATGCATGGTCAATGCAAATTAGCATTTGCCAAGCTTCAAATCTGTCGTCACTATCCGCTTTATGCAAAAACGCAACGTTTCTATCGTCTTAAGAGAATTGCTGGACCGCGACCGGATCTCCCCCACGGAGCTTCACCGGCGTACCGGTGTGCCTCAATCCACGCTGTCCCGGATCCTCAGCGGCAAGATCGTTGACCCCTCGGACAAGCATATTTCGCGCATTGCCGAGTACTTCCGCGTCAGCACCGACCAACTGCGCGGGCGCGCGGCGGTGGGCGTTTCGCGGGATGAAGGGCGCGACCCGATGCATTCGGAACTCAAGGACATAAGCCTGTGGGATGACGACACCCCCGTGAATGACGACGAGGTGTCGATCCCCTTTCTGCGTGAGGTTGAATTGGCTGCTGGATCAGGAAGATTCGTCATCGAGGAAAGCGAGAAGGCCAGCCTGCGGTTCGGCAAGCGCAGCCTGCGGCATAACGGTGTGCAGTTCGACCAGGCCAAGTGTGTGACGGTGCGCGGCAACAGCATGTTACCGGTGCTGCGTGATGGCGCGACGGTGGGGGTGAATGCGGGCAAGAGTGCGATTGGCGACATCGTCGATGGCGACTTGTACGCCATCAATCACAATGGTCAGTTGCGGGTCAAACAGCTCTATCGTCTGCCTTCCGGGATTCGCCTGCGCAGTTTCAACCGCGATGAACACCCGGACGAAGACTACAGCTTCCAGGACATCCAGGATGAACAGATCAGCATCCTGGGTCATGTCTTCTGGTGGGGCATGTACGCCCGTTAACCTTCTTGCGTAAGACGAAGCCCGCCAATCAGCGGGCTTTTTTTCGTCTGTAGAAAGGCATCAAACCCTTTGCCAGCAAGGCTTCCAATGCATCAGTGCATTTGTTTGGTAAAAATAAATGCATTTGTGCATTGACTGTATATGCATACATGCATATTCTTTGTCTCAAGCCGGCCAACAAGGCTCGGTGGAGGCGGCAAGGATGCTGCCAGGAACGACAAGGAAGGCACGCAACATCGGCACGGACGCCATCGAAGCGATGGCAGGGATGCCAGGTAACACCGGCAAGGATGCCGACGCTCTTTAGTTTCACCGTTTTACAAGAACAGGCAGCGATGAACCGGCCTTGACGGTTCAGAGGGTTGGCAACTGACCCGGGTGTGCAGCGTAAAGCACCAGAAGCAGTTATCCGGCAGACAGGGATCGTGGTCGGAAAAACATTGAGGAAAGATCCGTACCGCGCCAGTAGCGCCGAAAGATCGAGTACCCAGCCTCACCCATACTGACCCTTTTGAAGGCGTCTTTTGTCGCCATGCGGCGTTGCCGCTCAACAACAGCCACTCCTCACAAGAGGATCGTATGGGTGAGGCTGGGCACAGGACCGCATTACTGAAAAGCCCGGGCAACCGGGCTTTTTGGAATGCCTACCTATAAATGGATTTACCCAAACGCCGGCATTTTGCCGGCATTGCTCAGCCAGGAGGCGTGACATGACAAACGAGCAGCAAGCGTTAGCGGAAATGCCTATCTGGCTGGTGATCGTACTGGCGCTGATCGGCGGAGTTTCTGGCGAAATGTGGCGCGCCGACAAGGAGGGCGCCCGTGGTTGGTCGCTGATCCGGCGCCTCGCGTTGCGGTCTGGGGCGTGCATGGTCTGCGGGGTCTCGGCGTTGATGCTGTTGTACGCCGCCGGCATGTCGATCTGGACCGCCGGCGCCCTCGGCTGCCTGACAGCCATGGCCGGTGCAGACGTCGCCATTGGCCTTTATGAACGTTGGGCGGCCAAGCGCATTGGCGTCGACGAGGCCCCGCCCTCCCGCCCGGATCAGCAGTAACCGCTGCAAGGACGCGCCTGATGACATCTATCGAAAAACCTTCCCAACTGCCCATCGCAATTGGCGAAGCGCTCAAGGGCGCCTTCCCACAATTACGTGTGGGCAACCACCAGGACTTCCAGGGCACCGGGGATAAAACCGGCGTGCTGATTACCGTGGAACGCAACGGCCCCGGCGTTCGATCCCTTGAAGGACGTAAGGCCCATGCACTGTCGGTGTCACTCATGGCCAGGGTTGTCAGTGGTTCGGCGCCTTACGACGCCTGCGACCTGGCCAGTCAATTGATGGATTTGGCCCTCGATAATCGCTGGGGCCTGCCGTCGGACCAGTGTGACCTGCCAAGCGCCATCGTCGCGGCGCCGACCCTACAGGGCAGTGCCGAAACCGACTACGACAGTTGGACAGTGTCCTTCACCCAAAACATCTACCTCGGCTCGCCGATACTCGAAGACCCCACCGGAAAACCGCTGTTTGCCTGCACGTGGGAAGTCTCGAATATCGACGATCCTGACCAATACCGACCCTTGCAGGAGTAGTCCATGTTCGATGCTTTGTTACGCATGCAACTGGGACCGATCGTCGAGCGCCTGGCGGAAATGGAGGCCCAGCTCGAAGACCTGTACCGACGCGCTGAAAGCTTTTGTCGGATCGGCATATGCCAGCAGGTCGACGCCGCCAGCAATACCTGCATCGTCAGCCACGGCGACTTGCTGACCCCGGCGATTGGTTTTTTCAACCCCAGCGCGGGGGCGCAGACCGAAACGCGCATCCCGTCAGTGGGCGAGCAATGTTTGTTGCTCAACTATGGCGGTGGGGAAGGCGCTGCGCAGTCGGTAGCGCTTTTCGGCCTCAACAGTAGCCTGTTTCCGCCGGTCTCCAGCGTTGCATCGTTGACCCGGCGCCGCCACCAGGACGGAACGCAAAGTGACTATGACGACGCCAGCCACACATTCAACTGGACCAACGGGCCCACCGTGTTCAGCGGTTCCCGCGAACAGATCGAGGCGAAGGTCGGCGCTGCCACGCTGCAGATGAGCGCCAAGCACATCACCTTGCAACTCGGCGCCGTCGGTGTGCTGCTGGATGCCGGCGGCGTGCATTTGAGCGGTCCGCTGGTGGATCACCAAGGCCGCGTGATCAGCACCGCATAAGGATTTTCCATGATCGGAATCGATAGGAATACCGGGGCAGCGGTCGATGACTGGCTGCAATTCGTACAGCGTGCCACCCGAGCGCTGACCACCCCCGTGGGCACTCGCCAGAAGCGCCCGTTGTACGGCTCGCTGATCCCCCAACTGCTCGGGCAGAACCTCGGCGACGACCTCTTGATCCTCGCCCAAAGCCACGCCGCCAAAGCGTTCTACAACGTCGAGAACGGCATCGCCGACTTTCAACCCCAGGTCATCGTCGCCAGTCGCCAGGGCGCCGGTCTGTTGCTGCGGTTTGCCGGCACGTGGAAAAACCGCCAACAATCCTTCGAGGTCATGACATGAGCATGCTGATCCCTGGCCAGAACCAACTGGCGGAGCCGGCTATCATTGCCGTCGACGCGTTCGAGCCGTTGCTGGCGCAATTCAAGGCGTTCGTCATCGACTACGTCGCCGCCCGCGCGCCACAAAGTGCCGCCAAACTCAAGGTCAGCCTCGATAACGAAAGCGAACTGCTGAGCCTGGCCCTGGAAGCGTTTTGCGTGCGTCTGCAAACCCACGAACGCCAGTACAACGCACGCATCAAGCAGATGCTGGCGTGGTGGGCCACCGGCAGTAACCTCGACGCACGCCTGGCCGATATGGGCCTGGAGCGCCAGGTGCTGGACCCCGGCGACCCGGCGGCCTTCCCGCCGGTGCCGCCGACATTGGAAAGCGACGACGACGCACGCTTGCGCTATTACTTGGCGCCCCACGCGCCGGCGGCGGGTTCTCGCATGCAGTATCGCCGCGAGGTGTTCACCCTCGGCGAACGACCTGCGGTCAATGTAGAAAGCGCGACACCGGGTGTGGTCACGGTCACCTATACCTTCGACCCGGATGGCTACGCAGCTCAGGTCAAGGATGGCAGCGGCCGACGCACCGCCCCCGGTGAGGTGATGGTGACGGTGCTGTCCAGGGACGGCGATGGAAGCGCTTCCGCCGATTTGCTTGACGGCGTGCGCAGACATTTCGCACGCCCCGATGTACGGCCGGAAACTGATCTCGTCACTGTCCAAAGTGCGCAGATCCAACGCTACAAGATTCGCGTGGTGGCCAAGATCAACGCCGGCCCGGACTCGGGCCTGACCCAAGTGGCCGCGCAACGCTTGCTGCAAACCTACGCCGAATCCTGTCACCGCCTGGAAGGGCGCGTCGACCCGAGCTGGATCGACTACGCCATCCACAGCGCCGGAGCGGCGCAGCTGCAAATCCTCGAACCGCTGGCACCGATTGTCTGCTCGGCGTTCCAGGCGCCGTATTGCACGGGTGTCGAGGTGGAGGTACGCACGCTATGAGTGAGCCCAAACCGAGTCTGTTGCCCGCCAATAGCTCACCGCTGGAAAAAGCGTTGGACCTGGGGTTTGGCAGGTTGCTCGAGCGGATCATGCCGCCGTTTCCGGCCTTGATGAACCCGCTGCAAACACCCTCCGAATTCCTTCCTTACCTGGCCGCCGACCGAGGCGTCAGCGAATGGGACGCGGATGCCAGCGAAACGGAAAAGCGCCTCACCGTGGGCTTGTCCTGGCAGATCCAGCGCCAGGCCGGCACGCCCAAGGCTTTGAGTTATGCGGTGGAGTCGCTGGGTTTCAGCCCCAACATCAGCGCCTGGTATCAACAGCGGCCGCAGGGCGTGCCTTACACCTTCGATGTGCAGGCGATCATCGGGCGCAGTTGGTCCAGCGGTGACCATAACCGATTGATCCGCCGTATCAACGCCGCGAAGAGCGAGCGCGACCAGGCGACGATTACCGTGGTTCACCAGACGCAAGCACGCCTTGGCCTGACCGCGATTGTCCACGCCCCGTTTAACGACAGCGAGTTAAGCCTGCAAGGCGCGTTACCCGAACTTGCCTTGGGCGCTCGACTTAACAGTGCCGGCGTTGCCCGGCACTACACCATTAACGACTACGACCTCAGGGCGCAGCCATGACAGATGACATTACGCGCCTGGTGCGCTTCACCTCCAAGGGTTTGGATGAAGTGCTGCAGGCAAAGAACCAGGGCTTGAAAGGCGAAATCACCCACATCGGCGCCGGCACCGGCCGCTACAACCCAGACGGCACGGAAGTGGCCTTGCGTGACGAGCGCCAGCGGGTGGCGATTGTGGATTACGAGGACTTGGGCGAGCGCCAACTCAGGATGGCCGCGCTGTTCGATGGCGATGGCGAGTATGAGATTGGTGAGTTCGGTTTTTACCTCGCCAGTGGGACGTTGTTGGCGGTGTATTCGGTAGCTGGGAAGTTGCTGACGTATAAAGCGGCGGCGGCTCGGGTGCTGCAGAAGTTCACGTTGGATGTTTCGCCGTTGCCGGCACAAAGCGTGACAGTGGTGGTAGGTACTGAGAATCTTAATATCCTCATCGCCGATGAATTAGCGGCTGTTGCTGCGGCGAATATTGATAATATGGCTCGTCATCTTGGAGTGCTCTTTCGCATCATGCAAGTGGAGAAAAAATAACTTTAAATATTAACAGTTTGTTTGGTCTCTTTAGCTATCGTTTATATATGGTTGCTGGGTGGCCTGAAATGGCAAAGTAAAGGAGATACTATTTTGAGTACGGAAACGCAAATAGCCAACTTGGTTCAGGCCTCCAATAACCTGACAAGTGCTGTGAATGGAAAAATTGGCGCTATCGACGTACGAATGGATCAGGCTCGTGCAGAATTTGACCAATTTCGTGCGCTTAAGGATGTTGTTGGAGGTGTTGGTGAGCCTGGGACGTTGTTGATGAGTGTTTTTCAGGGGCTTATTTGGGGAACTGGAGCGCCTTATGACGTCGGGGCGACGGGCGGGATGGACGCAACGGATCTTGGATCCTCAATGAATGTATACGTCCACTTCAAATTGCCATTTTCCATTAACTCAGATGATCAGATGTTTTGGCTGAATATTCGCGGTTATAGTTACGGTAGCTCTTTGGTACTGGACGAAACATTCGCAGGCTACGTTTACTCTCCACAGCGTGCAGTTATCAATCAGTCGTGTTTTGGGAAGTTTGAACCCGCTATTTACGCGGATGCGGCTGGCAATGCTGTATGTCGTATAAAAATCCCCAATGTCTATGTCACATCTTTGCGGCTTGATACTATGCAGGTTGGCCGGTATCGCGCAATTAAGTTGGGTGATATTAAATCTAAGCTCTCTCTCTCGTCGACGGTGGTTTTTTAAATGAATGAATCCTCTGTAGATACCGTTCCATCTCTTATCCTCAGCAAGGAAGGCTTGGAACTATTGGAGTGGTCAAGTATTCGCGTTCGTCGTGATCAACTGTTGCGCGACACAGATCATACTCAAGTTCAGGACAGTCCCCTTGACGACAGTCAGCGTGTTCAGGTTGCGGCTTACCGGAGACTTTTGAGGGATGTTCCGCAAGACGTTGGTGATCCGTTCGCCGTGGTATGGCCCGAAAGGCCGACCTTCCTGAAGTGATATACAACCGCGAAAGCGGTTTTTTTTCGTCTCCCCAAAGCCCCTCCCGCAGGGGCTTTGGTGTTTTCCACCCGGAGAATTCAACACATGCCCACTCGCCAAACCTACACCGTCCTCATCCCATTCCCCATCGGCGCCGGCCATTGGTCCACCGCCGGCCAGGAACTGGAACTGCTGAACGTCGAAGCATCCGCCCTGCGCACCGCGGGCCGCTTGGAACTGACCAGCGTCCTCAATACCACCCCCAAGAAGGCTGAATAATCATGGCTGAGGTTTTGAACTTCGAGCACAACGGCATCACTGTGAACGCAACTGAGTCCCCCGAGGCCATGGGTGGCCTGGGGGATAACGTGATCGGCCTGGTCGGCACCGCGCCGAATGCCCACGCGTCGATCCCGAAAAATGCCCCGTTCCGCATCAACAGCTTCACCACCCAGGCGCTGCTGGACCCTACCGGCAGTGAGGCGGGCACGCTGTTTCAGGCGGTGTACCAGATCCTCAAAGTGGTCAAGGTACCGGTCTACGTGGTGATCGTGGAGGAGGGCGCCACCCCGGCTGACACGATCAACCATGTGATCGGCGGTAACGAACCGGTCACCGGGCGCAAACTTGGCCTGGCGGCCCTGAGCAGTGTGCCGGAAGACCTGACCATCATCGGCGCCCCAGGCTTCACCGGCACCAAGGCCGTGGCGAGCGAGTTCGCCGCCTTCGGCAAGCGCATCAAGGCCCGTGTGGTGCTGGATGGCAAGGACGCCTCTGTTGCCGATCAGGTGACCTACAGCGGCGAACTGGGCGGTGCCGATCTCGGTTTCGACCGCTGCCTGCTGGTACACAACATGCCGTCGGTGTACTCCAAGGCCGCGAAGAAGAACGTGTTTCTTTCGCCGTCGTCCCTGGCCATCGCTGCACTGGCCAAGGTCAAGCAGTGGGAAAGCCCGGGTAATCAGGTGACCTTCGCCGAGGACGTTTCCCGCGTGGTCGAGTACAACATTCTCGACACGTCCACCGAAGGCGACCTGCTCAACCGCTACGGCGTGAGCTACTACGCCCGCACCATCCTCGGCGGTTTTTCGCTGCTGGGTAACCGCTCCATCACCGGCAAGTTCATCAGCTACGTCGGCCTGGAAGACGCCATCAGCCGCAAGCTGGTCAAGGCCGGCCAGAAGGCCATGGCCAAGAACCTCACCAAGTCCTTCATGGACCAGGAGGTCAAGCGCATCAACGATTGGCTGCAAACCCTGGTCGCCGACGAAACCATCCCCGGCGGCAGTGTGTACCTGCACCCGGAGTTGAACAGTGTCGAGAAGTACAAGAACGGCACCTGGTTCATCGTTATCGACTACGGCCGTTATGCGCCCAATGAACACATGATTTATCAACTCAACGCCCGCGATGAAATCATCGAGCAGTTCCTGGAGGACGTTCTCTAATGTTTACCAACCGAGTCAGACAGGCCATTGCGGCCACCCTCCAAGGCCTGCCGCTGTCCGCGACCGTGGAAGAGTTCACCCCGCCGAAGATCGAGTTCGACATGGAGTCCATGTCCGGCGGGCGCTTCATTGCCGAGGAAATGGCCAAGAGCGGCAAAGTGCTCAACGCCAAGCTGATCCTGCAAGGCGCCGGCCCGGAAATCATGCTGGCCCTGGGCGTGCGGATGGGGGACGACATTCTGCTGAACGTGCGTGAAGCCGGCCAGGATCAGGACGGCAAGACCTACTTCACCTACCACACCGTGGGCGGCAAGCTCAAATCCCTGGAGGAGGCAAAGCTGAAGATGGGCGAGAAGGCCACCACCACGCTGGAGCTGTCCTGCCGCACCTATAACCGCCTGGAAAACGGCATTTCGGTGATCGACATCGACGTGCGTACCCAGAAGTTCGTCCTCAACGGCGTCGATATTCTGGGCGACGCCCGCCGCGCGGTGTTGATGCCGTAACCCCTCGGGGGCGGGCTCGCTCGCCCCCATACTTGACCAAGGAATTGCCCCATGGCCTGGATGCCACCGCTGCACCTCCTGCTGGCCCCGATCACCGCCGACACCGGCGCGACGATCGAGCAGGTGCAACTCAAACCGCTGTACTACGCCGCGCAAAAAGACGCGCTGGCCCGGGCCGGTGATGACGAGGACGACCAGTTCTTCGAACTGGCGAAACTCGCCACCGGCCTGTCGGAAAAAGAGCTCGACCAACTCAAGCGCCCGGACTACGTGAGCATCGCCCAATACGTACATGAGATGTCGACGCGCCCGGCGTCATTCTTCCTGCAAGCGCCCGAAGCTGCGACCCACGACCAGCCCGTCCACCTGCTGTTGCCCCTCGACGCGGCCGGCCGCACCTGGACCGAGTTGCCCCTGGAAATGCCCGCCCTGCGCGCGACCAAAGTGATGAAAAAACTCGCCACCAACAAAGAGCGCGCCGAGTTCATCACCGCCCACTGCACTGGCCTGATGATCCCCGACCTGGCCGGCCTGACCGTGCCTGACTGGACGGAATTGCAGGAGCGCATCGATGATTTTTTAAACAAACCGGCGGACTTCTTTCGGAGCGCGACATCGAAGTGATCCTCGACGTGGTGCCGCTGATTTACTCGGTCAATGAAGCGGAAATCCTCGACTGGGACGCCGGAAAAGCACTGCGCCGCTACGACATCGCGATCACTCGCCTTGGCGTCAAACAGGAGTAGAGCGGGATGCAAGAGACTCAATACGAGATCAGGCTCGCCGAAGAAGACAAGCGCTGGATGACCTTTGCGGCCCTGTCCAACGAGGCGACACTCAACAGTGTGCTGACCCCCCTTCCTGATAGTTTTGTCGGGCCTTCCAGCCTGGATGCCGAACCGCAGCCATCGTCGGAACTCGGCCTGGCGCTGGTCACGGTGAGCCTGGATATCAACGCCTTGACCCTTGAGCAAGTGCGGTTGCGCGAGACGTTGGAAACGCTCAACAGCACATTATTCATTACCAGTGATTCACTGGCGCTCAGGACGGTCGATAGCGCCTCGCAGGCGCAGAACAGTCAACCCAAGGAGCCGCCGCCGGCCGCCGACTCCTGGGTCGACAAAAGCCTGCAGTTCGGGGCCGATGCGGCGAAGACCATTGCCAAGGATGTGGGCTCGAGTTTGTGGGATACGGCCAAAAGCAGGGTCTCGGGCAAGGCCATTGATGCACTGGCGCAAAAGTTTCCCAAAGCCGGCAAGTGGCTTAAAGACGACAAAGACAAAGACAAAGACAAAGACAAGGACAAGGACAAGGACAAGGACAAGGACTGCTGCTGCAGCGGCGAGTCTCTTCGTGGCGCCGTCACCCCGAGCATCATCTTGCCGCCTGGCTATGAGCGTTCTGGCGGGAAAAAGACTTCCGCGAAAAAAACCGCCAAGTCGACGCGGTGGCGGGAGTTGCCCGTCCCCCGTGGCCTCGGCCCGTTGAAGTATGCCGACACCGCCATCAATGTGATCCAGGGCATACGCGATGGCGACGCAAAAGCAGTCACCACCGGCCTGTCTACGGCCGGTGGTGCCTGGGCCGGCGCCTCTGCCGGCGCGGCCATTGGCACTCTGGTTTTGCCTGGCATCGGCACGGCTGTAGGCGGCGCAATCGGCGGCTTGCTCGGCAGCGAAGCGGGCGCTTGGCTTGGGGACAAACTGTTCAGCCCCGCTGACCGCCTGCCCGCACCCAATGCCGTCAGCAAGGAACTCAACAGCGCATGCACGGACAATGTGCAAGTCACCCTGGCCCCCAGCATCCAGATCACCGGCGTCAACCCCGCCGATGCCCAGCAGGTGGTCAATCAGGTGATCCAGGCTCTGCAATTCCAATGCCTGCCGATGCTCTCCGACACCCTCGGGGTTCGGCGCAATGCGGCACTGGCCGATCCAGGAGGTGATTGATGCGACAACAGATGGTGCTGGGCGATTTCATTTTTGGGCTCGCCCGTGGGTTTGCCTATTCCTCGCTGACCCGTAACAGCGACGGCGGCTGGGCTGACCTGACGATTATCGCGAGCAAACCGCAGTCGCGGCAGAACGGCCAGAAGCTGGAAAAACTCACCTTCAGCGGCACGGCGATGTACGGCGTGGGCATGCAACGCCTGGACGAGTTGCGCGCCCTGCAAAATCTACGCGTGCCGCTGCCACTGGTGGATGGCATTGGCCGCAACTGGGGCCTGTGGCGGATCAATTCGGTGATGGAAACCCAAAGCAACGTGATCGATGACGGTACCGCCATGCTCATGACCTGGAGCCTTGAATTGGAGGAATTCATCAATGCGTAGAGTGCGAAGTATTGCCGGTGATTCGGTCAACCTGCTGCTCTACCGCGAGCTGGGGCGTTGCGATGATGCCGCGGAAGAAACCCTCTGGCGCTTGAACCCCACGCTTGCCGAATACGGCCCGGTGCTGCCGGCTGGCGTGTGGGTGATCGTGCCCGAAATGGCTTCGCGGCCGGCGGGGTTGCGCCTCGTTTCGGCGTGGGATTAAGAAGGAGGCTACATGGCTCAGGGATTTACGCCCATTGTGGAGTTCTATGGCGCCAACGCGGCGCTGCTCAATCAACGTCTGATGCACTGGAGCCATACCGACGCGGCGGGCCTTGAGTCCGACCGCCTTGAACTGACGCTCAACATCGAGGGCCTGGAGGGCCTGCCCAGCCTGAGTGGCAAGATCGGTTTGCGCGTCGGTTATCAAGAGTCCGGCTTGGTGGAAAAAGGCGAATTTGTCATTACCCAGCGCACGCCGGTGCTGTTTCCCATGCGCTTGCTGATCGTCGCCACCGCGGCGCCCTTCAGCGCGGGCGATGCCAGTGGTTACCGCCAGCGTCGATCCGCCAGTTATGGACCGATCACCCTGGGCGCGCTGTTTCGCCAGTTGGTCAGCCGCCACGGCTATTCGCCGCGGGTGGCACCGGCGCTGGAGGGCATTGCGATTGCCCACATCGACCAATCCAATGAAAGCGACATGGCGTTCATCACCCGCCTTGCCAAACGTTATGGCGCCGTCACCAAACCGATCAACGAACTGTACATTCTCGCCGAGGCCGGGCAGGTCAAGTCACTCTCCGGCCAGCAACTGCCGGACGTGACACTGTCGGTCACCGAGGACAATCGCCCCGGCGATCAAGCATTCATCACCGCCAAGCTCGACGAAACCTCGCGCGCCAAATACCAGGGCAGCCGCGTCACCTGGTGGGATGCCGCCGCGGGCAAGCAGCGGGTGGTTCAGGTCGGGGTTGCGCCCTTCAAGACCTTGCGTCAGCGCTGCCAGAACGAAGCCGAGGCGCGGGCGGTGGCTGAGGGTGAATTGCGCCGCGTGGGCCGTGAAGACCTCAAGCTGCAGATCGATTGTCCGGGGAACCCGCTGTTATCGGCCGAAGGGCTGTTGCTGTTGGATGACACCTGGCCTTCCTACATGCAGGGGCGCTGGTCGATTACCAAGGTGACGCATGTCGGCGATCCGGTGACGGGCTATCGCAGTTCGGTCACGGCCGGCGGGTTGTCGGCGTAGTACCTTTTACGGAGTAGGCACCATGCTGATAACACTGCCCCAGCTTCTTTACATCATGCCGGGCGCCCGCCTCAGCGCGGGCATTTTTCTATCCCCGTTAAATGCGGCATTCGCTCGCTACGCGATCGACAATCCGAAACGCCTCGCCGCCTGCCTCGCCCAGATCGGCCACGAATCCGGCGAATTGCGCTACGTCCGCGAACTGGGCAGCGATCAATACCTGAGCAAATACGACACCGGCAGCCTGGCCGTTCGCCTGGGCAACACCCCCGAAGCCGACGGCGACGGTCAGAAGTACCGGGGCAGGGGGCTGATCCAGATTACCGGGCGTCGAAATTACCTGGCATGCAGCCAGGCGCTGTTTGGCGACGATCGTTTATTGCTGCAACCGGAATTGTTGGAGCAGCCCCAATGGGCCGCGGAGTCGGCTGCCTGGTTCTGGCAAAGCAACGGCCTGAACGAACTGGCGGACAACGACCAGTTCACCACCATCACCCGGCGTATCAACGGCGGGCTCAATGGTTTGGAAAACCGCCTGCAGTTGTGGGCACGGGCGAAGGCGGTGTTATGCGTTTCCTAGGGGCTTGGCGCCTGATCGGTGTGTGCCTGTTGGTGGCGCTGACTTGGCAGGTGCAGGCCTGGCGATTGGGTGCGCAGATGGAGCGGCAATCAACTGCCCATGCCCAGGCGCTCAGTCAGCAAAATCAGGCGGCCTTGCGTCAACAACAGGCCGAATACGACAAACGGCTGGCCCTGGAGCAACAACTCAGCGCCATCGACCAACAACATGCTCGGGAGTTGAGCGATGCACAACGTCATCAGGCCGCTCTGCGTGATCGCCTGGCCACTGCTGATGTGCGGTTGTCAGTCCTTCTCGACGCCAGCGACAGCGCCAGTGGTTGCGCAATGCCTGCCGCCACCGCCGCCGGCGGCGTGGTTCATGCAGCCACGCGAGCCCGACTTGACCCGGCGCATGCTCAGCGAATTATCGCCATCACCGACGACGCGGATAACGCCGTGATCGCCTTGCGCGCCTGTCAGGCGTATGTGCGGGCCATCGTGCGTTAGTGTCTTGATGCACGCTGCAACTTGCATGGCCGATGGGCTCATGTAGGGTAGGCCAATGCCCGCTCATTCCAGGAGACCTCCGTGAAAGAAATCACCCAACTGGCCGCTGAACTGGGTCGACGTCTACAGGTGCTCAATGCCCACGTCACCACCGCCGAGTCCTGTACCGGCGGCGGCATCGCCGAAGCCATCACGCGCATACCGGGGAGTTCGGCGTGGTTCGAGGCGGGATATGTCACCTATTCCAACCGGCAGAAAACTCGGCAGCTGGATGTGCCGGAGGCACTGTTCGGCAAAGTGGGGGCGGTCAGCCGTGAGGTGGTGGAGGCCATGGTCAGGGGCGCCCAGGAAAAAAGCCTGGCGCGCTTTGCCGTGGCGGTCAGCGGCGTGGCCGGGCCCGATGGCGGCTCGCCGGAAAAACCGGTGGGCACGGTATGGCTGGCGTTCGGCGTGGGTGACGAGGTCACGGCCGAGCGCCAGCACTTCCCCGGCAACCGCGATGAGGTCCGCCGACAAACGGTAAAGGCCGCGCTAGAGGGCTTGTTGCGACGAGCTGCAGCAGAAATAGAAAATCAGGGGTAGGCGATCTCCGATCTTTGTGGAACAATACTGTCTACTTATACAGGTGTTGGCCGTCAGGCCTTATTGATTACGTGAGGACTTTAATGGACGAGAACAAGAAGAAAGCCTTGGCTGCGGCCCTGGGTCAGATCGAACGTCAATTCGGCAAGGGTGCCGTAATGCGTATGGGCGATCACGACCGTCAGGCGATCCCGGCTATTTCCACTGGCTCTCTGGGTCTGGACATCGCGCTCGGCATTGGCGGCCTGCCAAAAGGCCGTATCGTTGAAATCTACGGTCCTGAATCTTCCGGTAAAACCACCCTGACGCTGTCGGTGATTGCCCAGGCGCAAAAGATGGGCGCGACCTGCGCGTTCGTCGACGCCGAGCACGCCCTGGACCCTGAATACGCCGGCAAGCTGGGCGTGAATGTTGACGACCTGCTGGTTTCCCAGCCGGACACCGGTGAGCAAGCCCTGGAAATCACCGACATGCTGGTGCGCTCCAACGCCATCGACGTGATCGTGGTCGACTCCGTGGCGGCCTTGGTGCCAAAAGCTGAAATCGAAGGCGAAATGGGCGACATGCACGTCGGCCTGCAGGCCCGTCTGATGTCCCAGGCGCTGCGTAAAATCACCGGTAACATCAAGAACGCCAACTGCCTGGTGATCTTCATCAACCAGATCCGGATGAAGATTGGCGTCATGTTCGGCAGCCCGGAAACCACCACCGGTGGTAACGCGCTGAAGTTCTACGCGTCGGTCCGTCTGGACATCCGCCGTACCGGCGCGGTGAAGGAAGGTGACGAGGTTGTCGGTAGCGAAACCCGCGTCAAAGTCGTTAAGAACAAAGTGGCCCCGCCATTCCGTCAGGCTGAGTTCCAGATTCTCTACGGCAAGGGTATCTACCTGAACGGCGAGATGATCGACCTGGGCGTGCTGCACGGTTTCGTCGAGAAATCCGGTGCCTGGTATGCCTACAACGGCAGCAAGATCGGTCAGGGCAAGGCCAACTCGGCTAAGTTCCTGGCGGACAACCCGGATGTCGCCGCCGCGCTTGAGAAGCAGATCCGCGACAAGCTGCTGACCCCCGCGCCGGACGTGAAAGCTGCAGCCAACCGTGCGCCGGTTGACGAAATGGAAGAAGTCGACACTGACGTCTGAAGCAAACGATGACCGTTGTGCTGGATACACTCGTCGCCGTTCGGCGCACTGCGATGGACCTGCTCGCGCGTCGCGAGCATGGTCGAGTCGAACTGACGCGTAAACTGCGTCAGCGCGGTGCGTCCGCCGAGATGATCGACACTGCCCTCGACCGGTTGACGGAAGAAGGGCTGTTGTCGGAAGCCCGTTACCTCGAAAGTTTTGTGTCCTACCGAGCGCGCTCCGGCTACGGCCCGGCGCGAATTCGTGAAGAGCTGAGCCAGCGCGGCCTGCAACGCGCCGACATCGACCTCGCCCTGCGCGAGTGCGGTATCAGCTGGCAGTCACAGCTGGAAGATACCTGGCGTCGCAAGTTCTCTGGGCATCTTCCGATTGATGCCAGGGAACGCGCGAAACAAGGGCGCTTCCTGAGTTATCGCGGGTTTTCGATGGAAATGATCAACCGGTTGTTCAGCGGTCGGGACATGGACGACTGAACAACGCAAAAAATAAAAGGCCCGCTATGAAAATAGCGGGCCTTTTTTTTGCTCAAAAATCACGCCGGCTCCGGCGCCACCCGTTGTTGTGTCTTGCCCTGAGCCTGCGCCCAGTTCTCCGGCAAGTTGATGTAGTCCACCAACTCCCGCAACCGGCCCTGATCACGCCCGTTGAAGTTGAACACCAGTCGCGTCAGATGACTGAACTGCGGCTCATCGTGCTCTTCTCCGGTGTAGGCGAGCTGCTGAAAGTCTCCACTCAGTCGCAGGCTGGCGAACTCTTTTTGCACCTGAGCCAGCGCCCGCTCACTGAGCGGATGATTCATGCGTATCACAAACTCACGCTTCAGCCAGCGGGTAGAGTGGAAGTTGGCATAAAACTGGTTGATCTCGTCTACCGCAGCTTCAGCGCTGTACACCAGGCGCATCAGCTTCAGGTCGGTAGGCAGCACATAGCGATTGGCTTCCAGCTGGCTGCGGATAAAGTCCAGGGCGCCTTGCCAGAAACCGCCACCTGGCGCATCGAGTAACACCACCGGCACCAGTGGGCTCTTGCCGGTCTGGATCAGCGTCAGTACTTCAAGCGCTTCATCCAGGGTGCCGAAACCGCCGGGGCACAACACCAGCGCATCGGCCTCCTTGACGAAGAACAGCTTGCGCGTAAAGAAGAAGTGGAACGACAGCAGGTTCTCGGTGCCGTCGATGGTCGGGTTGGCATGCTGTTCGAACGGCAGGGTAATGTTGAAGCCCAGGCTGTGCTCCAGGCCGGCACCTTCGTGGGCGGCGGCCATGATCCCGCCGCCGCCGCCGGTGATCACCATCAGATCGGAGCGCGCCAGTGCCGCGCCCACTTCCCGGGCCAGGGCATAGAGCGGGCTTTCCACCGGCGTGCGCGCCGAGCCGAACACCGTCACTTTGCGCCGCCCCTTGAACTGTTCCAGCACGCGGAAGGCGTGGTCCAGTTCGCGGATGGCTTGCAAGGTGATTTTGGCGTTCCAGCGGCTGCGGTCGTCCTGTGCCATGCGTAGCGCGGTGAGGATCATGTCGCGATAAAGGGGGATATTCGGGCTGTTGGGTGCGATCAACTGGAGTTGAGCTTCGACCTGCTGCGTGAGGTCGACCCCGTTTGCTTCAAAATGCTGGAGCAGGCGGTCATTCGGTTCGTAAGGCATTCAACTTCTCCTTCTTCACAGAGCCTGGGCGGGCGGCGAAATGTTCGTCCGTGGCCACGACACTGCATGTGTCGCTGCATGCCCATGGCATTGCACAGTGTTCGCCAAGCGGCAAAGCGCGACTCTGTATGTTCCTTGTGATTTAAAAACCTTTGCACTGCACATGGCAGGAGGACAACTCTGTTTTGCCCTGAAAATGTTACAGAACAGCATGGGAACTGGGCTGAGCGGGTTGTGGGAATGAGACGATCATGGGCCGAAAAACCCTTGGCTGGCAACCGCTTATTGGTCTCACGTCACCGCGTGCAGCGTTCGGCGGCAAACACAAACGAGGGAATTGCGCGCCACTGGACAGCAGCGCGCGGCGGGACATGCGCGAGTTACTTTTTCTTCTTCGCCGCAGTTGGTGCCGGGCAGTCTGCTTCGACGAATTTCACCGAAGCCACCGGGCGGTTGGTCTTGTTTTCGGTGATTTCGTAGCGCATCACCGCGCCCTTGGCCATCAGCTCGCGGTAGCCGTGGTTCAGGCACACGCTTTGTCCGAGCTGGAAATACACCGCCTTGGGGTTGGCACGCATCTGTTCGGCACGATCGGGCAGCACGCTGAGGTGATCGATCAACTGCATGCCTTCAACGGTGTAGGCGACTTCCAGGGTTTTTTCATCGATTTCCCGGGGCAGGTCTTTGTTGCTTTCAGCCGCGACGCTTTGCAGCTTCTTGTTCATTTGGGCCTCCAGCAGCGAGGCCGCCTGGGCGCCAACAGGCAAGACCAGCGCGAGGGCGACGGATGGGGCGACAAGACGCAGCATGGAACGCAGCATGAAACTCTCCTGATTCGGTTACTGGTGCATAGACCAGCCACTGGGCTGTGCGTTCAGTGGCGCGCAATTATAGGTGAGCCCTGGCCGGTACAGCCAGGCGTATTGCTGGGAAGTGCGTGTGGCTCTGGTAAACTGCGGCCACTTAAGCCTTCCTCGAGTTCCCCCAGTGTCGATTTTCCTTTCCGTGCGGCGCATCCGATGAGCCACGCCGTCTCTCGTCTGCGTACCCAGCGCCTGGCGCGCGCCATCAGGCCTTTCGTCAATCGGGGTTCGCGTGCCGAGCGCTGCCCCGGCTGCCGGGTGATCCCCGCGTATTGCTTGTGTGCCTGGCGGCCCAAGGTCCAGGCCCGGTCTGCGATGTGCCTGTTGATGCACGACGTCGAACCGATGAAGCCCAGCAACACCGGCTGGCTGATCGCCGATGTGATTGACGACACCAGCGCGTTCGCCTGGTCACGCACCGAGGTCGACCCCGGGCTGCTCACTTTGCTGGCTGATCCGCAGTGGCAACCCTACATCGTGTTCCCCGGCGAATTCGTCGCGCCGGAACGGGTTGTCAGTGAGGTCAAGGTGGGGGAGGGCAAGCGCCCGCTGTTTATCCTGCTGGACGGCACGTGGAGCGAAGCGCGCAAGATGTTCCGTAAAAGTCCCTATTTGGAGCATTTGCCGGTCCTCAGCCTGGCCCCCGAGCAGCTGTCGCGCTACAAACTGCGTCGTTCCAAGCGGGATGATCATTTCTGCACCGCCGAAGTCGCCGCGCTGTGCCTGGAGCTGGCCGACGACGGCGCGGCCAGCGAAGTACTGGACGCTTACCTCGACGTGTTCAGCACCCATTATCTGGCCGCCAAGTTCCAGTTGCCGCTGGACTCGACGGATATCGTCCATACTCGTCTAGCGCCCTACATCCCGGCGGTATAACCAGACGACGTTTGCATGATGGCACCGTAAATCCGACAACCGCTAAACTGCCCATTGGCGTAGTGCTTGACCACCCAGGCTACGCTGGGCATGCTGGGCGCCGATCAGGGCGCAACCGTGAATTTCCAACGTCGTTTCAGGTGCTTTTGACGTTGAGCATGCCCTGTGGTGATGGCTGCCTGGCCGTTACCTTGTGTATTGGCGAACCCTGAACCCATCAGGGCTGCCATAAAAAACAGGATCATTTAATCAATGGCCACATACGAAATCCTGATAGCTGATGACCACCCGCTGTTTCGCAGTGCGCTGCATCAGGCAGTAACGCTGGGCTTGGGCCCCGATGTCCGTCTGGTTGAAGTGGCCAGCATTGCCGAGCTGGAAACCCGCCTCACCGAAAAATCCGACTGGGACCTGGTGCTGCTCGACCTGAACATGCCTGGCGCCTATGGGTTTTCGGGGCTGGTGCTGTTGCGCGGGCAATACCCGCAGATTCCCGTGGTGATGGTCTCGGCTCAGGAAGAAGCCGATGTGGTGGTGCGCTCCAAGGAGTTTGGCGCCAGCGGTTTCATTCCCAAATCGAGCTCCATGGAAAAGATCCAGAAAGCCGTGCGCGCGGTGCTGGAGGGCGATGTGTCCTGGCCGCCGCAAGCGTTTGAAGAGATCAACGTGTCCGACGAAGCCAAGGCTGCCCGCGATGGCCTGGCCAGCTTGACGCCCCAGCAGTTCCGGGTGCTCACCATGGTCTGCGAAGGCTTGTTGAACAAGCAGATCGCTTACGAGTTGAGCGTGTCGGAAGCGACCATCAAGGCCCACGTCACCGCGATCTTTCGCAAGCTGGGGGTGCGAACGCGAACCCAGGCGGCGTTGCTCTTGCAACAACTTGAGTCAATTTCGCAGCATTAAGCTATTGTCGATTCACGCTTTTTTGACTTTGCGTGATCTAGTTTTCCCACTTCTTTGGTTCAGTTGCCTACATCTATGTCGCCTTTCAAGGGTCAAACCGGTATCAAACGTATCTTTAACGCAGGGGGCTATTCCCTGGATGGCCTGCGCGCAGCCTTCACCGGTGAGGCGGCCTTCCGTCAGTTGGTGTTGCTGAACGTCATCCTGATCCCGCTGAGTTTTTTCCTGCATGTCAGCCGCGTCGAACGGGCGCTGTTGATCGCGGTGTGCCTGCTTGCGTTGATCGTCGAGTTGCTCAACTCGGCCGTGGAAGCGGCCATCGACCGCATTTCCCTGGACCGTCACCCACTGTCGAAAAACGCCAAGGACATGGGCAGCGCCGCGCAATTCGTGGCACTGACCATGATCACCCTGGTGTGGGCCGTGATCCTGATCTAAGCCTCAGGCAATGTTCGGCAGCACGATTTCGTCGCTGCGCTGAACCCCGGCGGTGAAGGCGCGGCACAGCTCGAGAAACTCGCGCATCGCCGAGGTCTGGTACTTTTGCTTGTGCCAGATGAAGTAGAACTGCCGGGCCAGGTCCAGGTCCGGGGTTTCTACCGGTACCAGGCTGCCGCGGCGGAAAGCATCGCGCAGCGCCAGCCGGGAAATGCAGCCAATCCCCAGCCCCGACTCCACCGCACGCTTGATCGCCTCGGTGTGTTCCAGCTCGAGGCGAATGTTCAGCGCGCTGCGATGATGGCGCATGGCCTGATCAAAGGTCAGGCGCGTGCCCGAGCCCTGTTCGCGCAGGATCCACGCTTCGTGGGTCAATTCTTCCATGCTGGCGACACCGCGCTGGGCCAGGTGATGCTGAGGCGCGCAAAATACCACCAGCTCATCTTCCACCCAGGTCTGCACTTCGATATCCGGGTGGCTGCAGTCGCCTTCGATTAGACCCAAGTCAATTTCATAATGCGCAACCTGGTGCACGATATGTGCAGTGTTCTGCACGTGCAGCTTCACCTGGCTCTCGGGGTGCTGCTGCATGAAGCTGCCGATCAGCAGCGTGGCCAGGTAATTGCCGATGGTCAGCGTGGCGCCGACGGCCAGTGAACCGAAGCCAGACTTGCCGTTGAGCAGGTCTTCGATCTCCTTGGCCTGATCCAGCAGGGCTACCGCCTGGGGCAACAACTGACGGCCGAGGGCGTTGAGGCTCAGGCGTTTACCCGCCCGGTCGAACAACTGACAGCTGGATTGACGCTCCAGCTCGGTGATTGAGGTGCTGGCGGCGGATTGAGATAAGGCCAGAAGGCCAGCAGCGCGTGAGACGCTTTCCTGCTGGGCGACGGCGACGAAGACTTGCAGCTGACGGAGAGTAAATCGCATATCGATATAACCGATAACCCTTATCTTAATAATCCAGTTAACAGATATTGTCGCCGCCATTAGAATGCTGTGCAATTGCGCACTTATCATTTTGGCGCAGACCCATCTCCAGGAGTCCCCCGTACATGAGCAACATGAACCACGAGCGTGTCCTCAGTGTTCATCACTGGAACGACACTCTGTTCAGCTTCAAGTGCACCCGCGATCCGGGCTTGCGCTTCGAGAACGGTCAGTTCGTGATGATCGGCCTGCAACAACCCAACGGCCGCCCGCTCATGCGCGCTTATTCGATTGCCAGCCCGAACTGGGAAGAGCATCTGGAGTTCTTCAGCATCAAGGTGCCTGATGGCCCGCTGACCTCCCAGTTGCAGCATCTGAAGGAAGGCGACGAGATCATCATCAGCAAAAAACCGACAGGCACCCTGGTGCTTGACGATTTGAAGCCGGGTAAACACCTGTACCTGCTCAGCACCGGTACCGGCCTTGCGCCATTTATGAGCGTGATCCAGGACCCGGAAACCTACGAGCGTTTCGAAAAAGTGATCCTGTGCCACGGCGTGCGTTACGTCAACGAAGTCGCCTACCGCGAATTCATCACCAAGCACCTGCCGCAGAATGAATTCTTCGGCGAAGCCCTGCGTGAAAAGTTGATCTACTACCCCACCGTGACCCGCGAGCCGTTCGAAAACCAAGGCCGTCTGACCGACCTGATGCGCAGTGGCAAGCTGTTCCGCGATATCGGCCTGCCACCGATCAACCCCCAGGACGACCGCGCCATGTTGTGCGGCAGCCCAAGCATGTTGGACGAGACCAGCGAAGTGTTGAACAGCTTCGGCCTGAAAGTTTCGCCACGCATGCGTGAGCCGGGTGACTACCTGATCGAACGCGCCTTCGTCGAGAAGTAAACGCGGTCAAAAAAATGTGGGAGGGGGCTTGCTCCCGATTGCTGAGTGTCAGTCAATGCATCCGGTGACTGACCCGCCGCTATCGGGAGCAAGCTCCCTCCCACATTGGTTTTTGGTTTATTTAGCTGCAATCACTTCCAGCACACAGATGACGCCCGCCTCGGGATAGTGCCAGCGCACATCCACGTCCCAGAACTGCGCGCCATATTCCCGCTCGGGCCCGGGCGTTTGATAGGCCGGCCGCGGGTCTTGCGCCAAACACTGTTCGATCAACGCCACCAGCGGTTCAGCAAGGCGCTGAGCGTGGTCTTGCGCCTGGTGCAGAGCCGTCTTCAGCCACTGCACGGGAATCAGTGGCGGCGTGCCATTGGCGATGCCGTTGGCGGCGTTGTCGACAATGTCGGCATACGGCACATACGGCTTGATATCCAGCACCGGCGTGCCATCGAGCAGATCGATCCCGGAGATCCACAACCGGCCCGGTTCGACCTTGTCCAGCTTCACCACCGACTGGCCAATCCCGTTGGGCCGATGGGTCGCACGGGTGGCAAACACGCCCATGGACTTATTGCCGCCCAGACGGGGCGGGCGCACTTTCAGGCGGGGTTTGTCTTCCAGGGCCTGGTGGAACAGAAACAGCAGCCACACATGGCTGACCTGCTCCAGGCCCTGCACCGCCTCGCCGTGGTCGAACGGCGCGACCAGCTCCAGCACGCCGCGGGCGGCAGGCGCCAGTTGCGGTTGGCGCGGGATGGCGAACTTCTCCTTGAAGCAGGAGCGCACGAAGCCGACGGGAGAGACCTGGTAACTCATGGCTTACGCGCGAACCCGCAGGGTCAGGCCCTTGAGGAAGTTGCGCAGCAACTGGTCGCCGCAGGTGCGGTAATTGGTGTGGCCGAACTTGCGGAACAGCGCGCTCAGCTCAGGCTTGGACACCGGGAACTCGGCAGCCTTGAGGATGGCGTGCATGTCGTCTTCCTTCAGTTCGAAGGCCACGCGCAGCTTCTTGAGGATGATGTTGTTGGTCACCGGGGTTTCGATCGGTTGCGGCGGACGGCTGTCGTCCTTGCCGCGCTTGAAAATCACCAGGCCGTCAAGGAAGTGCGCCATGACCTCGTCCGGGCAGAACACAAAGCCTTCTTCCTCGTCTTTCTTGAGGTAAGTCAGCAGGTCTTCCTTGGTCACGTCCATGCCGCCGAGTTTGATCAGCTCGACCATCTTGTTGTCGCTGATGTCGAGCATGTAGCGCACGCTGCGCAGTACGTCGTTGTGAATCATGGTGGGCAATCCTGGTTTTCAACGGTGGACACCGCCCACGCAGGCGGTGTCGAAAAAGGGGGAGTGGCTCAGAACTTCTCTTTGCCGGACAGGTAACGCCATTGGCCGACCGGCACCTTGCCGATGGACACGCCGCCGATGCGGATACGACGGATGGCGATGACTTTCAAGCCGACAGCTTCGCAGAACAAGGCGATTACCCCCGGTTGCGGGTTTTTCATCGCAAAGCGCAGGCGGTTTTCGTTCTGCCAGCTGGCTTTCACCGGCGGCAGCTCTTTGCCTTTGTAGGTCAGGCCATGGTTGAGGCGGTTCAGGCCGTGAGCAACCATGTCACCTTCGACCTCCACCACGTATTCCTGCTCGATCTTGGCGGCATCGGCGGTCAGTTTGCGCAGAATCTTCCAATCCTGGGTGAACACCAGCAGGCCGCTGGCCTTGGCTTGCAGGTCAGCGCTGGCGGTCAGGCGCAGGAAGTGACCCTTGAGCGGGCGCTTGCTGAAGCGGTGTTCTTCCGACAGCGTTTCGGCGCTGATCGACGCCATTGCCGTCTCGGCATCCACGCCCACCGGCGCGTGCAGCAGGATGGTCACAGGCTCTGGCGCGGTGGCCTTGGCCTCGGGGTCCAGTTCGACCTTCTGGGTGGTGACCTTGAACTGTGGCTCGTCGATCACTTCACCGTCCACCGAGACCCAGCCGCCTTCGATAAACAGCTCAGCCTCCCGACGGGAGCAACCGACCAGTTCGATAAGGCGTTTGGAGAGGCGTATGGGGTCAGTCATGACAAGGGCCGTAGCAAAAGGGGGCCGCTATTGTACCTGTGTGGGCGCGGTTAATCCCGGCCCCATTTCATTTAGCCCCGACGCGCCTCTTGCTGCACCTGGCGCAAACGCATGTGCAGCAGCGGATAAGGCTGCCCCAGGCCATCATGCTCCGTGCGGCCGATGACTTCAAAGCCTTGCTTGAAGTAAAAGCCCAGCGCCTGCGGGTTCTGTTCGTTGACGTCCAGCTCATCGGCGTTCATGCGCTCGATCGCGTAACGCAGCAATTGCCGGCCGAGGCCCTGGCCACGGTGCTGCGGGTCGATGAACAGCATCTCGACCTTGCCCGCGGCCACCCCGGCGAACCCGGTGATGCGCTGGCGCGTGTCCTTGGTGCAGATCAGCATCACCGCATCGAGGTAGCGGGTCAGCACCAGGTTTTTCAGCAGCGTGATGTAGCTGTCCGGCAGAAAGTCATGGGTGGCGCGCACCGACGCCTCCCAGATCCGCGCCAACTCGGCGTAGTCGCTGGTTTTTGGGGTGTGGATAACCGAATGCTGACGCATGCCCGCTGCCCTTTGTGGATGTTCGGTGTCGATGGGCAAAACGATAGACCTAAAAAAGCCCCGCATCTTGTCCAGAAGCAGGGCTTTTTCACTTTTTTATCCGCGCCTGATGCGATCAGTCGCGCTTTTCGGCCCACAGGTCGTATTCGTCGGCATCGGTCACGGTGCACCAGACCTTGTCACCCGGCTTCAAACCGCTGGCATCGTCGATAAATACGTTACCGTCGATTTCCGGGGCGTCGAAGAAGCAGCGGCCTACGGCGCCTTGCTCGTCGACTTCGTCGATCAGCACTTCGATTTCCTTGCCGATGCGCAGTTGCAGGCGCGCCGAGCTGATCGCCTGCTGGTGCGCCATGAAGCGCTCCCAACGGTCTTGCTTGACGTCATCCGGTACTACGGCCAGGTCCAGCAGGTTGGCCGGGGCGCCTTCGACCGGCGAGTACTGGAAGCAGCCGACGCGGTCCAGTTGGGCTTCGGTCAGCCAGTCGAGCAGGTACTGGAAGTCTTCTTCGGTTTCGCCCGGGAAGCCGACGATGAAGGTCGAACGGATGATCAGTTCCGGGCAGATCTCGCGCCAGTTCTTGATGCGCGCCAGGGTCTTGTCTTCGAAGGCCGGGCGTTTCATGGCCTTGAGCACTTTCGGGCTGGCGTGCTGGAACGGGATGTCCAGGTACGGCAGGATCTTGCCGGCGGCCATCAACGGGATCAGCTCGTCCACGTGCGGGTACGGGTACACGTAATGCAGGCGCACCCACACGCCCAGGCTGCTGAGGGCTTCGCACAGCTCGGTCATGCGGGTTTTCACCGGCGCACCGTTCCAGAAGCCGGTGCGGTATTTCACGTCGACGCCGTAGGCGCTGGTGTCCTGGGAGATCACCAGCAGTTCTTTAACGCCGGATTTGACCAGGCGCTGGGCTTCGTCCAGCACATCGCCCACCGGGCGGCTGACCAGCTTGCCGCGCATCGACGGGATGATGCAGAAGCTGCAACTGTGGTTGCAGCCTTCGGAAATCTTCAGGTACGCGTAGTGGCGCGGGGTCAGCTTGATGCCTTGCGGCGGCACCAGGTCGATCAGCGGGTTGTGGTCCTGGCGCGGCGGCACCACTTGATGCACGGCGTTGACCACCTGCTCGTACTGCTGCGGACCGGTCACGGCCAGCACGCTCGGGTGTACGTTGCGGATATTGCCTTCTTCCACGCCCATGCAGCCGGTGACGATGACCTTGCCGTTTTCCTTGATGGCCTCGCCGATCACTTCCAGGGATTCCGCCTTGGCCGAGTCGATGAAGCCGCAGGTGTTGACCACCACCACGTCCGCGTCCTGGTAAGTGGACACGACGTCATAACCTTCCATGCGCAGTTGCGTCAGGATGCGTTCGGAGTCGACCAGAGCCTTCGGGCAGCCCAGGGAAACAAAGCCGACCTTGGGGTTGGCTTTTGCGATGGTGGTGGACATGTCTAACCTCGGTATTGAATGACGCCGCCAGTCGGGCACGACAAGGCGGTAGACGGGCACTTAGCACGCTCGTAAAAGAGCATGCTTTTGTGCCTCTGATCAAAAAGTGCGCAATTCTAGCGACGGGCAACGCACTTGACCAGCTTTATGCAGGGAAATACGACGAGTGCTGCGCTATGCTTCGCGCCGTTGCGAACGGGTGAAATCCTTGGGTCAACAAAACGTCTGTTACGAGAAGTAAAACAGCGCATGCTAAGGTCAGCTTAGATGCGTTGTTTATAAGAGACCTCAGGTCATAGGGCAGGAGTGGTTGATGGGTCAGGCAAGTAGTCAGGCAGCGGGTGCCGAGCATTCCAATGCCAAGCCGATTGGCATGCTGGTGGCAGCGGTCGGGGTGGTTTATGGCGATATCGGGACCAGCCCGCTCTATACCCTTAAAGAGGTGTTCGGTGGAGGGTATGGGGTTCAGGTCAACCATGATGGTGTGTTGGGGATACTGGCGCTGATCTTCTGGTCGCTGATCTGGGTCGTTTCGATCAAGTACGTGTTGTTCATCCTGCGCGCCGATAACCAGGGCGAGGGCGGGATCATGGCCCTCACTGCGTTGGCGCGGCGAGCGGCGTCGCCGTATCCGAAGCTGCGTTCGGTGCTGGTGATTCTCGGGTTGATCGGCGCTGCGCTGTTTTACGGCGACAGCATGATCACCCCGGCAATCTCGGTGCTCTCGGCGGTAGAAGGCCTGGAACTGGCCTTCGAAGGGCTTGAACGCTGGGTCGTACCGCTGTCGCTGGTGGTGCTGGTGGGGCTGTTCCTGATCCAGAAACATGGCACCGACCGTATCGGCAAGCTGTTCGGGCCGGTCATGGTGTTGTGGTTCCTGGTGCTGGCGGGCCTGGGCGTGCATGGCATCAGCCAGCATCCGGAAGTGCTCAACGCATTGAACCCGGTGTGGGGTGTGCGTTTCTTCATGGTCCACCCTGGCATGGGTGTGGCGATTCTCGGCGCCGTGGTGCTGGCATTGACCGGTGCCGAAGCGCTGTACGCCGACATGGGCCACTTCGGGCGTAAACCCATTGCGCGTGCCTGGTTCGCCCTGGTGCTGCCGGCGCTGGTGCTCAACTATTTCGGCCAAGGTGCGTTGCTGCTGGAAAACCCCGAAGCGGCGCGTAACCCGTTCTACCTGCTCGCACCGAGCTGGGCGCTGATTCCGTTGGTGGTGTTGTCTACCCTGGCCACAGTGATTGCGTCCCAGGCGGTGATTTCCGGCGCGTTCTCCCTGACCCGTCAGGCGATCCAACTGGGTTACATCCCGCGCATGCACATTCAGCATACGTCCAGCGCCGAACAGGGCCAGATCTATATCGGCGCGGTGAATTGGTCGCTGATGGTCGGCGTGATCCTGCTGGTGCTGGGCTTCGAGTCGTCCAACGCGCTGGCTTCGGCCTACGGCGTGGCGGTGACCGGCACCATGCTGATCACCAGCATCCTGGTGTCGGCAGTGATGCTGTTGCTGTGGAAATGGCCACCGGTGTTGGCGATTCCGGTGCTGATCGGTTTCCTGTTGGTCGACGGGCTGTTCTTCGCCGCCAACGTGCCGAAAATCGTCCAGGGCGGTGCATTCCCGGTATTGGCGGGGATTGTGCTGTTTATCCTGATGACGACGTGGAAACGCGGCAAGGAACTGCTGATGGACCGCCTCGACGAGGGCGGCCTGCCGCTGCCGATCTTTATCAGCAGTATCCGCGTGCAGCCGCCCCATCGCGTGCAGGGCACCGCGGTGTTCCTCACCGCGCGGCCCGACGCGGTGCCCCATGCGCTGTTGCATAACCTACTGCATAACCAGGTGTTGCACGAGCAAGTGGTGTTGCTGACGGTGGTCTACGAAGACATTCCCCGCGTTCCCGCCGCACGGCGCTTCGAGGTGGATGCCTACGGCGAAGGGTTCTTCCGCGTGATCCTGCACTTCGGTTTCACCGATGAGCCGGACGTGCCCGAAGCGCTGAAGCTGTGCCACCTCGATGATCTGGATTTCAGCCCGATGCGTACCACGTACTTCCTCAGCCGCGAAACGGTCATCGCCTCGCGCATCAAAGGCATGGCCCGTTGGCGCGAAGGCTTGTTCGCGTTCATGTTGAAGAATGCCAACGGCAACCTGCGGTTCTTCAAACTCCCGGTCAACCGGGTGATCGAGCTGGGCACCCAGGTCGAAATGTAAGCGGTTGTTGGACGGGAGCCGGCAATCGGCTCCCGCTTTGTCTTCTGAACCCTGTGCAATCCCCCGTTGTCGACTAGTCTCTAAGCACTGTTGTGTAGGAGCGGGCTTGCCCGCGAAAAACCTTAACGGTAACGCGTCGATCCTGGATAAACGCGGCGCCCATGAGGCTTTCGCGAGCAAGCGCGCTCCTACAGAAGTGCCCAAAAAGCCAAGAAGAGGTGCGCCATGAGTCAGTTGCTCGAACCGTATACCCTGCGCCAATTGACCCTGCTCAATCGCATTGCCGTGTCGCCGATGTGCCAGTACTCCAGCGTCGATGGCCTGGCCAACGACTGGCACCTGGTCCACCTCGGCAGCCGCGCTGTCGGCGGGGCGGGGCTGATTTTCACCGAAGCCACCGCCGTGACCGCCGAGGGCCGTATCACCGCCGAAGACCTGGGCCTGTGGAACGACGCACAGATCGCCCCGCTGCAACGTATCACGCGCTTTATCACTGCCCAGGGCGCCGTGGCCGGGATTCAATTGGCTCACGCCGGGCGCAAGGCCAGCACCCATCGGCCGTGGATCGGCAAACACGGCAGCCTCAAGCCGCAAGACGGCGGCTGGGTGCCGGTGGGGCCCTCGCCGATTGCCTTTGACCCGAACCATACGCAGCCCAGGTCGCTGGACGAGGCGCAGATCGAGCAAGTGATCGCCGACTTCGTCGCCGCCGCCAAGCGCGCGTTGACCGCCGGTTTCAAAGTGGTGGAGATCCACGCCGCTCACGGTTACCTGCTGCATCAATTCCTCTCGCCCATCAGCAATCAGCGTCAGGACCAGTACGGCGGCACCTTTGAAAACCGTATCCGCCTGGTGCTGCAAGTCACCGAAGCGGTGCGCGAAGTCTGGCCGCAAGACCTGCCGCTGTTTGTGCGGGTGTCAGCCACCGATTGGGTGGAGGACGGCTGGAACCCCGATGAAACCGTGGAACTGGCACGTCGCCTGAAAGCGTTGGGGGTCGACCTGATCGACGTGTCCTCCGGCGGCACCGCCGCCAACGCCGAGATCCCCATCGGCCCCGGCTACCAGACGCGGTTTGCCGAGCGTGTGCGCAAAGAGTCGGGCATCGCTACCGGCACCGTGGGCATGATTACCGAGCCGGCCCAGGCCGAACACATCCTGCGCACCTGCCAGGCCGACATCATCTTCCTCGCCCGCGAGCTGCTGCGTGACCCGTATTGGCCATTGCATGCCGACGATGACCTGGGCGGGCGCAAGGCGACCTGGCCGGCCCAGTACCAGCGGGCGACCCATCGGGAGCAGCCGATTCATGAGTCTGATCTCAGGGATTGAGCCTTCTTAGGTTCCAACAAAACCCACCCTTATCCGGTAATGCCAGTCAGTTAAGCTGACTGGCATTTTTATTTCTGATCGGATACTTCGGTGATTTCAGCCGAATCGCCCGAGGATAAACGCGCTCCTCACGTCGATGCGGCAGCACGTAGTGCGGCGCTGAA
>Ga0208645_1000077_pt1 | contig 162337 bp, 143 predicted proteins | sample VirMetDEL_Sep_01_FD_184519 | JGI IMG/M metagenome (GOLD analysis project Ga0208645, IMG submission 184519) | Aqueous microbial communities from the Delaware River and Bay under freshwater to marine salinity gradient to study organic matter... | ecosystem: Environmental > Aquatic > Marine >...
GCACCTCGCGCTACCTCAAGGAGCAGAACCCGGCGATCCAGATCGTCGGTCTGCAGCCGCAGGAAGGCTCGGCCATTCCCGGTATCCGCCGCTGGCCGCAGGAATACCTGCCGAAGATCTATCAGGCTGAACGGGTCGATCAGGTCATGGACATGGGCCAGGCCGAGGCCGAACACGTCATGCGTCGTCTGGCGCGGGAAGAGGGCATCTTCTGCGGTGTTTCTTCCGGCGGCTCGGTGGCCGGTATGCTGCGCCTGTCGCAGCAGCTGGAAAACGCGGTGCTGGTGGCGATCATCTGCGACCGTGGCGACCGTTACCTGTCCACCGGCGTTTACGAAGAACCGGCGCACTGATGGCCAGACGCAGCTCCAACCTGCGCTTTCAGCCCAGCGGCGGCAGTCGCGCGGCGCAGATTCCGGTCGGCAAGAAGCAGAAACTGTCCATCGAGCGCCTGGCTGGTGACGGTCGCGGCATCGCCTTCGAAGGCGGGCGTACCTGGTTCGTCAGTGGTGCACTGGCGGGCGAGCAGGTCGAGGCGCGGGTGCTCAGCGCGCGCAGTCAGACCATCGAGGCGCGCACCGAAAAGATCATCGTCGCCAGCAGCGAGCGTCGTGAGGCGCCCTGCGTACACGCCGAACGCTGCGGCGGCTGCAACCTGCAGCACATGCCTCATGCCGATCAACTCGCCCTGAAACAGCGCACGCTGACCGAGCAACTGTCACGTCTGGGCGGCGTGGAGCCGGATGAGTGGGCTGCGCCGCTGGTCGGCCCGGAGTTCGGCTACCGCCGCCGCGCGCGCATCGCCGTGCGCTGGGACGCCAAGGCGCGTCAGCTGCATGTCGGTTTCCGCGCAGAAGCCAGCCAGGACATCGTCGCCATCGACGACTGCCTGGTGCTGGTACAGCCCTTGCAGCCCATTTTCAAGGCGCTGCCGGCATTGTTGCGCAGCCTGGAGAAACCGCAGGCGGTCGGGCATGTGGAATTGTTCAGTGGCACGGCTCAAGCGCTGCTGCTGCGCCATACCAGCGCCTTGACCGAGGCTGATCTGAGCCGCCTGCGCGCGTTCTGCTGCGAGCATCTCGCGCAGTTGTGGCTGCAGGGCGAGGGGCTACCGCAGCCTGACGATCAGGCCGCCGAGCTGGGTTTCCTGCTGCAGCGCTGGCAACTGCAGTTGGCCTACCGGCCGGGTGACTTCGTGCAGGTCAATGGTCTGGTCAACGAGGCGATGGTCGCTCAGGCGCTAGACTGGTTGGCAGTGCAACCTGGCGAACGGGTGCTGGATCTGTTCTGCGGCTTGGGCAATTTCGCCCTGCCGCTGGCCCGTCAGGCCGCTGAAGTGGTGGCTGTGGAGGGCGTCGAGGCGATGGTGCAGCGCGCCGCAGACAACGCGCAAAACAATGGCTTGGGCAATGCGCACTTTTATCGTGCCGACCTGTCCAAGCCGCTGGCCAATGAGGGCTGGGCGCGCGGCGGTTTTACCGCGGTGCTGCTCGACCCGCCGCGCGATGGGGCGTTGCAGGCGGTACGTGGGATGACGGAGTTGGGCGCACGGCGTCTGGTTTACGTCTCCTGTAACCCGACCACGTTGGCACGTGATGCCGCCGAGTTGGCGCAGCAGGGCTATCGCCTGCGCCGCGCTGGGATTCTCGACATGTTCGCGCAAACCGCGCATGTCGAGGCCATGGCTTTATTCGAGAAACCCGAGCCCTAGGGCTCGGGCCAAAGCGGTACGTTCGGTATCGCAGGGATGTGCAGGATGCGCATTCTTTCAGTTAATCCGACCGGCTCAGAGAAGGCCGGCGACTGCTCGGTGCGACCTAAGCGCGCCGTAGGGAAGGTAAGACGATGGTTCAGGTGAGAGCGCATCAGCCGGTCAACGATGACGGCAGCATCAACCTCGAGGCCTGGTTGCAGCACGTTACTCGCGTCGATCCGGCGCTGGATCGTCAGGCGCTGCAAGAGGCCTGCGAATTCGCCCGTGATCTGGAGCAGCAGGCCAACACCAATCAGCATCACTGGAGCGAGGGTGCTTCGACCTTCCGCGCCGGTCTCGACATCGCCGAAATTCTCGCCGATCTCAAACTCGACCAGGACTCGCTGGTCGCTGCGGTCATCTATCGCGGTGTGCGTGAGGGCAAGATCACCCTGGCCGCCGTGCATCAGCGCTTCGGTCCAGTGGTGGCCAAGCTGATCGAGGGCGTGCTGCGCATGGCCGCGATCAGCGCCAGTATCAATCCGCGTGAATCGGTGGTGCTCGGCTCGCAGACGCAGGTCGAGAACCTGCGCAGGATGCTGGTGGCCATGGTTGACGACGTGCGCGTGGCCTTGATCAAGCTGGCCGAGCGCACCTGCGCCATTCGTGCGGTCAAGGAAGCCGACGAGGAGAAGCGTCAGCGCGTGGCGCGCGAGGTGTTCGACATCTACGCGCCACTGGCCCATCGCCTGGGCATCGGCCATATCAAGTGGGAGCTGGAGGACCTGTCCTTCCGTTACCTGGAGCCGGAGCAGTACAAGCAGATCGCCAAGCTGCTGCACGAGCGTCGCCTGGATCGCGAGCAGTACATCAACGATGCCATGGCCCATCTGCGCCAGGAGCTGGAGGCCACCGGCATCAAGGCTGACATCAGCGGCCGGGCGAAACACATCTATTCGATCTGGCGCAAGATGCAGCGCAAGGGCCTGCAGTTCAGCCAGATCTATGACGTGCGCGCGGTGCGCGTGCTGGTGCCGGAGGTACGCGACTGCTACACCACCCTGGGCATCGTACACACCCTGTGGCGGCACATTCCCAAGGAATTCGACGACTACATCGCCAACCCCAAGGAAAACGGCTATCGCTCGCTGCACACCGCCGTGCTCGGGCCGGAGGGCAAGGTGCTGGAGGTGCAGATTCGCACCCATGCCATGCACGAAGAGGCCGAATTGGGGGTTTGCGCGCACTGGCGCTACAAGGGTACCGACGTCAAATCCGGCTCCAACCACTATGAAGAGAAGATTTCCTGGCTGCGTCAGGTCATCGAGTGGCACGAGGAACTGGGCGACATCGGCGGCCTGGCCGAGCAGCTACGCGTCGATATCGAGCCGGATCGGGTCTACGTCTTCACCCCCGACGGCCATGCCATCGACCTGCCCAAGGGCGCCACGCCGCTGGACTTCGCCTACCGCGTGCACACCGAGATCGGCCACAACTGCCGTGGCGCCAAGATCAACGGCCGTATCGTGCCGCTGACCTACAGCCTGCAGACCGGCGAGCAGGTGGAAATCATCACCAGCAAGCAGGGTTCGCCGAGCCGCGACTGGCTCAACCCCAACCTGGGCTACGTCACCACCAGCCGTGCGCGGGCGAAGATCGTCCACTGGTTCAAGTTGCAGGATCGCGACCAGAACGTCGCCGCCGGCAAGCAGTTGCTCGAGCGCGAGCTGGCGCGCATGGCCCTGGTCGGTGCGGATTTCGACAAGCTGGCCGAGAAGGCCAACCTGAAAACCGCCGAGGACCTGTTCGCCGCCCTGGGTGCCGGCGACGTGCGCCTGGCTCATGCGGTCAACCTGGCGCAGCAACTGGTCGAGCCGGAGCGCGGTAACGAGCAACTGGAGCTGATCCCGCGCAAGGCGCAGGGTTTCAAGCCGGGCAAGCGCGGCGATATCCAGATCCAGGGCGTCGGCAACCTGCTGACGCAGATGGCCGGCTGCTGCCAGCCGCTGCCGGGCGACCCCATCGTCGGCTACATCACCCTCGGTCGTGGCGTCACCATCCATCGCCAGGATTGCCCTACGGCGCTGCAGCAGACCGCACGCGAGCCGGAGCGAATGATCCAGGTGAGCTGGGGGCCGGTGCCGGTGCAGACCTACCCGGTGGAAATCGTCATCAAGGCCTACGACCGTTCCGGTCTGCTGCGTGACGTCACCCAGGTGCTGCTCAACGAGAAGCTCAACGTACTGGCGGTCAACACGCGTTCGGACAAGGAGGACAACACCGCCTCCATGTCGATCACCGTGGAGATTCCGGGGCTCGATGCGCTGGGGCGCCTGCTGGCGCGTATCGGTCAGTTGCCCAATATCATCGAAGCGCGTCGCCATCGCGCCAATTGAACGGCAAGCCTCAAGTGACAAGCTGCAAGTGAAAAGCGGTCTTGTGGCTTGAGGCTTGTCGCTTGCAGCCCAGGAGCTTTCATGTACCGACTCGACGACCTGCTGCACCTGATGGCGCGTTTGCGCGATCCGCAACACGGCTGCCCGTGGGATCTGAAGCAAAGCTACGCGAGCATCGTGCCCTATACCCTCGAAGAGGCTTACGAGGTTGCCGATGCCATCGAGCGTGGCGACTTCGAGCATCTGCCGGGCGAGCTCGGCGACCTGCTGTTCCAGGTGGTCTATTACAGCCAACTGGCGCAGGAGGAGGGGCGTTTCGACTTCGCCCGGGTGGTCGATGGCATCACCAGCAAGCTGATTCGCCGCCACCCGCATGTGTTTCCTGATGGCGATCTATACGGTGCCCCGGATGCGGCGAAGCTGGAAGAGGCCGCGGTCAAACAGCGCTGGGAAGAGCTCAAGGCGCAAGAGCGCGCCGAGAAGGCAGCCGCTCCCGAGCAGCTTTCTTTGCTCGATGACGTACCGAGCGCGCTACCGGCGCTTTCGCGTGCGGCCAAGCTGCAAAAACGTGCCGCCCAGGTTGGCTTCGACTGGCCCGAGGCGCTGCCGGTGGTGGACAAGGTGCGCGAAGAGCTCGACGAAGTGCTCGAGGCCATGAGCGAGAACGATGCCGAGGCGGTGGCCGAGGAGATCGGCGACCTGCTGTTCGTCGTCACCAACCTGGCGCGTCACCTGAAGGTCGACCCGGAAGCGGCATTGCGTGCGGCCAACGGCAAGTTCGAACGGCGTTTCCGCTTCATCGAGCAAAGCGTGCGTGAAGCGGGACGCAACATGGACAGTTGCTCGTTGGAGGAGCTGGACGCCCTGTGGGGCGAAGCCAAGAAGCTGGAGAAACAAGCGCCTGGCTGCTGAACCCTATAGGCACGGCGGCGTTCCGATTTATCCGCGAAGCCTTTGCTGTCCGCCTTTCGCGACTGAAGCGGTTCGCCGCCCGGTCGCTCCTACAGGCTGGAGCGGCGGCCGCTTAGCCCTTATGCTGGGCACCTTCGACTGGCGGCGCCGAGCGCTCGGCACCGCTGTAACTGAATCATGTTCGGGATCTTTAAGTCATGGGTCTTTCCCTGCGCGACCAGCTGCTCAAAGCCGGCCTGGTCAATGAAAAACAGGCCAAGCAGGCTGGCAAGCAACAGCAAAAGCAGAAACGCCTGGTGCAAAAGGGCCAAGCCGAGCTGGACGACAGCACGCGCCAGGCCGCGATGCAGGCGCAGGCCGAAAAAACGGCGCGTGATCAGGAACTCAATCGCCAGCAGCAGGAAAAAGCCGAGCAGAAAGCCCGCACCGCGCAGATCAAGCAACTGATTGAGCGCTCGCGTCTGCCCAAGCTCGACGGCGAGGATTACTACAATTTCGTCGACGACAAGAAGGTCAAGCGCCTGCCGGTCAACACCATGGTGCGCAACAAGCTCTCCAACGGCTGGCTGGCCATCGTCCGTCATGGTGGTGGGTACGAAATCATTCCGCGCGAGGCCGCGCTGAGGATTCAGGAGCGCGATGCTTCGCGCATCGTCCTGCTCAATACCCATGTCGAAGAGCCGGATGCCGACGACCCTTACGCGGCCTACCAGATTCCTGATGATCTGATGTGGTAATGCAGCGTTTCTGCACGTTCGCGTAGGGTGCGCTGCGCGCACCGCAGATTAGCGCGATGGGCGGGTATACATGGCGCACCCGTAGGTGCGTCGCGTTCAGCAGCGACTGCCGCTCAACAGCACCCGAGCAAAGCTGGCGCCCGCATCCTGCGGGGTGATCGCCAGCAGGCGATCCATGCGCAGGCGCTGTTCGCCGTCGGCTGTACGCACCAGCAGAAATTCTCCCTGGCTCGCTATCGTCTCGGTGGTCAGCGCCTTGCCTTGCAGGCGAGTGCCGTCGATCAGTTCGATATCCAGCTGATAGTGATGCATGCAGGCAATCTCCAGATAATCGTAGAGATCGCAGGCCAGGGGTTGGTAGTCGTCCATCAAGGACGTCCTCCGTGTTGGTCGTGCCAGTCTGGGATGAAATAGTCGTCATTCCCGCGCAGGCGGGAAACCAGAACCCCGCAGCACCTGGACTCCCGCCTTCGCGGGAGTGACGGTGTAGCGTTTTTGAGCGTTTCTCTAGGCGAGGAAGGTTTAGGCTGCACGTGCTTTTCCAGTTTCGATAGAAACGAAAAACGCCGCAACCCGATACAGGCGTTGCGGCGCTTTGGTTTCGCGGATGCGCCTTACATCAGCGGAATGGTGTAGCTGACGATCAGGCGGTTTTCGTCCAGGTCGCCGATGCTCGCGTTGGAGCGCACCATCGCGTTACGCCAGCGCACACCGAGGTTCTTCAGCGGGCCTTCCTGAATGATGTAGCTGATATCGACGTCGCGTTCCCATTCCTTGCCGTTGGCTCCGCTTACGCCGTCGAAGCCGTCGCCGGTGACGTAGCGGACGAAGGCGGTCAGGCCCGGAATGCCGTAGCTGGCGAAGTTGACGTCGTAGCGCGCCTGCCAGGATTTCTCGTCCTTACGGGTGAAGTCGAGAATCTGGATGTAGTTGACGATATAGGGATCGGTTTCGGTCAGGAAGGGGAAGGCGTTATCGCCACCGACTTTCTGGTAACCCACGCGGAAGGTGTGCGCACCGATACCGGCCCAGAGGTTGACCGAGGTCAGGTCGTTGTCCAGCTTGCCGCCGAGTTTGCGGCCGTTGTCCTGGGAGTCGAAGTAGGCCAGGTTGGCGCCCAGCTTCCAGTCACCGATCGGCTGTACATGGATCAGGTTGTACAGCTTCTGATCGTAGATATCCTCCAGCTCGCCGTACCACACGCCAACGGTGGTGTTACCGCCGTTGAACTTGTAGTCGCCGCCAGCGAAGTTGTAGCGGTCGCTCTCGCCGCCGACGTTGGTTGCCGTGATATCGACCCGGTCGGTGGAGGCGCGTTGGTTGACCTCACGCAGTTGACCGCCGTTGAGGGTCAGTCCGTCGATTTCCTGCGATGTGATCATGCCCCCGGTGAAAACCTGTGGCAGCAGGCGTGAGTCGCCAGAAGAGACGATGGGCAGCTTGGGCATCAGGCCGCCGACCTTGCCGACGGTTTTGGAAATGCGTGCCTTGACCGCACCGCTGAGCTCGGAATATTCGTCAGGCCCCTCATTGCCAAAACTATTGGGTAGCAGGCCGGTGCCGGCGCGCTCGTCAGAAGAATCGAGCTTCAGGCCGAGGCCCGCATAGGCGTCCAGACCAAAACCGACGGTGCCCTCGGTAAAGCCGGACTCGGCCTTGAGGATGAAGCCTTGTGCCCATTCTTCGCGCTTGGACTGCTGTGCAGCAGTCGTGTCGCGCAGGTCCCGATTCATATAGAAGTTGCGCAGTTCCAGAGTCGCTTTGCTGTCGCCGATGAAGTCAGCCTGTGCCAGGCTCGGCAGGGTCAGGCTGGCGCCCAGCGTGGCGAGGGCCACGGCGCGGGCGAGGGGAGTCTTACTCATTATTGTTGTCTCCTCGTTGTTATAAGCAGGTCGGCCACGAAGTGACCGGCCAGTTACGGCGCGATGAAATAAAGCATTTCGCCTGCGAATCGACTGTAAGACTTTAGTCTGGCGGGGTTTTGCACGGAGCGGCGTTATTGAGACGCATGGGCTCTATCTCGTGGTTGACAGGGCTTTTTTCGGCTTGCCCGCCCATCGGGAAAGACCCGTTCGACGGCAACGAAACAGAGAAAACTTGCTAACCGTTGGTCGATAAAGGCTAAAGCTCTCCCTCGGACGGCCGCTAAGTTCGGCAGATAACCTATTCAGGTACCCAGCCATGAATCCTCTGAGCTCACTCAACTCCGCCGCTTCCCGCACTGCGCAAGCCAGCCAGTCCATGGCCGCGCGCGGCAATGCCGCCGACGCACAGGCCACTTTGGCCAATCGTCTTGCCGAGAAGTTGGGCGTACCGCCGGGCTCGCTGTCCGGGTCGCGCGATGACTACACCCCGGAAAAAGTGGCAGGGCGGATTCTGGGGTTCATCGAGCAGCGCTTGCAGAGCGAGGCTGCTGCCGGTGCGGATCCAGCCAAGTTGGACAAGCTGCTGTCCCAGGCGCGTGATGGTGTGGAGAAAGGCTTCGCCGAGGCGCGCAAGATACTCGATGGCATGGGTGTGCTGAAGGGACAGGTGGCCGGTGATATCGATGACACCTACAAGCGTATTCAGGATGGCTTCGGCGATCTCGACAAGCGCTTCGGCAGCGCCGCTCCGAGCGCGCCGGACAAGGTGGCAGTGGCGGGTTACAGCGAGCGTTTCAGTGCCCTGGCGGAAACCTTCGACCTGTCCGTTACCACCCGCGATGGCGACCGTCTGCGTATCTCCGTGGCGCAGGCTTCGGCCAGTTGGTCGCAAAGCAGCTTTGCTGCGTCCAGCGACGGTAAATCCACCAGCGTGGTAGGCAGTAGCCAGTCCGGCCGCATGCAGATCGGCGGTTGGCAGGTGGATGTCGAGGGCGAGTTGGATGATGACGAGATCAAGGCGCTGGAGAAGTTGTTCAGCCAGGTGCAGGATCTCTCCGACACGTTCTACGCTGGTGATCTGGCCGGCGCTTTCGACCGCGCCATGGCGTTGGATATGGATGGTGAGCAATTGGCATCGATGTCGCTGCGCCTGACTCAGACCAGTGTGCGTCAGGCCACCGATGCCTATGGCGCGGTGGCCGGACAGGGCGCCAGCGCGGTCAACAGCGGTCTGCAGGAATATGCCCAGGGTCTGCTCGATGCGCTGCGCAGTGCCGGTGATCTGGCCCAGGATGCCGGCGGCATGCTCAAAGAGTTGCTCAAGGGCGGCTTCTCGCTCGATGAGCGTTTCGACCAACCGCGTCTGGAGAAGGCCGACAATCTCAACCGCAGTCTGCTCGACGGCCTGCAGTCGTTGCTCGCTGGTCAGACGGGCAAGGGCGCTGACGCGAGCTGATCGACGCCGATGCTAAACTGCGCACCTTGCTGATAGTGAGGTGCGCTGATGACGCCTGAATGCCAACTTTTCGGAACCCTGGGTTGCCATCTCTGCGAGGTGGCGGAAGCGTTACTCATGCCGTTCGTCGAGAATGGCCTGCTGGTCGAGCTGATCGACATTGCCGAGCACGAGGGAATGGTCGAGCAGTACGGCTTGCGTATCCCGGTGTTACGCCGCTGCGATACAGGTAGCGAGCTGAACTGGCCATTCGATGCCGAGCAAGTGGTGGCCTTTCTGAGTTGAAAAAGGGTGGCACCAACAAATTGCAGGCAATAAAAAACCCGCCGATCAAGGCGGGTTTTAGATTTGGTCGGAGAGACAGGATTCGAACCTGCGACCTTCTCGTCCCGAACGAGACGCGCTACCAAGCTGCGCTACACTCCGAATGACGCGTATTCTACTGAAAAACTTTTACCGCACAAGGGGTTAGCCCGAAAAAATCTTCGGGCTGAGCATCCAGTCGGCAGCCGATATGAGTTCTCGGCGTCCTTCAGTAGCGTCTCGCGCTCTGTGCTCAGAGCTCCTTGACGGTTTGCACCTGATCCTTGTTGATCGTGGCGCGTTTGCCGTCGAGTTGCTCGAATTCATAGAAGCCGGAATCTTCATCGAACTTGGGCTTGTCCACGGTCTGGATCTCACGCCCGTCATTCAGCGTGATTACCGACGGCGAGGAGCAGCCGGCCAGTACAGCGAAGCCGATCGTCATAAGCAGGGCGGGGATGATCCGTTGGTTCATGGTCTGTCTCCTTGAGTGCAAAAGGGGTGCTATACCCTCGCTATGACGTAAAACTGTCGTATGAGTTCCGTTGAGTGCAGCGCGTTTCAGCAAGAGGAGGCGTTACCTGCCAAGGTTTCCGGCGTGTTGAGGTTGGCCAGGCGGGCGTCGTCCAGGGCGCAGTCGACGGCGATGGGCGCCAATTTACCGAACCAGCGCTGCGGGCTGCGCTCTCCGGATTGCCAGGCGCGCTCCAGGTCATCCTTCAGTCCTGTCGGCAGCAGGCAGAACAGCGGTTGCCAGTAGTTGCCCTGGCGAATCACCACCGGGTGGGTGCCGGATTGCGCCAGAAGTGACTCGATCAGTGCGCGGTCGACCAGCGGGGCGTCACAGGGCAATACCAGCATCTGTTCGTGGCGCGCCGCGGCCATGCCGGCACGAATACCCGCCAGTGGTCCCTGAAAATCATGATCCTCGTCGGCAACCAACTGGTCGGCATAGGGCGCGTAGCGCTGATGGTTGCGGTTGCAGGAGATGATCAGATCATCGCTCAGCGGGCGGGTCAGATCATGCAGCCAGGCGATCAGCGGGCGGCCACGCCAATCCAGCAAACCCTTGTCACGTCCGCCCATGCGCTGGCCGCGGCCACCTGAAAGAAGCAGTACCGAGCAGGTGGGAAGGGCGTTGGATGCGGGCATGTGGGCAGTCTCCGAAAGCAGGCGGTGTGATATAACAGCGCCCATTCTCTCCCAATTGGATGCCTGCCATGAACCACAAGGCCGATGCGGTTTTCGTGCCGCTGAATATTGCCGTGTTGACCGTCAGCGATACCCGCACAGTGGAGACTGATACCTCGGGGCAGCTGCTGGTCGATCGCCTGACCGGTGCTGGTCACCAGTTGGCCGCACGGGTTTTGCTCAAGGACGACCTATACAAGATTCGCGCCCAGGTGGCGACCTGGATCGCCGAGGATCAGGTGCAGGTTGTTGTCATTACCGGCGGCACCGGTTTCACCGGGCGCGACAGTACGCCAGAAGCGGTTGCCTGCCTGCTGGACAAGCAGGTCGATGGTTTCGGTGAGCTGTTCCGGCAGATTTCCGTGGCGGATATCGGCACCTCCACTATCCAGTCACGCGCACTGGCGGGGTTGGCCAATGGCACACTGGTGTGCTGCCTGCCGGGCTCGACCAATGCTTGCCGCACCGCTTGGGACGGTATTCTCGGTGAGCAGCTGGATGCACGGTACCGGCCCTGCAACTTCGTGCCGCACCTTAAACAGGTGGGCGCTTGCGAGACCCGCGGATGAGTGGTTGCGATCGCCCGGGCCTGATGCCCATGGAGGCAGCGCTGGAGCGGCTGCTGGCATTGGCAGAGGCTGCCCCCATCGAACAGGTCGAGCAGGTTGCACTGGCCGATGCAGACGGGCGGGTGCTGGCCGAACCGCTGATTGCAGCGCTGGATCTACCGCCCTGGGCTAACAGCGCGATGGATGGCTACGCTCTGCGCCTGGTCGATTGGACGGGCCAGGCGTTACCGGTCAGTCAGCGTATCCAGGCCGGTAGTGCGCCTTTGCCACTGGAGCCAGGAACCTGCGCACGCATCTTCACCGGTGCGCCGCTGCCGGCAGGTGCTGATACCGTCGAGATGCAGGAGAACGCCGAGCTGGATGAAACGGGGCGCGTGCATTTCCGTGAACCGCTGAAAGTCGGGCAGAACGTGCGTGATCAAGGCCAGGAAACCCGCATCGGCGATTGTGTACTGCCGGCCGGTACGCGTCTTGGGCCTATCGAGCTGGGGCTGGCGGCGTCTTTGGGCGCAGCGCAACTGTCGGTACGTAGGCGCCTGCGCGTTGCCGTGCTGTCCACTGGCGATGAGTTGGTGGAGCCGGGGCAGGTGCTTGGCCCGGGGCAGATCTACAACAGCAATCGACGTCTGCTGATCGCCTGGTTGCAGCGACTGGGCTGCAGCGTGGTGGATGCGGGGATACTGCACGATGATTTGCAGCGCACTCGCGACGCGTTGGGTGCTTTGGGCGAAGTCGATCTGATCCTCTCCACGGGCGGTGTGTCGGTCGGCGAGGCGGATTTTCTCGGCATGGCCCTGCGTGAGGCCGGTGAACTGGCCCTGTGGAAGCTGGCGATCAAGCCGGGCAAACCACTGACCTTCGGTCATTACCAGGGTGTTCCGGTCATTGGTTTGCCGGGCAACCCGGCGTCGACATTGGTTACCTTCGGCCTCCTGGCGCGCCCTTATATGTTGCGTCGCCTGGGTGTTCAGCGTGTCGAGCCACTGGGTTTCGCGGTGCCGGCAGGTTTTATCTGGGCCAAGCCGGGCATGCGCCGCGAGTACCTGCGGGCTCGGTTGGAGCAGGGGCGTGTGGTGCCTTATGCCAACCAGAGTTCAGGCGTGCTGCGCAGCGCCGCCTGGGCCGAAGGGCTGGCCGAGGTCATGGAAGGCAGCACGCTGGCCGAAGGGGATATGCTGCGTTTTATCCCGCTGAGCGAGATTCTCGGCTAGCTTTCCGCAAGCCCGGCCATGAAGATGGTCGGGCGCTTTAGATGGTGCGGCGAAACTACTGGGTCACATTTCTAACGATAGAATTTGCAAATGAACGTTATAGCGGGCATAGTCGCCAGCTTGTAAATTCTACCGACACGGTCGTGCCCATGCTAAAACGCTTCGCACCCCTCGTGCCTCTTGCACTCACAGCCTTTCTCGCTGCCTGCGCCGGCCACTCGCCGCAACCGCAGATCAGCGAAGTTACGGCCGAGCCAGTTGCTCGTCCGCTCTCTCAGCAGGTTGAGCCTGCCGATGATGAAATCACCGCGCTGATCGACGACAAACCCTACGAAATGCCTCAGTTGGCCGACAGCCTGCTCGACCTCGGGCGTTCGCTGATCGGTACTCGCTATCGTTATGGCGGCACGTCGGTGCAGTCCGGTTTCGATTGCAGCGGCTTCGTCGGTTACCTGTTCCGCAAGGAAGTTGGCCTCGAACTGCCGCGTTCCACTCGCGAGCTGATCAACCTGGACGCACCCAAGGTGGCACGCGCCGACCTGGAGCCAGGTGACCTGATTCTGTTCAACGATCGTGGTCGCGGCCGCGTCAGTCACGCCGGCATCTACCTGGGTGATGACCAGTTCATCCATTCCAGCAGCAGTCGTAGCGGTGGCGTGCGCATCGACAGCCTGGACGACAGCTACTGGAACCGCAGTTACCTGCAGGCCAAGCGTGTCCTGGCTCTGGCGCCGGTCGAAGATCAGGTCGCTGTCAAACGTCATAACTGATGCACACGGCGTAACCGAAAAACCTGTTCAAGAGCTTTCTCGATAGGCCTTGAACGGGTGCTGAGGGTTGCGCCGTTCGTCGTGAATCGGCAGAGTAGAGCGCATTCAGGCTCTGGATCGCCTCGCTTATGCCCGTCACGACCCGTGTTGCCCTCATTTCTTTCGTGCTGCTACTGAGTGCTTGTAGCAGCCGTGCTCCTTCCCCTCAGCCCATCTATATCCCTCCGGTCTCTTCTTCCGCTTATCAAGGTGGTGCTGAAGATGTGCTGTTCCGTGCGCTGGGGCTGGTCGGTACGCCCTATCGCTACGGGGGCAATACCCCGGAAGGCGGCTTCGATTGCAGCGGCCTGATCGGCTACGTGTATCGCGATGCTGCCGGCATCAGCCTGCCGCGTTCGACCCGTGAGCTGAGTGCGATGCGTACCCCGGATATCCGTCGTGATGCTCTGCAAAGCGGTGATCTGGTGTTCTTCGCCACTAATGGTGGGCGCGCCGTCAGCCATGCTGGCATCTATGTCGGTGAGGGGCGTTTCGTCCATGCGCCCTCCAGTGGCGGCACGGTGCGCCTGGACAGTCTCGATAACGTCTACTGGCAGCGTGTCTACCTCGATGCCAAGCGGGTCATTACCCCAGAGCTCGCTCGTAATCCCTGATCAGCCATGGCCGAACCCATTCGCCTGCCGCCTCAGCCTGAGGTCTGCGAGTTGTGCGCACGGCCGGTTGCGTTGACGCGTCACCATCTGATTCCCAAAGCACTGCACGACAAAGCTTACGTGCAGAAGCGCTTCGTTCGTCATCAGCGCATCACTGCCACGCTTTGGGTCTGTCGCGCCTGTCACAACCAGATTCACCGTCTATTCAGCGAAAAGGAGTTGGCACTGACCTACAACAGTCGCGATGCGTTGTTGGGGGATGAGCGCTTGCGCACGTTCGTCGAGTGGCTGGCGAGCAAACCTCCGGGATTCACGCCCAGGCATTGAGCGGTTCCGGCGTTGACGGGCATGGCTGCCAGCCTCTACCCTGCGCGCCTTGCTTCAGGTGCCCCGAGTTGCCGTGAATGGCGGTAGAGGGGTGAAACAGGGAAGCCGGTTCGAATGCCGGCGCTGCCCCCGCAACGGTAGGTGAGTCAAACGCTGCTCAAGCAGATCGCGTGAAAACGTAGCGAGCGAAGGTCAGGCAAGGGCTAGGCGCCCCCGCAACAGGCGAAAAAGCGGAGTTTACGTACTGTAAATGAGCATTTTGAGACTGTTTTTAACGCCGCATGGCCGAGCGCAGTAGTTTTCACGCAGTCTGCAAAGCCACTGTGCACTGCACGGGAAGGCGCAGCGTCGAACCTTTGGGTTCGCTCACGAGCCCGGAGACCGGCCTGTCGCAGTTTCACGGCATCGCGGAGGGCGTTGTCCGGCCGACGCTCCGGTTTACCGGGGCGTTCGTGTTTTCTGTCTTCCGCTCGCCTGACCAGCCTTTGGCGCCTGGGTGAGGACGTGCGGATCATGCGACCTGCTTCCTCATTGCCGCTCGTACTGTTTACCAACAGCCGACGCGGGTGCCTGATGTACAGGAGCACAGTATGAGCGAGTCCACTGAACGCGATGTTCGCCACAAGGCGCGCATGCAGCGCAAGAAAGCCCTGATCGACGAGAAGATTGCCCAGGCCCAGGATGAATACGGCCTGCTGCTGGTGCACAGCGGTAATGGCAAGGGCAAGAGCAGCAGCGCCTTCGGCATGGTCGCGCGCACCCTTGGTCACGGCCTCAAGGTGGGCGTGGTGCAGTTCATCAAAGGCGCAGCCAGCACGGGCGAAGAAACCTTCTTTCGCCGTTTTCCCGAGGAAGTCAGCTATCACGTGATGGGCGAGGGCTTCACCTGGGAAACCCAGGATCGTCAGCGCGACATCGCCAAGGCACAGGAGGCCTGGGCGGTGGCCCAGCGTCTGCTCAGCGACGACTCCGTCGGACTGGTGGTGCTGGATGAGCTGAACATCGCGCTCAAGCATGGCTACCTCGAACTGGACGCGGTGCTGGCCGATATCGAGGCTCGGCCGTTGTTGCAGCACGTGGTGGTGACTGGCCGTGGCGCCTTGCCGGGAATGATCGAGGCCGCCGATACGGTCACCGAGATGAGCCTGGTCAAGCATGCGTTCAAGTCCGGGGTGAAGGCGCAGAAGGGCATCGAATTCTGATGGACGTACGTCACTGTCCGGCGCTGCTGATCGCTGCGCCGGCCTCCGGTCAGGGCAAGACCACCGTCACCGCTGCACTGGCGCGCCTGCATACGCGTCAGGGGCGGCGGGTGCGGGTATTCAAGTGCGGGCCGGATTTTCTCGATCCGATGATCCACGCCCGCGCCAGCGGCGCACCGGTGTATCAGCTCGACCTAGCCATGGTTGGCGAGGCAGAGAGCCGTCGCCTGCTATGGCAGGCCGCTGGCGAGGCGGATCTGATCCTGATCGAAGGGGTGATGGGGCTGTTCGACGGCAAGCCATCAGCGGCCGATCTGGCCCGCCACTTCAACGTGCCGGTGCTGGCGGTGATCGACGGTGCGGCCATGGCCCAGACCTTTGGTGCGTTGGCCCATGGCCTGGCCACCTTCCAGCCGGACCTGCCGTTTGCCGGGGTGCTCGGCAACCGCGTCGCCAGTACACGGCATGGCGACATCCTGCGTGATGCCTTGCCGCCGAGTATCCGCTGGTTCGGTGCCTTGCCGCGCAGCGCCGCGGTGGAGTTGCCGAGTCGGCACCTGGGCTTGGTGCAGGCGGCCGAGTTGGCGGATCTGGATGCGCGCCTGGACGCTGCTGCCGATGCCTTGGCGGCCAGTGCCGATGTCGACCTACCGCCAGCGGTGAGCTTCGCCGCGCCGCAGATCGATGAATCTGTGCCCTTGCTCAAAGGCGTGCGGATCGGTGTGGCGCGGGATGCGGCGTTCGCCTTCCTTTATCAGGCCAATCTCGACCTGCTGCAGGCGCTTGGCGCCGAACTGCATTTCTTCTCGCCATTGAGCGACAGCGCCTTGCCCGAGGTGAACAGCCTGTACCTGCCTGGCGGTTACCCCGAGCTGTACCTGTCCGACCTGGAGGGCAATCAGGCCATGGCCGCCGCGATTCGCGCCCATCACCAGGCCGGCAAGCCGCTGCTGGCCGAGTGTGGTGGCATGCTTTATCTGCTCGATGAGTTGCGCGACAAACAGGGCGGCAGCGGCCGCATGCTGGGCCTGCTCAGCGGCAGTGCGGCGCTGCAGCCACGCCTGACGGCGCTGGCCCTGCAGGAAGTGACGTTACCGGAAGGCGAGCTGCGTGGCCACAGTTACCATCACTCGCGTCTGGACAGCCCGCTGCAGCCCCTGGCGCTAGGCCGCTGTCCGAACGGCAAACCGGTGGCCGAGGCGGTGTACCGCCTGGGTCGACTCACCGCCAGCTATATCCACTTCTACCTGCCGTCCAACCCAGAGGCAGCCGCCGCGCTGCTGCGTCCATGAGCGAGCACGCCTTCAGTTCCGAGGAGCGCGCGGCGGTATACCGCGCCATTGCCGAGCGCCGGGACATGCGTCACTTCGCTGGCGGCCAGGTGCCGCCCGAGGTGCTGGCGCGCTTGCTCGAAGCGGCGCACCACGCGCCCAGCGTCGGCCTGATGCAGCCCTGGCGCTTCCTGCGTGTCAGCGATCCGCAATTCCGTGAGGCGGCCCATTCGTTGGTGGAGGCAGAGCGCGTACGCACCGCCGAAGCCCTGGGTGAGCGTGCGGATGAATTCATGCGGCTCAAGGTCGAGGGCATTCGCGACTGCGCCGAGCTGTTGGCGGTGGCGCTGATGGAGGGGCGTGAAGCGCATGTCTTCGGGCGACGCACCTTGCCAGAAATGGATATGGCCTCGGTGGCCTGCGCCATTCAGAATCTGTGGCTGGCTGCGCGAGCCGAAGGGCTGGGGCTTGGTTGGGTGTCGTTGTTCGACCCCGAAGCACTGGCCGAGCTGCTGGGCATGCCTGCCGGTAGCAAACCGGTGGCGTTGCTGTGCCTGGGGCCGGTGCATGCCTTTTACGAGAAACCGATGCTGGTAGAAGAGGGCTGGGCTACGCCCCGACCGCTGGCTGAGTTGCTATTCGAGAACCAATGGGGAGTCCGGGGTGACTGAACGATGAGCCTGGCGCTGATCACCTGCGCCGGTGTGGCGCTGGACGCCGTGCTGGGCGAGCCGCGTCGCGCGCACCCGCTGGTGGCCTTCGGTCGCCTGGCCGAACGCCTGGAGCAGCGCTTCAATCCGGCGGGCGGTGGCTGGCGCAGTCATGGTGTGACGGCCTGGTGCCTGGCGGTGCTGCCGTTGACCGTTATCACCTGGCTGCTGATGCAGGTCAGCTCGCTGAGCTGGGCGGTGGAGATCTTCGCCCTGTACTTCGCCCTCGGTCTGCGCAGCCTGTACGAGCATGCGCAACCGGTGGCACAGGCGTTGCGCCTGGGCGACCTGGCGCTGGCACGCGAGCGCGTCGGCTGGATGGTCAGTCGCAACACCGCCGAACTCGACGCCACGGGTGTGGCCCGCGCCGGCACCGAGTCGGTGTTGGAGAACGGTTCCGATGCGGTGTTCGCCGCCTTGTTCTGGTTCATCGTCGCCGGTGCGCCGGGCGTGGTCCTTTATCGCCTGAGCAATACCCTCGACGCCATGTGGGGTTATCGCAACGAACGCTTCGAGCGTTTTGGCTGGGCCGCGGCGAAGATCGATGACCTGCTCAATTACATCCCGGCGCGCCTGGTGGCACTGACTTACGCACTGCTTGGGCATACCGCCCTGGCGCTTAGGTGCTGGCGCAAGCAGGCGCCGCTGTGGGACAGTCCCAATGCTGGCCCGGTGATGGCGTCTGGTGCAGGCAGCCTGGGCGTGAGCCTGGGCGGCGCGGCGGAGTATCACGGCGAGCTGCATGAGCGCCCGCAACTGGGCGAAGGCCCGGCGCCGCGTGCGCGGGATATCGAGCGGGCGATGAATCGGGTCGTCGCTGGCGTCGGCTTGTGGCTGTTGATTTTGACGCTGTGGGAGGTATGGGTTGCTTGAGCATGGAGGTCGACTGCGCGCCGCCGCGCAGCGCTACGGCATCCCCTTGGAAGACTGGTTGGATCTGTCTACCGGTGTCGCGCCCTACGGCTGGGATCTGCCGGCCGTGCCCGGCTCTGCCTGGGCGCGCCTGCCTGAAGTGGATGACGGCCTGGAGCAGGCCGCGCGCGATTATTACGGCGCCGTCAACCTGCTGCCGGTCGCCGGCTCGCAGGCGGCGATCCAGGCCTTGCCGCGTCTGCGTCGCAACGCCAGCGTGGGCATCATCACGCCGACCTACGCCGAGCATGCCGCCGCCTGGCGTCGCGAAGGCCATCGTGTCACCAGGCTCAGCGAAGGTTCGGTGCATCGTGCCTTGCCGCAGTTGGATGTGCTGCTGGTGGTCAACCCGAACAATCCGACCGGCCGCCTGATAGAGCCGTCGCGCTTGCTCGACTGGCATGACGAACTGGCCGAGCGCGGCGGCTGGCTGGTGATCGACGAAGCCTTCATGGATTGCACGCCGGAGCACAGCCTGACTGCTTACAGCGATATGCCAGGGCTGATCGTGCTGCGCTCGTTCGGCAAGTTCTTCGGCCTGGCTGGTCTGCGTCTGGGCTTCGTCCTGGCCGCCCAGGCGTTATTGGATGAACTGGAAACACTGCTCGGTCCCTGGGCCGTCAGCGGCCCGGCGCGCAGCGTGGCGCTCGATCTACTGGTCGATGGCGAGGGACAGCGCCGCCAGCGTGAACGCCTGCTGGCCGACGGCGAGCGTCTGACGGCGCTGCTGCGTGATTGTGGCTTGCCGTCCACCGGTGGCTCGTCGCTGTTCCAGTTCTGTTGCACCCGTCGCGCCGTACCCTGCGCCGAGCTGCTGGCGCGGCGCGGCATTCTGGTGCGCCTGTTCGCCGAGCTGGACAGCCTGCGCTTTGGCCTGCCGGCGGACGAATGTGGCTGGTTGCGGCTGGAGCAGGGCCTGCTGGAATGTGCGCCGATACTGGCGAGTCTCGAGGAAACGCCCTGATGGCCACTTTGATGGTGCAGGGCACCACGTCCGATGCCGGCAAAAGCACACTGGTGACGGCGCTGTGCCGCTGGGCGCGGCGCCAGGGTGTTTCCGTGGTGCCGTTCAAAGCGCAGAACATGGCGCTCAATTCCGCGGTGACCGCCGACGGCGGCGAGATCGGCCGGGCGCAGGCGGTGCAGGCGCAGGCCGCTGGGCTGGAGCCGCATACCGACATGAACCCGGTGCTGCTCAAGCCCAATAGCGACATGGGCGCCCAGGTGATTATCCACGGCCGTGCCATCGGCAACATGCAGGCGCTGACCTATCACGGCTACAAACCGGTGGCCATGGCGGCGGTGCTGGAATCCCATACGCGTTTGTTGGCGCACTACAAGCTGGTGCTGGTCGAGGGGGCAGGATCGCCGGCCGAGATCAATCTGCGCGCCGGTGACATCGCCAACATGGGCTTTGCCGAAGCGGTGGATTGCCCGGTGATCCTGATTGCCGATATCGACAAGGGCGGCGTGTTCGCCCATCTGGTCGGCACCCTGGAGCTGCTCAGCCCGAGCGAGCAGGCGCGTATCCAGGGGTTCGTGATCAATCGTTTCCGTGGCGACATCGCCTTGCTCAAGCCGGGGCTGGACTGGCTCGAGCAGCGCACCGGCAAGCCCGTGCTCGGTGTGCTGCCATACCTGATGGATTTCCATCTGGAGGCCGAGGATGCCGTCGATACCCGGCAGCAGGTCAAGGACGAGCAGGCCTTGCGCGTGGTGGTGCCGGTGCTGCCGCGCATCAGCAACCACACCGATTTCGACCCACTGCGCCTGCACCCGCAGGTGCAGCTGACCTTCGTCGGGCCTGGCCAGGTCATCCCGCCGGCTGACTTGATCGTCCTGCCAGGCTCCAAGAGCGTGCGCGCCGATCTCGCGCGGCTGCGCGAGCAGGGCTGGGATGTGGCCATTGCCCGCCACCTGCGTTACGGCGGCAAGCTGCTGGGTATTTGTGGTGGCCTGCAGATGCTGGGCAGGCAGATTCATGACCCGCATGGCTTGGAGGGGGCTGCTGGCAGCAGCGAGGGTCTCGGCCTGCTGGATTTCGAGACGCAGTTGGAGCCGGAAAAACAGTTGCGCAACGTACGTGGCCGGCTGTGCATGGAGCAGGCGCAGGTCAGCGGCTACGAGATTCATGCCGGTGTCAGTCGTGGGCCTGGCCTCAATGGTGCCGTGCAGCTCGATGACGGGCGCAGCGACGGCGGCCTCAGCGCCGATGGTCAGGTGCTCGGCACCTACCTGCATGGTCTGTTCGAGCAACCGTCGGCATTCGCCGCACTATTGCGCTGGGCTGGGCTGCATGAGGTGCAGGCAGTGGATTACCAGGCGCTGCGCGAGCGCGATATCGAGCGCCTGGCCGACCAGGTGGAATTGCACCTGGATACCGAAAAACTCAAGGCGCTTTGCGGCCTGGGGTAGGGGGCGCGGCACCCGCAGGTTTTGAAATGGTGCGCACAGCGCACCCTACGGAGTGAAGATGCTTGAATTGATCCTCGGCGGTGCCCGTTCCGGCAAGAGCCGGCTGGCCGAGAAACTGGCCGACGAGTCCGGGTTGGAGGTCGTTTACATCGCCACCAGCCAGCCGCTCGATGGCGAGATGAACGAGCGTGTCGCTCAGCATCGCGCACGGCGGCCAGCGCACTGGGCACTGGTCGAAGAACCGCTGGCGCTGGCCCGTGTGCTGCGCGAGCAGGCCGCGCCCAGCCGTTGCCTGCTGGTGGATTGCCTGACCCTGTGGCTGACCAATCTGCTGATGCTGGAGGACCCGGCGCAGCTTGCGGCTGAGCGTGAAGCGTTGCTCGGCTGCGTGGGCGACCTGCCGGGGCGCATCTTGCTGGTCAGCAACGAAACCGGATTGGGTGTGGTGCCGCTCGGTGAGCTCACTCGGCGTTATGTCGATGAGGCCGGCTGGCTGCACCAGGCGCTGGCCGAGCGCAGCCAGCGGGTAGTGTTCACCGTCGCGGGTCTGCCCATGGTGCTCAAGGGGGAGGCCTTATGAGTCTGCAATGGTGGCAGGGGCCGTGTCAGCCGCTCGATCATGTAGCGCGGGCCAAGGCCGAGACGCGTCAGCAGCAGTTGACCAAGCCCGCCGGTTCGCTGGGGCGCCTGGAGCAGCTCGCTATCCACCTGGCGGCGCTGCAAGGGCGTGAGCGACCGAGTCTGGACAAACTGTGGATCGGCATTTTCGCCGCTGATCACGGCGTGGTGGCCGAGGGTATTTCCGCCTACCCGCAAGCGGTGACCGGGCAGATGCTGGCCAACTTCGTCAGTGGTGGCGCGGCCATCAGCGTGCTTGCGCGAGAGCTGGATGCGGCGCTGGAGGTGATCGACCTGGGCACCGCCGAGCCGTTACCGCCGCTGCCTGGCGTGCGTCATCTGCAGGTTGGCGCCGGTACGCAGAATTTTGCCCGCGATCCGGCGATGACCCTGGCGCAGGCGCTGATCTGCCTGGAGGCGGGCCGCGACAGCATCCAGCGCGCCCGTGCTGTCGGTTGTGATCTGTTCGTCGGCGGCGAGATGGGCATCGGCAACACCACGGCGGCGGCGGCGTTGGCCTGCTGGCTGCTGGATTGCCCAGCAAGTGAGCTGGCTGGCCCGGGAACCGGGCTGGACGGTGCTGGCGTGGCACACAAGGCGCGGGTGATCGATGCTGCGCTGGCACTGCACCGGTCGCACATCGACGATCCGTTGCAGGCGCTGATCCACGTGGGCGGTTTCGAGATCGCTGCGCTTACCGGCGTCTACCTGGCTGCGGCGCAGCAGGGCGTGGCGGTTTTGGTCGATGGCTTTATCTGCAGTGTCGCGGCCTTGCTTGCCGTGCGCCTTAACCCTGGCTGCCGCGACTGGCTGCTGTTTGCCCATCACGGCGCCGAGCCGGGCCACGTGCGTGTGTTACAGGCGTTGGAGGCGCAACCACTGCTGGAGCTGGGCTTGCGCCTGGGCGAGGGCAGTGGTGCTGCATTGGCCGTGCCGTTGCTGCGTCTGGCCTGTGCCCTGCACGGACAGATGGCGACCTTCGCTGAAGCCGCTGTGGCGCAGAGGCCAAGCTGATGCTGCAGCTGGAATTGCTGCGCCATGGCGAGACCGAGTTGGGCGGTGGCTTGCGCGGCAGCCTGGACGATGCACTGACCGAACAGGGCTGGGCGCAGTTGCGCGGCGCTGTGCAGGGCGCCGGCCCCTGGGATCGTCTGATCAGCTCGCCGCTGCAGCGCTGTGCGCGGTTTGCCGAGGAGCTGGCCGCCGCTCATGCCTTGCCGTTGCACCTTGAGCCCGGCCTGCAGGAGCTGCATTTCGGTGATTGGGAAGGGCGCAGCGCTGCCGAGCTGATGCACAGTGATGCCGAGGCTCTGGGTCAGTTCTGGGCCGACCCCTACGCATTCACGCCGCCCAATGGCGAGCCGTTGCTGCAGTTCGAGGCGCGCATTCTGGCGGCCATGCGGCGTTTGCAGCACAGCCACGCGGGCGAGCGTCTGCTGGTGATCACCCATGGCGGAGTGATGCGCCTGTTGCTGGCGCGTGCGCGCGGCTTGCCACGCCAGCAGCTGCTGCAGGTCAACGTCGGCTACGCCCAGCGCTTTCGCCTCAGCCTGGATGCCGAAGGGCAACTGACGGAGTTGCCATGATCGCGCTGCTGATCGCCCTGCAGTTCCTCACCCGCCTACCGGTCACGCTGCCTGGTATGCCCGCACCGGAGCAGATGGGCCGTTCGCTACTCTGGTATCCGGCTGTGGGCCTGTTGCTCGGCCTGCTGTTATGGGGCGCGCATCTGTTGTTGGGACAGGCGCCGGCGCTGCTGCAGGCGGCGATCATTCTGGCGTTGTGGGTGGGGCTGAGTGGTGGCCTGCACCTGGACGGCCTGGCCGACACGGCCGACGCCTGGGTCGGTGGTTTCGGTGATCGTGAGCGCACCCTGGCGATCATGAAAGACCCGCGCAGCGGCCCTATCGCAGTCGTGGTGCTGGTGCTGCTGTTACTGCTCAAGTTCGCCGCACTGTTCACGCTGCTGCAAGCCGGGCAGGGGATCTATCTCATGTTGTTGCCCTGGTTGGGGCGCAGCCTGTTGCCGCTGTTGCTGGCAACCACGCCTTATGTGCGTGCCGGCGGCCTGGGCCAGGCACTGGTGGATCACTTGCCGCGACGGCAACTGCCCTGGGTGCTGAGCCTGCATCTGCTGGGCATGCTGCTGTTCGGCTGGCAGGGTCTGCTGGCGCTGGCGACAGGTTTGCTGCTGTTGGTCTGGCTGCGCCGCGCCTTGCTGCAACGCCTCGGCGGCACCACGGGCGATACGGCCGGGGCACTGGTCGAGCTGGCTGAGTGCGCCGCACTTTTAGCGCTTGCGCTGAGCCTCTGACACAACTGTTATGCCGACGCAGTGCGCAACTGTATGAGTGTGAATGGCTAATGCGGGTATATACCTGTATTCATGTTGCCGACCTCCTGTCTCTGTACTCAACTGCGCCGCGCCAGTCGCGGCGTAACCCATCTCTACGATGACGCCCTCGCTGCCGTCGGGCTCGGCGCTGCGCAGTTTTCCTTGCTGCGTCACGTACAGCGGCTCGAGCAGCCGAGCATTTCCGTGCTGGCCGAGGCCATGGGGCTGGACCGCAGCACATTGGGACGTAACGTGCGGGTCCTGGAAGAACAGGGGCTTGTGCAACTGGGAGCAGGGCGCGACTTGCGCGCTCGCGAGGTACGGCTCACAGAAGCCGGCCTGCAGCGTGTCGAGCAGGCGCTGCCGCTGTGGGAACAGGCGCAGCGAGAACTCAACGCTCGGCTCGGCGGAGATAGCCGTGCCGAGCTGATGAAGTTGCTAGAAGAACTGGCCTGATGGCCGACTAATTTTGACTGCTTGAACGACCGCTAACGGCCGTTCGCTGGAGATTCCGATGACCACTGCATGGCGTTCAACCACCTGGCTGCTGCTCGGCGCCTCGCTGATCCTGGCGCTGTCGCTTGGTACGCGCCATGGCTTTGGCCTGTTCCTGCCGCCGATGAGTGCGGAGTTTGGCTGGGGTCGTGAGGTGTTCGCCTTCGCCATCGCCCTGCAAAACCTGATCTGGGGCATCGCTCAGCCGATTACCGGTGCACTGGCCGACCGCTTCGGGGCGCGCAAGGCCATCGTCGTCGGCGGTGCGCTGTACATGCTCGGCCTGATGCTGATGGGTATGGCCGATTCGCCGCTGTCGCTGTCGTTGAGCGCCGGTTTGCTGATCGGTATCGGACTGTCCGGCACGTCGTTCTCGGTCATCCTGGGTGTGGTGGGGCGCGCCGTGCCGCCGGAGAAACGCAGCATGGCCATGGGCATTGCCGCAGCAGCAGGCTCGTTCGGGCAGTTTGCCATGCTGCCGGGCACGCTCGGGCTGATCGGCTGGCTGGGTTGGTCGGCAGCACTGCTGGCACTGGGGCTGCTGGTGGCATTGATGATTCCGTTGGCGGTGATGATCAAGGAGACGCCACCACCGGCGAGCAATGGCCCGCAGCAGACGCTGGTCGAAGCGCTGCGCGAGGCCACTAGCCACTCGGGCTTCTGGTTGCTGGCGTTGGGTTTCTTCGTCTGTGGCTTTCAGGTGGTGTTCGTTGCCGTGCACCTGCCGGCGTACCTGGTCGACCACCATCTACCAGCACTGACTGGCACCACGGTGCTGGCGCTGGTCGGGCTGTTCAATATCTTCGGCACCTACATTGCCGGCTGGCTCGGTGGGCGTATGTCCAAGCCGCGTCTGCTCAGCGTCCTGTACCTGCTGCGTGGTGTGGTGATCACGCTATTTCTGCTGGCGCCGCTGACGCAGTGGAGTGCCTACCTGTTCGGTATCGCCATGGGCCTGCTGTGGCTGTCGACCGTGCCGCTGACCAACGGTACCGTGGCGACCCTGTTCGGCGTGCGCAACCTGTCGATGCTCGGCGGTATCGTGTTCCTGTTCCACCAGCTCGGTTCCTTCCTCGGTGGCTGGCTGGGCGGCTACCTCTACGACACCACTGGCAGCTATGACCTGGTATGGCAGATTTCCATCGGCCTCAGCCTGATGGCCGCCGCGCTCAACTGGCCGGTGCGTGAAGTGCCGGTAGCACGGCTGCAAGGTGCGCCGGCGTGAGCCACAAGGTACCGCTGTTCGCCGGCCTGACGCTGGGCCTTGGTCTACTGTTGGCGCTGGCCTGGTGGGGCTGGCGCCAGGGTGGGCTGGCCTTGCTACAGCTGGGTGTCGGCATCTGCTAGTTGCTTGCGGCTGGGCCTGCGAGTAGCTTGGTGAGACTGCGTTATTGCCTGAGGTCACTGCCATGTCTCTTCGCCGTCTTGCTTGTTCCTTGTTGCTGTCCAGCCTGGCGCTGCCGGTTCTGGCCGCCGAGTGTCCGGCCATGCTCCAGGGGGAACTGCCCAAACTGCGGACCAAGGATGCCAGTGTCGATTTGTGCCAGTTCGCCGGTAAGCCATTGGTGGTAGTAAACACGGCCAGCTTTTGCGGCTTCACCCCGCAATTCAAAGGGCTCGAGGCCCTGTACCAGCGTTACAAGGATCAGGGGCTGGAAGTGCTGGGCGTGCCATCCGACGATTTCCGCCAGGAGTCCGCTGACAGCAAGGAGACGGCGACCGTCTGCTACGTCAACTATGGCGTGACCTTCACCATGACTGAACCGCAACCCGTCTCCGGTGCCAACGCCATTGCGTTGTTCAAGGGCCTGGCCGAGCAGAGTCGACAGCCACGCTGGAACTTCTTCAAGTACGTGGTCGATCGCCAGGGCAAGGTGGTGGCGAGCTTCTCCAGCCTGACCAAGCCCGATGATCCCGAGCTGATCGCAGCAGTAGAAAAGGCGATCGCTTCGCAACCCTGAGAGCCTTTCCGCTTCACGGCCCTTCACCCATCTGGGCGATGGGCCGTATCCGCTTGCCTGCCTAGACTGGCCAGGCGCCGGACGCAGTTCACCCGGCGTGCCCTACAAGAACAATAAGGAGGCACCCATGCGTCGCGTCTATACCACTGCCCTGGCAACTCTCGCTCTGCTTGGCGCCGTCGAGGCCCAGGCCAACTACACCAAGACCAAGTATCCGATCGTGCTGGTGCACGGCGTGACCGGTTTCAACACTATCGGCGGTCTGGTCAACTACTTCCACACCATTCCCTGGAACCTCGAACGCGATGGCGCCCGGGTTCACGTCGCCAGCGTCGCCGCATTCAACGATAGCGAGCAGCGCGGTGCTGAGCTGGCCCGGCAGATCGTGCCTTGGGCTGCAGCCGGTGGCGGCAAGGTCAATTTGATCGGTCACAGCCAGGGTTCGCCGACCTCGCGTGTGGCGGCTTCGCTGCGCCCGGACCTGGTGGCCTCGGTGACCTCGATCAACGGCGTCAACAAGGGCTCGAAGGTAGCCGATGTGGTGCGCGGCGCGCTGCCGCCGGGCAGTGGTATCGAAGGCGGTGCCAATGCCATCGCCAACGCCCTCGGCTCGGTTATCAACCTGCTGTCTGGTTCGAGCAATCCGCAAAACGGCATCAATGCGCTGGGTACCCTGACCACCTCGGGAACCACTGCGCTGAACGGTCGCCATCCGTGGGGCGTAAACAACAGCAGCTACTGCGCCAAGTCCACCGAGGTGCAAAACGTGCGCGGGCATAGCATCCGCTATTACTCCTGGACCGGTAACTCGTCCTATACCAACGTGTTCGACGCGGCCGACCCCTTCCTGGCCTTCACTGGCCTGGTGTTTGGCAGCGAGAAGAACGACGGTTTGGTGGGCGTGTGCTCCAGCTATCTGGGGCAGGTGATCGGCGACGACTACAACATGAACCACGTCGATGCGATCAACCACCTGTTCGGCATTCGTGGCTGGACAGAGCCAGTGTCGCTGTATCGCCAGCACGCCAATCGCCTGAAGAACAAGGGCGTCTGATCCCGGTGAAGGCGGCGGGGTAACCCGCCGCAGTGAGGTTGCATGTCCAAGTTCTTCAGTCTGTCCCTGGTCGCCGTGGCGCTGGCTGGCGGCCTTACCTTGTACTGGCGCTGGCCGGCAGCGGTGCCCGAGGTGCTGCCAGCTGCCGCTGTCGTCGTGCCGTCACGGCAGTTGTCGACCGAGCGGCTTTCGCTTCCTGCCGCCAAGGCGCCTGCTGAGGCGCAATCGCCAATTGCCGCGACCTTGCCAAGCCTGGCCGATACCGAAGTGGACGGCCAGCTACGCACCGATGCGGCCGGTAATCTGGTGCTGGACCTGGCGCTGCGCGATTACTTCGATTACTTCCTCAGTGCGGTCGATCATTCCGGGCTCGATGCGGTGATTGAGGCCTTGCTGGCAGACGCTCACCAGCGTCTGGCAGAGCCGGCGCTCGGGCAGATGATCGGCCTGCTTGGCGACTACCTCGACTACAAGCGTGCCAGTATGGCGCTGATGCAGCAGCCGTTGGAGGCCCGTCAACAGGTCGACCCGCAGGCGCAGTTGCAGGCGCTGCAATCGGCCTTTGCACGCATGGACGAGCTGCGTCGTGCACATTTCTCTGCCGCTGCGCAGGAGGCACTGTTCGGCGCCGAACAGGCTTACGCGCGCTATACCCTCGACAGCCTTGCGTTGCAGCAGCGCGATGACCTCGGTGAGGCGCAGCGCACGCAGATGCTCGAACAGTTGCGTGCGCGTCTGCCCGTTGCGCTGCGAGAAAGCGAGCAGCGCCAGCAGCTCGCACTGGAGCAATTGCAGCACAGTGAGCAGTTGTGGCGTGATGGTGCGGATGAGCAGCAGGTGCGCGAGTTCCTGGCGATGACCTATGATCCGGATACCGTGCAGCGTCTGCTCGACGAGCAGCGTCATGAGCGCGATTGGCAGCAGCACTACCAGGCCTATCGCAATGAGTTGGCCAGCCTGCAAGGCCGGGGGCTGAGCGAGGCAGATGGCGAGCAGTTGCAACGCCAGCTGCGCGAGCGGCTGTTCAGCAGTGAAGACCGACACCGTGTGGAAACCTATGACGCCATCGCCGCGAAGCAGCCGGAGCCGCTCGATCCCTGACGGATACCGCCCATGAGTGAGCGCCTGCTGCTGGCCCAGCAGCGCCGCGGCTATCGCTCACTGCGTTTCGTTGCCGAGCTGGAGGCGGGCTTTGCCGAGCATCGGGTGCAGCGCATTCGTCGGCGTTTGCCCCTGATCGCTCCTATCGCTGCGTCGTTCCAGTTGATCTATGCGCTGCTGGATTTTCTCCTGATGCCACTGGCGGTCAGCCTGTCGGTGTTACCGCTGCGCATGCTTGCACTGCTGGCGCTGGCGCTGTCCTTTTTCTACTGTCGCCGGATCGAGGCGCCGTCTGCCAGGGTGTCGTCGGTCTATGCCGCGGCCTACTGGGTCAACGGCGTCAGCGTGGCGCTGATCGTGCATCTGTGCTGGAAGCAGGGCGTGGCGATGCCCTATGACGGTCTGTTCCTCATCCTGCTGTTCGGTTACGCCTTGCTGGGGCTGTCGTTCCGGGTCATCAGCCTGTGCAGCTGGAGCTTCTGTTTGCTGTTCATCGGTATCGGCGTGCTGTTCGGCGAAACCGGAGGCCAGCTGGCCTACCAAGGGTTGTTTCTATTCTGCGCCAACCTGATCGGCAGCGTCGGCGCCTATATGCAGGAGCACGGCCAGCGCGGCGCCTGGCTGAATCTGCGCCTGCTCGATCTGGCGCGCCAGCGCGCCGAGGCCGACGACGCGCGCAAGCTGCGTCTGCTAGCTGCAGCCAGCCACGATCTGCGTCAGCCGCTCAACGCGATGGGGCTGTACGCCGAGCATCTGGTGGCGCAGGGCTGCGACCAGCAGACCCGGCTGATCAGCGCGCGCCTGGCTGCATCGGTGGAGCAATTGGGGCGTCTGCTGCAATCTTTGCTCGACTACACCCGCCTGACCTTGCCCGGTGGTGTGCAGGCCAGGCCGCATGCCTTCGCCTTGCGTCCATTGCTCGAACGGCTGATTGCAGAAGTGGCGCCGGAGGCGCAACAGCAGGGGCTGCAGCTGGAGTTGCGTTGTGATGATTGCGGCGTGCACAGCGACCCGCTGTTGTTGGAACGCCTGCTGCGCAACCTGCTGAACAATGCGCTGCTGCACGCACAAGCGCAGCACCTGAGGTTGAGCGCAGCACCTGATGGCGACCAGATCGTGCTGGAGCTGGCCGATGATGGTCGCGGTCTCAGTGAGGCGGAGCAGGCCTTGGTGTTCGAGGAGTTTCGCCAACTGGACAATCCCGGACGCAATGCCGAGCGCGGACTCGGTCTTGGTCTGGCCATCGTGCGGCAACTGAGTGATGTGCTGGAGCATCGGTTGCAGCTGCACTCGCAGTTGGGCGATGGCGCGCGTTTCGTTCTGCGTATGCCGGCTGCCGAGGTGCCAGCACCCGCGCCGCGCGCGGATGCTGCCCTGGCGCTACAGGGGCGAGTGCTGCTGCTCGAAGACGACCCGGCCGGGCGTGAGGCCCTGGCTGGCTTGTTGCGTCGCTGGGGCTGCGAGGTGCAGGCTTGCGCTGACCTGGCCAGTGCGTTGCAGGCCCTGCGTGTCGATACGCCGCAGTTGCTGATCAGTGACTACCGGCTGGCCGAGCAGGAGGATGGCCTGCAGGCCATCGAGCGCCTGCGCGAGGCGGCCGGGCAGATGTTGCCTGCGCTGCTGATCAGCGCTGACCTGAGCCCGGAGTTGCACGAACGCTGCTTGCCCGCGCACGTCATTCCCCTGGGCAAGCCGCTGTTACCGGCACGTTTGCGTCAGGTGCTGGCCACTCAGTTGCGAGCACGCCAGACCGTCAGTTGATCATAGCCAGCCACGCTGGCGGGCGGCACTGACGCAGGCGGTGCGGGTATGCACGGCGAAGGTTTCGAACAGTGCCTTGAGGTGGGTCTTTACCGTGTCCTCGGCCAGGCCCAACTGACGGCTGATGGCCTTGTTCGGCAGGCCTTCGGCCAGTAGCTGGAGAATCTCCAGCTGTCTCGGTGTCAGCGGTGAGGCGCTGCTCGGCGCTGGCAGGGTTTCACCCAGCAAGACGCGGGTCACCGCCTGACGCAGGGCATTGCCATCGGAGCTCTTGGGGATGAAACCGAGTGCTCCAGCGGCCAGCGCTGCCTGCGCTTCCAGCGCGGAATCACTGGCACTGAGGATTGCCACCGGTGTGCTCTCGCCACGTGCCATCCAGCGCTGCAGCAACTCGATGCCGGGCTCATCAGGCAGGCGCAGGTCGAGCAGAATCAGGTCATAGCTGTGCTGGCGCAGGCGCTGTTCGGCTTCGACGGCGCTGTGCGCGGTGTGGATCTGCAGGTTTTCGCTGAGCGGTGACAAGGCCAGGGACAGGCCATCGAGGAAGATGCGGTGGTCGTCGACCAGCAGCAAGCGGAGATTGTCGGGCAGGGTGGTGCAGAGGGCAGTCATGATGTTCTCACGCGGCTTTTATTGTTGTTCTGCCGCGTGAGTTTATCTAATCCAGCGCCCGGATTAGAAGCGATAGCTGAGCGAGGCACCGAGACCGTGTGCACTGTTCTTGTAACGTGCACTGTAGGTGCCACGGCTGGCACTGGTGTGGTTCACATCCACCGATTCCTCCTGCAGATAGGAGTAGGCCACGTCGATGGTCATGTCCTGGGTCGGACTCCAACCGGCGCCGACGCTGAAGATGGTACGGTCACCGGAGGGCACGCGCGGCGAGCGGTCGACGTTGTTGGTCGGTGACTGGTCGATGGCGATACCGGTGCGCAGCGTCCACTGCGAATTGACCTTGTACGACAGGCCGACCGCATGCGCCCAGGTGTCGTGCCAGTTCTGCTCTTCGACGATGGTGGAGAGGTTGGCAGGCAGGGTAGCGGAGTCGTTCTCCACGCGGATTTCCTTGAAGCGGCTCCAGCGTGTCCAGGTGCTGCCGACATGCAGCGTCAGCGCGTCGGTCAGGTCGTGGGTGATCGACATGTCCACCGACTCGGGTGTGGTCAGGTCCAGATTGGCGTCGTACTTGCCGGAGATGCCAGCTAGAGCGGGAGCTTCGACTTTGGTATCGCCATCAAGCTTGTATTTCACTCTCGAGTGGTAGGTGATACCTGCGCGGGTATGTGGAGTGAATTCGTACAGCACGCCGGCGTTGAAACCAACGGCGATGTCGTCACCCTTGACCTTCACCTTGCCATCGCCGAGCGGTGTGAACAGGGAGGAGGTCAGTTCCCCTTCGATGTGGTTGAAGGTGGGGCCGAAACCGACCGATAGCTTGTCGTTGAAGCGGTAGCTCAGGGTCGGCTGCACGGTAATCACGCGCACGTAGCTCTTGTCGGCGTAGTAGCGGCCCTGAAAGCTGCTCTCGTAGTCGGTCATCAGGCCAAAGGGCACGTATACGCCGAGGCCGAAGGCGACCTTGTCGTCCAGTGGCTTGACGTAGTAACCCATGGGGACGCCAGTTGCCGGCACCATATCGCCGTCGTTGCTGCCGCTGATCGGGCCGCCCGGGGAGCTGGCGCTGACCCGATCGATATCACTTTTGGCATGAATCGCCGCCGCCCCGACATACACTTCATCGCGCTTGAGGCGGGCCATGCCGGCGGGGTTGCCGAACACGGTGCTGGCGTCATCGGCTGATGATGAGCGTCCGGCGAATGAGGTACCCATGCCGGAAATGCTTTGCTCGTTGAGGGCGAAGCCGCTGGCGAAGCCATGGCTCGAGGTGGCGGTGATGGCGACAGCCAGGCCGGTCTTGAGAAGACGGTTGCTCACGGGGGAGGCTCCTGTGGTGAGGCAAGGGGGGGCGCACGCTACAGTTTTTCCTGACCCCTGCCAAGGCGCTGAAGTTCCCGAAATAGAGCGTATTGTCGGACAAATAGGTTTAATTCTGTGTGGATCTTTCACGCGTAATTTTCTGACGATTTGGTCAGGCAACCTGGCTCACTGGTTCGATGCAGCGTTGCCAGGCTTCGAGAAAGTCGCGCTGACGTCCTTGCGGCTGAAACACCTTGCACCAGATTCGGCCCATGGCCAGCAGGTCGTCGGCGGCTGGCAGCTCCAGGTTTTCACGCTCGATCAACATCCAGGCAATGGCTGTGGCGTAACGCAGATTGACCGTCAGCTCCAGGTGCGGCGCTTCGAGAAAGGCATGCTGGCTGGCGAGGCCGCGGACACGGCTGGCAAGTTCCGGGTCGAACGCCAGGTGCTTGTCCCAGAGTGTTTGGTGGTGTTGTTCGCTGATGCGATACAGGCCGTGGCCTTGCGGGGCATCCAGCTCACTGCCCAGTGCCGACTGGCAGGCCGCGGCTCCCAGGAGTAGCGCTTCGGCCGTAGCACTATGACGTTCGAGGTAGAGCAGGGTAGGGCGGATCACGTGTTGGCTGAGATCGCAGGCGGCAATTCCCATGGCATCCTCGAAAGAGTGCCGGTGGAGGCCGGGCGCGTGGCAGCTGTTCTAGTGGCTTTTCGATAAAGGCCCCACCGGGAGCGGGGTTAGCCGCTCATTTTCAAGTCTAGTGCGATATTTCAGCTGTAAAGGGCTGTTTTTAAATTGATTCCGGATTTGAGTTATTGGGCATATTTCGTTTGGTGCTTAAAAATTCGGTCAGTCTCCGCTGGCAATCGGATGCGTGGGATCGGTGATCCACTCGCTCCAGGAGCCGGCATAGAGCGGCGCCAGCGGATAACCGGCAAGGCTCATGGCGAACAGGTTATGGCAGGCGGTGACGCCTGAGCCGCAGTAGGCGACCAGATTTTCCGGCGGCCGCTCGCCGCGCAGTGTGTCGAAGCGCTCGCGTAAAGCGGCTGGCGCAAGGAAACGACCATCGGCACCGAGGTTGTCGGTGAACACGGCGCACTGGGCGCCAGGAATGTGTCCGGCGACCGGGTCGAGCGGTTCGACCTCGCCACGAAAGCGCGGTAGAGCCCGCGCATCGAGCAGGGTCAGGTTGGGATTACCCAGGCGCAGCGCCAACTGCTCAGCCGTCAGTATCAGACTGCTGTCGGGTTGCGCTGAAAAGTTGCCGGGAGCGTTGCTTGGTGGCGCGCTGGTCAGTTCCTGGCCGGCTTCACGCCAGGCTTTCAGACCACCATCGAGCAGGTACAGTCCATCACGCTTGCCGAGCCAGATAAGCAGCCACCAGGCGCGTGCGGCGAAGGCGCCGGGACCGTCGTCATACAGCACGACCTGGCTGTCTGCACGCAGACCACAGCTGCGCAGACGCTCGATCAGTGCGCTTGGGTCCGGTAGCGGGTGGCGACCGGTCACGCCCTTGACCACCGGGGCGGAAAGGTCCTGTTCCAGATCGAGAAAGTGTGCGCCCGGGATATGCCCGTCGAGGTAGCTGCGGCGCCCATAGGCCGGGTCTTCGAGGGCGAAGCGGCAGTCCAGCACCAGCAGGTCGTCCTGGCCAAGGCGTCGTTGAAGTTGTTCCGTGCTGATCAGTTGAGCGAGTGGCATGATGCCTCCTGTGTCGTAGCAAGGTTTGCAGCATCATACCGTTCAGCCTGCTATCCGATCCTCCACGAAGAAGGAACCTTTAAGGCTCATTCGGTCGATCAGTAATCCAGTGGTGATCGCTGGTTCAGATTGAATGATCGATATGAGTGCGTAAAAAGCCATTATTTGGTGCGATTTTGATTTGGCATAACGTTTAAACAGAGCGGAAAAATCTCAGTCAGTGGTGTTATGCACTAAAAAGTTTCATCAAGGCGACATTTTGATCTGTTTTGGTGCTTTGCTGCCTGATAGAGTGCCGGCCACTTTGTCTCTGTGGTGTCGAGGTGCCGCATGTCGTTGTCCGTCGATTCTTTCCTGGCGCGCCTGAAGCAGCGCGACCCCGATCAGCCGGAATTCCACCAGGCGGTGGAGGAGGTAGTGCGCAGTCTGTGGCCCTTCCTCGAGGCCAACCCGCGCTACCGCGAGGCCGGCATTCTCGAACGCATGGTCGAGCCGGAGCGGGCCATTCTGTTTCGCGTACCGTGGGTCGACGACCGTGGCCAGGTGCAGGTCAACCGCGGCTACCGCATCCAGATGAGCAGCGCCATCGGCCCCTACAAGGGCGGCCTGCGTTTCCACCCCTCGGTGAACCTGGGTGTGCTCAAGTTCCTCGCCTTCGAGCAGGTGTTCAAGAACTCCCTGACCTCGCTGCCCATGGGTGGCGGCAAGGGCGGTGCGGACTTCGACCCCAAGGGCAAGAGCGAAGGCGAGGTGATGCGCTTCTGCCAGTCGTTCATGACCGAGCTGTACCGTCATATCGGCGCCGACCTGGACGTGCCGGCTGGTGACATCGGTGTCGGCGGCCGTGAGATCGGTTATCTGTTCGGCCAGTACAAGCGTCTGTCCAACCAGTTCACTTCGGTGCTGACCGGCAAGGGCCTGAGCTATGGCGGCAGCCTGATTCGTCCGGAGGCCACGGGTTATGGCTGCGTGTACTTCGCTCAGGAGATGCTGCAACGCATCGATCAGGGCTTCGAGGACAAGCGCGTGGCCATCTCCGGTTCTGGCAATGTCGCTCAGTACGCCGCGCAGAAGGTCATGGAGCTGGGCGGGCGGGTGATCTCGCTGTCCGACTCCGAGGGCACCCTGCATGCCGAAGGTGGCCTCAGCGATGAACAGTGGCAGTACCTGATGGAGCTGAAGAACGTGCGTCGCGGCCGCCTGCGCGAGATGGCAGAGCACTATGGCTTGCAGTTCCTCACCGGGCAGCGTCCGTGGGGCCTGGCCTGCGATATCGCGCTGCCCTGCGCGACGCAGAACGAGCTGGACAGCGAGGATGCCCGCGCGCTGCTGAAAAACGGCTGCATCTGCGTGGCCGAAGGCGCCAACATGCCCTCGACCCTGGAGGCAGTGGATTTGTTCGTCGAGGCCGGGATCTGTTACGCGCCGGGCAAGGCGTCCAACGCCGGTGGTGTGGCCACCAGCGGCCTGGAAATGAGCCAGAACGCCATGCGCCTGCACTGGAGCGCCGGTGAGGTGGACGAACGTCTGCACGGCATCATGCAGAACATCCACCATGCCTGCGTCCACCATGGTAAGGAGAAGGGCCGCATCAACTACGTCAAGGGTGCCAACATCGCCGGCTTCGTCAAGGTCGCCGATGCCATGCTGGCGCAAGGCGTGGTCTAACTTCATCGATGCATCCACGAGGCCCTGCGTGTGAACGTGGGGCCTTGTCGTTTCTGGCGGGGCTGTGCTGCTCTGCCGATTCAGGCATGCTGCCTGCCTCTTTCGCTCGCCGCACAGGTCTTCACCTCTCATGAAACGTTTTGTCTTGCTCGATACCGCTCCGATTCCCGGCACGACTGGTGCGCTGAATCTGTTCGAGTACGGGGACGATTTCGTGATCAAGATTGCCGGCGGCGATGGCGGGCAACTGATGAATACGCGCATGCACGGCTCGGAAGATGCCCTGGCCGCGATTCCCTGCAAGCAGGTCGCGAGCCGGCCGCAGGTTCGGGTGCTGATCGGCGGTCTGGGCATGGGCTTCACCCTGGCTTCGGCGCTACAGCACCTTGGGGCTGACGCCGAGGTCGCGGTGGCCGAGCTGGTGCCAGGCGTAGTCGAGTGGAACCGTGGCCCGCTGGGAGCGAAGTCCGGTTATCCGTTGAATGACCCGCGTGCAGTGATCATTCAGGAGGACGTCGCCAAGGTGCTGCAAGCAGCCGAACAGTGTTACGACGCGATCATGCTGGACGTCGACAACGGCCCCGAAGGCCTGACTCAGAAGGGCAATGACTGGCTGTACAGCATGGACGGTCTGCGTCAGTGCGCCAAGGCGCTGAGGCCCAAGGGCATGCTGGCGGTGTGGTCATCCAGCGCCGACCGGGCGTTCTCGGAGAAAGTACGCAAGGCCGGCTTCAAGGGCGAGGCGGTGCAGGTCTATGCCCACGGCAATCGGGGCACCCGGCACACCATCTGGATTGCCCAGAAGGTCTGAGTCTGCAGTCTTTCGATTTGGCGGGCTGAAGCCCGCCCTACGATAGGGTGGGCCGGGCGGCGATCCGCTTCAGCCCACCAACTTGGCGCACCACCGCGAATGACCGCTCCGCCTTTTCGCTGTCATTCGCCGGTGCAATCTCGTCTCAGTGAATCTGCAGTTTGCCGATTCGATCATTGTCCAGGCTGCCGAAGTACAGGTAGTCGCCCACCGGCTTCACCGAGGTGACCATACGCAGGTGCGTGCCGCTGGTGTCATGCAGGCTGCGGACGATCTCACCTTGTTCGTTGAGGGCGATGGCGAAGCCGTAAGGGATCGCTTTCGGCCACAGGGCGCGAGGTAGCTTGGCCATTTGCGACTTGAGCCAGGGATGGCGATGGAGGAAGTCGGCATCGGCTTTGCGCGGGGTCGGCAGAGCCACCCAGAAAGTGCCCTTGCGGTCGCCTTGCAGGTTGTCCGGCAGGCCCGGCAGGTTGTCGATGAAGATGTCGTGCTGGCCAGCCTTGTCGCCCTTGAGCCAGTAACGGGTGATGCGATAGCGATAGGTCTCGTTGACCAGCACGAAGTCCTCGTTCGCCGACAGCGCCACGCCGTTGGCGAAGTACAGGTCCTTGAGCAATACATGGGTCTCGCCGCTGGCCGGGTTGTAGCTGAGCAGGCGCCCGTGAGGGCGAGCTTCGAGCAGGTCGAGCAGGTAGTCCGGCTGTTCGAAGCGCGAAGAGGCGTCGCTGAAGTAGATGGTGCCGTCGCTGGCGATGTCCAGATCATCGGTGAAGGCGAAGGGCAGGCCTTCAGCCTCGGTGGTCAGTACCTTGATCGCGCCTTGCGGATCGATGCTCAGCAGGCCCTTGTAGGCGTCGGCGACGATCAGGTTGCCGCCGGCATCGAAGTTCATGCCCAGCGGGCGGCCGCCGGTATCGGCGAAGGTTTCCAGGCTGTCGTCGTGCAGCACGCGCACGATGCGGCCGTCATGCAGGCCGGCATACACCCGGCCCTGGCTGTCGACCGCGGTGTCTTCCGGGCCATGCACTTGGCCACGTGCCAGCAGCTCGGCCTTCATCAGTGTGTCGTTGGGCTCCAGCACACCCGTCATCGCCGGGGCGGGCGCGGCGTCCCAGGGCAGTGGATCGATCGGGCTGGGGGTCAGGGCCAGGTAACTGGCCGCTGCGGCCAGCAGCATGACGAGCAGGGCAAGCAGTTTCTTCAGCATTGTTGTTCTTCCGTGTCGGAGGTGGCGCGCGGCACAGATTACACAGTTCCCGTGATCGGCGGCAGGCCGCTGCCCCCTGCGATGGCCTGGGCATATATACTGCGCGGCATTCTAGACGGGAGAGCCGCGTGGCTAACGACATTCACTGGATTCTCGACGACGCCAGCCTGGCCGAGCATTGCGCCGCCTGGCAGGCGCTGCCCTTCGTCGCGTTGGACACCGAGTTCATGCGCGTCGATACCTTCTATCCCATCGCCGGTTTATTGCAGGTCAGCGGTGGCGACGGTGCCTACCTGATCGATCCGCTGCGCATCAGCGACTGGCGACCATTCGCCGCGCTGCTCGAAGCGCCGAGCGTGGTCAAGGTGCTGCACTCGTGCAGTGAAGACCTGGAGGTCTTCCTGCGCCTGACCGGTAGCCTGCCGGCGCCACTGTTCGACACGCAACTGGCCGCCGGTTATCTCAACCTCGGTTTCTCCATGGGTTATTCGCGGCTGGTGCAGGCGTTGCTCGATATCGAGCTGCCCAAGGGCGAAACCCGCTCCGATTGGCTGCAGCGGCCGTTGTCCGAGCTGCAGGTGCGCTACGCTGCCGAGGATGTGCTGCATCTGGTCGAGGTGTACCGTGCGTTGATGGCCCGCCTGGCGCCACAAAAGGTCGAATGGATTGTGCAGGACGGTGCCGAACTGGTGACCAACCTCGGTCGTGAAGTGGCGCCCGAAGACGCCTGGCGCGATGCCAAGCTGGCGTGGAAACTGTCGCGCCAGCAGCAGGCCGTACTGCGCGCCCTGTGCGCCTGGCGTGAGCGTCAGGCGCGCGCGCGCAACCAGCCACGCAATCGCATCCTGCGCGAGCACTCGTTGTGGCCTCTGGCACGCACCCAGCCGGACAACCTGGTGGCACTGGCGCGTATCGAGGACATGCACCCGAAGACCGTGCGTCAGGATGGCGAGACGCTGCTGCAGCTGATTCGTGATGCCGCTGCGCTGCCGCCCGAGCAATGGCCGGAGGCGCTGCCCGAGCCGCTGCCGCTCGAAGCTTCGGCGCTGCTGAAGAAGCTGCGTGTCGTTGGTCAGCGCGAGGGAGAGCGTCTGGATATCGTGCCCGAACTGATGTTGCGCAAGAAGACGCTAGAAGCCTTGCTGAAAACCGGCTTCCCCAATGGTCCGTATCAATTGCCCGAATCCCTGCGCGGCTGGCGCCGGGAGCTGATGGGCCAGGCTCTGTTGGATTGTCTGGCCGCCGAAGGAGAATCCGCGTGAAACGCATCTGTTCCATCTACAAGAGTCCGCGCAAGAACGAGATGTACCTCTACGTGCTCAAGGCCGATGCCCTGGCGCGTGTGCCCGAAGGGCTGCTCAGCGTCTTCGGCCCGCCCGCGCATGCCTTCGACTTGGTGCTCAGCCCCGAGCGTCAGCTGGCGCGTGAGGACATCGTCCAGGTGCTGGAGAACCTCGAGAAGCAGGGCTATCACCTGCAGATGCCGCCGCCCGAGGAGGAGTACATCGAGCACCTGCCCGACGAACTGCTGCGTCGTAACGATCCGGTGTGACCGATGCGCCTGCTGATCGCCGAAGAGGAGCATACGTTTTACGCCGAGCGCATCCGTAGCGCCTGCCCCGACCTGCAACTGGTCGCCGGCGCGCAGCTCGAGTCGCTGCGTACGCTAGCTGGCGACTGCGACCTGTGGCTGGGGCAGCCCGACCTGCTCGCGCCCCTGTTGCGCGATGGGGCGCGCCCGCAGTGGCTGCAATCGACCTGGGCCGGCATCACGCCACTGCTAGCGCATGGTTTGCCGCGCGATTACCGCCTGACCCGCGCCGTCGGCATCTTCGGGCAGGTGATGGCCGAATACGTGCTGGCTCACCTGCTGGCGCATGAGCGGCGTTTGTTCGCTCGACTGGCGGCGCAGGTCGAGCAGCACTGGGATCACAGCCTGCCGCGCAGCCTGCGCGGGCGCCGCGTGCTGGTGGTCGGTTGCGGCGATATCGGTCAGGCCGTGGCCGCTTTTCTTCAGCCCTTTGGGGTTCAGCTGCGCGGTGTCGCCAGCCAGGCGCGTGAGCAGGCGCCTTTTCTCGACGTTGCAGCCATGGATCAACTGCCACATCTGGTCGCCTGGGCCGATTACGTGGTCAATCTGCTGCCGGACACGCCGGCCACGCGCGATTTGTACGATGCCCGGCTGCTGGCCCAGTTCCGCCCGCAGGCGGTACTGATCAATGCCGGTCGCGGCGTTGCCGTGGTCGATGCCGACCTGGTGGCTGCGCTGGAGCAGAATCAGTTGGCCGCTGCCGTGATCGATGTGTGCCGTGAAGAACCTCTACCTCCAGGTCATCCGTTCTGGACGGCGCCGCGTTTGCTACTCACCGGTCACAGTTCGGCGCCCACCGATCCGGCGTTGATGAGCGAGTTGTTCATCGACAACCTGGCGCGTTGGCAAGCCGGACAGCCGTTACGGGGAGAAGTGGATTTCACCCGCGGTTACTGAGTACCCAGTTGGTGCGCATGGCGCACCCTACGGGCGGCAGCCCATGGCCCGCCGTTCGGCATGCGCCGCTTGGCCGGGGTTGGGGCTCAAGCTAGACTGCCGCGCTTTTTCCGCTTGAGTCCATACTGCTGCCATGGCTGCTGACCTCGAACCCTTCTGGAAACGCAAGACACTCGCCCAGCTCGATCCGGGCGAGTGGGAGTCGTTGTGCGACGGCTGTGGCCTGTGCTGCCTGCAGAAGCTCGAGGACGAAGACGACGGCGCCGTCTACTACACGCGCATTGCCTGCAAACTGCTGGACCTGCAGACTTGCCGTTGCAGCGATTACCCCAACCGAATCAAGCACGTGCCTGACTGCATTCAGCTCACCCCAGCGCAGGCCGACGAGTTCCGCTGGCTGCCGCCGACCTGCGGCTACCGCCTGGTCAGCGAGGGCAAGGATCTGCCGCACTGGCATCACCTGGTCTGCGGCGACCCGGACGCCGTGCACGCTGAGCGCATTTCCCAATCAGGACGTATGCTCAGTGAGAACAGCGTGGCTGAAGACGACTGGGAAGATCATCTGATTTTCCGCGCCGGTTGATTGCCACGCGGCTTCGTGGCAAATCTGTTTGCCGTCCATGGAATTTGCCCTGTGGCGCGGCTGTCATATGCCGCGACTTCCCGCATCAGGAGTTTTGCTCGATGTCCCTTCGCTTGCCGTTGTACTCGTCTTTGCTGCTTCTGAGTCTGCCGGCCTTCGCCGCCACGCAGAAGGTCGATCTGGATTACCGTGTGCGTTTTTTGCCTGAGAGCAATCAGGCTGAAGTCAGCATCACCCTGGAAAAGGGCGAGCGCGTGCGCAGCCTCGATTTCAACCTCGGTGAAGGCGACCGTTTCAGCGACTTCAAGGCCGACGGCCAGTGGTCGCAGCAGGCCGGACGCGGCAAGTGGCAGCCGGGTGAGGGCAAGAGCGTGCTGAGCTACCGCGTGCTGATCGATAACGAGCGCAAGCCTGGGCGCTACGACGCCCGGATGACCCAGGACTGGGCGCTGCTTCGCGGTGACGATCTGGTGCCTGCGGCCAAGCTCGATCAGAAGGACAAGACCGATCTGGTGGCGCGCCTGCAATTCGATCTGCCCAAGGGCTGGAAGAGCGTGGAGACTGGCTGGCCGCGCATCGGCAAGAACCGTTTCCGTATCGACAACCCGCAGCGTAAGTTCGACCGCCCGACCGGCTGGATGCTCGCCGGTAAGCTCGGTACTCGGCGCACCCGTCTGGGCGACACCGAGATCGCCATCTCCGCGCCCATCGGCGAGGGCATGCGGCGCATGGACATCATGACCTTCCTCACCTTCGTCTGGCCGCAGATCCAGCAGGTGTTCCCGCGTGATCCGGACAAGCTGCTGATCGTCGGCGCAGGCGACCCGATGTGGCGCGGCGGCCTGTCGGCGGCCAACTCCTACTTCATGCATGTCGATCGTCCGCTGGTCAGCGAGAACGGCACCAGTTCCCTGGTGCACGAGCTGGTACACGTGTTCGGCCGCATCTATGGCCGTGAGCGTAGCGACTGGATCGCCGAAGGCCTGGCCGAGTATTACGCCATCGAGCTGATGCGCCGCGCCGGCGGCATCAGCGAGGACCGTTATCAGAAGATCCGCGAGCAGTTGATTCGCTGGAGCAAACCGGTCAACAGCCTGCGTACCGACAATGCCAGTGGTCCGGTCACGGCGCGTGCGGTGCTGCTGTTGCAGGAACTGGACCGGGAAATTCGGCAGAAGACCAAGGAAAAGGGCAATCTGTCGCTCGATGACGTCACCCGTGGCCTGATGCGGATGGACAAGGTCAGCACCAAGGACTTCATCGACATCACCGAGAACGTCATCGGTGGCCCGTCGAAGACTCTGGATACGCGCTTGCTGCGTTGAGCGTTACCGCTTCGGCCCTGTCTGCTGCGTCGAGTCAGAACAAGGGGCCGGAGCGGGTGTTGTTACCCTTGGCCAGGCGGTCGTAGAGCACCACGTTGACCGTCGCGGCCAGGTTCATGCAGCCCTGGGTCGGTATGTACACCACTTCAGCGCCACACCAGTCGAGAATCTCCTGCTGCAATGAGCCGTCTTCCGGGCCGAAGATGTACAGCGCCCGGTCAGGATGGGTATAGGCGGGCAGGGCGCGAGCATCATCGACCAGCTCCACCGCCACCGGGGTGCAGCCCAGCGGCAGGATCTTGCGCAGATCGTCGATATTGATCAGCGGGATATCCTGGTGAACCTTCTTGGTATCGGTGATGAAATCCTTGGCGCGGTCGTAGCGGGTTCCGGTGTAGAACACCGAACTGACGCCATAACAGCCTGCCGCTCGCATGATGGAGCCGACGTTTTCCGGTGACTTCGGATTGAACAGGCCGATGCAGGCGTATCTCTTGTTGGCCACGGTGGTACTCGCAAAAGCGCCGATTATACGGTGCTCACTGCCTGCTAGTCCTTCTTCAGCAGGCTGGCCAGATCGCCAAAGGCTTTGTAGGTCGATTTGGCGGCCTGGGGGCTGGCGGTGGAGCCTTCGGCGAAATATTGCTGGTCGGTGTAGCGCGAGTGTTCGTTGTCATGACAGAACAGGCACAGCAGTTCCCAGTTGGAACCATCGGCCGGGTTGTTGTGGTGGTTGTGGTCGCGGTGATGCACGGTCAGTTCGCTCAGGCGCTTGCCAGAGAACTCGCGGGCGCAGCGACCGCAGACGTGGGGGTACATTTTCAGCGCTTTCTGCCGGTAGCCTTCTTCGGCCTGGGCGGACAGGTAGTAGCGGTTGTTGCTGGTGCTCATGACAGAACCTGTTATTGGAAGGTGAACGCTTGGCTGGATATGTTGCCAGAATAGAACGAAAGCCAGCTGCACAGGAGAGATGTCATGCGCTTGCCTCTGTTCGCCGTGATGATTCTGGCCTCCAGCCTTGTCGGCCTGGCCTGGGCTCAGGAACCGATGCGCATGCCATCCGCGCCTGGAGCGGGTGCGCCGGGCACTGCGACGCCACAGCCTTACGGCCAGCCGTCCACGCCCAATACGATCAAGCGCCAGGGATCGGCGCCCCTATTACCGCCGCCCCAGGGACAAACGCTCCCCGGGACTGCGCCGAAATCCACTGGCGATCAGCCGATCCCGCAGCTCGATCAACAGCTGCGCCGCAACAGCCAGGGGCTGGATGGGCAACGCAAGGCGGAGTGATCGGCGTAGGAGCGGCTTCAGCCGCGATGCTTGCGGAAGCGCGGCTGAAGCGCAATGCCGCCCAACCGCTCTTACGGTTGTGCTATCCCCAGCACGCGGAACAGGAAGGCGTACTCCAGCGCCACATCCTTGATGCCCTGATAACGCCCGCTCATGCCGCCGTGGCCGGCGCCTAGGTCGGTCTTGAGCAGCAGCAGGTTGCTGTCGGTCTTGTCGCGGCGCAGCTTGGCCACCCATTTGGCCGCTTCCCAATACTGCACACGGCTGTCGTTGTAACCGGCGACGGCGAGAATCGGCGGGTAGGCCTGGGCGCGGACGTTCTCGTAGGGCGCGTACGCCTTGATGCGCTCGAATACCTCGGGCTGATTCGGGTCGCCCCATTCGTCGTACTCGGTCACGGTCAGCGGCAGGTCCGGGTTGAGCATGGTGTTGAGCACGTCGACGAAGGGCACCTCGGCGACGGCGGCGGCGAACAGCTCGGCGCGCTGGTTGAGCACGGCGCCGATCAGCAGGCCGCCGGCACTGCCGCCGCTGATCGCCAGTTGCGCGTTGGTGGTCAGGCCCTCGGCGATCAGGCGCTCGGCGCTGGCGATGAAATCGTCGAAGGTGTTCTGTTTGTGCTCAAGCTTGCCGGCGCGGTACCAGGCTTCCCCCATCTCGCCGCCACCGCGTATGTGCGCGATGGCGAAGACGAAGCCACGCTCCAGCAGGCTCAGTCGAGCATGGGAGAACCAGGGGTCGAGACTCGCGCCGTAGGCACCGTAACCATAGAGATAGAGCGGCGCCGGCTTGCCAGCGGCGAACACCTCGCGGCGCGCCACCAGGCTGATCGGTATCTGCGTACCGTCGGCCGCGCTGGCCCAGAGGCGGCGGCTCTCATAGGCATCGGCATCGAACGGACCTTCCACCGGCGTCTGCTTGAGTACCTGCTGCTCACCCGTGGCCAGTTCCAGCTGACGTACCTGCGCGGGGCGGTTCAGCGCTTCGTAGCGCAGGCGGATCACCGGGCTGTGAAACTCCAGACTGTCCTGCACGTAGAGGCTGTAGGCCGCATCCGGCAGCTGCACGCGATACGTCATCTGGCCCTGCGGTTGCACTTCGAGGATCGGCAGACCACCTTCGCGCAGGGCGAGGGTGAGCGCCCGCTGGTTCAGCGTGGCGCCTTCGAGCATCACCTGTGGGTCATGTGGACGAATCTGTTGCCAGTGCGGGCGTTGCGCCTGCGCCTCGGTGGCGCGGTAGAGCGCGAAGTTGATGCCGCTCTGGTTGCTGCGGATCAGCCAGCACCACTCGCCATTGAGCATGCCGTGGTCAACGTCGTACTCATGGCCTTCCTCGCGCGGGGCCAGGCAACTGAAGTCACCCTGCGGCTGCTGCGCATCGAGTACCCATACCTCGCTGGTGGTCTTGCTGCCCAGTTGCAGGATCAGCTGGCGTTCGGAGCTGGAGCGGTAGCAATGCAGGAAGAAGCGGCCATCCGCTTCCTCGAATACGGCTTGCGCTGCGCTGTCACCGAGGTGGTGACGGTAGAGCTTGTAGGGGCGGTGGGTGTCGTCCAGTTCGGTGAAGAACAGCGTCTGGCTGTCATTGGCCCAGGTCATGCTGCCGTCGCAATCGTCGAAGGGCAGCTCGCTGATCTCGCCGCTGGCGAGTTCCTTGACGAACAGGCGATAGATTTCGTCTCCGCTGCTGTCGAGGCTGTAGGCCAGGCGTTGCTGGTCCGGGCTGATGCTGAACGCGCCGACGGAGAGAAAGCCGCCGCCGGCCAGCGCGTTGGGGTCGAGCAGCAGCGTCTCGCTGGCCGCGTCGACCTGCAGCGAACCGTCGGCAGGGCGACGGCAGCGATAGTGCCGCGGGTATTCGTCACCGGCCGTGGTGCGCTGGTAGTAGAGATAGTCGCCCCAGGGCGTCGGTAGCGACAGATCGGTCTCGCGAATGCGCCCCTTGATCTCCTCGAACAGTTGCTCGCGCAGTGCCTGTTGCGGCTCCAGCAAGGCGTCCAGGTAGGCGTTTTCTGCCTGCAGGTGCGCCAGGACCTCATCGCTATCGCGGTTTTCCAGCCAGTGATAGGGATCGTTGCCGGCTTCCTGGCGGGCGATGGGGGCAGAAGACATGGCGTGGCTCCAGAGAACGAGAGGGCGACGGCAGGGGCGCCGCGCTGGGCAAAAGCCGCTATCATAAGCGCCCCTTTGCCAGACCTGCCACGCCGGCGCCTGCTTATGATGAATGAAAACGACTACCTCCTGGCCTGGGCGGCCTATGGGATTGCTGCCCTGGGTTGCCTGTTGGTATGGATGCGCCTGACCAGCTGGATGTGGCGCTATCTGCGCGAGCCGCTGCGGGTGTTGATGGCCGTGCTGTTGTTCAGCCCGACGATCATCGACCCGGCGCGGGAGCTGTTCGCGCCTGCCCTTGCGGTCACCGCCATGGACGTATTGCTCAAGGTTGGCAACAACGCCTGGCGTGCGGTCGCCGATCTGGCGCTCTACAGCCTGATCGCCCTTGCCGTTTATCTGCTGTTCGTCGCCGTGCGCTGGCCCATCGAACGTTGGTGGAAGGGTCGACAGCAGGAGCATGCAGGAGAGCCGGACGAAGACCCGCGTACCCTGCGCGAACGCATGGAAGAGGACGAAGACCTGCCGACTCGTGACTACGGGCGCGATCGTTCTGGTCGAATGGAACCGCGTATTTGATTTGACCCCTTGCGCCTGCCGGCCCAGGCGTTCAGCATGATGGCCTTGTGCAAGGGAGGCCCGATGGATTGCGTGTTCTGTGCCATTGCCGAGCAACGGCTACCCGCTCATCGCCTGTATGAAGACGATGATTTCATCGTGCTGCTGGATATCTTCCCGATGCGTCCGGCCCATGTGCTGATCGTCAGCCGCCTGCATGCGCCGTTTCTGCGTGATTTGCCGCCTGCTGTGCGTGAGCGTTTGCTGACACTGGCCGAGCGCATTGCCGCGGCTTTACGCGAAGCGGGCTTTGGCAAGAACGGCATCAACCTGCTGATAAATGACGGTCCGGATTCCAATCAGCATGTGCCCCATCTTCATTTACACCTGATTCCGCGTCGGCCGGGTGACCTGCCGGCGCTGCTCTGGCGATTGCTGGTGCGTTTTCTGCCAATGGGCCGCAAGCGAATCGACGCGCGTCTGCAAGATGAAGCCGATCGTTTGCGCCTGATCCTCGGCAAGGAGAATTGATTCGATGTGCGAATTGCTCGGCATGAGCGCCAATGTACCCACCGATATCGTGTTCAGTTTCACCGGGCTGATGCAGCGCGGTGGCCGCACCGGTCCGCATCGCGATGGCTGGGGTATCGGTTTCTATGAAGGGCGCGGCCTGCGTCTGTTTCAGGACCCACGGGCGAGCAGCGAATCCGAGGTGGCGCAGTTGGTGCAGCGCTACCCGATCAAGAGCGAAGTGGTGATCGGCCACATCCGCCAGGCCAACGTCGGCAAGGTCTGCCTGGTCAACACCCATCCCTTCAGTCGCGAGCTGTGGGGGCGCAACTGGTGCTTCGCGCACAATGGTCAACTGGCAGGCCTGGAAGGCTCGACCACGTTCTATCGACCGGTAGGCGAGACCGACAGCGAGGCCGCGTTCTGCGATCTGCTCAACCGCGTGCGTCGTGCGTTTCCCGAACCGGTATCGGTGGAAATGCTGCTACCCGTGCTGGTGGCAGCCTGTTCCAGCTATCGCAAGCTCGGCGTGTTCAACTGCCTGCTCAGCGACGGCGACTGGCTGTTCAGCTTCTGCTCGACCAAGCTGGCGCATATCACCCGGCGCGCGCCGTTCGGCCCCGCGCAACTCAAGGACGCCGACCTGAAGGTGGATTTCCAGTCGCAAACCACGCCCAACGACGTGGTGACGGTGATCGCCACCGAGCCGTTGACCGACAACGAACAGTGGTCGCTGTACCAGCCGGGCGAATGGCGCCTGTGGCGCCGCGGCGAATGCATCACTCACGGCAAGGCCTGATCTCATGCTTAGAAGCTACCTGCGTCTGACGCTGTTCGCTTTCGGCCTGCTGCTTGGCGTGCAGGTGCCGGGCTTCATCGATGACTACGCCAAGCGCGTCGAGGCCCATCGCCTGGAGTCGCAGCAGGGCCTCAAGGGTTTTCAGGAAACCGCGCAGAAGTTCTTCAAGGGCGATATGGACGCGCTGGTGGCCCACTACCGTGTCAGCGACGACCCGGTGATGCGCAGCGATGCCGCGAGCGTCGGGCACCTGGTGCAGCGCTCGGCCTTGCTCGAACGCGAATGGCAGGCCATGCAGGGGCCCTGGTACACCCAGGCCTGGCACCTGGCGACCGCAGCGGATCACGAGCTGTTTGAGGAAACCCTGCAGGCTTACCGGTACCAGGTACTGTTCACCCCGGATGCGATTCTCTGGGGCGTGATCAGCGCCTTGCTGCTGGCCTGGTTGGTGGAAGCACTGGTGGTGCTGTGCGGCTGGATGTTCGGAGCAGGGCGCACTCAGCGAGTGCAGCAACGGCACTGGCACTGAGGTAAGCAAGCGCAGGGCGTATTTTTCGCACGGCGCTGGCGAGTGGCTAGCAGGGACGGCAAGCCATAAAAAAGTGCACTAGTTCGCCTGGCCACGAAGCAGGTCGTGTTAATGTAATACGACGTTACATTTGTCCCCCCTCGTGTTTATGGAGTTTCCATGTCGATCAAGGATTCGATCCTGGCAGCCGCGCTGGCTGCTGTCCTGCCGTTCACGTCCGCTGCATACGCCAATCCCGAGACCGAGCCTGAGAGTGCTGCGATCAGCGAGGAGGTCACCGAGAGTGACGATTCGGCGCAATACATCAGCCCTGAAGAATTCGTCGCCAGCCTGGAGTTCAAGAGCGGCCGCGTCGTTCTGGGCAGCAATCTTGCCACCCTCAACCTGCCTGATTCGCTGGTCTTTCTCGACGGTGAGAATGCCCAGCGCCTGCTGGTCGACGGCTGGGGCAACCCGCCGGATGACGTCCCGCCGCTGGGCATGATCCTGCCGGCAGGTGTGTCACCGTTGGCCGACGAATCCTGGGGTGTGACCGTCGAGTACGAAGACAGCGGCTACGTGTCCGACGAGGATGCTGCCGATATCGACTACGGCGATATGCTCAAGGACATGCAGGCCGACATGCGCGAGGCCAATACCTGGCGTGAAGAGAACGGCTACGAGGCCGTGCAACTGGTCGGCTGGGCTGCCGAGCCGCACTACGATGCCGAAGGCAAGAAGCTGTATTGGGCCAAGGAGCTGAAGTTTGGCGACAGCGAGGCCAACACCCTGAACTACAACATCCGCGTGTTGGGCCGTAAGGGCGTGCTGGTGCTGAACTTCGTCGCCAATATGGATCAACTGGCGGAAATTGAGGCCAGTGTGCCGGCCGTTCTGGCCGCGACCGAGTTCAACCCGGGCCAGCGCTATGCCGAGTTCGACCCGGATCTGGACACCGTTGCCGCATATGGCCTCGGTGCGTTGGTAGCCGGCAAGGTGGCTGCCAAGACTGGTCTGCTGGCGCTGCTGCTGGTACTGCTGAAGAAGTTCTGGTTCATCCCGGTGGTACTGGGCGGCTGGCTGTTCAAGCGCATTGGCCTGCGCAAGAAGGAAGCACCGGTCGAAGAGGTGAGCGCACCTGTCGCGCCTGTGGTGGCGCCTGCTGAAGCCAAGCCGGAGGAACCCGTGCAGACGCCGGCACAGACGGTGATGGACCTGAACAAGTCGGACGACGCCGACAAGCGTTGAGTTCGAATCTCACGTAGCCTGGATGCGATCCGGGGCACTGCCAGATTGCTCCCGGATTACAAAAACGCCGCGAATCCTGCATAGGGTTCGCGGCGTTTTTCATTGCGATTTAAACCTTACTTGGACAGGTACTTCATCCCGTCTTCCAGGCCCTGCAGGGTCAGCGGGTACATGCGCTCTTCCATCAGCTCGCGTACCAGGCCAGTGGAGGCGGTGTAGTTCCAGGTGTCCTTGGGGTAGGGGTTGATCCAGATGATCTTCTTGAATTTCTCGGTGAAGCGCTTCATCCAGACGTAGCCGGCTTCCTCGTTCCAGTGCTCGACGCTACCGCCAGCCTGGGTGATTTCGTAGGGCGCCATGGCCGCGTCGCCGACAAACACCACCTTGTAGTCGGCGCCGTACTTGTGCAGCAAGTCCAGGGTCGAGGTGCGCTCGCTGGTGCGGCGCATGTTGTTCTTCCACACGCTCTCGTAGATGAAGTTGTGGAAGTAGAAATATTCAAGATGCTTGAACTCGGTCTTGCAGGCCGAGAACAGCTCTTCGCAAACCTTGACGTGGGCGTCCATCGAACCGCCGATATCCAGCAGCAGCAGGAGCTTCACCGTGTTGCGCCGTTCCGGGCGCATCTGGATGTTGAGCAGGCCGCCATCTTTCGCGGTGTGATCGATGGTGCCGTCCAGGTCGAGCTCTTCGGCGGCGCCCTGACGAGCGAACTTGCGCAGGCGGCGCAGCGCCACCTTGATGTTGCGCGTGCCCAGCTCGACCTGGTCATCGAGGTTCTTGTACTCGCGCTGGTCCCACACCTTGGCGGCCTTGCCCTGGCGCTTGCCGGCATCGCCGACGCGAATGCCTTCCGGGTTGTAGCCGCCGGAGCCGAGCGGGCTGGTGCCGCCGGTGCCTATCCACTTGTTGCCGCCGGCGTGCTTTTCCTTCTGCTCTTCGAGGCGTTTCTTGAACTCCTCGATCAGCTTGTCGAGGCCGCCGAGGCTCTGGATCTGCGCTTTTTCCTCGTCGGTCAGCAGGCGCTCGAACTCCTTGCGCAGCCATTCCTCGGGGATCATCGCCTCGATGTGTTGGTTGAGGTTTTCCAGGCCCTTGAAGTAGGCGCCGAAGGCACGGTCGAACTTGTCGAAGTGGCGTTCGTCCTTCACCAGAATCGCGCGCGCCAGGTAGTAGAATTCGTCCATGTCGGCGAACACGACGTTGTGCTTGAGCGCGTTGATCAGGTCGAGCAACTCGCGCACCGACACCGGCACCTTGGCCGCGCGCATTTCGTTGAATAAATTGAGCAGCATGGCTGCGGATCTCCTGCACGAACGGTTCCCTCTCCCATTCATGGGAGAGGGTTAGGGCGGGCCGCGTTCGGAGAGGGGCCTTTCAGGCTGTATCGACGCCGCCGGTTACCCTCTCCCCCGGCCCCTCTCCCGCAAGCGGGAGAGGGGAGACAAGCCTCTCAGCGGCTGGCGCGGCGCGTCATAAAGGCCAGGCGCTCGAGTAGTTGCACATCCTGCTCGTTCTTCACCAGGGCGCCGGCCAGTGGCGGGATGGCCTTGGTCGGGTCGCGCTCGCGCAGCACAGCTTCGCCGATGTTGTCGGCCATCAGCAGCTTGAGCCAGTCCACCAGTTCGCTGGTCGAGGGCTTTTTCTTCAGGCCCGGCACCTTGCGCACGTCGAAGAACACGTCCAGCGCCTCGGCCACCAGCTCGCCGCTGATGTTGGGGTAGTGCACGTCGACGATCTTCTTCAGCGTGTCGCGATCGGGGAAGGCGATGTAGTGGAAGAAGCAGCGGCGCAGGAAGGCGTCCGGCAGTTCCTTCTCGTTGTTCGAGGTGATGATGATGATCGGGCGCTGCTTGGCCTTGATCGTCTCGTCGGTCTCGTAAACGTAGAACTCCATCTTGTCGAGTTCCTGCAACAGGTCGTTGGGGAACTCGATGTCGGCCTTGTCGATCTCGTCGATCAAGAGGATCACGCGCTCGTCGGACTCGAACGCCTCCCACAGCTTGCCCTTCTTGATGTAGTTGCGAACGTCGTGGACCTTGTCGGAATCGAGCTGCGAATCGCGCAGGCGGCTGACCGCATCGTATTCGTACAGGCCCTGGTGCGCCTTGGTGGTGGACTTGATGTGCCAGGTGATCAGGCGCGCACCGAAGGATTCGGCCAGTTGTTCGGCGAGCATGGTCTTGCCGGTGCCCGGTTCACCCTTGACCAGCAGCGGACGTTGCAGGGTGATGGCGGCGTTGACCGCGAGCTTGAGGTCGTCGGTGGCGACGTAGGACTGGGTGCCTTCGAACTTCATCGGAAAATCCTCGAACGGTAACGCGCGGGTCCGGCCCGCAACAAAAAATCAGAGCGCGACTATAACGCGCGGCTCAGGTGGCTGTGAACGCAGACGCGGTATTCAGTCACTGAATGGCGAGTCACGTTGCTTTCGGTCTGCTGGCTGGACGTGCGCCAGGGGGCGGCATAGGCTTGGGGTTTTCCCTGCCCGCAAGGACTTCCGTCATGAGTCGTATCTTCGCAGACAACGCCCAGGCTATCGGCAATACGCCGCTGGTGATGATCAACCGCCTGGGGCCGAAAGGCGTGACCATCCTGGCCAAGATCGAAGGCCGCAACCCGGCGTACTCGGTCAAGTGCCGCATCGGCGCCAGCATGATCTGGGACGCCGAGGAGCGCGGCGTGCTCAAGCCGGGCATGACCATCGTCGAACCGACCTCGGGCAACACCGGCATCGGCCTGGCCTTCGTCGCTGCGGCGCGCGGCTACAAGCTGGTGCTGACCATGCCGGCCTCCATGAGCCTGGAGCGGCGCAAGGTGCTCAAGGCCCTCGGCGCCGAACTGGTGCTGACCGAGCCGGCCAAGGGCATGAAGGGTGCGATCGAGAAAGCCAACGAGCTGGTCGCCGCCAATCCCGACTACTTCCTGCCGCAGCAGTTCGAGAACCCGGCCAACCCGGCCATCCACGAAAAGACCACCGGCCCGGAAATCTGGCGCGATACCGAAGGTGCCATCGACGTGCTGGTGTCGGGTGTCGGCACCGGTGGCACCATCACCGGGGTTTCGCGCTACATCAAACAGACCCAGGGCAAGCCGATCCTCTCGGTCGCGGTGGAGCCGGTGGGCTCGCCGGTGATCAGCCAGACCCTGGCCGGTGACGAGGTCAAACCCGCGCCGCACAAGATCCAGGGCATCGGCGCCGGCTTCGTGCCGAAGAACCTCGACCTGGCGATGGTCGATCAGGTCGAGCAGGTAGTCGATGAGGACGCCAAGGCCATGGCCCTGCGCCTGATGCGTGAGGAAGGTATTCTCTGCGGGATCTCCTGCGGGGCTGCGATGGTGGTGGCGGTGCGTCTGGCCGAGAAGCCGGAGATGCAAGGCAAGACCATCGTGGTGATCCTGCCGGACTCCGGCGAACGCTACCTGTCGAGCATGCTGTTCAGCGATATGTTCACCGAGCAGGAGCTGCAGCAGTAAGACGGAAAGGCCGGGGCCGTTGCCGTAGGTGCGAATGCATTGACGAAACCTGCGGCGGTGGCCCGGGTTTTTATCGCGGATGAATCCGCTCCTACAGGGTGTGCGCCCAGGCGTGGGTGGATGTCGCTTTTCACATCCACTGCTTGGCCTGACCGCCAGTGATCAAAGCCGCCTTCGGGCGGCTTTTTCGTAGGGTGCACCTTGCGCACCGGGTTGTTTCACGGTGGCCTGGGTGTACGCAGCGCAGCCTACGTTCTGGTTACGCTCGGGCGCACGACCAGCCACAGCGCCAATGCGATCAACACGCAGCCGGGCAGGTAGTCCCAGCTCAGCGGCTCGCCCAGCAATAGGGCGCCCCACAACACGCCGAATGGCGGGATGAGGAAGGTGGTGGTGCTGGCCTTGATCGGCCCGATATCGGCCAGCAGGCGGAAATACAGCACGTAGGCGAACGCCGTGCAGACCAGGCCAAGGCCAGCCAGCGACAGCCACACCTCGATACCACCCCAGCTTGGCGGCGGTTGCAGCGCCAGGCTGCCGGCGAACAGCGGCAGCAGGAACAAGCTGGCGCCCACCAGGCTGGCAAAGGCGGTCAGGCGGTTGTCCAGGCCACCCTGTTGGCCGATCCAGCGGCGGGTGAGGAAGCCAGCGAAACCGTAGCAGGTGGTGGCCACTAGGCAGGCGCCGGCGCCGAGCAGCAGTTGCATGTCGAAGGCGACCGGGCCGGTGCGGGTCAGCACCGCCACCCCGAGCAGGCCGAGAAACACGCCCGCCGCTTTGCTCGGTGTGATGCCTTCATGGAAGAACAGCGCGCCGATCAACACACCCATCAATGGCGTGGTGGCGTTGAAGATCGCCGAATAACCGGCCGGCAGGATCAACGCCGCCAAGCAGTACATGGCCGACGGCAGGCCGGCATTGATCACTCCCAGGCCCATGCAGATACGCAGCTTGCCGCGAAAGTCCCAGTCACAGCGCAGCAGCAGAAGCAGGGCGAGCAGCCCCAGTGCACCGAAGCTGGCGCGAAAGAACGCGGTCGGCATGCTGCCCAGCACCGGTGCGGCAACGCGCATGAACAGGAAGCTGGCACCCCAGATGGCGGCGAGCAGCAGCAGGCGGAGCAGGTCGGCGGTACGCAAGGCGAAGTATCCGGCAGGGTGGGGCCGAGAGTGTTGCCGCTGGATGGGGTTCTGGCAATCCGCATTGCGCTTTTGAATGTTCAGGCAGGGCCCAGCAGCGCGGCAAAAGAGGAGGGTGTGGGAGGGGCTTTAGCCGCGACGAGTCACTGCGGCGGCAATCTTTGCTGCTCCCCGATTGCATCCCGGCCAGGTTTGTCGGCTAATCTCGGCTGACTACTGCACGGACGAGGCGCATGTATGGGGCAACAATGGCCGGCTGGCGAAATCGCCCGCCTGATCCTCGAGGGGTTCGACGATTATCGCGAGCATTTTCGCCAGATCACCGATGGCGCGCGCGTGCGTTTCGAGCAGGCGCAATGGCAGGAGGCGCAGCAGGCCTCGGCGGCGCGCATCAACCTGTACGAGGAAAAGGTCGCAGAAACCAGCGAGCGCCTGCTGCAAGGTTTCGATGCTGCGTTGCTGGACGTGGGGCAGTGGCCGCTGGTCAAGAGCGCTTACATTGCCCTGATCGATCTGCGTTTCGACGATGAACTGGCGGAAACCTGGTTCAACTCGATCTTCTGCAGCCTGTTCAGCCACGATCAGATCAGCGACGGCTGCATGTTCATCCACACCACACGGCCGTCCCTGCGCAACCAGCCCAGCGCGGCGCAAACGCGCAGTTATCGACCCTCCGGAGAGCTGCACCCGGCGCTGCAGGCGATCTTCGACGAGTACCGTTTCGACGCGCCCTACGAGGACCTGCCGCGCGACCTGCAGCGGCTGGAGGAACACCTGCGCGCCAGCCTGCCGGACTGGGTGTGCAAGGACCCTGAGCTGTGCATCGAGTTGTTCTCCTCGGTGCTGTATCGCAACAAGGGCGCCTACCTGGTCGGGCGCATTTACAACCGCGAGGAGCAATGGCCGCTGGCGATCCCGCTGCTGCACCGCGAGGGGCAGGGCATCCAGGCCGATGCGGCGATCACCGACGAGGCGGAGGTGTCGATCATCTTTTCCTTCACCCGCAGCTATTTCATGGTGGACGTGGCCATCCCGGCCGAATTCATCGGCTTTCTCAAACGCATTCTGCCGGGCAAGCACATTGCCGAGCTGTACACCTCGATCGGCTTCTACAAGCACGGTAAATCCGAGTTCTACCGCGCGCTGATCGGCCACCTGGCCAGCACCGATGACCGCTTCATCATGGCGCCCGGCGTGCGCGGCATGGTCATGAGCGTGTTCACCCTGCCGGGCTTCAACACCGTGTTCAAGATCATCAAGGACCGTTTCGCCCACGCCAAAACGGTGGATCGCAAGACGGTGATCGAGAAGTACCGGCTGGTGAAGAGCGTCGACCGGGTGGGTCGTATGGCCGATACCCAGGAATTCGCCGATTTCCGTTTCCCCAAGGCCAAGTTCGAGCCCGAGTGCCTGGCCGAGCTGCTGGAAGTGGCGCCATCGACCGTGGTGGTGGAGGGCGACACCGTGTTGGTACGCCACTGCTGGACCGAGCGGCGCATGACCCCGCTCAACCTCTACCTGGAGAGCGCCAACGAGGCGCAGGTGCGCGAGGCACTGGACGACTACGGCCTGGCCATCAAGCAACTGGCCGCCGCGAACATCTTCCCTGGCGATATGCTACTGAAGAACTTCGGCGTTACCCGCCATGGCCGCGTGGTGTTCTACGACTACGACGAGATCTGTTATCTCACCGAGGTGAATTTCCGCCGCATCCCGCCGCCGCGTTTCCCCGAGGACGAAATGAGCGCCGAGCCCTGGTACTCGGTGGCGCCCAATGACGTGTTCCCCGAGGAGTTCCCGCCGTTCCTGTTCGCCGATATCAAGCAGCGCCGGCTGTTCAGCCAGCTGCACGGCAACCTGTATGAAGCCGATTACTGGAAACAGTTGCAGGAGGCGATTCGCGCAGGCAAGGTGATCGACGTGTTCCCTTACCGGCGCAAGAGCCCGGTAATTTGACGGCGCCTGGTTGAAATCCGCTTTGTCCGGCCTAATCTGATAAATGAGCCGCTGGCTCTTCCCTTTACTTGGCAGGAGGTCGTCCCCATGCTCGCCAAGCTGCAAGAACAACTGCAAGCCCTGTTGCAGGCCTTTGGCCTTGTCCCGCAACCTCAGCCAATTCGTATCAGCGAAGCCGAGCAGCAACGCCTGCGCCGCGAAGCGCGCCAGCGTCGCTGAAATTTCTCAGGTGAGCCGATGGGCGTCGAACCAGGCGTCTATCAGCTCGCGCATCCGCTGTCCCGAGAAACTCGCGAAATGCCCGCCGTGCACGCTGCGTACGGGCAGCTCGCGCAGGCGCGCCAGGCTGTGCGCGTAATCTTCCAGATTCGAGTGGTAGGCATCTTCGATCAGCGGGCCGTCGTAGAGGATGTCGCCGGAAAACAGCGTTTGTGTCTGCGCTTCCCATAGGCTGATACCACCTGGTGAATGACCGGGCGTGTGCAGCACCTGCAAAACCCGATTACCCAGATCCAGTACGTCACCATCCTCGACCAGGCGCGTGGCTGGCGCTGCGCGTACGCGGTATTCGGCGTAGCACAGCGGGCAATCCGGGTGCGCCTCGAACATGTCGTCACCGACGAAGTCCGTAGCCAGGGTATTGGCGCCGTTCGGTGCGGCCAGAATCTCGGCCTCGGCCGGATGCACCAGACGCTCATCGAATTCGTGATGCCCGGCGATATGGTCGAAGTGGCAATGGCTAGCCACTGCCAGCAGCGGCTTTTCGGTCAGCCAGGGCAACTGCTCGCGCAGGCTGACCAGCCCGGAGCCGGAGTCGATCAACACATCCTGTTCACGGCCTTGCACATGCCACATGTTGCAGCGATAGAAGGGGCGCACGTAGGGCTCGTGGATCAGGCAGATGCCATCGTGGCGGTGCTCCACCTCGAACCAGCGGTCACGGCTGACGATTTTCATTACCATCTCCTCAACGCCGCGCACGGCCCCGTAGGGTGCGCCGCGCGCACCGGCGCTCGACAGTCATCCAGTTGACTGGTGCGCATAGCGCACCCTACGGACTGCGAGACAGCCCTCACGCTACGCCAGCTGCGCCCGTGGTACCAGCACCCAGCGGCGCAGTACTGCGTAGCTGGCGGCGGTGATCAGGAACACCGGCAGCGACGCGCCCCAGGCCAGCGGCGAGACCCAGCCCCAGTAGTAGGCCAGCACCGCGCCCAGGCCGTAGGCAACGAAGGCCGCGGGGTTGAAGCCGTTCAGGTAACGATAGCGGCCGCCGTCTTCGCTGAGCAGTTCGTCCACCGCGTAGTCGCCCTTGTGGATCAGGAAGTAGTCGGCGATGAGCACGGCGAAGGCCGGGATGAACACGCTGCCGATCACCAGCAGGAAGTTCTGGAAGTTGTCGAGGATGCCGGGGATCTGCGAGCCGAGAATCGACAGCACGCCGATGGCCAGCGCCGGCTTCCAGAACGGTGTTTTCGGGCTGATGTTGAGGTACGACAGCGACGCGCTGTAGACGCACATGACGTTGGTGGTCATCACCGAGAGGAACACCACGATGGCCGCCGGCAGGCCGAAACCGAAGCCGGCCAACAGCACCGCCGGATCGTAGGTCTGCTCCATGCCGGTCAACACCGAGAAGCCCGACACCGTGGCGCCCAGACCCATGGCCAGTAGAGTGGCAGCGACATAGCCGACCCAGGTGCCGACCGTCGCCACGCCCTGGCTGCGGCAGTTGCGGTTGTAGTCGGCGGCCAGTGGAATCCATGAAAAAGCAGTGGCGATGACGATATCGAAGGCGATACCCGGGGTGATTTCGTTGCGCGGTTCGGTCGGCATGGCCAGCAGGCTGGCGAACTCGAACTGCTGTCCCATCACGTAGAACACCGCACCGGCCAGCAGGAGCATGCCGATGGCGGCCCAGCGCTCGACCCGCTCGATGCCCAGGTGGCCGCGCAGGGCGATCAGCAACACCAGGGTTTCGCAGAGGATGGTGAACAGCGGCAGGTTGGAGTAACCGGTCAGGTGCTGCACCGCGTAGTTCAGGCTCATGCCGGCCAGCAGTGCCTGGATCCAACTCCAGGCCAGCAGTGTCAGCAGGTTGACCAGCGACGGCAGCTTGGCGCCGCGCGAGCCGTAGCTGCCGCGCGCCAGCACCATAGTGGTCAGGCCGCTGCGCTGGCCCATCAGACCGACCAGTACCAGCGGCAGGATGCCAATGCCCGAACCGATCAGCACGATGAGCATGGCCTGGGTGAATTTCAGATCCGGCACCAGCAGCATGCCGGTAAGGATGGTGGTGACCACCACGTTGGCGCCCAGCCACAGGGCGATGGTGCCACCGAGACCGAGGCTGCGATGCGCCTTGTCGGTTGGGGCGAGGCCGTCCTGGCCGAAATGCTGGCTGAGATTCTTGAACATGGAACGACTCCCTGATGCTTGATTATTGGTATTGGTGGCGGCAGTCAGTGGTACGGCTGAATCTTGTGGTTATGGTCGTGCAATCTTTGGTCACGCGAAGGTCGCGGCTAAAGCCCCTCCCACAGGGATGCCTGCTTTCCGTAGGAGCGGCTTCAGCCGCGATCAAGGTATTCAGGGATGAAAGGGCGCGGCCTCCTGCACTTCGATGATCAGAGGACGATCATGCGGCGCCCCGCGCAGCAGCTCGGCCAGGTGCACATGGTCCCGCGCACGCTCGGCGGCGCAACCGAAGCCACGGGCGATGGCCAACAGATCCGGGGTGTAGATGTCGACGGCAATCGGGGTGATATCGCGGCGCTGCATGTAGCGCTTGATCTCGCCGTAACCGCTGTTGTTCCACAGCAGCACGATGATGCCGACCTTGGCTTCGACCGCGCTGGCCAGCTCGGGCAGGGTGAACTGGATGCCGCCATCGCCCATCAGGCTGATCACCGGGCGCTGCGGTTCGGCCAGCTTGGCGCCGATGGCCGCCGGCAGTCCGTAGCCCAGGGTGCCGTAGCCGGTGGAAGCGTTGAACCAGCGCCGCGCGCCATCCAGTTCCACCAGGTGATTGCCGCTGTACACGGTCTGCGTCGAGTCGCCGACGAAACGCGCATCGGGCAGGGCATCGAGGATGCAGTCGAACAACTGCCGGTAATGTGCCCAGCCGCTAAAGTCCTCGTGCAGACGTGCCTGCACGGCTGCGGTGCGTTTGGCGCCGGGGCTGTCATGTTCGACCTCGCGCGGGTTGAACTCGGCCAGCAGCATGCGCATGGCCACCCGTGCATCACCCTGGATCGCCAGGTGCGGGGTGAAGTTGCGCTGCAATTGCTGAGCGTCGATATCGATGCGGATCAGTCGGCCGGGCAGGCGGAAGTCACCGTCGAACACCACGTCGTAGTCGGTCTCGCCCAGCTCGGTACCGATGGCCAGCACCACGTCGGCCTCCAGCGCCAGGTCGCGCACCGGGCGCAGCGATTGGTTGCTGCCTAGCAGTAGCGGATGGCCTGGCGGTAGCAGGCCCTTGGCGTTGATGGTCAGCGCGGTCGGTACATCCAGCACTGCAGCCAGGGCACGTGCCTCGGCTTCGGCGGCGACGCAGCCGCCACCGAGTAGCAGCAACGGGCGTTCGGCCTGCTTGAGCAGCCCGGCGGCCTCGCGGATCAGCGTGCGGTTCGGCGCCGGGCGGCGTACTGTCGGCCGTGGCGCCGGGGTCATGTGCGTGGCGTCGGCAGTGATGATGTCCAGCGGCAGTTCGATATGCACCGGGCGCGGACGCTCACCTTCGAACACGGCGAAAGCACGGGCCAGCACGCCGGGCAGTTCCTCGACGCTCATCAGGGTGTGACTGAAGGCGGTGACGCCTGCCGTCAGTGCCCGCTGGTTGGGCAGCTCGTGCAGGTAGCCCTTGCCCAGGCCCAGACGTGCTCGCTCGTTGACGCTGGAGATCACCAGCATCGGGATCGAGTCGGCGTAGGCCTGGCCCATGGCGGTGAGGATGTTGGTCACCCCCGGCCCGGTGATGATGAAGCACACGCCGGGTTTACCCGAAACGCGCGCATAGCCGTCGGCCATGAAACCGGCGCCCTGTTCGTGGCGTGGGGTGATATGGCGGATGCCACTTCCTGGCAAGCCGCGATAGAGCTCGACGGTGTGCACGCCGGGGATGCCGAACACGGTGTCGATGCCCCAGGCTTCGAGTTGTTTGACGAGGAATTCGCCGCAGGTGGTCATGGTCAGGTCCTTGTGTCGACGTCAGCCAACGATCCAGTGCGCCATCAGCGCGATGATCGGCAGGGTGATCAGGGTGCGGATGATGAAGATGACGAACAGCTCCAGCAGGTTCAGTGGCAGCTTGGCCTTGAGGATCAGCACGCCCACTTCGGACATGTAGATCAGCTGGGTCAGCGACACGCAGGCCACCACGAAACGGGTCAGCTCACTCTCGATACCTTTGCCCAGTACCGCCGGCAGGAACATGTCGGCGAAACCCACCAGCATGGCCGGCGCCGCCTTGGCTGCTTCCGGCAACTGCAGGGCTTCGAGCAGGGGAACGAGGGGGTAGGACAGCCAGTTGAAGATCGGTGTGAACTCGGCAATGGCCAGGGACACGGTGCCAATGGCCATGACCAGCGGCAACAAACCTAGCCAGATGTCGACGACGTTGTGCACGCCAATCTTCACCATCTGCACAGGCGAGGGGTTGGCGTTGGCGCGCTGGACCGCCTGGGTCAGGCCCCAGCGCAGCAGCGAGGTACCTGCTGGCACGTCCTCCTGAATCTGCTTGCCGACACCTGCGACGTACTCGTCCTTCTTCCATGACAGCGGCGGAATGCGCGGGGTGATGATGGCGGCGGCGAGGCCGGCGACCACCACGGTCAGGTAGAAGGGCACGAACAGGTGGTCGAGCTTCATGAAGCTGGTGATCAGCAGGCTGAAGGCAATCGAGGCGATGGAGAAGTTGGTGGCGATCACCGCTGCTTCGCGGGCGCTGTAGAAACCCTTCTGGTACTGCTGAGCGGTGATCAGCACGCCCACGGTCCCGGAGCCGAGCCAACTGGCGATGGCGTCGATGGCCGAGCGTCCCGGCAGGCCGAAGATCTTGCGAAACACATTGCGCACCAGGGTGCCGCAGAACTCCATCAAACCGTAGTCGGTGAGTAGCGGCAGGATCAGGCCGGCGACCAGGAAGAAGGTGATCAGTACCGGCGCCAGGTCCTTGAGTACCACGCCGCCGGTATTGGCGCTCCAGATCCACTCAGGGCCGAACTGCCAGAAGGTCATGGCAGCGAACAGTGCGCCGACCACACGCAGGCCAAGCCATAGCGGGTGAAGGTTGAACAGGTCGTCGAGCGCGCGGCGCTCGGTTACCCAGCGCGGCTTGAGCAGGCTAGCGAATACGCCCAGCACTGCCGAGACGATCAGCAGCCCGGTGGCGATGGCAGGCAACTGGTCGCTGACGGCGGCCTTGAGTGCATCGGCCATGACGCCGAGGCCTATGGTCACCTTCTCTTCATAGACGATAGGGGTGAGAAACAGCAGCACGCCAAGCAGGGAAGGGATCAGGAAGATCAGAAATTGGCGCAGGTCATAGGGCCGCGCGGCCGGAGCGTTGGCTTGTGGCTGCTTGTCCAGCGTTGTAGCAGTGTCTTCTCGATTCATCAGGGCACCCTAATTGTTGTTGTATGTCGGGTGTCGTCAGGGACACCCGAACGGGTATGGAAACCTTGGGTCAGCGGCGCTGAACCCCCGGCAGCACGCAAAGCATTTCGTACAGCAAGTTGGCGCCGAGCAGCGAGGTGTTGCCGGTGGTGTCGTAGGGTGGGGAGACCTCCACCAGGTCGCCACCGATCAGGTCCAGGCCCTGGCAGCCACGAATGATCTCGATGGCCTGGATGGTGGTCAGACCGCCGATTTCCGGGGTGCCGGTGCCGGGCGCCCAGGCCGGGTCGATGCCGTCGATATCGAAGGACAGGTACACCGGGCCGCCACCGACCTTCTCGCGCACTTCGGCCATCAGCGGCTCCAGAGACTTGTGCCAGCACTCCTCGGCCTGCACCACGCGAAAGCCCTGCTTACGGCTCCAGTTGAAGTCCTCGGCGGTATAACCCTGGGCGCGCAGGCCGATTTGCACCACGCGTTCGCTGTCGAGCAGACCTTCTTCCTGGGCGCGGCGGAAGGTGGTGCCGTGGGCGATCTTCTCGCCGAACATGTGATCGTTCACATCAGCATGGGCATCGATGTGCACCAGGCCGATTTTGCCGTGTTTCTTGTGCAGGGCGCGCAGGATCGGCAGGGTAATGGTGTGGTCGCCGCCCAGGGTCAGCGGCTTGATGCCGAGTTCGGCGATCTCGTCGTAGGCCTGTTCGATGATGCGCACGGCGTCGAGCAGGTTGAAGGTGTTGATCGCCACGTCGCCGATGTCGGCCACGTTCAGCGAGTCGAAGGGCGCGGCACCAGTGGCCATGTTGTACGGGCGGATCATCACCGACTGGGCGCGAATCTCGCGCGGGCCAAAGCGGGTGCCGGAGCGCAGCGAGGTGCCGATGTCCAGCGGTACGCCGACGAAGGCGACGTCGAGCTGGCGTTTTTCCTCGGGGCTCTGGATGTGCGGCAGGCGCATCATGGTGGCGATGCCGCCGAAGCGGGGCATTTCATTGCCGCCCAGGGGCTGGTGGAAGGTCTTGTCCATGGGTAGGCCTCAGGCTCGTTCTGGTTGTGGCCGGAGTCTTGACCGGCCAGGCGCTGGGAAAAATCGGCTGGGGCAAAAACTTACTTCAGGATTGTTTGAAGTAAGGCTGTAAGCCCCGGTTCATAAGGGTTGGCGGCGTGTGCTCATAAGTCGCGGTAGCTGGAATCGAGGCGATCGAGCTTGCGTAGCCAGGCCTGCCAGATCAGCTGACGTTGCCATTCGGCGCCCTGTAACTGCTCGCAAGCGTGCTGCGCCAGGTGCGCGGGTATCTCGCTGCAGGGCTGGCCACCGCCGGTGGCGGCAAGCTGGATCTCGCAGGCGCGATTCAGGTAATGCATGACGTAGAAGGCGTCGGCGACGCTGGCGCCGACGCTGAGCAGGCCGTGGTGGCGCAGCAGCAGGGCGATGTTGTCGCCCAGCGAAGCCTGGATGCGCACGCGTTCGTCCAGATCCAGTGCCACACCCTCGTAGGCGTGGTAGCCCAGGCGCTGGTGGAACTCGGTGCTGATCTGGTTGAGCGGCAGCAGGCCGGCGTCCTGGGCTGCCACCGCCATGCCGGCCAGGGTATGGGTGTGGATCACGCAGTGAGCGTCGTCGCGGGCCATGTGCACGGCGCTGTGGATGGTGAAGCCGGCAACGTTGTAGTCGGCGTTGCCCTCGACCACCTTGCCGTGCATGTCCACCACGATCAGGTCGCTGGCGCGAATCTCCTCGAAGAACAGGCCGAACGGGTTGATCAGAAAGCGTGGCTCGCCATCGCTGGGCAGGCGCACGGAAAAGTGCGTGTAGAGGGTGTCGTCCCAGCCAAACAGAGCAGCCAGACGGTAGGCCGCGGCCAGGTCGCGGCGCAGGGTGGCGATGTCGTTCATGCGTTCTCCAGGCCGATGAAGCGGCGTACGCGTTCGTGATTGCCGGTGCGGATGGCGTCGGGTGAGGCGTCGAGCTGGACGTGACCGTTTTCCATGAACAGAACGCGGTCGGAAATCGACAGGGCGAAGTCCATCTCGTGGGTGACGATCAGCATGGTCATGCCTTCGCGGGCCAGATCGCGGATCACCGCGAGCACGTCGCCGACCAGTTCCGGGTCAAGCGCGGAGGTGGGTTCATCGAACAGCATGATGTCCGGCTTCATCGCCAGGGCGCGGGCGATGGCCACGCGCTGCTGCTGGCCGCCAGAGAGCTGGTGCGGGTACTTGTCTGCATGGGCCAGCAGGCCGACCTTGTCCAGCAGCGCCAGGGCCTGCTGGCGCAATTCGGCGGTATCGCCAAGGCCGTGGTAGCGCGGCGCGAGCAGCACGTTGTCTGCGATGGTGCGGTGCGGGAACAGGTTGAAGCTCTGGAATACCATGCCGATGCGCCGCACGCCTTCGCGCTGGCGGCGGTTCTCGGGGCGGTCGCCGGCCTGGATGAAGCTCTCACCGAACAGTACGATTTCGCCCTGGTCGATGCTTTCCAGGCCGTTGATGGTGCGGATCAGCGAGGTCTTGCCGGAGCCGGACGGGCCGATGATGGAAATCACCTCGCCAGGCTGCACGCTCAGGTCGATGCCCTTGAGTACGTGGTGATCGCCGTAGTGCTTGTGGATATTGCTCAGGTACAGCGCCGCCGGAGTGCCTGGCTCACGAACCCGGGCGTTGCCGGTCGCGACCTGTGGCAGGTCGCTGCGCAGCTTGGTCACCTGGGCATCGCCGAGGGTGCTCGGCTTACGGCGGCTGAGGTCGAGATGACGCTCCAGATACTGCAGGCCCCAGCCGAACAGGCTGACGATCAGCACGTAGTACACCGCCACCGCGCCGAGGGTTTCCAGTACCAGAAAGTTCTGCGCGTAGAGGCGCTGGCCGACCAGCAGCAGCTCGCTGAGGGAGATCACCGAGACCAGCGAGGTCAGCTTGACGATGGTGACGTACTCGTTGGTCAGCGTTGGCAGGGCGATGCGAAACGCCTGCGGCACCACGATCAGCCGCTGCGCGCCGAGGCGGCCTATACCCAGGGCACGGGCGGCCTCGCGCTGACCTTTGGCCACCGAGAGCAGGCCGCCGCGGTGAATCTCCGCCATGTACGCCGCTTCGGTCAGCACCAGGGCGAACAGGCCGGCATAGAAGGGGTTGGACAACACCTTGCCGCTGGCCGGGATGAGTTGTGGCAGGTTGTAGACGAAGATCAGCAGTACCAGCAGCGGCACGCTGCGAAAGAACCACACGTAGATCGCGGCGGGCGCCCTGACCCAGCGGCTGCTGGCCTGTTTGGCGCTGGCCAGGCCGAAGCCCAGCATCAGGCCGAGCAGCCAGGCCAGGCTGCTGAGTTTGACCACCGTCCAGCACGCGGCCCAGAAGGCCGGCATGGAAAACAGGGAGAAGAAATAGCTCCATTCGAACGGCATATGGGGCACCTGTGACTCAAGCCGAAAAAGGCCGCTGATCGGAGGGAGTACCGGCCAGCGGGGTGAAGCTGTCCTGCCATGCAGTACCCGTGGGTGAGCCATAGGGCTCATCCACGGATTGGTTTCAGGCTTCTTCCAGGTTGTATTTCTTCAGCAGCTCGCTGTACTCGCCGCTGGCCTTGAACTCGTCCAGCGCGGCTTTCAGGGCGTCGAGCAACTGCTTGTTGCCCTTCTTCACGTAGATGCCCAGCACCTGCGGGTAGATCGAGCCCTTGGAACTGATGGCAATGCGGCCCCGGGATTTTTCGACGATCAGCAGCGAGGCAGCGTCTATCTCCAGGTGCGCCTGGATATGGCCGGAGAGCAGCGCCTGGGAGGTTTCCGAGGTGGTTGGGTACTGGTTGATGGTGATGGCGCCGGCGCCTTTTTCCTTGCAGTAGCCGTCGGAAACCTTCTGCAGCGCCGGAATCCATGAGGTGCCCTGTTGCAGGCCGACGGTCAGGCCGCATAGCTCTTCGGGCGTCGCCGGTTTCTTCTCGGCGTTACTGCGTACCATGATCGCAGCGCCGGTCTTGGCGTAGGGGATGGCGTCGGCTTTCTCCAGGCGCTCGGGGAGGATGTACATGCCGGAGATGATGGTGTCGAAGCGACCGGCGTCGAGGCCGAGGATCAGGTTGGGAAAGGTGATGTCGCTGAAGCTCGCCTCCAGGCCCAGACGCTTGGCCAGGGCGGCCGACACTTCCGGGTCGAAGCCTTTCACCTGGTCGCCTTCGTAGTATTCAAACGGTGGGTAGGTGATTTCCATGCCCACCTTCAGCTCGCCGCTGGCAAGGGTTTTGGGCGTTTCGGCGGCGTGGGCGGTGGCGAACAGGCCGGCGAGGGTGCAGGCCAGAGCCAGGGCGGTGGTGCGCAGCGGTTTACGGGTTGTCATTGTTTATCTCCGGATCAGGGCGTGTGTTGGCAGCGGGGAAAGTCACAGGGCACTCTGCTGGTGCTTCAGGTGGCCGAAGCTGGACGGTGCGCGGGCGCGTTCGGGCAGCTGCAACTGGCCGTCCTCGACGCGCTTCTTCAGGTATTGGTAGGTCTGTAGCGCCTGGCTCCACATGTGCTCGCCGATGCTGATGGCCTCATAGCTCTGGCCGGCGGCCTCGAACTGCGGCAGCGGGCGGATCTGCGTGTGGTAGTCGCAGGCATAGAAGAAGGGGAACGAATAGCGCTCCTGGCTGACCTTGCGCACGCGGTGCGAGGTGGCGACGAAGGTGCCGGCGCTCATCACCTCGAGCATGTCGCCGATATTGACGACGAAGGTGCCCGCGCGCGGCGGCGCGTCGATCCACTGGCCGAGGTCGTTCATCACCTCCAGTCCGGGGCGGTCGGCGAGCAGGATGGTGAAGCACTCGTAATCGGTGTGGGCGCCGATGCCGGGGGCGTCCTGGGCGTCGCCATCGAAGGGGTAGTGGATCAGGCGCAGCTTCGACGGCGGGAAGTTGGCCATCTCGTCGAAGGTGTTTTCCGGCACGCCGAGGGCCAGAGCGAAGCCGCGAAACAGCGTGCGGCCAAGCTGGAAGATACGCGCGTAGTAGGCCTGCACCGCTTCCTTGAAATGGGGCAGGGTGGGCCAGTCGTTCGGCCCCAGCAGCGGCGTGCCAGCCAGTACCAGCGGGTTGTCGGCGGGGACTTCGAAGCCGATGTCGAAGGCTTCCTTGTGATCGGGATTGCCGGTGCCGTAGCGCTCCTCACCCTCGGGCACGAAGCCCTTGTGGCTCTCCGAGGCGCCGATGTAATGGCGCATCTTGGCATCCAGTGGCTGGGCGAAGTAATCCTCGGCGGCACGGTGCAGGCCGTCGATCAGCGCCTGCTCGATGCCATGACCGCTGATGTACAGAAAGCCGACCTCACGCGCGGCGCGGCCCAGTTCATCGGCTACGGCCAGACGCGCGGCCGGGTCATCGCTGAACAGGCCGGCGATATCGACCACGGGGATTTCGGTGAAATGCTTGGCGTTGCTGTTCATCACGGCTCCTCAGCGACTGGTGAAACGGTGAAAGTGCTGGCGCTCGCAGCGCGCCATCCACTGGTTGAGCTGCCACAGATCGGCCACCGGCACGTCGGTGAAGGGCAGGTGGTGCAGGTAGCCGTCGGGGCCGAATTCGGGGGTCAGTGTGGTGGTCTGCAGGCCGCGCTTTTCCTGGCTGCTCCAGATGCTTTCCCAGTGACGCTGATGGAAGGCCAGTACCTCGGCGTACTCCGGTGCGCCGGGGTGTGGCACTTGCGGGCCTTGGTCGTAGCCCACACGGGCCTGGATGTGGTCGACCCGCTCGATGAACGAGGAGAGGTCGTCGGCGGGGTCGTCGAGCAGGCGCTCGCAGGTCACCAGCCAGTGGCTGATGTCGCTGGTGAAGCGCAGCTCGGGTACTTGGCGGATTACCTCGAGGGCGACCCAGGGGCTATACAGCGAGCGGCCGCGGTGAATCTCGAAGCACACCTTCAGGCCGCAGGCGGCGGCCAGCTCGGCGGCGCGAGCGAAGAAGTCGACCTGCTCGCTCAGCGCCCAGCGGTCATTGCCGGGAAGCACGTTGACCAGCCGTGGGCCGAGCTCGGCGGCCCAGTCGAGCTTGATGCGCAGGTCTTCGAGGTGCACGTGCGGGCTGTCGCTCTGGCGCGGCAGCACCGGCGTGGAGGTGAACAGGGTGGCGATATAGGGGACGTTGTGCTCGCGCAGCAGGCGGGCATTGATGGTGCGCTGCGCGGCGGTCTCGGGGATGCGCGCCTCGAGGCCGTCGAAGCCGGCACCCAGCGCTTCGTCGAGCGCTTGCTGCCAACTGCCGCGATAACCCCAGAGGGTGCGGAAGATTTCCAGTCGCATGGCCGTCTCCTGGAGAGGGCGAAGGTCAGCGGCAGATTGGCAAAGGGGCGTGGTGTATCGCCCAGTGGCGTCCGGTTCGAGCCGGCGCCTGGTTATGGCTGCATTGTTGGCTCAGCACGCGAACGGATTAAATTGCGTTGAACAAATACTTAGTTCAGTGATTACTGAACTATCGATGTTCCGTGCGTTGTCCCGGATTTCATCCGAGTTACCAAGCCAACGCCGTTCCGTAGGGTGCGCCGTGCGCACCAACTGTTCCGCCGGTCGATGCATGGAATTAGGCAGCGTGTAGGAGCGGCTTCAGCCGCGAAAATCGCGGATAAATTCGCTCCTACACAAGCTCGAGCGCGGCATTGCCGCAGATGCCGACGGCGCTTGTAAGGCGCTACACTGCCGCACTGTTAATCCGCCGTGCGTCCTCATGTCCTTTGCCTTGCCCGATCTGAAACTGCTGAAGATCTTCGTCGCCGTGGTGCGCCACCAGGGGTTCGCTGCTGCCCAGCAGGAACTGAACCTGTCCACCTCGGCCATCAGCACCTACATGAGCCAGCTGGAAAGCCAGCTCGGCATCGTGCTCTGCCATCGTGGCCGTGGCGGCTTCAGCCTGACCAGCAAGGGTGAGCTGTTCCATCAGGAGACCCTGCGCCTGCTCGGCGAGTTGGAAGGCTTCGAACGCTACTCGGCGGCGCTCAAGGGCGAGTTGCGCGGCACCCTCAACCTCGGCGTGCTGGATTCCACCGTCAGCGACCCGGCCTTGCCGCTGGCCGAAGTGATTGGCGCCTACAGTCAGGAGCACCCGGGTGTGCACTTGCACCTCTCGGTGATGAGTCCTTACGAGCTGCAACTGGCGGTCCTGGACAACCGCCTTGACCTGGCCATTGGCGCCTTTTCCACGCGCATGAATGGGCTGGTCTACCAGCCGCTTTATCGCGAACAGCACTGGCTGTATTGCAGCGAGCGACACGCGCTGTTCGGGCAGCGGCGGATACCCGAGGAGCTGATCACCCAGCAGCGTATGGTCGGTCGCGGTTACTGGAGTCAGGCCGAGCTCGCCCGGCATGGTTTCAAGCACAGTGCGGCCACCGTGGAGTCGATGGAAGCGCAGCTGATTCTGGTGCTTTCCGGTGCCTATATCGGCTATCTACCCGAGCATTACGCTCAGCCCTGGGTGGATCAGGGTAAGCTGCGCGTGCTGTTGCCAGCCACCTTCGGTTATCAGGCACCGTTCTCGCTGATCCTGCGCCGAGGACGTACCCGCGAACCCCTGATTCAAACCTTTCGCGATTTGCTCAAGACCCAACTGAATCAGATCTGAAACACTTTCGCCTTTATCCTCCGAAAGGCGTAGAGGCGGCTGGTGGCGTGGTTTTAAGGCTGTGCTAGTACTTAATACGTATGTACCAACCTCCATTCGAACAGGGACGCCTCGATGCGCCAGAACCTGCCCGTGACTCAGCGGGAAAGAACCTTCCCGGCTGATGAACGCCTGATCTCTACCACTGACCTCAACAGCAAGATCACCTACTGCAACGATGCCTTCGTCGAGATCAGCGGCTTCACTCGTGAAGAGCTGGTCGGCCAACCGCACAATCTCGTACGTCACCCGGACATGCCGCCCGCGGTGTTCGGGCATATGTGGGACACCATCAAGCAGGGCAAACCCTGGATGGGTATCGTCAAGAATCGCTCGAAGAACGGCGATTTCTACTGGGTCAGCGCCTACGTCACCCCCATCTACGAGAACGGCCGAATCTCTGGCTACGAATCGGTACGCTCGCTGCCGAGCGAGGCGCAAAAGCGACGGGCCGAAGCGCTTTATGCCAGGTTGCGTGCTGGCAAGTCACCGGTGCCGAGGTTGGAATACTGGACCTATGACCTGGTGCGCTCCTGGCCGTTGATTGCAGCGTCATTGCTGATCGTCGCGGCGCATTGGCTGCTGTCGGGTTGGCCGTTGATGGTGTTCATTCTGTTGACACTGTTCGCCTTGGGTTCCTACCAGCTGTATCGCACCCGTCAGCTGATCCGGCAGACACTGGCCGATCACCCGAAAGCCTTCACCAGCGGCCTGGTGGCGCTGACCTACAGCGACAATCGCGGCGCCCAGGCCTTGCTGGACATGGCGATGATCAGCGAAGAGGCGCGCCTGCAGACGGCGTTGACGCGGCTTGAAGACGCGGGCGAGAACGTCAAGAAGCGTGCGACGCAATCGGCCGAGCTGTCGCAATCCAGCGCACAGATGCTCGATCAACAGCGCGCCGAGACCGATCAATCGGCGACGGCGATCAATGAGATGGCCGCGACTATCCAGGAAGTCGCGCACAACGTGCAGAACACTTCGCATGCTGCGGAGGAGGCGGATCGCCTGGCCCGTGAGGGGCGTGACCTGGCCGTGGGTAGCCTGGATTCGATGCGACAGATGGCCAAGGCGGTGAACGACATCGGCCAGGCGGTCAACGAACTGGCTAACTCCACGCAGTCGATCGGCAGCGTCGCCGATGTGATCACCTCGATTGCCGAGCAGACCAACCTGCTGGCGCTCAACGCCGCCATCGAAGCGGCCAGGGCAGGGGAGCAAGGGCGCGGTTTCGCCGTGGTCGCCGATGAAGTGCGTTCGCTGGCGTCGCGTACCCGCCAATCCACCGAGCAGATCCACCAGATCATCGCCGACCTGCGTGCAGGCGCCGAGCGTGCCGTGGTGACGGCGGGCAAGGGCGAGGAAATTTCCCGTGGCAGCGTGCAGAGCGTGGAGTCGGTGCGCGATGCGCTGGAGGGTATCAGCTCGGCGGTGACGCGTATTACCGGCATGAGCCAGCAAATGGCGGCTGCCTCCGAAGAACAGAGTCATGTGGCCGAGGACATCAGCCGGCAGATCACCCGTATCGCTCAGCTCTCCGATCACAGTGCCGGCCAGGCGCATCAAGGTGCGGCCATCAGCCGCGAGCTGGAAGAAATGGCTGACTACCTGCACAGCCTGGCAGAACGCTTCAACCGTTGATCGGTGTGCAACCGGGGCACGTTTAACACGGCCCCGATTGCAGCTGCGCTACGCGGTCGCTCGACGTTCTGGCACACTGCGCGGCATGCCTCGTCCGACCTGTTCCCGCTGTCAGCGCCCGCTCAGCCATTGCCTGTGCCCGCTGATTCCCAATCTCGATAGCCGCACTCGGTTGCTGATCCTGCAGCATCCGAGCGAGGTCGGTCATGCCCTCAATACCGCGCGCCTGGCAGCGCTCGGACTGCGTAACGCCGAGTTGCGGGTAGGTGAGGTGTTCGATGACTTGCCGCAGTCGCTGGCACAGCCGGGGTACCGAGCGTGCCTGCTGTTTCCCGGTGATGAGGCCGTCGCCTTGAGCGCCTATGCGCCTGACGAGAAACCCTTGTTGTTGGTGGTGCCCGACGGTACCTGGCGCAAGGCGCGCAAGCTGCTGCACCTCAACCCGTCGCTGGCGGCGTTGCCGCGTGTGAGCCTGGGGGCCGTGGCACCGTCGCGCTACCGCCTGCGCAAGGCGCCGGAAGAAGGGGCGCTGTCGACCATCGAGGCAATCGTCGCGGCGCTGGATACGCTCGAGGCACCACAGGGTTTCGAGGCGTTGCTCAGGCCGTTCGATGCCATGATCGAGGGGCAGATCGCAGCGATGGGAGAAGAGGTCTTCATCCGCAATCACCGGCGCTAACGAGGTGCGCACGGCGCACCCTACGCGCGAGGGTGACTGTAGGGTGCGCCGCGCGCACTAGGTGTTTGACGATTTCACGGTATCGGTTTTGGCTCGGTGCGCATGGCGTACCCTGCGCTGCTGCGTCAGTCGCGTAGCCCGGATGCAATCTGGCTACGCAGCGTGCACGGCAGGTATTCACCGTTCGCGCATGGCTTCCGAGCGTGCCTTGAGCACGGGCTTGAGCAGGTAGGCCAGCACGCTTTTCTCGCCGGTGATGATGTCCACCGTAGCGACCATGCCGGGAATGATCAGCAACGGATGCTCTTCGCTGCCCAGGTGGCTTTTGTCCGTACGCACCTGAATCAGGTAGAAGCTGTTGCCTTCCTCGTCGGTGATGGTGTCGGCGCTGATCAGCTCCAGGTTGGCCTTGAGGCCGCCGTAGATGGTGTAGTCGTAGGCGGTGAACTTGACCATGGCCTTCTGCCCCGGATGCAGGAAGGCCACGTCCTGCGGCCGAACCTTGGCCTCGATCAGCAGGCTGTCGTCCAGCGGCACGATTTCCAGCATGTCGCTGCCGGGCTGTACCACGCCGCCGATGGTGTTGACCTTGAGCTGCTTGATCACCCCGCGCACGGGTGAGGTCACGGTGGTGCGGGTCACCTTGTCCTGAATGGCGACGCTGGTGGCGGTGATCTTCTGCAACTCGGTGCGCACTTCGTTGAGCTCCTTGAAAGCGTCGGAGCGAAAGCCCAGTTCGGATTCCTCCATCTTGCTCCTGATCTCGCTCATGGCCGCTTCGGCACGCGGGATGGCCAGGTTGGTGGCTTCCAGCGAGCCGCGCAGCTCGACCACGCTGCGGCGCAGGCGCAGTACCTCCACTTCGGAGATGGCGCCGGAGGCCACCAGCGGTTGTGACATGTTCAGCTCCTGTTGCAGCAAACCCAGGCTGGAGCGGTACTGCTGGGCCTTGGAGCGGAATTCGGCAAGCTCCTGCTCCTTCTGCCGCAGCTGTTCGCTCAGGGTGCGCTGTTCACTCTTGAGGCGCTGCTGGCGTGAGCGATACAGGGCCAACTCGTCTTCGGCCAGCTGTGGGGCGGTTTGGGTGATCTCTTCGGGTAGAGCCAGCTCGCGTCCTTCGGCTTCCGCGCCGAGCCGCTCCAGGCGCGCGACCAGCGCCAGTCGATCGGCCTCGGTTTCGCCGCGGTTGGACAAAAAGCGCGTGTCGTCCAGGCGCAGCAGCGTATCGCCCTTGTCCACTACCTGACCTTCACGCACGAAGATCTCGCTGACGATGCCGCCTTCGAGGTTCTGGATCACTTGCACTTTGCTTGAGGGGATGGCCTTGCCTTCACCCGTGGTCACCTCTTCCAGTACGGCGAAATGCGCCCAGACCAGTGCGCTGAGCAGGCAGGCGCTGACCGCCCACACGGTGATGCGACTCAGCCAGGGCGAGTCCTCGAGGATAGCGCCTTCCACTTCCGGCATGAATTCGGTGTCCTGGCGTTTCTCGCGCAGGCCGCCGAAGTAGTTGCCGAGGCTCTGGGTCATGGGCATCTCGCATCGCTCCTACAGGCTGGCTGGGCCGACGCGGCCCTTGCGCAAGGCTTCGATCACGGAGTCTTTCGGCCCGTCCGCGACCACATGGCCGTTGTCCAGCACGGCCAGGCGATCCACCAGGCTGAGCATGGAGGCGCGGTGGGTGATCAGGATCAGCGTCTTGCCCTGCACCCATTTGTGCAGACGCTGGCGCAGCAGGTCTTCGCTGGTGTTGTCCATGGCGCTGGTGGGCTCGTCGAGCACCAGAATCGGCGGGTCGAGCAGTAGCGCGCGGGCCAGCAGCACGGCCTGGCGCTGGCCGCCGGAGAGCAGTTGGCCGCGCTCGCCTACCGGGCGGTCGAAGCCCTGCGGATGCTGCCGCGCCAAGTCGACCACACCGGTCAATTCAGCGACTTCGAGCATGCGGGCATCGTTGATGTAGCGGGCACCGAGGGTCAGGTTGTCGCGCAGGCTGCCGGCCAGCAATGGCAGGTCGTGGGCGACGTAGCCGATCTGGTGGCGCAGGTCGGCGACGTCGATCTGCCGCAGGTCGAGGTTATCCAGCAGGATCTGGCCTTCGTCAGCGCTGTAGAAAGCCATCAGCAGTCGTGCCAGGGTGCTCTTGCCCGAACCGCTGCGGCCGATGATGCCAAGACGTTCGCCAGCGCCCAGGCGCAGGCTGATGTGGTTCAGTGCAGGCGCGCTCTGGCCGGGGTAGGTAAAGCTGATCTGACGGATGTCCAGAGCGCCTTTGAGTTGGGTGCGGTCCAGCGGCCGCTGCTTGTCCTGGCGCTCCTGCGGCAAGGCCATCAGCGCGTCGGTGCTGGTCATGGTCAGGCGCGCCTGCTGGTAGCGGGTGATCAGCCCGGCAATCTGCCCCAGCGGCGCGAGGATGCGACTGCCAAGCATGTAGCAAGCCACCAGCGCGCCGACGCTGAGGTGGCCGGCGATGATCAGATAGACCCCGGCGACGATGGTGGCCATGCCGGCGAACTGTTGCAGGAACAGCGTGCCGTTGGTGGCCAGCGAGGCGAGGAATTTTGCATGACCGTCGAGGCGGGTGAGGGCGCCATGGGTTTGCTCCCATTGGTGCTGGCGCTCACTCTCCGCGCCGCAGGCCTTGAGCGTTTCCAGGCCGCCGAGGGTTTCGATCAGCAGCGCCTGGCGTTGCGCGCCGAGCTGCAGACTCTTCTGCACCGTGTCACGCAGGCGCACCTGGATGATGTAGGCGAACAGCGCGGTGATCGGGAAGGCCAGCAGCGGGATGAACACCAGCGGCCCGCCGATCAGGCCGATCACCAGCAGCATCAGCAGCGAGAAGGGCAGGTCGATCAGGCTGGTCAGGGTGACCGCGGTGAGAAAATCGCGCAGCCCCTGGAAGTCATGGATGCTCTGGGCAAAACCACCGATGGTCGCCGGTCGCGCTTTCATCGACATGCCGGTGATGCGCTCGAACAGGGTGGCCGAGAGCACCACATCGGTCTTCTTGCCGGCGGTGTCCAGCAGGTGGGCGCGCAGCACTTTCAGCAGCAGTTCGAAGCCGGTGCCGATCAGCAGACCGACGGCCAGTACCCACAGCGTCGAGGTGGCCTGGTTGGGCACTACGCGGTCGTAGGTCTGCATGACGAACAGCGGCACCATCAGGCCCAGCAGGTTGATCAGCAGACTCGCCAGCACGGCATCGGTGTAGAGCCAGCGCGACAGCTTGAGGGTGTCGCGGAACCAGGCTTCGATGCGCGGCACCAGCGGCGTACGGGCTTCTTCCAGTTCGTGTCGCGGGCGGGCGAAGAAGGCCTGGCCGCTGTATTCAGCAGCCAGTTGTTCGCGGCTGACCCATTGTTCGCCGCCATCCGTTTCGCAGGGCAGGATCTGCGCCTGCTGCTTTGGCCCCCACTGGCGCAACACGGCGCTGCGGCCATCCTTGAGCAGCAGCAGGACCGGCAGATTGAGCGCTGAGATGCTCGCCAACTCGCGCTGCAGCAGGCGACCCTGTAGCCCCGCCCGTGCCGCTGCACGCGGCAGCAGGTCAGGACTCAGGCGCTGGGCCGGCAGGGGCAGACCTGCACTCAGGCTGCCACGGCTGACCGAGCAGCCGTGTAGCCTGCAGAGGATCAACAAACCATCCAACAACGGATCGTCGTGACTGAGCCGCGGATCACTGGCCGGCCCTGTTCGTTCCATGGTGGTCAATTTCTACTACTCCTCAGAGCCTGTGCCAGGTTTGCTGCGCGTCGGCCATGCTGCGTTGAAATCGGGCTCAGAAAGCTCATTTACAGCACTTAAACTCGAATGCGAGCCCAGTCCGTTCTTCGCCCAATTTCGCCTTGCCTGGCTCTAGCTCGCGAAACCTGGCTGTGCAATGTCTGCTGCGCGTCGGCCCACGTGCATTCGCGTGGGCCTTCGAGCCGCGCCTACTTCATATCTGGCAAGCGTGCTTCGCTCTTCACTTCAGTGAGGGCTACCGCTTCTGCCGGGACTACGACCTGTTGCTGACGCAGCAGATCACCCATGGCCGCGACGACGCGGTACATCGAGAACTCCTCGCCGTAGCGAACCTCGGTGTAGCGGCGGTTGGCGGTGAACAGTTCGTTTTCGCTGTCGAGCAGATCGAGCAGAGTGCGTTGGCCCAGGCTGAACTGCTGTTGATAGGCCTCGCGGACCCGTGAGGTGTAGTCCGCGTAATCACGTGCCTTGGGGGTTTGCAGGCGCGCGTTCTCCATAGCGTTCCAGGCCAACGAAAGGTTTTCGTTGAGTACGCGCAGAGCGTTGTTGCGGATGTCCATCGATTCGTTGATCTGGTGCGCGGCCGATTGCAGCCGAGCCTTGTCGCGCATGCCGTTGAACAGGTTGTAGTTCATCACCACGGCGGCTCGCCAGGTGTTGTAGTGGCCCTCGTCACCCTGCACGTTGTCGTTGGCGTTGGTGGCCAGCTCCAGGTCGAAGCGCGGGTAGAAGGGCGACTTGGCGACCTCGTACTGCTTCTCGGCGGCGTTGACGTCCGACTGTGCCGACTTCAGGAAGGGGTTGTTGTCCATCACGGTCTGGCGAGCGGCGAGCAAATCGGCCGGCATGTTGCCCTTGACCGTGGCGGGTGACTCCAGCTGATCCGGCAGGCGACCTACGGCGCTGAAGAAGTTGGCTTCAGCATCGGCCAGGTTGACTTCCTCGGTGTAGAGGTTGTTTTGCGCCAGGGCCAGGCGGGCCTCGGATTGATCAAGGTCCGCGGTGCTGCCGACGCCCTGACGGCTGCGCATACCGATCTGATCGTTGATGCGCTGGTGGGCCTGCAGGTTGTTGCGCGCCAGGGTGACCATTTCGCGCCGCATCAGTACATCGAGATACACCTCGACGGTACGCAGCGCCAGGCTTTCGGATGTACCCAGCAGGCGATAGGCGCGGGAGTTGACCACTGCTTGCGTACGCGCCACTTCGTTGGGCGTATTGAACCCGTCGAACAGCATCTGCCGCAGGCGCAGCTCGGCATCGCGGTAGTTCAGGGTTTCCTTGTTGTGGTCACCGAGGGCGCGGGTACTGGGGCTGTCGGTGCTTTCCCGGCCGTAGCCGACCAGCAGGTCGACAGTGGGTAGATAGCCGCCCTTGGCGAATTTCACATCTTCATCCGATGCGAGTCGGCTATTGGCGGCAGCGTGGATTTCCGGGTGGTTATCCAGGGTGCTCTGAATCGCTTCCGAGAGATTCATGGCTTGCGCCTGACTGCAAACAGTCGCCAAAAGCATGGCGCTCCATAGCGGGGTTAAGGTGCGCATTGGCGTTTCTCCTGACTGAAGTTCTTATCCTGTCGCCATAAAAATGGCGTTTTTTCCTGTCAAACCGTTTCAGGCTTGTAACATCAGAGCTAAGAACAACTTTTGGAGAACCTAAGATGTTTTTTTCACAACCTATATTCAGAAAAAATCTTATGAACTCTGCGAAAAGCAGCACATTGTTTGAACCTGTGAGCTGCGCAAGTCCTCGTTTTCCGTGGGCTGCGCAGCTGAAATGGGTTGTCAGGCATCAAAAGGGCGGGGATTCACCTGATGGAGTAGTTCGACGCATGCTGTGGTGACATTTTTTTGTCAGTAGCGTTTTTAGGATTTTGCGCCGTTCCATTTCAATCAGCTGTCTGGTTTCTCTCCTCGGCTTCGAAAAGGTGCTCTGACCCTTTCGGTAGGTACGTGTCGGCGGTGGTCGGCAGCTGTAGTGAGGATGGAATCATGGCTACTCTTATTGGTGTCGTCAGTCAGGTTGTCGGCGAAGTGTTCGCGGTAGCGAGCGATGGATCGCGCCGGCCAATCAGTGAAGGTGATCGTGTCTATGCCGGTGAGCAACTGGTCACCGGAGTATCCGGTGCAGTTGCAGTCGCCATGAGCAACGGGCAGCAACTGACACTGGGACGTGACAGCAGCATCACCCTCGATACGCAGATGATCGCGGACCGCGGCGAGCCCCAGGCACCCGTCGCCGAAACCCCACCGACTGCTCCCAGCGATGACGACCTCACCGATGTCGAGCGCCTGCAGGCTGCCATCGAAGCGGGTGACGACCCGACCCAGCAAGGTGAAGCCACAGCGGCGGGCCCTGGCGCTGGTGCCGGTGGAGCTGGCGGCGCAGGTGGTGGCCACTCGTTCGTGATGTTGGCCGAGGTGGGTGGGGCACTCGATCCGGTGATCGGTTTTCCCACTGCTGGCCTGCCGGGTGGGCCGGAGTTTCCGGACGCGCTACCCCTCGCTACTGCCGACCCTGAAGTGGACGGCATACCCACTGGAGGTACTGCCTCGAACGCGGTCGACGAAGATGGCTTGCCGGACGGCATCGTCGGTGGTGTGAACGATCTGGATGGCGAGGCTACGTTCGTCACCGGCGTGCTCGGCTACAGCTTCGGGCCCGACGGCCCGGGCACGTTTACCTGGTCGACCGCTGGCCTGGCGGACATGGGCGTCAGTTCGAGTGGTACGCCGCTGACCTATCAGGTAAGCCCGAATGGCTTGACCCTGACCGCCTATGCCGGGGAAACGCTGGTATTCGTCGTCCAGGTCACCAACCTGGCAACCGGCGCCTACCAGTTCGAACTGTTCGCGCCGCTCGATCACGCCGCTCCGCCACTTGGCGGCAGCGACGAAAACGACATCCTGTACCTGTTCAATTACACCATCACCGATGGTAACGGTACGCCGGCCAGCGGCAGCCTGAGCATTCTGGTCGACGATGATAGCCCTGCGCTGGTAGGAGGTGAGGGGGAGCGCCCATTCGTCAGAGGGCTGGTGCACGAGGACGCACTGAGCACTGGCAACGCTGAGCCCGGTAGCCTGCCTGTGCAGACTCATCAGGCCATAGGTGAACCCGGCACTCTGGATGCGCTGGTCAATTTCGGTGCCGATGGTCGCGGTGGCTTCCAGCTGAGCACCGACCCTGAGGCGCTGGCCGATCTGCAGGCATTAGGGCTCGAGTCGGGTGGCGATCCGCTCGTGTATTCCGTTTCGGCGGATGGCACCACCCTGACTGCTATCACCGAGACGGGCGGAACTACAATTTTCACCCTGGTGGTGAGCTCAGATGGTGGCTACGTATTCACCCTGCAGGGGGCGATCGATCACCCTCGTGCCGACGGTGACGATTCCGAGCGTCTGGGCGACGACAGCCTGGCATTGGACTTCTCCAAACTGCTGGTCGCCACCGACTACGATGGTGATGCGGTTCCCGGTGGCTTCAATGCCGGCAGCTTCGTTATCGACGTAGAAGACGACGTACCGGTGCTGGTCGAGGATGGTGTCGAAAACTGCCTGACCCTGACCTATCAGGGCGGTGATGCTGGATACAGCAACAGCTATGGCTACTACATCAAGGGGGCGGAGGGTGTTCCGCTCAGTGGCCAGATCATCTGGAGCAATACCTCCGCTCTCAGTGAGGGTAACTCGGTGAGCCTGCACGGGCTGGATCCGAGCGAGGTGGGCTTCTTCATCATTCCCAATGGCGCGGCCAATGAAATTGCCAATGGCGCCGAAGTGACCTTCCAACTGATAGATGGCCAGTGGCAAGCCTTCATTGGTGACATGCCTTTGGTTGGCGAAGGCGGTGCCAACATCGTATTCGACAACCCGGCGCTCAACCCTGGTGGCAAGTCCCATGTCGAGGACAACGGCGCACCGGGAAACCAGAACTGGGAGGACATCAACGCCGGTGGCGACAACGATTACAACGACGTCAACATCCAGACCACATGGACGACCAAGGCGCCGGTCGGTGGCACCGTGCATGACGATCAACTAGAAACGCCGCATCAAGGTAATCCGGAGGCTGGTCAGCGTTTGCTGATCAGTACAGATGGCGGTGCTGGTAGCCTGGAGGCACTGGTCAAGTTCGGTGCTGATGGCCCCGGCGCATTCGGCCTGGCAGACAGTGATACGGTGACTGACGCGCTCGCTGCCCAGGGCGTCAAGTCGGGCGGCCAGGTACTGGTCTACAGCATCAGCGAAAGCCTCGATGATGATGGCAACCTGCTCAGCACAACACTGACCGCCACGGCGGCCGAAGAACTGGGTGGCTACCCGGTTTTCACTCTGACGGTGAATGCCGATGGCAGCTTCAGTTTCGAGTTGCAGGGGCCGATCGATCATCCGCGCGCCGACGGCGACGACAGCGAACTGTGGGCGTCCAAGGCTGGTATCGGTATCGACTTCACCCAGCTGTTCACTGCCACCGATGGCGACGGCGATCCGTTGCAACTTCCCGAGGGCGCGAAAGGCCTGTTCGTCATCAATATTCAGGATGACGTGCCGCTGCCGGCCCAGCCCAGCCCGCAACAGCCGGTGGTCGGTGGCTTGGTGCACGAAGATGCCTTGGGTAATGGCAATGCCGAACCCGGCAGTGATCCGCAGCAGACCCTTACCGTAGAAGGCGGGGCGCGCACGTTGGATGCGCTGGTCAACTTCGGTGCCGATGGTCGGGGCGGTTTCCATCTGAGCCAGGAGCCCGGCGCGCTGTCCGGTTTGCAGGCGCTCGGCTTGACCTCCGGTGGCGTGGTGCTGTTCTACGCCGTGTCGGCGGACGGCACGACATTGACTGCTACCGCGGGTGACGGTGGTAGCCCGGTATTCACGCTGCAAGTAGGTATCGATGGTAGTTACCTGTTCACGCTCAACGGTGCGTTGGATCATCAGGAGGCGGATGGTGTCGACTCGGAAACCTTGGGTGACAACAGCCAGGCGCTGGATTTCTCCGGAGTGCTGGTCGCCACTGATGGCGATGGCGACCCCATCGCCGCAGGTTTCCCGTCTGGCAGCTTCGTCATCGACGTGGAAGATGATGTACCGATTCTCAAGACCCTTGACCCGCAGCAGCCTGCTCTGGGCGGTACGGTACACGAGGATCTGTTGACCAGCCCGAACGCGGGCAACCCGGATGGCGTTACGCAAACGCTGGTTGTCAGTACCGAGGGTGGTGCCGGCAATCTGAGTTCACTGGTTTCCTTCGGTGCCGACGGTCCCGGTGCATTTGGATTGGTCAATAGCGACGACGCCACTGCATTGCTGGACGCTCAGGGGCTCACCTCGGGTGGGGAAAGTCTGCTCTATGAGGTGGTTGAAATCCGCGTCGACGGCAAGCTGGTCAGCACCACGCTGACTGCGGTTTCCGCCGATAGCCTAGGCAATTATCCGGTGTTCACCCTGACGGTGAATGCCGATGGCAGCTTCAGTTTCGAGTTGCAGGGGCCGATCGATCACCCGGTGAACGACGGCAATGACGGTGAGTTGTGGAGCAACGATGGGGCTTTCGGCATCGACTTCACCCATCTGTTCACGGCCACCGATGGCGATGGCGACCACCTGCAGTTGCCGGAGGGCACCACGGGGCTGTTCGTCATCAATATCGAAGATGATGTGCCGGAACTGGTAGTGAGCGAGCCGGAGTATTGCCTGACCCTGACCTACGAGGGGGGCGATGCGTCCTATGCCAACAGCTATGGCTACTACATCAAGGGCGTCGATGGCGTGCCGGTCAGCGGTGTGCTGATTTGGGCCGACACCACGTCGCTCAGCATTGGCAGTAGCGTCACGCTGGAAGGTCTTGATCCCTCCAGTGTCGGTTTCTTCATCATTCCCGATGGTGGTGCCAATGGTGTCGCCAATGGCGCCGAAGTCACCTTCGAACTGGTGGATGGCCAGTGGCAGGCTTTCGTCAACGGTAACCCACTGGCCGGAGAGGGAGGCGCATCGATCGTTTTTGACAACCCTGTGCTCAACCCTGGTGGCAAATCCCACGTGCAGGACAACGCAGCGCCGGGCAACCAGAACTGGGAAGACGTTAACGCCGGTGGCGACAACGACTACAACGACGTCAACATCCAGGCGACCTGGGGCATCAAGACACCACCGGCCATTGGTGGCACGGTGCACGAGGACAAGCTCGACAGCCCCAACCCGGGTAATCCGGAGGGCGGTCAGACTCTGGTGATCAGCACGGCGGGGGGAGCCGGTACGCTGGCGTCGCTGGTGGCATTCGGTGCCGACGGGCCTGGCAGTTTCGCTCTGGTCGACAGAAACACCGCTGCCACGCTGCTCGATGCCCAGGAGCTGACCTCCGGCGATGAGGCGCTGGTCTATACGGTTAACGAAAGCTTCGATGACGACGGCAATCTGCTCAGTACCACGCTGACCGCTACGGCTGCCGATGACGTTGGTGGTTATCCGGTATTCACTCTGGTGATCAATGTCGATGGCAGCTTCACCTTCACCCTGCAAGGGCCTATCGACCATCCGCAGGCCGATGGCAACGACAGTGAACTGTGGTCGAACGATGGCCAGATCGGCATCGACTTCACGCAGTTGCTGGCCATCACCGATGGTGACGGCGATCCGCTGAACATCCCCGAAGGTGTTGGCGGCTTGTTCGTGATCAATATCGAGGACGATGTGCCGACCCTGAGCCTCGGGGTCAATACTCAGGCACTGGCTCAGTTGGAAGTGGCGTTGGACGAAACCCGTGGCAATCAGGATCGTTACGCCGCCAACGATAACCAGAGCCAGGGCTACGTGAACGACGACAATGGCGCGTTGGCCAAGGTCACCACTCAGCTTGCCGGTGGCCTGACCTCGCTGTTCACCATCGGTGGGGCAGCAGGGGCTGATGGCGAGGCTTCGCTCAACGGTACGCTGAGCTTCTCCGGAGTACCGCCCCAGGGGCTGGCCACCAGCTTGTCGGCCACCAATGGCGGTGCCATCCGCCTGTTCGTCGACCCGGCCAACAGTCAGGTGGTCAGAGGTGTCGATGCCACTGGCGATACGGTCTTCACCATCGCCATCGTCACTGTCGATGGCCAACCGCAGCTGCAGACCACGCTATTCGAAGCGATCCGTCATCCGGACAACGATCAGCGTTTCGACGAAGCGGTCGATCTACTGATCAAGCACCAGGGTTCGTTGCAGCTGCAGTATCAGGTCACCCGTGTCGACGGTGATGGTGACGCCGTGACCCGTACCGCGAAGGTCGAGCTTGCCGGCGGCAATTCGTCCTACTTCTCCTTCCAGGATGACGGCCCGAAAGTCGTCAAGTTCGAGCTGGGCCACAGCGTCAAGCTGTACGTCGACGAGTCCGTTGGCACGGGTGGCTCAAGTCAGAACGAGCCCGGTCATGCTGCGCCGAATGACGAGCAGGGCCACGGTAATGTGCTGGGTTACGCCAGGATCGACGGCGAGAAGTTGTTCAAGCTGATCGCCGATGGTGGCTCGGATGGCCTGGACAGTGGCCGTACCCGCTTCTCCCTGAGCCTCGCCAGCAATGGCGTGGACTCCGGCCTGAATGCCACGGCCGGTGGCGACATCCTGCTGTACAAGGAAGCCGATGGCAGCATCCTGGGTAAAGCCAATGGCGTTACTGTGTTCAAGATCAGCGTCAATACCGCTGACGGCAGCGTGACCTTGGTGCAGTACAAGGCCATCGCCCATGGCGATACCAGCAGCCATGACGAGTTGGCGCTGCTCAAGGATGGCGTGCTGAAACTGAACGTGACGGTCTATGACAAGGACGGCGACCCGCAGAGCGCCAGCCTGGATCTGGGCAAGGTGGTCGGCTTCGAGGACGACGGCCCGAGAATTACCAAGTTCGAGCTGCAGCATGGCACCAAGCTGTACGTCGACGAATCGGTGGGCACCACCGGTTCCAGCCAGAACGAGAATGGCCATGTCGCGCCGAACGATGAGCAAGGCCATGGCGATGTGCTTGGCTATGCCAGCATCGACGGCAAGGATCTGTTCAAGCTCACGGTGGATGCAGGCTCGGATGGCCAGGACACCTCGCGTACTCGTTTCGAACTGAACCTGAGCCAGGATGGTGTGGACTCCGGGCTGGATGCCACCGCAGGCGGTGACATTCGCCTGTACAAGGATGCCGACGGCAATGTGCTGGGTGTGGCCAATGGCGTCACGGTATTCAAGGTCAGCGTCAATGCCGGCAGTGGCAGTGTGACCCTCGTGCAATACGAGGCCATCGCCCATGGCAATACCAGCAACCATGACGAACTGGCGCTGATCAAAGGCGGTGTGTTGAAACTCGGTGTGACCGTCTATGACAAGGACGGCGACTCCCACAGCGCCAGCCTGGACCTGGGCAAGGTAGTCGGCTTCGAGGACGATGGCCCCTCCGCAGGTATCACCAATGCTGCCTATGCGCTGGACGATGAAGGCCTGCCCAATGGCATCAACGGTGGTGAAGGCGATGTGACTGGCGCGAACACCACTGTCACCGGCACGTTGGTATTCGACGCCGGTTCCGATGGCCTGCGTGGTATCGCCCTGTCCGGGCCGAGCGTATTGGGCACCGAGAACGTCACCTCGACCTGGAATGCCGGCAGCAAAACGCTGACTATCAGCAGTGCCGCGCGCGGCCCGCTGGTGACCGTGGTGTTGACCGATCCGGCGCTCGGCAAGTACGAGCTGCAGTTGCATCAACCTCTGATGCATCAGGCAGGCCAGGATGAAAACGACATCACGCTGCAGATCGGCTACACCGTGACCGACGGTGATGGTGATACCGCCACGGGCAAACTCGTGGTTACGGTCAACGATGACACCCCGACTATTCAGGCCCTGCAGCCGGGCTTCGAGTCGCAGGCTACTTTCCTCGGCAGCGATGCCGGTTATCACAACAGCTATGGCTATTACTCGCGAGATGCCGACGGCAATCCATCCGTGGGCAAGGTGATCTGGGCTGATGTGAAGGCGCAGGCGGCGGGCACCACCTTCGATCTGGATGGGCTCGACCCCAGTGAGGTCGGCTTCTTCATCATCCCCAATGGCGCCGCCAATCTTGCGTTGAGCAATGGCGCCGAGCTGACCTTCCAGCAGGACGCTGATGGCAACTGGCAGGCCTTGCTGGGCGGGGTGCCACTGACCGGTGCTGGTGGTGCCAACGTGTTGTTCGACCGCGCTGAGTTCAACCCGGGCGGCTCGCACCTGCAGGACAACGCCGAACCAGGCAACCAGAACTGGGAGGATCTCACCGACGCTCCCGACTATGACTATAACGACGTCAACATCAACGTTACCTGGGGCATGCCGCTGCAGGTGGACGAGACCTATCTGGGCACGCCGGATGCAACGGTCAGCCGTAATTTCAGTTCGGCCTTCAACGCCGAATATGGTGCCGACGGTCCTGGTTCTCTGGTCTACGAACTGGTGATCAAGTCGCCGAATTCCGGGCTGGTCGATACCGAGAGCGATGAAGCGGTCAAGCTGGTGTTCAACGGTTCGGTGCTGGAGGGCCGTACCGAAACCGGTAATGAGCTGGTCTTCACCCTGAGCGTCGACGCCGCAGGACTGGTGATACTGACGCAGATGAGGGCCGTGGTTCATCCCACCGCCCAGCCGGATGAGTTGCACCTGCTGGGCAGTGACAAGATTGGGCTGCAGGCCACGATAACTGATGCCGACGGCGATCAGGTCTCGTCCAGTATCGACCTGGGTCAGGTGCTGGGCTTCCGTGATGATGCGCCGATGGCGGTCAACGATGAGATTGCCGGTGAGGTCTCACGCACGGCAGTTGATCAGGTCGTCGGTAACATCAACGATCTCACCGGCAACGACAGCTTTGGCTACGATGGTAAGGCCAGCGTCGCACCGGTGCAGATCATCGGTCAGGGCAGCCAGGGCGGCACGCTGGTCATCGATACAGGCGGTAACCTGATCTACAGCGCCGGCAGTGGTGCCCACGTGGGTACGGAGGTGTTCACCTATCAGATCACCGACGGCGATGGTGACGTTTCCACGGCCACCGTGAGCCTCACGCTCGGTGGCAATGACCCTATTGGTGGTCAGGCGTCCGGCAGCGTCGACGAGGATGGTTTGCCCCATGGCTTGGCCGGCGGCCCCAACGATCCGGCTGGCGAAGCCACCACGGCCAGTGGGCCGCTCGGTTATCAGGTGGACAACTTCGGTGGATTCGCTTGGGATGCCAGTGGCCTTGGCAGCCTGTCTTCAGGCGGCTCGCCGCTCAACTATCAGCTCAGTACTGATGGCAAGACGCTGAATGCGTTCGATGCGGGTGGCAATCCGGTCTTCACCCTCAGCCTGACCGACTCGGATACTGGGCAATACAGCTTCAAGCTGTTCAAACCGCTCGATCATCCGGCACCAGGCGTTGTCGGTATGGCAGACGAGAACGACCTGAACCTGGCCTTCAGCTACAAGGTCTGGGACTCCGCTGCACCCTCGGCTCCTGCCACGGGCAGTTTGACGATCAACGTGAATGACGACTCGCCGGCCACGCCCGATGACATCGCCAAGGCTGCCAGCGAACCGCAAGGTATCCACACCAACCTCATGGTGGTGCTGGACCTGTCCGGTAGCATGGACGACGCCCCGTCAGGTGTTAGTGGTTTCAGCAGCAAGCTGGCGCTGGCCAAGGATGCCGTGCAGCGTTTGATCGACAGCTACGACAACCTCGGCGACGTGATGGTACGCATCGTGACCTTCTCCAACAGCGCCAGTGCTGTGGGCAATGTCTGGATGACCGCCGCCGATGCCAAGGCCTGGCTTACCGCGCTGGCCAACAACGCCGGTAACGGGTCGACCAACTATGACGATGCGCTGATCAAGGCGATGAATGCCTATGATTCGTCCGGCAAGCTCACCGGCGCTGGGGTACAGAACGTTTCGTACTTCCTCTCCGATGGTCAACCAACCCTGTCCAATGCCAACCCGGGCAGCAACAACAGTGGCAGCCAGTACAACCCGGAACTGGGCGATGGCATCGGGACCGGCGAGGAAGCGGATTGGATCGCCTTCCTCACGGCTAAGGACATCAAGTCCTATGCGCTGGGTATGGGGCTGGGCAGTGACCTCGACAAGACCTTGCTCAACCCCATCGCCTATGACGGCAAGGCGGACGTCAACACCGATGGCATCCTGGTCTCCAACCTCAATCAGCTCAACGATACCCTGCAGGGCACGGTGACGGGTACGGTGATCTCCGGCAACCTGATCAGCGAAGGCAGCAATGGTTTCGGTGCCGATGGTCCGGGCCTGCAGCCGATTGCCGCGATCACCCATAACGGGGTGACGTATACCAGCGAGTCGGCGGCCTACGATGCCACGAGCCATACGCTGACCTTCACCACCGCAGGCGGTGGCTCGTTCAGCGTCAACCTGGTCACCGGGGCTTACACCTACAACTTCAATGACGATGTCGCCGAGGATGTGACGGATACCATCCGCTACACCCTGATCGACCGGGACGGCGATGCAGTGTCCGCTGACCTGAAGCTGACCATCACCGACAGCAGCGAGGTTTATGCCTACGACAACTACAGCCAGGCCATCGTCGGGCAGATATCGGTCACGCCCGATCCGGTAACCAAGGTACTGGCGGACTTCTCCAGTACCAGCAATCCGGCCTCGTCCGGGCCTAACTACAACCCCTGGATATTCGATACCAACGACAACGGCAACGTGAGTGGTAATGAAACCACGGTGATTACGCAGGCCAGTGTTCTGGACGTGTCGGGCAGCAAGTGGGGTGTTACCGCAGTCAATTCGTCCAATGGTGTCAGTGTGCAGAGCAATGCCCTGCAGCTCATCGACAGCGATCGTAGCGCTGGTGTCAGCACCAAGGCTGCCACACCGACCTTCGAGGTGGCAGAGGGCAGCACGGCCAAGGTTTCCTTCGACCTGGGCAGCATCAGCAACTTCAGCAGCAGCGGCTCGGGCGATCAGTTCACCTGGACCTTGTACAAGCAGAACGGCAGTGCCTGGACGCTGGTGCAGAGCGGCACCCATGCGTCCAGTAACTCGACTACCGTCACCAGCAATAGCGTGGGCGAGGGGACTTATCGCCTCTACTTCGAGGTCAATGATCGCACCAACAACAGCAACAGCTTCCGTGTTCGGGTGGACAACATCACCCTGATCACCGTGGCAGCTGCGATGCTGGTCGACACTGCCACGGCGGTGGCGGGCAACGTGCTGACAGATGCCAACAACTATCTCTACAGCGATCACCCATGGGGCGCGGTGGATAGCAAAGGCAGCGAAGGGGCGGTGCTCAGCGTGCTGGATAACGGCAGCTATGTGGCGGTGAGCACCTCGAAAACCATCGACGGGCAGTGGGGCAGCCTGCTGTTGCACAGCGACGGCTCCTACACCTACACGCCGGACCCCGACTACGCCAACCTGGGCAAGGAGGATGTCTTCACCTACCAGCTGACCCAGCCCGATGGCGACGTCAGCACGGCGCGTCTGGTGGTCGGTATCGGCTCGGGGCCTGCTCCGCAGCCAAATGTGGTGATGGGCCACGAGGCGCTCAACGACACCTTGCTGGGCAGCGAAGGCAGCGATGTGCTGCTGGGGCTGGGCGGCAACGATACGCTCCATGGTCTGGGTGGCAATGATCGTCTGGAAGGCGGTGATGGCAATGACACCCTGATCGGCGGCAAGGGCAACGATATCCTCATCGGTGGTGCCGGCAACGACACCTTCGTGTGGAACGCCGATGATCGGGGCGGCAACTATCACGACATCGTCAAGGACTTCGGCAATGGCGACGACAAGCTGGATCTGTCGCAACTGTTGCAGGGCGTCACTGAGCATGGGAGCGCCGACGTGTTGACCCAGTATCTGAGCTTCGACTTCGTCAGCGATCCGGGCAGCACGGTGATCAACGTCGCCAGCGCAGGCAGTGGCACGCCGGTGGATCAGACCATCACCCTGGAAAATACCGTGCTGTCCGGTGGTAATGCGGCGGATATCATCCAGGGCATGCTGGACAACGACCAGTTGGTCGCCTGAGGCATTGAGTTGAAACCGTCGGCATGTAGCCGGCGGTTTCTCAGACACAAGGAAATGCTTCTCAGAGTTTCCTTAGTTCGAGCACTCAACTAGAGTAAGCCCGCTACCCGTTCCGGGAGCGGGCTTTTTTATGGCGTTTGCTGGAGGCACCGATGGTTTACGTACAGCGCGACGCGGCCGGGCGTTTGTTGCGGGTTGAACACGAGCCCTTCGATGGGATGACGGAAAACCTGGCGGTCGAAAGCGAGGAGTTGCATGCCTGGCTGGCTGCCAAGGAAGAGGTCAAGGCGCGCCTGGACAGCCTCAAGCAATCCGACCTGGAGTTGGTGCGCGTGCTGGAAGACGTGGTCAGTGTGCTGGTCGAGCGCGGTGTGATTCGCTATACCGATCTGCCCGAAGCCGCGCGGCAGAAGCTCGACCAGCGCGCCATCGCGCGGGCCGAGATCGAAGGGCTGAGTGGTCTACTCGGTGATGACGATCACCACCTGGTGTAGCCTTGTCCCATAACGGTGCCTGACCCGGACACGACTGGCCGGGAATCAAGATATCAGGCTAGTCAGCAAGCTTCACGCCGAGCACCTTGATTCACTGCCAGGGCGCCGGAGCGCCGATCAGGCGGCCCATGGCGCCGTGTACGCCCAGTTCGGTCAGCACCTCCAGCTCGCCCTGGGTTTCCACCATTTCGGCGATCAGCGGCAGATCGATGCTGTTGGTCGCGCGAAATATCGCCTCGATAAACAGCCGCTTGTCGCTCTCCAGGTCGATGGCGCGGATATAGGTACCGTCAATCTTCAGGTACGCCAACCCCAGGTGGGTCAGGTTGCCGATCAGGCTGAAGCGCCCGCCGAAGTGTTGCAAACCCAGGCTATAGCCTGCTTCACGCAGGCTCTGGCTCAGCGCTTCCAGTTCCGTCGGTGGTGGCAGATGGCGCTCGTCGACTTCCAGAGTCAGCAAGCTGGCCTGCTCCGGATGTTCCTTGAGCAGCGCCAGAAGCTTTGCCCGCTTTGCCGGTTCACGCAGGGTCGCAGCAGACAAACTGAGCGCCAGTGGTTCGGGGTGCTGAGCCAGGTGGGTGAGGGCGTGTTCGAGCATGGCCAGGTCGAAACGGGCGCCCCAGCCAAGGCGTTCGATCCACGGCAGGAAGCGCCCAGCGGCAATGGCTTCGCCCTGCGGGTCGAGCAGACGCGCCAGCACCTTGCGTTGCAGCAGCGCGCCTGAAACGCATTCGACCACCGGCTGGAAGTACAGCTGTAGCTTGCCCTGGTTGAGCGCTTCGTCGATCCAGCCGCGCCAGTCGTGCAGGCCCTGGCTGCTCTGCGCGGTGAAGTCGTCGAGGCGTTCCCAGCACTTGGCCGCATTGCTTTGCGCCTGGGCCAGTGCCTGGTCGGCGCGTCCGATCACGCTGGCCGGCTCCTCGCCAGGGCGAAACGCCGCGATGCCGATATGGGCCACCGGATTGCAGTCGCTGGCACCGGTTTGATGCAGGTTGTTCAGGTGTTCGCTGATCTCTTCAGCGAGGTGGTTGGCGTCATCGCTGCTCAAACCCGGCGCGAGCAGGGTGAATTCGCCGCCACGGCTGCGTGAAGCCAGCCACTCGCTGCGCCCCGGAGCATCCAGCAGGCGCTTGAGCAGTTCTCCCAACGCGCCGATCAGTGCATCGGTGCGCTGCCCGCCAAGGCGCTGGTTGAGGCCGCCGAGGTCGTTGACGCGCAACAGCAGCAGATAGCCTTCTGCGTTCTGTTCGTTGACCGCCAGTTGGTTGCTCAGGCGAATATCGAATTGTCGGCGGTTGGCCAGGCCGGTGAGGCTGTCCTGGTAGGCTTCTTCACGCAATTTCTCGCTGCGCGCGGCTTCTTCGGCGAACAGCGTTTTGAGCTTATCGACCATCTGGTTCATGGCCAGTACCACGCGCTTGAGTTCCGGTGTACGCGGTACGCGTGGCAGGGTGAGGAATTCGCGGCGGGTGATGGCCTGCGCTTGCTGCACCATGTTGTCCAGCGGGCGCAGTTGAGTGCGCAGCAGCCAGCCACCGAGCACGGCGCTGACCAGGCCACAGAGCAGCAGCCAGAGCAGGCTGCCGATGGCGCCGTCCCATAACTTGGCCAGGGCGAACTGAGGATGGCTGAGCACCTCGACCCGCGCGGCCTGTTCCCAGCCACGCATGATCAGTGCATCGCCGCCTTCGGGTTCGAGGTTCACCAGATCGACGAACCACTGCGGGACGTTTTCTGCTCGTACCTCAGTGCTGCGTTCGACCAGTACCTTGTCGTCGGGAATGCTCACCACGCGGATGCTGGCGAAGTAGCCGCTATCGAAGATCGAGCTGACCATCAGTTCGAGCATGGCCGGGTCGTCCACGTGTGGCGTCATCGACAGGCCCAGCGCCGTGGCGGCGTCCTGTGCGTGTGAGCGCAACTGGCTGAGCAGTTGTTCACGCGAGGTTTCGACGCTGGCGACGAAACTGCCGGTAAAAGCCACGACCAGGAACAGGCAAATGGCGAGGAATAGCTGCTTCAGTAAGGACATGTCGTTCCTCCTAGCCTTCGCCCACGGCGAAGCCTTCGGCGTGCATTTTTTTCAGGATGTCTTGCCAGCGCGAGAGCTTCTTCGAGTCGCTCTTGCGGGTATTGGAGCCAGGCAGATAGAGGCCTTCGGCATTGAAGGCATAGACCGGGAGCAGGTCCTTGCGCTGCGAGGCAGGGCGGATGTCGTTGATCAGGTTGTCCAGCACCAGCGGCTCAGCACTGGGGCTGGCGTAATAGGTCAGCACCATATGCGCCTGGTTGTAGTTCAGCGCCTTGACGTAAGTGATGCGCAGCTTCTCGCTGGGAATGCCGAGGCGACGCAGGGTGAAGTACTTGGCGATGGAGTAGTCCTCGCAATCGCCAGCGCCCTTGACCAGCATTTCCACGGGGGTGGCCCAGTAATCGTTTTCACGCCATAGCTGACTGTCGTCGACGAAGCGTACCTTGCGGTTGAAGAAGCGATTGACCTCGTTGAGCTTGTCGGCCTCAGGTAACGCCGAACTGGCCTTGATCAGCGCTTCCCAGTCGAGGATGCGCGTGCGCGCCGTGCCGAGGTTGCCGTAGCGGCTTTCGGCGTTCTTCAGGATCTGTGCGAAGTCCCAGTTGGCCAACGCCAGGCCAGCCAGCAGCAGGCCGCCGATCCAGAGGATCGACAGGTGCCACCGCCATCCCTGAACACGTCGCCGTCGCATGGGATCGTTGCCTCCAGGCCTGATTCGCAGAGTCTAGGCGAGGTGTCGATTTTTTGCCGGCCGCTGCGCTTGGACGGATGTGCGATGTCAAAAGGTTGTCGACTGTCGCGCGTAGCCTGGATGCAATCCACAGCGGACGGTCACTGACACAGCGCCTCAGGGATTGGGCAACGTCTTCTGGCGCAGGATATAGATGCTCACCAGCACGGCGCTGGTCAGCATGAAGATACGGGCCCAGAACATCGGCACCAGGTAGCAGGAGAAGGCGATGCTCGCCCACATCAGGCTCAGTGCGTAGACCTTGGCCTTGCGCGGAATGCCCTCGCCATCGAGGTAGTCACGAATCCACGGGCCAAGGTGCGGGTGCATCACCAGCCACAGATAGAAGCGCCGCGAGCTTCTGACGAAGCAGGCGGCAGCCAATAGTAGAAAGGGCGTGGTCGGCAGCACCGGCAGAAAGATACCGATGACCCCGAGCGCCACGCTCAGCCAGCCGATGGTCAGCAGCAGATAGCGGACACTGCGATGGCGGCTGGGCTGAATGTCACGCGGCATGGGCGAGTCTTGTCGGTAGCCGGGGTGATGCCCCGGCGTGCACGAATCAGTGGCGGGGCTTGAGCAGTGCGGGTTTTTCTTCCGGAGCCTGGCACAGCAGGAAGAGGGCGGTGAGCAGTTCCGGGATCTGGTCGATCATGCTGTCCACCAGGTCGTGGTCACGGGCGATCTCGGCGAACTCCTGCTGCTCGTCGAACAGACCGGAGCCGACCATGATCGGCAACAGCAGCTCGCTGACTTCGTCCTCGGCATCTTCGAACCACACCGCTTCGCGCAGGAACACCCCTTCCATGAAACCGATGCACCAGCCGCGCAGGTCGGAATCGTCCGGCTCTTCACCGAGGTCCAGGTCGCAAGGCAGCTCGGGCTCTTCTTCACCTGCAAGCTGACGGGCGATATGGGCCTTCAGGTGGATCAGGGTGCTTTCGATCTCTTCGCGCTCGGCGTCGCTGCGGTAGTGCGGCGGCTCGGCGAACAGTGCATCGATCCACTCACGCTCCGGCACCTGATCCGGGCAGATCGCCAGGGCGGTCAGGTAGCCATGGGCGGCCACGTAGTCCAACGCTTCTTCGTGCAGCTCATCGGCATCGAGGAAGGCTTGCAGGCGGGACAGTTGCTCGGCGAAGGACATCGTGGGGTTACCTTGAGGCTTAGGGGATAAACGAGGTTGGATTCTAGTTCACCGCCGCCTCTGCGACCAGCACGGGCGCTCTGCCAGCGGCGATTGAGCGGCTTCGGACGGGGAGGCGCCCTGTTGTAGCCGATCATGCGGCATAATGTGCGGCTCGATTTGGAGGCCTTCATGCTCGACCACGCCCAGCGCATTCTCAAAGACGTTTTCGGCTACGACGCCTTTCGCGGCAACCAGGCCGCGATCATCGAGCGTGTCGCGGCAGGTGGCGATGCCTTGGTACTGATGCCTACCGGCGGCGGCAAGTCGCTGTGCTTCCAGGTGCCGGCGCTGATGCGTGAGGGCCTGGCCGTAGTGGTTTCACCGCTGATCGCGCTGATGGACGATCAGGTGGCGACCCTCGACGAACTGGGCGTGGCTGCCGTGGCGCTGAATTCCACGCTGAGCGCCGAGGAGCAGCGCGAGATCGCCGACCGTATCCGCCGCGGGCAGATCAAGATGCTCTACCTGGCGCCCGAGCGTCTGGTGCAACCACGCATGTTGAGCTTCTTGCAGGGCCTGGATATTGCCCTGTTCGCCATCGACGAGGCGCATTGCGTGTCGCAATGGGGCCATGATTTCCGCCCGGAATACCTGCAGCTCGGCCAGCTTGCCGAGCTGTTCCCCGCCGTGCCGCGCATTGCCCTGACCGCCACGGCGGACAAACGCACCCGCGAAGAGATCGTCCAGCGCCTGCAGCTGAACAACGCCGAGCGCTTCCTGTCTAGCTTCGACCGCCCGAACATCTTCTACCGCATCCAGCCCAAGGATCAGCCGCGCAAGCAACTGCTCGGCTTTCTCGCCGCGCGTAAGGGCGATGCCGGCATCGTCTACTGCCTGTCGCGCAAGAAGGTCGAGGAGGTCGCCGACTTCCTCAGCAGTCAGGGTTTCCCGGCCCTGCCTTATCACGCTGGCCTGCCCAACGAGTTGCGGGCCTTCAATCAGAAGCGCTTTCTCAATGAGGAAGGGTTGATCATGGTGGCGACCATCGCCTTTGGCATGGGCATCGACAAACCCAACGTGCGCTTCGTCTGCCACCTGGATCTGCCCAAGTCGCTGGAGGCTTACTACCAGGAGACCGGGCGCGCCGGTCGTGACGGCTTGCCGGCCGACGCCTGGATGGCCTACGGCCTGCAGGATGTGATCTTCCTCAAGCAGATGCTCAACAACTCCGAAGGCGACGAGCGCCACAAGCGCATCGAGCAGCACAAGCTCGATGCCATGCTCGCGTTGTGCGAGGAGACACGCTGCCGGCGCCAGGCGCTGCTGGCCTACTTCGATGAAGAGTTGCCCAATCCTTGCGGTCACTGCGACAACTGCATCGATGGCGTCGAAACCTGGGATGCCACCGAGCCGGCACGCCAAGCGTTGTCGGCCGTCTATCGCAGTGGCCAGCGCTATGGCGTCGGCCATCTGGTGGACATTCTGCTCGGCCGCGACAACGAGAAAATCCGCAGTTCCGGTCATCAGCACCTGGCGGTATTCGGCGTCGGTAAGGGCTTTTCCGAAGTCGAGTGGCGCACGCTGTTTCGCCAGTTGGTCGCCCGTGGCCTGGCTGACGTTGATCTGGAAGGCTTCGGTGGTCTTCGCCTGAGTGAGACCTGCAGGCCGTTGTTACGGGGCGAGGTTGGCTTGCAACTGCGCCGCGAGCCCAAGCCGGCGCAGGCGGCCAAGGTCTCCAGCAGCGCCGCCAGCCAACTGGTACGCGGCCACGAGCGGGAGATGTGGGAAGCACTGCGCGGCCTGCGCCGCAAGCTGGCGGAAGAGCACAGCGTGCCGCCGTACGTGATTTTCCCTGATGCCACGCTGCTGGAGATGCTGCGCAGCCAGCCCGGCTCGTTGAGCGAGATGGCCGAGGTCAGTGGTGTCGGGGCGCGCAAGTTGGAGCGTTACGGCCAGGCGTTCCTGGAAGTGCTCAATGGCAGCGCCGCGAACGAAGCGCCGGCCCCGGTCGCCGATTTGCGCCACGAGCTGGTCAGCCTGGCCCGTGCCGGAATGACGCCTGCGCAGATTGCCAACCAGCTGGGCTGCAGCGAGAAGAACGTCTACAGCCTGCTGGCCGAAGCCATCGCCCAGCAGCAACTGACGCTGGAGCAGGCGCTGGATCTGCCGGAAGAGCTGCTGGGTGAGATTCAGGAGAGCTTCCTCGACGGCGAGGGCGAGTTACCGCCAGTGAGCGAAGTCGCGCCACTGTTCGCCGGCCGTGTTGATGAAACGGTGCTCTATTGCGTACGCGCCGCACTGCAGGTCGAGTTCGAGATGTAGGTGTCCTGCGGCGAAACTTGCCTGCATGATTCTGGCGGCATTTCGCTGACAAGGCTAAGGTGTGGGCAGGTCGCCACTGAACGAGGTAACGGTGCCTAACTACCATGCCTGGCTCGATGAGGTTCGTCCGAGCCCCTATGCAGACCAACTGAGCCTGGGTTTTCGCTGGTTACGTTTTTCTCGTGGCCTGGAGCGCGAGTACCGTGCCCATTTGCTCGAAGACAGCTTCGAGCTCAAGCGTTTCGCACTCATTATCGCCACCGTCATCTGGCTGTCCCTGGCAGCACTCGACATGCTCGTGGTGCCTGCATCGCACCTGGGCTGGGTGCTCGCCGTGCGCGTCGTGGTGTTGCTGATCCTGCTGATCTGTGCGGCCCTGATCCTGCAGCGTCGGCATATCCATCTTCTGTTGCCGCTGAGCATGACCTGCATTCTCGCGCTCGGCGTGGGCGCGTCGCTGATCGTCGGTATCGCCCATCGGGTCGAACCCAACTACCCCTATGAAGGTTTGCTGCTGGTGAGCATGGCGGCGTACTTTCTGGTCGGCTTGCGCCTGAGCGAGGCACTCGCCTGTTCCCTGGTGGTGATGCTCACCTACGTGCTTGCGGATTTGTCCGCAGGGCTGGCCACGCCGCGCTTGATCAACAATATCCTGTTTCTCTCGTTCGGCAACCTGACGGGCGCCGTCGGCTGCTACCTCCTGGAATACAAGTCGCGCGAACATTTTCTGATCAGCAGGTTGATGCGCCTGCTGGCTTACCACGACAGCCTTACGGGGCTGCACAATCGCCGCAGTTTCAATCGACAATTCGAGCGCTTATGGCGCCAGGCGCAGCGTGACGGCAAGTCACTGGCGCTGCTGCTGTGCGATATCGATCACTTCAAAGCCTACAACGACTGTTACGGCCACCAGGCTGGCGACGTGGCCTTGCAGCGCATCGGCGCGCTGATCGAACAGTCTGCGCGGCGTCCGCTGGACATGGGGGTGCGTCTCGGCGGTGAAGAGTTCGCACTGCTGCTGTTCGACATCGGCGCCGATGAGGCCAGACAACGTGCCGAAGTGTTACGGCAGTCGCTGGAGGAGACCGCCATCGCGCATCGCGGCTCTGACAGCGCCGCGGTGCTGACCATGTCCATCGGTGTAGCCTGGCTGAGCCCCGGTAGCCAACCTGATCTGAGTCAGCTCTATGAGCAGGCCGACCGTGCGCTATACGAGGCCAAGGCCTTTGGCCGCAACAAGGTCGCAGCCTGACATACAGCAGCAATGCGGGCGCTCGGTCGCATTCTGCAACGCTCACGACGCAATCTGCGCTTGCCCTGGGCATCGGGTTATGGCTAGCTGGCTAATAATTAGTTTTTGACCTTTGTATGAGTCCGCTTACCCATGTCTTACCCCGATCAACATCGTTTTGCCATGCAGGTTGCCCAGTTGTCGCGCGCCTGGCGTTCCGAACTCGACAGGCGCCTGGTCGGTCTCGGACTGTCTCAGGCTCGCTGGCTGGTGCTGCTGCACCTGGCGCGTTTCACTGAAATGCCGACCCAGCGTGAATTGGCGCAGAGTGTCGGTGTAGAAGGGCCGACCCTGGCTCGTCTGCTCGACAGCCTGGAAAACCAGGAGCTGGTGATTCGCGTGGCGGTGCCTGAGGATCGTCGCGCCAAGAAGATCGCGCTGCAGCCCAAGGCACAGCCGCTGATCGAGAAGATCGAAGCGATTTCAACCCAGCTTCGTCATGAGGTTTTCGCCGGCATCGACGACGATGATCTACGCCGCTGTCAGCAGGTCCATGCTCGAGTGCTCGGCAATCTGATGAAGTGAATCGGTTGATACTGTCAAAATCTGATCGTTTTTTGATCGGATTATTCTTTTGTGCCTAACTTTTGACTGATGGCGCTTGATGGCACCGTGCTTTCGTCGGCAAACTGGCGTCCAAGCCGCTACTTTGTGAATTAGTAGCCATAATGCAATCCGAGACGATCTCGACAAGGACCTTGTCGCTCGTTCTCGGAACTATCAAGGGCGCCAGCCTCCCGGCCAAGGGAAGCTCAGACAGGAAGTCGAGGAGGTGGCGTTCGAGCCGGATAACCCTGGAGGTCACATGGCTCGGGTGCGTCAGTTAATGTTGGGTTTGGCGTCGGGCTCCGCTCTCTATTCGGGAATGGCACCGGCGCTTGGTTTGGGTGAGATCACGCTGCATTCGGCATTGAACCAGCCGTTCGAGGCCGAGATCGAGTTGCTCGAGGTGGGTGACCTGGGCGCGCAGGATCTGAGTGTCGGCCTGGCACCTGCCGAGGTATTCAACCGCTCGGGTGTCGAGCGGTTCTACTTTCTCAATGATCTGCGCTTCACGCCGCTGTTGCGGGGTTCGCGCAGTGTGATTCGTGTGGTTTCCAGCCGCCCGGTGCGTGAGCCCTACCTGAACTTCATCGTCGAAGTGGCGCGTCCCAATGGTCAACTGCTGCGTGAATACACAGTCCTGCTCGATCCGCCTGGCTCCTCGGCTTATACCTCGGTGGCGGCGCCGAGTGCTGCTGCGGTCTCACAAGCGGCTCCGCGTACTCAAGCCCCGGCTTCGTCGGTTCGAGCGATTACCCCGCCGAGTGCCTCGGCAGGGCATCGTCATCAGGTCGTGCGCGGCGATAGCCTCTGGTCCATCGCTGCGCGTTTGCGTGAGCGGGGCAGCACGCTGTCTCAGCAGGCATTGATGGAGGGTATTCTGGCCCTCAACCCCAGCGCCTTCGCCGGTGGCGACCCTGGTCGTCTGCAGGCCGGCGCCGATCTATTGCTGCCGGACGCCGCTCGTGCCGCTGCCGCGCAGCCGACTGTTGCACCGCTAGCTGCCGAGGCCGCACCTGTGGTTGCAGAAGGCAGCATCGAAGGGCCGGTAAGCGCGCCGTTGGCTGCTGTGGAGCCCGCGCTGCAACCAACCGAAAGCCTTGAGCTACTGGCCGAGAAGCAGCGCCAGGTGGATCTGGAACTGGCCAACCAGGCAGCGGAAAACCTGCAACTGCAACAAGGCTTGGCGCAGCTGCAACTGCAACTCCAGCAATTGCAGGAGCAACTGGCGCAGAAGGATGCGCAGTTGGCTGAGCTGGCTGCGCGTACGCCGGTCGAGCCCGTTGCAGCGCCCGTTGCCGCTACTCCGGCAAGCGTGGAAGAGCCCGTCGCCCAGCGCGGCTGGTGGTCGACGCTGCTGGCCGGTGGTCTCGGCCTGTTGCTGCTGCTCGGTGCGCTGTTCTGGGCCGCGCGGCGGCGTAGCGAGAAAGCCAAACCCGTGGTGCAGGTACAACCGAAGGCTCAGCCTCCTCAGCAACAACCCCAGCCACCGCTCGCCGCGGTTGCCGCTGCTGTGCCCGCCGAACCAGTGGCCAGGGCCGTACCGACGCCGGTACCTGCTCGTGCTCAGGGGCCGGTCGACCCGCTCGAGGCGGCCAATGTCTATATCGCCTACGGCCGTCTCAGCGAGGCTCGCGGTGAATTGAACAAGGCGCTGGCTCAGGAGCCGCAGCGCAGTGATCTGCGCTTCCGTCTGCTGGAGGTCATGGCGATGCTCGGCGATGGGCAGGGCTTCGCTCGTGAGGAGGCGGTGCTGCGTGCCGAGGCGTTCGATGCCGCACGCATCGACGCGCTGAAGTCGCGTCATCCGAACATGCAGATGTCTCAGCAAACGCCGAAAGAACCTGTTGCGCCGTTGCCGGCAGCTGCCGAGCCGCTGGCCGAGCAGGATTTTCAGCTCAACCTCGATGATCTGTCATTGGATGCTGACTGGGATCTGGTCAGCCCGTTCCCGGCTGCCGCCAAGGCCAAAGCCAAGCCCGCTGCCGAGCCGGAGTTCGATGCGTCGTTCGCCAGCAACCTGCAAGAGCTGCCGGAGGTGTTCGAACTGCATCATGAAGATGAGCAGTTGAGCGCTTTCGGCGAGATGGAGATGGTGCTCAGTGACGAGACGCAGGGGCTGGATGACAACTTCCTCGACGTGTTCGCCGGGGATGCTGATGCCACTGCGGCGCTACAGGGTGATATCGACCAGTTGGCGACCGACCCCGAGCACATGACCAAACTCAATCAGGCGCTGGCCTATATCAAGCAGGGTGACATCGCCACCGCCTGCGACATCCTCAATGATGTGATCGACCATGGTAACGACGAGCAGAGGAAGGCGGCGCGCCAGCTATTGGCAGAAATCGCCTGACAGATTGCTGTAGCTGTACTCGACGAGGCCGCGCACATGCGCGGCCTCGTAGTTTCAGAAACTCTTACCGAGATTCAGGTACAGCGCCTTTTCCCGCTCGTCGTTGAAACCATAGCTGAGGTTGAGCGGGCCCAGCGGGGTATCCAGGCCGAGGAAGATGCTGGCGGCATTGATGTAGCCGCTGTCGAAGGCATTGTCGTTGTTCCAGGTACGGCCGCGCTCCAGCGACAGACCCAGGTACAGCGGGAAGTTCAGTGGCAGCATTGAGTTCTGCGTCAGGCGCCGGTAGTAGATCATCCGCGCCAGCGCCATGTTCTGGCCGCTGAGCGAATCCTGGCGGAAACCCGACAACTCCTGAGCACCGCCGAGAATGAAGCCCGAGGTGACCACCTCCGCTTCATCCAGAGTGCGGCCATAGCGCCCGCCCAACAGCCAGGTGTTGGGGCCGTGGCTGTACGCCTTGTCCAGCTTCACTTGCCACTGGCGATACGCCTCGTCGGAGCCCAGGCTGCGGTCGTACTTGCGCAACATCACGCCGATATCCTCGCCGGTGCGCGGGAAGTCGAGGTTGTCGAGGGTGTCGAAGGAGTACAGCAGCTCGTAGTAGCCCTCGGTGAAGCTGAAGCTGGGCAGGTCGCGTTCGCCGACGCGTACATTCGCTTCGCCCCAGGCCTGGCCGACGCCGAAGCGGATCTCGCCGTTGTTGGCGATCTGCCGGCCGAGATTGAGGCCATAACCGTAGCGCTCCAGGCGATATTCGGCGATGGGGTCGTTGTCCAGAATCGCTTCGACGTTCTGCGCCTCGCCGAACAGGTAGGGCGCGACGAAATAGCGCGAACCGGCGTCCAGTGGTTGATAGAACTCGCTGTAGAGCTCCTGACGGTCGCCCAGTTGCAGGCGCGTCAGCCATTCGGCGCCGAGTTCGTTGATGCCGTTGATGCGATAACTGGCGCCGATGTTGAAAGCGCTATCGCCGCGCATGTCGTCGGACAGGTTGAGCCCCAGGCGCAGGTAGTCGGTGCCGGTGCGCTTGCCACGCGCATCGATCACCAGTGCGCTGCCGCGTTCATCCAGTGGCTCCACTCGGTATTGCACGCGCTCGAAGTAATCCAGGCCGTACAGCGTGCCCATGTCCTTCTGCAGGCGATCCATGTCCAGCGGTTCGCCCAGCGTCTGGCGGATGTGACGGCGAATGACCTCATCGCCGACTTTTGAGTCATTCTCCACGTGAATCTCGCGGATCACCGGGGTGCGCTGCTCGCGGGTGCGGGCCATGGCCAGAGCCGGGTTGCCGGCGCCGGTGGTGCGCAGGCGTGCCAGGCACTCGGTCTGAATCTGCGTGGCGCGGTAGCCGGCCTCCATCATCTGTTCGCCACGGCTGAAGTCGGCCACGCCGAAGCCAGCCAGCGGCGGCTGGATCAGCACGTCGCCGGCGCTCAGCGTCGCCAATTGCGCTTCAGAGTTCTTGCGCATCATCAGGTTGATCGACTGGTTCATCACGTCGACCACGGTGAGCAGATCCTTGGCCGGTTTCAGCGGCATGCCGAGGTCGACGACGATGACATGGTCGACCCCCATCTGCCGTGCCACGTCTATTGGCACGTTGTTGACCATGCCGCCATCGACCAGCAGGCGACCGTCCACTTCTACCGGTGCGAATACTGCAGGGATGGACATGCTGGCGCGCATCACCTGCGGCAGGTGCCCGCTGCCCATGATCACCTGCTCGCCGCTGACCACGTCGGTGGCCACGGCGCGATAGGGGATCGGCAGATGATCGAAGTCGCGGGTGGCGCTGCGGTGTACCAGCAGACTTTCCAGCAGCAGCGCGAGGTTCTGTCCCTGGATCACACCCAGTGGCAGGCCCAGACTGCCGTCGTCGCGAAAGCTGAGTTTTTGCTTGATCAGGAAGTCGCGGTCATCCTGCTTGCGGCGAAAGGGGATGTCCTCGCGTGGCGGTGAGTCGGACAGCGCCTGTTGCCAGTCCAGTTCCAGCGCCAGGCGCTCAAGCTCGGCTACCGAGTAGCCGGCAGCGTAAAGCCCACCAACGATGGCGCCCATGCTGGTGCCAGCGATGGCATCGATACGGATGCCTTGTTCCTCCAGCGCCTTGAGCACGCCAATGTGCGCCAGGCCGCGGGCGGCACCGCCAGACAACACCAGCCCGACACGTTCGGCAGCGAAGGCAGGCTGGCTGGAGAGGGCGAGCAGACAGATCAGCGAAAAGAGCAGGCGGCGCATGGTGGTTTCCGGCAGAAGCAGGGACAAAGGCCGCTATTATAGGCATCAAGCCCCACCGTAGAGCCGCTGCCATGTCCGATCACAAGCCAGAAATCGTCATCACCTATTGCACGCAGTGCCAATGGCTGCTGCGCGCCGCCTGGCTGGCCCAGGAACTGCTCAGCACCTTTGCCGATGAGTTGGGACGGGTCAGCCTGGAGCCGGGCACGGGCGGTGTTTTTCGCATCCTCTGCAACGACCAGCAGATATGGGAGCGCAAGGCCGACGGCGGTTTCCCGGAGGCCAAGGTGCTCAAGCAGCGGGTTCGTGACCTGATCGATCCAGGTCGCGACCTTGGGCATAACGACCGCTAGAGCCTATTTATGATCTGCTGCGCGTCGGCGTTACTGCGTTAAAAACAATCTGGAGCGCCAGCCCGGTCGAAATGCTCATGTACAAAAGTACAGTCGCCCGCGACTCCGACCGTGCCTCGCTTATTTTTGCGGGGCCGCCATCGGTGTTGTACCGCTCTAGCTCGCGAGATCCTAAACAGGCTCTTGGGCGATGTCTTAGGGTCAACGCGCCATCCGCGCGGAAGCGAAGATGGCGCTGACGATCAGCACGCCCCCTGCGAGCATGCGCAGCGTCGGCTGTTCGCTGAACAGCCACCAAGCGAACAGAATCCCGTAGACCGGCTCCAAGGCGAAGATCACCGCCGTGGTGCGCGCCTTGAGCACGCGCAGGCTGGCGACGAACAGGCTGTGCGCCAGGCCCGTGCAGAAGATCCCGAGCATCGCCAGCCACAGCCAGTCCACCGGGCGCACGCTGGGCAGCAGTGGCCAGGCCAGCGGCAGGAAGCAGATCAGCACCGTGATGTTCTGGTACAGCGCAGCCTTTACCGGGTCGAGGCCGCGGGTGCTGGCGCGATTGAGCAGCGACAGCAGGGCGAACAGAAAGCCCGACAGCACGGCCCACAGCAGCCCGACGGTGGCGCCACTGTCGAGGCTGAATTCGGGCGTGACCAGAACCAGCCCCACGCACACCACACCGACCATGGCGAACTCGCTGGGCCGGGTGCGCTCACGAAACAGCAGGCCCTCGAGCAGGACGGTGAAAGCCGGGAAGCTGGCGAAACCCAACGTGGCGATAGCTACACCGGATATTTTTACCGCCTCGAAGAAGGTGACCCAGTGCGTGCCCAGCAGCAGGCCGCCGAGTGCCAGCAGCGCCATCTGCCGCAGGCTGGGACGCACCGCGTTGCGGCTGCGCCAGAGTGCGGCAGCCAGGCTCAAGGCGAGCACGGCGAAGAGTGCGCGGCCGCCTGCAATCATGTTCGGTGTGGTCGCCGCCAGTTTGCCGAAAATGCCCGACAGGCCGAATAGCAGTGCACCCAGGTGAATCGCCAGCAGGGCGTTACGTTCCGTCATGCCAGGCGCGCACCGTTGGGCAGCGGCTTGTCGAAGCCGGCCAGGACGACGCGATTCTCACAGTCATAAACACCGGTCACCAGTATTTCGGAGCGCACCCCGGCGATGCGCTTGGGCGCGAAGTTGCAGACGCACAGCACCTGACGACCAATCAGTTCGTCACAGCCGTAGTGCGCGGTGATCTGAGCACTGGAGGTCTTGACGCCCAGTTCGCCGAGATCGACCTCCAGCACGTAGGCCGGCTTCAGCGCTTTTTCATTGCGGCGGGCGCTGCGAATGGTGGCGACGCGCAGCTCCACCTTCTCGAAATCCTGCCATTCGATGGTTTGCATGGGGTACTCCTTCGATGATGCCGCGCAGTCTAGGTGTCGCAGGCGGCCATTGTCTGTCGCGGGAATCAGACGTTTTGTCGCCAGGCTATCGAGGGCTCGTGCGGCATGGCTAACGGCCGGTGCGCGCGGCGCACCCTACTGCTCGTGTGCTGGCTAGCGCGTACGGCGCAATTGCCGTGGGGTCATGCCCAGGTGGCGGGAGAGGGCGGCGGTGAAGGCGCTTTGTGAGCTGTAGCCGACCCGGGCGGCGATTTCGCCAACGGCCAGGTCGCTGCCGCGCAACAGCTGCTCGGCCAGTTGCAGGCGCCGCTGGCGGATGTGCTCCATGGGGGTACGGCCGGTTTCAGCCTGGAAGCGGGCATGCAGACGCGCCACGGAAAGGCCGGCCAGGCGTGCCAGGTCCGCCACCTGCAGCGGGTGAGCGGCATGCTGATCGATGTAGTGATCGAGAGCGGCCAGGGGCAAACCAGCCGGTTCGCGTTGCTGGCGGCTGCAGGCCAGGCTGCCCAGCAGCAGGGCGGCGCCCTGGCCGGCTATGATCGGGTCGTTGATCGGGCTGCTGGCCAGCCAGTTGAGCAACTGGCCCTGGGAGGGATCGAGCTGCAGTGCGTTGGGTCTGTCCAGCAGGCGCTGGATGTCGCTCGCGTGATGGCCAAGCTGGCGTTCGAGCCAGTCGTTGGCCGGCAGGTCCAGCACCAGGCACTGGCTGCCGCGTGGGCTGCCGCAGGTGTGGCGTGCTTCGGCCGGCACTACGGCCAGGTGATGACGCAACACCCGGCTGCCTTGGCCATCCACGTCGAATTGCAGCTCGCCAGCCAGGCCGAAGACCAGTTGCGCATGCTCATGGCTATGGCTGAGCACTTCGTGGCTGTAATGACGCAGGGACAGAATCGGGTGCATGGCGGGTTCCTCGGCAACCGCCGCAGTGTAACGCCTGGGCCGAAGCACTGCTGCGTCATGAAACGGTCTTTTTCCTGTCACAAGCCTTTCACCGCAACGCCTCAAGCTCGACTAAACCCAGCCGGAGGCCGCCCATGACCAGCGCCCAGCTCGCCAAGCCCAGCCGCAAACAACGTGTCCGCACCCTGTGGATCTCTGATGTGCACCTCGGTACGCGCGATTGCCAGGCTGAGCACCTGGCGGCCTTCCTCAAGCGTTATCACGCAGACCGCATCTACCTGGTGGGCGACATCATCGACGGCTGGAAACTGCGTGGCGGCATCTACTGGCCGCAGGCGCACACCAACGTGATCCGTCGCCTGCTGACCATGAGCAAGCGCGGCACCGAGGTGATCTACGTCACCGGCAACCACGACGAATTCCTGCGCCGCTACTCGAGCTTGCTACTTGGCAATATTCAGTTGGTGGACGAGGCGGTGCACGTCACGGTCGATGGCCGCCAACTGCTGGTGATCCACGGCGACCAGTTCGACGTGATCACCCGTTATCACCGCTGGCTGGCTTTTCTCGGCGACTCGGCCTACGAGTTCACCCTGACCCTCAATCGCTGGCTCAACCACTGGCGCAGCCGCTGGGGCTATGGCTACTGGTCGCTGTCGGCCTACCTCAAGCACAAGGTCAAGACGGCGGTGAACTTCATCAGCGACTTCGAGGAGGCCATCGCTCATGAGTGCGTCAAGCGCGGCCTGCAGGGCGTGGTCTGTGGCCATATCCACCATGCCGAGATCCGCCAGGTGAGCGGCGTGGAGTACATGAACTGCGGCGATTGGGTGGAGTCCTGCACGGCGCTGATCGAGCACTGGGACGGGCAGATCGAGCTCTATCGCCTGGCCGAGGCGCAGCAGACCAGCGAGGAGCAGACTGTCGTCCTCGAGACCGGCGCATGAGGATACTGATCGTCTCCGACGCCTGGGCGCCTCAGGTCAATGGCGTGGTTACCAGTCTGGCAGCGCTGATCGGTGAGCTGCGTGGGCTGGGGCATCAGGTCAAGCTGTTGTCGCCCGCCGATTTTCGCGCCGTGCCATGTCCGACTTATCCGGAGATTCCGCTGGTGTGGGATCTATGGCGCGTTGGTGCGGCGATTCGCGATTTTCGTCCTGACTGCGTGCACCTCGCGACCGAGGGGCCGCTGGGCTGGGCAGCGCGGCGCTGGCTGGTCAAGCGTGGGCTGGCGTTCTCCAGCGCTATCCATACGCGTTTTCCTGAATACGTCAGCACGCGTTGGCCGTGGATTGCACCGCGCTTCGGCTATGCCTTTCTGCGAGCCTTCCACCGTCCCAGCCAGGCGGTGCTGGTCACCACCGAACGTCTGCGCGAGGAGTTCGCCAGTTGGGCGCTGCAGCGCTTGCAGTTGTGGTGCAAGGGTGTCGACACCCAGCTGTTTCGACCAGACGCAGCGCGCCTTCGGCCCGTGCGACCAGTGTTTCTCTATGTTGGGCGGATCGCCCCGGAAAAGAACCTGCAGGCCTTTCTCGATCTGGATCTGCCGGGCGAGAAACGTGTGGTCGGTGACGGTCCACAGCGTGAGGCGCTGCAATTGCAGTATCCGCAGGTGCGCTTTCTCGGTTATCGCCATGGCCAGGCGCTGGCCGAGGCCTACCAACAGGCCTCGGTGCTGGTCTTCCCCTCGCGTACCGATACCTATGGCCTGGTGATGCTGGAGGCGCTGGCCTGCGGTACGCCCGTGGCCGCGTTTCCGGTGGCCGGGCCTCTGGATGTGCTGCAGCAGGGGCTCAGTGGTGTGATGGACGAAGATCTGCACGCCGCTTGCCTGGCTGCGCTGGAGCTGGATCGGGAGTGTTGCGCGGCGCTGGCGGCAGCGCAATCCTGGCGCACCTCGGCACTGGAATTTCTGGCATTGCAGCCGCTGATCGATGGTGAGCCGGTGGTAGTGACTGAGGCGTTGCCGGATACCGCGTTGTAGGCGGTTCTTTCGCGGCTGAAGCCGCTCCTACAAAAGTTTAGGCCGGTGCTTGCATCAACGTAGGAGCGGCTTCAGCCGCGCAGCGCCCCCAGGTTGTTCACTTCAGAGAATGACCTTGTCACGCAGCTTCTCGGCCGCCTGGTTGAGCGCCTGGATCACCCGCTCCTTGTCGAAGTTCTGGATGCCATTGGTATCCAGGTACATGGAGAAGCCCGGCAGCTCGTGCTCGACGTAGCTGGAGGTCGCGCCGAGGTCGCGACGGAAGTCCACCACCTGGTAGATCTGCACCGGGCGGGTGAAGCCCTTGACGGTGATCTGGCCCTTATCGCGGCACATGATCACGTCCTTGACCAGCGAATAGGTCTCGTGGGAGATCAGGATCTCGCCGGATTCTGCAGCGCTTTCCAGGCGACTGGCGAGGTTCACGTCGCGACCGATGATGGTGTAGTCCATGCGCGTGTCAGCGCCGAAGTTACCCACCGTGCAGTAGCCGGTATTCAGGCCCATGCGGATTTCCAGCGGCTTGGTGATGCCCTGGGCGCGCCACTGCTGGCGTAGCACCTTCATGTGCTTGCGCATGGCGATGGCCATGGAAACCGCTGCGACCGCATCCTTCTTGGCGCCGTTGCTGCTGGGGTCGCCGAAGAACACCATCACGCAATCACCGATGAACTTGTCGATGGTGCCGCCGTATTTCAGGCTGATCTTCGACATTTCGTTGAGGTAGGTGTTGAGCAGGTCGGTCAGCGCTTCGGCTTCCAACTCTTCCGACAGCTCGGTGAAGCCCTTGATGTCGGAGAAGAACACCGTGAGCTTCTTGCGCTGGGTTTCCAGGCGCACGCTCTTCTTGCCGGTGAAGATCGACTCCCAGACCTGCGGTGACAGGTACTTCGCCAGGTTGCGCGCCAGGCGTGCGGCTTTTTCCTGCTCGCGCTTGATCTCGCTGCGCACCTGGGCCAGGCGCAGGCCCTGCTGGTTGACGAAATAGGCGGTGATGCAGATGTACAGGGTGGCGAAGAGGATGCTGACCAGTGCCACCGGGGTTGGGGTGTCAGGCTTGGGGTGAACCTCGATCAGCGCGGCGCACAGTGCCATGCCGCTGGCGGCCACCAGCAGTGCCAGGCCCAGGTAGCGCATGCCGCCGATGACCAAGGCGCTGAAGCAGAGGATTAACAGGAACATCAGGCTGGGCACGGCAGAGAAACCGAGCAGCACGCAGGCTGCACCAACATGCAGCGCATCGAAGAACAGCAGGGCGAGATCGGTCTGTGCGGGGTAGTCGCGCTTGAAGCGGCGGCTCAGGTTGTGTGCCAGATGGGGGTAGAGCAGGGCGTAGGGCACCATCCACAGGATGTCGTAGCCGAAGTGGCCCACGTAGGTACCGGCAGCGATGCTGGCAGCCGTGGCGATATAGGCCAGCACGCGCGAATAGTATTCGCGCAACGGTGGCGTCGGCAGCCCGTTGGCACGGCTGGTGGTTGCTGGCTTCATCTGCTGGAACTGTCCCTGCTGGATTTCTGGCGTCTCTGCTGGACGCCTGGCTGGTCTGCAAGACCTGAGCCAGAGGCTCGCTGGGCGGGGATCATAACCAAGGGGGTGGCGGCCAGCCAAGCACGGCCGCCGAACGGTGGCGCAACAGTGGCCAGCGGTCAGGCGCTGGTGCGGTCCATGGCGGCCAGGTAGATGGAGTTCTTCGGCCGGGCGAAGACCCGTTGCAGCATGGGTTCGAAGAAGCTCAGCGGTAGGCTTTGGTAGTCCGGGTCGAAGGCGGCGGCGTCGTACTTGGCACAGAATTCGATGGTTGCCTGGTACTGCGGGTGGTCCTTGAACTGCTCGCGCAGGTGACGATCCATGCCCAGGTGGTGGAAGAAGTAATAGCCTTGGAAGATGCCGTGTTTCTCCACCATCCAGAGGTTCTCGGCGCTGACGAAAGGCTTGAGGATGGCCGCGGCGATGTCCGGGTGGTTGTAGCTGCCGAGCGTGTCGCCGATGTCGTGCAGCAGTGCGCAGATCACGTACTCCTCGTCGCGGCCGTCGTGATGGGCGCGGGTGGCGGTCTGCAGTGAGTGAGTCAGACGGTCGACCGGAAAACCACCGAAATCGCCGTCGAGCAGGCGCAGGTGGGCGAGGATACGTGCGGGCAACTCGGCGGCGTAGGCGGCGAAGTCCTGGGCGATGATGGCCCAATCCTCGGCCTGGCCGTCTTGCATATGGGTGAAGCGGGCTCGGCTATTCATGGCTTTTCTCGTTCTTGTTGTTATGGGGATGTGTGTAAACACGGCCAACGATAGGTTAAACCACCGTCATTCCCACGCAGGCGGGAATCCAAAAGACCTGTACCACCTAGACTCCCGCCTACGCGGGAGTGACGGTAATGCTTTTTGAGGCGCGTGTGGCGCGCGCGGACGCCGGCTAGAAGCGGATGCGACCGGTAAAGGCATCCTTGAGCATCACCCAGTCGCCCATCAGGCTGTACAGCGGGTAATCGAAGGTCGCCGGGCGGTTCTTCTCGAAGACGAAATGACCGACCCAGGCGAAGCCGTAACCGGCCAGCGGCATGGCCAGCAGCCACAGCCATTGTTGGCTGAGCAGGGCATAGGCGAGGATAGTCAGCACCAGCAGGCTGCCAACGTAGTGCAGGCGGCGGCACACGGGATTGCTGTGCTCCTGCAGGTAGTAGGGGTAGAACTCGGCGAAGCTCTGGTAGCGTTCGGTGGTCTGGGCGGTCATGGCGCACCTCCTGTTATTGTCACTGCCAGTGTAAATGCGCTGTCTCCGTGGGCCACTGACTTAAGGTGCCAGTCTAGTATCCTTGCGCCGCCAAGCATGGCCTTGCTGATTGATCATAAGAACAAGACGATGAGTGAACGAACCACCTCTTCCAACTGGGCATTGGCCATCGTGCAGGCGCTGGAGCTGGGCGGTGTCGACTGCGTCGGCCTGTTCGCCGAGCTGGGCATGGATTACGCCGCGCTGAACGACCCGGATGCACGTTTCCCGCAGGACGGCATGACCCGCCTGTGGCAGCGCGCGGTGGCGTTGTCGGGCAACCCGGCCATCGGTCTGAACATGGCGCAGGTGGTGCGTCCGGCGTCCTTTCATGTGGTGGGTTACGCGCTTATGTCCAGCCGCAACCTGCGCGACGGCTTCACTCGCCTGGTGCGTTATCAGCGCATCATCGGTGAAGGGGCGGACCTGAATTTCCTGCCGCAACCCGACGGCTACGCACTTAGCCTGGCCATTCACGGCGATCGCCTGCCGCCAGCGCGGCAGAGCGCGGAGGCTTCGATAGCGTATTGCCTGGCGTTCTGCCGCTGGATGACCGGCAAACCGATCCGCCCACGCGAGGTTCGCTTGCAAGGCCCTGCGCCGACTGAGCTGGCGCCTTATCAGCAGGTGTTCCAGGCGCCATTGAAGTTCAACGCCGAGCGCTATGAACTGATCTTCGAGCGTGCGGATCTGGAGGCGCCGCTGCCCAGTGCCAACGAGGCGCTGGCGCAACTGCATGATCGTTTTGCCGGCGAGTACCTGGCGCGTTTCTGCAGCAGCCGCGTCACCCATCAGGCACGCCAGGTGTTGTGCCGCCTGTTGCCCCAGGGTGAACCGCGTCGCGAGGTGGTGGCGCAGGCGCTGCATCTGTCGCAGCGCACCTTGCAGCGACGCCTGCAGGAAGAGGGCACCAGCTATCAGCAGTTGCTCGACGATACGCGCCGAGAGCTGGCCGAGCAGTATCTCGGCCAGGTCGACCTGACCTTGCTCGAGGTCGCCTACCTGCTCGGTTTCGCCGACCCGAGCAACTTCTTCAGGGCTTTTCGCCGCTGGTTCGGAGAAACGCCGGGCGAGTACCGAGGGCGGCGTGGCCTGGCCGGCTGAGATTCAGCTGTCGATCAATGGCGCCAGAAGGCCGGGAACAACAGTACCAGCACGGTGAGGATTTCCAGGCGCCCGAGCAGCATGCCGAAACTCAGCAACCACTTGGCCATGTCGGGAATCGCGGCATAGTTGCCGGCAGGGCCGACCATCTCGCCCATGCCCGGGCCGACGCCGGAAACCATCGCTGCGGCGCCGGTCAGTGCGGTGATCCAGTCGACCCCACACATCGCCACCGCCAGCGCCAGGGTGGCGATGGTGATGGTGTAGAAGAAGGCGAAGGCCAGGATCGACCGGACGATGTCTTCATCCAGCCGGTGGCGATTGTATTGCTGCTTGATCACCGCACGCGGGTGAATGAGCTGCTTGAGGTTGGCCTTGAGCAGGATGTAGGCAACCTGAAAACGGAAGATCTTCAGGCCGCCGGCGGTGGAGCCGGAGCAACCGCCGACGAAGCCCAGGTAAAAGAACATCATGCTGGCGAACGGGCCCCACAGGTGGTAATCGCCCACGGCGAAACCGGTGGTGGTCATGATCGAGGTGATGTTTACCGCTACCAGGCGCAGCGCATCGAGCCAATACAGGTCGCTGGTGAGCCATTTCCACCCTGCCAGCACGAACCAGCTGCCCACCAGCAGTATCAGGAAACCACGCACCTGGGCGTCACGAAACAGTGCGCGGTAGTTGCCGCGCAGGGTGCTGACATAAAGCACGAACGGCAGGCTGCCGAGCACCATCACCACGATGGCGACCCAGTGAATCGCCGGCTGCTGCCATTTACCCAGTGACGAGTCCGAGGTGGAGAAACCGCCGGTGGCGATCGCTGACATGGCATGGTTGATCGCATCGAACAGGCCCATGCCGGCCCACCAGAATGCCAGCACGGCGAGGGTGCTGAGGCCGAGATAGGCCAGCACCATGTACTTGGCCACCATGTGCGAGCGCGGCATGACCTTTTCCGAGCGGTCCGATGACTCGGTCTGGAACAGGCGCATGCCACCGATGCGCAGGATCGGCAGGATCGCCACGGCCATGCCGATGAAGCCGATGCCGCCCAGCCAATGGAGTAGTGAGCGCCAGATCAGGGTGCCGGGCGACATCTCGTCGAGGCCGCTGAACACCGTGGCACCGGTGGCGGTGATGCCGGACATGCTTTCGAAATAGGCGTCGGTAATGCTGGCGCGCTCGGCGAAGATGAACGGCAAGGCCGCGAATATCGACACCATCACCCAGCTCGACACCGTCAGCATGTACATGTCGCGTGGGCGCAGCTGCGTCTGTTGGGGCCGGCCCTGGGCGATCATGGCGATGCCGACGAGCGCAGTGATCAGGCTCGACCAGAGAAAGGCATTGATACCCTGCGGTTGTTCGAAGATCAGCAGGGTGATCACCGGCACCAGCATGCTCAGCGCCAGGGTGATGAGGAAGATGCCGTTGATGAAGGCGAGGATGCGCAGGCTGGCTAGGGGCATCGGTCAGTGCTTCCAGAAACTACGGGTGACCAGCACCAGTACGGTCAGAATTTCCAGGCGGCCGAGCAGCATGCCGGCACTGAGTAGCCACTTGGCCGAATCTGGCAGGCTGGCGAAGTTGCCGGCCGGACCTATGATCGGTCCGAGTCCGGGGCCGACGTTACACACCGCGGTGGCAGCGCCCGTCAGCGCGGTGACCCAATCCAGTCCGACCAGGGTCAGGGCCAGGGCCAGCACGCCGATGGTGATGGTGAAGAAGAAGGAGAAGGTGATCAGCGAGCGGACGATCTCTTCATCCAGATTGTGGTTGTTGTACTGCTGCTTGATCATCGCGCGCGGGTGCACCAACTGCATCAAGTTGGCCTTGAGCAGCACGTAGGCGACCTGGAAGCGGAAGATCTTCAAGCCACCGGATGTCGAGCCGGAGCAGCCGCCGACGAAGGTCAGGTAGAAGAACAGCAGGACGGCGAAGCTGCCCCAGGTGGTGTAGTCGCCGAGGGCGAAGCCGGTGGTCGTGACGATCGAGGTGACGTTCACCGCGACGATGCGCAAGGCATCGAGCCAGGCATAGTCCGAGTTGATCCACAGCCAGGTGCCGAAAACCAGCCAGGTCAGCAGCAGGAAACCGATGAAGCCGCGCACCTGATGGTCCTTGAACAGCGCCTGGCGATTGCCGCGAACGAAGGCGACATAGAGCATGAAGGGCATGCCGCCGAGCAGCATCAGCACCACTGCCGTCCAATGTACGGCGGGCTCCGGCCAGTGCGCCAGGGATGCGTCGGAGGTGGAGAACCCGCCCGTGGAAATCGATGCCATGGAGTGATTGATGGCGTCGAAGGGGCTCATGCCTGCTGCCCAGAAGGCCAGAAAACCGAGCAGTGTCAGGGCCAGATAGATCAGCAACAGGTACTTGGCGGCCATGTGCGAGCGGGGCATCACCTTCTCGCCCCAGTCCGAGGATTCGGTCTGGAACAGGCGCATGCCACCGACGCGCAGCAGCGGCAGAATCGCCACGGCCATGCCGATGAAGCCGATGCCGCCGAGCCAGTGCAGCATCGAGCGCCAGATCAGAATGCCGGGCGACATGCTATCCAGCCCGGTCAGCACGGTGGACCCCGTAGTGGTAATGCCGGACATGGTTTCGAAGATGGCGTCGGTGTAGCTGATATGGGCGATCAGCATCAGCGGCAGGGCGGCGAACGCGCACACCACGGTCCAACTGCCGGTGGTCAGCAGGTACATGTCACGCGGGCGCAGTTGGGCGTTCTGCGGGCGACCGGGTATGACCAGTGCAAGGCCGGCGACCAGAGTGATCAGGCTGGACCAGAGAAAGGCGTTGAGATCTTCTGGATGTTCGAAGATCAGCAGCGTCAGCATGGGGATGGCCATGCTGATCGCCAGGGTAATCAGGAATATGCCGATGATAAAACCGATGATACGTAGCGTCGGCAAGGCCATTTAGAGGGCTCTGGCGGGTTGTAAAAGTGCGCCATTCTACCCGCGGACGGGCGGCTGTAAACCGCTGCAATCCAGGCTGTTTTTAACAGGGCGCCGAAGTTTCACATATGCCTGGTGTAGGGGCTTTACAAGCGCATTACCAAGCATAGAATAGCCGCCAGTTGCCGGCGTCCGTCGGTTTCCGAGTTCTCCTCAAATGTCCGAAGCTAATCCCTGCCTCACGTGCGGCGCCTGCTGCGCGTTTTTTCGTGTGTCCTTCTTCTGGGGCGAGTGCCAATCCGCGGGCGGTAGCGTTCCGGACGAGCAGGTCATCCAGATCAGCCCTCACTACGTCGCCATGCGTGGCACCGAGAGCAAACCGGCACGTTGCACACAACTGCTGGGCGACGTCGGTTGTGGCGTGCGTTGCACCATGTACGAACAGCGCTCGAGTAGCTGTCGTGAGTTCGAAGCGTCATGGGCGAACGGTGAGCACAATCCGCGTTGCGACGATGCGCGTAAGGCTTACGGTCTGCCGCCGCTGACGCCGCCCGTGCAACCGGTCATATCGCCTGATCGCGTCGCCTGAGAGCAGCCATAAACCACAGGTTGCAAGCCAGTGTGTAGCCCGGATGCAATCCGGGACCAGCGACCCCCGGATTGCATTCGGGCTACGGCTCGACAGACTTCTGACATCCGCTCCGTGCATTGGTCAGCTTGCAGCTTGCAGCTTGCAGCATTGAGAATGCGCCCTCTTTGTCTTAGGAGGTGGCCGATGGACGCTCTCGACGCTCTGCTCAACCGTGTTTCCGTTCCCCGACTGGTCGAACCGGCCCCGGATACCGCACAGCGTGACCTGCTGTTTCGTGCCGCCCTGCGCGCACCGGATCATGCTCAACTGCGGCCCTGGCGTTTTCTGACGATCGAAGGGCCGGCGCGTGAGCGCATGGGCGAGCTGTTCGCTGAGGCTCTGCAGGTCGCCGATGCCCAGGTGTCGCCTGAGGCCCTGAACAAGGCACGTGGCATGCCGCTGCGCGCGCCATTGCTGGTGGTGGTGATCGCCCGCGTTCAGGCTCACCCCAAGGTGCCGGCCTGCGAGCAGGTGATCGCGGCTGGTTGTGCGGCTTACGGCATGTTGTTGGCTGCGCATGCTCAGGGCATCGGCGCAGTCTGGCGCACCGGGGACATGGCCTACGACGCCCACGTGGGCAAAGGCCTGGGCCTGGCGGCGGACGAACAGATCATCGCCTATCTCTACCTCGGCACGCCGGAGCGTGAGCTGCGTCGCGCCCCAGACGTGGTGGTCGAGGACTTCGTCAGCGCCTGGGAAGGCTGAGCGAAACGCGCTCAGCTTGCCTGCTGTCTGGCCGGCAGGCTGAGCGTGGCGACGAAGCCGCCCTCTGGGTGGTTTGCCAGCAGCAACTCGCCGCCATGGCGCTGCGCGGCGCGGCGGGCGATGGCCAGCCCGAGGCCGTGGCCGGCGCTGCTCTGACCGGGCGCGCGAAAGAAGGGTTTGCCCAACTGCTGCAGGTGCTCGCTGGCCACGCCAGGGCCATGGTCGCGCACGCTCAGCATTACGTTTGCCCCCTGGCGCTGCATATTGAGAACGACCGGTCGATCTGCCGGACTGAAGCGAAAGGCGTTGCGCAGCAGGTTGTCCAGAGCGCGCTCCAGCATGTCCGGCCAGCCTTCCAGGCGTGCGTCTGGGTCGAGATCGATCTGTAGCTGCTGTTGCGGGGCTGTCAGGCGCGCGTCGCCCTGCAGATTGTCGATCAAGGCGCTCAGGTCGACGGGTTGCGCTGCGCCCGGGTCTGCGTCCAGGCGCGCCAGGGCAAGAATTTCGCTGATCAGCGCTTCCAGCCGGTCACATTCCTGACTCAGGCGCGGCCAGAGTCTTTCTCGCTCCGCCGCGTCGGCGCGCTCCGCCAGGGCCAGGGCGATGCGTAGGCGCGCCAGGGGCGAACGCAGTTCGTGGGAAACATCGCGCAGCAGCTGGCGCTGGCTGCCGATCAACCCCTGCAGGCGCTCGCCCATGCGATTGAAATCCTTGGCCAGCAGGCCCAGCTCGTCGCGGCGGGTGGCCAGGCGAGCCAGGCTGTTCTGCTGGTAGGCGGTCTGGCCGAGGTCATGCACGGCGCCGCGCAGGCGATCCAGTGGACGGGTGATCGACAGTGTCAGCATCAGGCTGAACAGCGTCAGTACCACTAGGGCGATAGCGATGGCACTGAGCGGCCAGAACAGGCTGCCGCGATGCCAGGCCGCCAGCTCAGGGTGTGGGATGCGGTAGATGAACAGATAGCTTTCGCCGCTTTCCGGGCTGGTGTACTCGGCAGTCAGGCGGCGCCAGGGCAGGCGACGGTCATCGCCGTGGCGTGCCTCGAAGGCGGCGGCGCGTGATGGAAAGGTACCCTTGACCAGTTGCTGGCCGCTCTCGCCAAGCACTTGGGTGTCGATGCGGTACTTGCGTTTGCGCTGCTCGAGGAAATCCTGGGCAGCTTCCGGCCCCTGCTGTTCGTAGCGCTTGACCCATTTGCTGTCGAGGCCATCCAGGCCCGGGTGCAGGTTCAGGATCCAGGCGTCCTGATTGAGGGCGCGACCGAGCAGCAGCGACAGGCCTGCCACCAGAGCGATGGCCAGCCAGAAGCTCGCCAGAATGCGCCAGAACAGTGAACGCACGGTGATTCCTCATGCAAAAGCCGCCGGGCTCAGAGAGCGCGGCGGCGGGTCAAGGGCTATGAATTAGTTGCTTTTGCCATCCTTCTCGGTCTTCCAGGCCTTGAACTCGGCCATTTCGGCGCGGCGGGCCTGCATTTTCTTCTGGTGCTCGTCGAAGGCCTTCTGCTGTTCGGGGTTGAGCAGGTCACGCAGTGCCTTGTGCTGGTCGGCGCGGGCCTTGTCCAGCTCCTTCTTCATGGCCTGCTTCTCGGCTTCCGGCAGCTTGTCCAGGTAGCGCTTGGTGATGTCGCGATGGGTCTTCATCTGCTCGCCCATCAGTTTGCGAAATTCCTGGCGCTGTTCCTTGCTCAGGTTCAGCTCCTTGAACATGCCGTGGTCGCGATCATGGTGGCGCGGGCCACCGTCGGGCATGGCGAAGGCCAGGGTCGGCAGGGTGGCAGCGAGCAGCAATGCGGTTAGGGTCTTACGCATGGTGATTCTCCTTGTCTCGAAACCGGTAACGACCGGATGGGCTCAGTATGCGGCGGTCAAGGTCAAGGGCAGTCAGGCGTGGGTAAAGCTTGGGTAAAGGCAATGTTGCGGGTTATTTACGCAACGCCAAGGCGCGCTTACTGCGCGTAGTAATAGCCACGGCTGCGCAGGGCGAGAATGCGCGGGCGACCATCCGGGTGTGGACCGAGCTTCTTGCGCAGGTTGCTCACGTGCATGTCCAGGCTACGGTCGTAGAGGGTCAGCTTGCGGCCCAGGGCCAGTTGCGCCAGGACCTGTTTGTCCACCGGTTCGCCCGGCTGGCGCAGCAAGGCCTCGAGCAGGCGGCTTTCGGAAAGGGTCAGGGGGATGTCGTGCTCGCCGATGCTGACCACGCCGCGATTGGGGCTGAAGCTGAGGTCACCCAGTTCCAGCTGGCTGCTGGCCGGAGCGGGTACGGTGCGACGCAGCACGGCACGTAGGCGTGCGGTCAGCTCGCGTGGGTCGCAGGGTTTGGCCAGGTAGTCGTCGGCGCCCAACTCCAACCCCAGGATGCGGTCCAGCGGCTCGCCACGGGCAGAGAGCATCAGCACCGGCAGGTCCGGGTGCTCGCCACGCAACTGTTTGAGTAGCTCCAGACCGCTGCCGTCCGGCAACATCACGTCCAGCACCACGGCATCAGGCGCTTGCGTGACGAGGGCCTGACGGGCGCCGCTGGCCTCGTGGCAAGCTGTGACCTGAAAGCCTTCCTGGGTCAGCCAGCTGGCCAGCAGCTCGCAGAGTTCCTGGTCGTCATCGATCAGCAGAAGACGGCTCATGGCTTAGTTGATCCACTCGCGACGGGTCTTGCGCCGACCGCGCAACAGCGCACCGAGCACCATCGACACCAGGCTGAGAGCAGCGCCGAGGGCAAACCAGGTCTGCTCCTCGCTGAGCAGTTGTGGCCTGGCCTGGGCCTGGCTTTCCTTGAGTTGCATGCGCAGGCGCTGGTTTTCCTGGCGCAGGCGTTGCAGTTGCACGGCGCTGCTCGCTTGCTGCTCGTTGCGCAGTTGCTCGCTTTGCGCCAGGCGCTGCTCCAATTCCTGGCTCTGGTTATCGACACTTGCCGCCGAAGCGGGCGGTTGAGCGAACTCTTCCTCTGCCTGCGCCGAAGCGCAGGCCAGCAATACGGTGACCAGCAGGGACAGCGGGATCGAGCGCATCGCGATTCCTTGTATGCGAGAGCAGCGTTGGTGACCCTGTATTCAGGGCAGTACTTTCTTGAAGGGTTTGACCAGAACGTTGGCATATACGCCAGCGCTGCGGTAAGGGTCGGCATCGGCCCACTTCTGCGCGGCGTCGAGGGAATCGAACTCGGCAACCACCAGGCTGCCGCTGAAACCCGCTGGGCCCGGATCGTTGCTGTCGACGGCCGGGTGCGGGCCGGCCAGCAGCAGGCGACCTTCCTGCTTCAGCTGCTCCAGGCGGGCGAGGTGAGCGGGGCGGGTAGCCAGGCGATTTTCCAGGGAGTTTTCGACGTCGGTGGCGATGATGGCGTAGAGCATCTCAATCCTTATTTGGGGTCGAAGCGGGGGAGGAAGTGAAACCTTTGCGCCACACGGCAACAGCCTTGAGGCTAATGTGAGGCATAATAACAAACATCAATCTCAACGAAAGCGCCGCCATGATTGTCGATCTTCACTGCCACAGCACCGCCTCCGATGGCGCCCTGGCTCCCGCCGTACTGGTGGCCCGGGCGCATGAGCGTGGTGTGCGGATGCTGGCGCTGACTGATCATGACACCCTGGAAGGCCTCGATGAAGCACGTGGCGCTGCCGAGCCGCTAGGCATGCAGTTGGTCAATGGCATCGAATTGTCCTGTACCTGGGGCGGGGCGACCATTCACGTGTTGGGCTATGCCTTCGAACGCGAGGCACCGGCGCTGTGTGCTGCCATCGAGGCCTTGCATCACGGGCGCTGGCAACGTGCCGAGGAAATCGACCGACGCCTGGCAGCCAAAGGCATGCCTGGCGCCCTGGAGGGCGCGCGCGCTGTCCAGCAGGAACTGGGTGACAGCGGTAACGCGCCGGCGCGTCCGCACTTCGCCGATTTTCTGGTGCGCGCCGGTCACGTGCGTGATCGCGCCGAGGCGTTCCGTAAATGGCTGGGCTCGGGCAAGTTGGGTGACGTCAAGCAGCATTGGCCTATGTTGGAAGAAACCGTCGCCACCTTACGCTCGGCCAGGGCCTGGATCAGCCTGGCGCATCCGTGGCAGTACGACTTTACTCGGAGTAAGCGTCGACGCCTGGTGGCCGACTTCGCTGCGGCCGGTGGTCATGCCCTGGAAGTGGTCAATGGCATGCAGCCAGCCGAGCAAATCGGTGGCCTGGCGATTCTGGCGCGTGAGTTCGGCTTGATGGCCAGTGTCGGCAGTGATTTCCACGCGCCGGGCGACTGGTCCGAGCTGGGCATGTACCGCCCGTTGCCCGATGACCTGACCGCGCTCTGGGAGCGCTTCGAACATGCACAGCCATCCGCTGTCACTTCATGAGCAGGGAGCAAGTGTGAGTCAATTTTTCCAGATTCATCCGGAAAACCCACAGGCACGCCTGGTAAAACAGGCCGTGGAAATCATTCGTGGCGGCGGGGTGGTGGTTTATCCGACTGATTCCTCATACGCACTGGGCTGCGCCATTGGCGACAAGAATGCGGTAGAGCGCATTCGTCGCCTGCGTCAGCTCGACGACAAGCACAACTTCACGCTGGTTTGCCGCGACCTTTCGCAGATCGGTCTGTTTGCCAAGGTCGACACCGCCTCCTTTCGCCTGCTGAAGAATCACACCCCGGGGCCCTACACCTTCATCCTCAACGCCACTCGCGAAGTGCCGCGCATGCTGCTGCACCCCAAGCGTCGCACCATCGGCATCCGTATTCCCAGTCATCCCATCGCCCTGGCGTTGCTGGAGCAACTGGGCGAGCCGTTGATGAGCGTCAGCCTGATCATGCCAGGCGATGAATTGCCAATGTCCGATCCCTACGAAATGCGCCAGATCCTCGAGCACCATGTCGACCTGATCATCGATGGTGGTTTTGGCGGGCTGGAGGCCTCTACCGTGGTCAATCTTGCCGACGACAGCCCTGAAGTGCTGCGTGTCGGTTGCGGCGATCCGACGCCGTTCAAGGATCTCTGAGGTAAGCCCGAAAAAAGCCGTCATGCCCGCGCAGGCGGGCATCCAGAATCTTCGAATGACCTGGACTCCCGCCTTCCGCGGGAGTGACGATAAATCGCTTCTTCAGAACATCCCTGACACTGCCTTTTCCGTTGTGGCTGCAGCTACCCTATACTCCGTGGCCTTGTCTGGAATTTGGATAGAACGGTTTGAGCTTTAACGACTTCGAACGTCGGGTGCTTTCAGGGATGCGTCCGAGCGGTCGTCTGCATCTTGGGCACTATCAGGGTGTGCTGAAGAGCTGGGTCAAGTTGCAGCACGAATACGACTGCTTTTTCTGCATCGTCGACTGGCATGCCCTGACCACCGAGTACGCCGACGCCGGCCAGCTTTCCCAGCACGTCATGGACATGGCGGTGGACTGGTTGGCGGCAGGCGTAAGCCCCAGCTCCGCGACGCTGTTCGTGCAGTCGCAGGTGCCGGAACATGCCGAACTGCATTTGCTGCTGTCGATGATCTGCCCGCTCAGTTGGCTCGAGCGCGTGCCGTCCTACAAGGAGCAGCAGGAGCGCCATAGCGGCAAGGATCTCTCGACCTACGGTTTCCTCGGTTACCCGCTGCTACAGGCAGCAGATATCCTGTTGTATCGCGCCGGTCAGGTGCCGGTAGGTGCCGATCAGCTCCCCCACATCGAATTTGCCCGTGAAGTGGCGCGCCGCTTCAACCATCTATACGGCAGCGAGCCGGATTTCGAGCGCAAGGCCGAGGCCGCCATCGGCAAGCTGGGCAAGAAGGTCGGCAAGCTCTACAGCAACCTGCGCAAGGCCTATCAGGAACAGGGCGATGTACAGGCGCTGGAGACGGCGCGCGCCTTGCTCAAGGAGCAGACCAGCATCACCCTGGGCGATCAGGAGCGTCTCTACGGTTATCTGGAAGGTGGTGGCAAGGTAATCCTGGGCGAGCCGCAGTCGATCGTTTCGGAGTGCTCACGAGTACCTGGGCTGGATGGGCAGAAGATGGCCAAGTCCAGTGGCAATGCGATATTCCTGCGCGATAGCGATGCAGAACTCGAGGAAAAGCTGCGGCGCATGCCCACCGATCCAGCGCGGGTGCACCGTGACGATCCGGGTGAGCCACAACGCTGTCCGGTCTGGCCGCTGCATCAGCTCTATTCCAATGACGAGCAACTGCACTGGGTCCTGGACGGCTGTCGCAGCGCCTCGATTGGTTGCCTCGAATGCAAGAGCGCACTGTGCTCGTCTCTGCAGAGCGAACTCGCGCCCCTGCAGCAGCGTGCCATCGATTATGAGGACAGCCCCGACCTGGTGCGCAGTATCCTCGCCGAGGGGGCCGAGCGTGCACGTGACGAAGCGCGTGAAACCCTGGCCGAAGTGCGTATGGCCATGGGCCTGAATTATCGTTGAAGGAGCGCCAGTCGATGAGTGATCCCGCCACGCCAACAGTGGACAGCCAGGCCGGCGCCCAGCAGGAGCTGCCGTTCGCCCTGGTGTATGGCGAGGCGGTCACTGAGCTGCCGCTGGACCTCTATATTCCCCCGGATGCGCTGGAGGTCTTCCTCGAGGCCTTCGAGGGGCCGTTGGATCTGCTGCTCTATCTGATTCGCAAACAGAATATCGACATCCTCGACATCCCGGTGGCCGAAATCACCAAGCAGTACATGGGCTATGTCGAATTGATGAAGTCGGTGCGCCTGGAGCTGGCCGCCGAATACCTGGTCATGGCCGCCATGCTCGCCGAGATCAAGTCGCGCATGCTGTTGCCGCGTTCGGCCGACGTTGAGGAAGAAGAGGACGATCCGCGCGCCGAGTTGATCCGCCGCCTGCAGGAATACGAGCGCTTCAAGGCCGCTGCCGAGAGTGTCGATGAACTGCCGCGCGTCGGCCGCGATGTGACCGTACCGAAACTGGATGCGCCCGAAGCCAGGGCGCGCAAGCTGCTGCCGGATGTGAGCCTGGAAGAAGTGCTGCTGTCGATGGCCGAGGTGCTGCGCCGTGCCGACATGTTCGAAAGCCACCAGGTGACCCGTGAGGCCCTGTCCACCCGCGAGCGCATGAGTGAAGTGCTGGAGCGCCTCAAAGGCGGGGCGTTCGTGCCTTTCGCCGAACTGTTTGCCGCCGAGGAGGGCCGGCTTGGCGTGGTGGTGACCTTCATGGCGGTACTCGAATTGATCAAGGAATCCCTGGTCGAGCTGGTGCAGAATGAGCCCTTCGCCGTCATCCATGTCCGAGCCCGCGCCGAATGAACCTGAACGACCCCAAAGACCTGGCCCAGTTGCTCGAAGCCTTTCTCCTGGCTTCCGGCAAGGCGCAGTCGCTCGAGCGTCTTTTCGAACTCTTCGAAGAGGCTGAGCGGCCTGAGCCCGAGCAGTTCAAGAAGGCGCTGGAGATTTTGCGTAAGTCCTGCGATGGCCGCGCTTTCGAGTTGAAGGAAGTTGCCTCGGGCTATCGTTTGCAGGTACGTGAACGCTTTGCCCCCTGGGTCGGCCGGCTCTGGGAGGAGCGCCCGCAGCGTTATTCCCGTGCGCTGCTGGAAACCCTGGCGCTGATTGCCTATCGCCAGCCAATCACGCGTGGCGAGATCGAGGACGTGCGCGGTGTGGCAGTCAACAGCAACATCACCAAGACCCTGCTCGAACGCGAGTGGATTCGCGTGGTGGGTTATCGCGATGTGCCGGGTCGCCCGGCGATGTTCGCCACGACCAAGGGCTTTCTCGATCACTTCAACCTGAAGAGTCTCGACGAACTGCCGCCGCTCGCTGCCCTGCGCGAGCTGGAGCCAGAGCCTGAGCTGGCGCTGGATGACGACGCCGAGGTACCGGCTGGGCTGCAGGCACGCGCCGATCTGCTCTTGCAGGACGATGGCGAAGCCGCCGAACCTCGCGAGGAAACCAGCTTCCGCAGCCTGCTGGCTGAGCTAGATACCATGGAGCAAGGACTCAGAACCGATTTCGATGACCTGCGCCTGGCCGAGGAAGAAGAGGATGAAACGGTCGAAGATGATCTGGCCGACCTGGACGGCGATCAGCCGTTGCATTGAGATCGTTTAAGCCGTTTATCGAATACTTCAATCTCGCTGTTTGTCACTTGGCCTTTATTCTTGCGCTCGTTCGATCCTTTGCGGTCCAGGAGATCCAATGAGCAAGAGTCCGTGCATCAAGGTCTGTGAATTCGAAAAGGACGTCTGCCTCGGTTGCGGCCGCAGTCGCCAGGAAATCAAAGGCTGGAAGCGGCTGGGCAAGGGCGAGCGCCTGGCTTTGCTGGCCGAAGCCGATATGCGTCTGCTGGCGCTGGAGGCAACTGGGCGCCGCAAGTATTGATCGCATGCTCGTGCAGGCGCCGCGCCTCGCGCCGTCTTGCAAGCCGTGGCCAGGCGAATGCAGCAGCATCGTCTACCCTATGAGCTCCACAGCGCGTATGATGCGCGCCCTTCGATCATCAACTACTACACCGGGAGGTGCCCAAGATGACTGAGCACGAACAACCGCGTCCTGCAGGCGAGAAACTGCAGAAAGTCCTGGCTCGCCTTGGCCTTGCTTCGCGTCGCGAGATCGAAACCTGGATCGCCGAAGGTCGGGTCAAGGTCAATGGCGCTGCCGCGACCCTGGGTCAGCGCGTCGATGCCAACGACGCCATCGCCCTCGATGGCCGCTTGCTCAAGCGCGAAGAAATCACCGGCTCGGTACGCCGCGTGCTGATCTACAACAAGCCAGATGGCGAGATTTGCACCCGTGACGACCCGGAAGGGCGGCCCACCGTCTTCGACCGCCTGCCGCGCCCCAAAGAGGGCCGTTGGATCAACATCGGTCGCCTCGATATCAACACCACCGGCTTGTTGCTGTTCACCACCGATGGTGAGCTGGCCAACCGCCTGATGCACCCTTCTTATCAGATGGACCGCGAATATGCGGTGCGTGTGCGTGGCGAAGTCACCGAGGAAATGCTGGAAAACCTCAAGAACGGCGTGATGCTCGAGGATGGCCCGGCCAAGTTCACCGACATCAAGGAAGCGCCCGGCGGTGAAGGCTTCAACCACTGGTACCACTGCGTGGTGATGGAGGGGCGCAACCGTGAGGTGCGTCGTCTGTGGGAGTCCCAGGGCCTGGTGGTCAGCCGCCTGAAGCGCGTGCGCTTCGGTCCGGTATTCCTCACCTCCGAGCTGACCATGGGCCGCTGGAGGGAAATGGAGCAGCGCGAAGTGGATATCCTCAGCGCTGAAGTCGGCCTTACCCCGCAGGCGCTGCCGGCGATGAAGGAAAAGACCCGCGAGAAGCTCGATCGCCTGCAGCGCAAGTCGGCCAAGCCGGTAGAGGTGCGTGGCAAGCGCGTGTTGCGTCCGGCAAAAGACGAGGCCGGTGCCGAGAGTGCGCGCCCGAGTCGTACACCACGCCGTGAAGATGCTGAGCAGCGCGCGCCGCGCGGCCCGCGTAAAGAGGGTGGTGAGCGCCGCGAGAATGGCCGTGGCACACCGGTGGCGGAGCGTCCGAACGATGTGAAGAAGCGTCAGCCGCGTCCGTCCGTGGAGTTGGCCGACCGTCCGGCGCGCAAGCCGCGCCCGACGGCGCCTGGTAAGCGCCCACCTTCTGGTGATGGTCAGCGCCCGGGCTTCGGTCGCAAGCGCTGATAAACGAAAAAGGGACTCCGCGGAGTCCCTTTTTCATTCTGCTACGAATACAACCTGAAGCATGCATTCTGGAATGCTCCCGGATTTTATCCGGGCTACGCAGCGCGGTCTTTCAGCCGGCCATGGACAGGCGATTACGGCCTTCGCGTTTGGCCACATAGAGTGCGTTGTCGGCGCGGCGCAACAGGCTTTCGCTTGACTCGCCCGGCAGCAAGCTGGAACAGCCAAGGCTGATGGACACGTCGATGGGACGGCCGGCATCCAGGCATTGCAGCTCCATCACGGCAAAGCGCAAGCGCTCGCCCACCAGCGCGGCCCCTTCGCGGCTGGTGCCTGAAAGAACCACCAGAAACTCCTCGCCGCCATAGCGAAACACCATGTCGATGTTGCGCAGCTGGTTCTTCAGGGTCTGGGCGACCGCTTTCAGCACTTCATCGCCAAGCGCGTGGCCGTGGTTGTCGTTGATGGTCTTGAAGTGGTCGATATCGAGCATCAATAGCGACAACGGTTGCAGGTTGCGACGGGCCAGGTCCACCTCGCGCTGCAGGACCTGATCCATGGCGATGCGATTGCCGGTGTCGGTCAGCGGGTCGCGCAGGGCGCTTTGCAGGGCGGTGCGGTAGAGCAGGGCATTGCGTAGTGGGAACAGCAGGCTGGCCAGCAACGATTCCAGCTGGACCAATTCATCTTCAGCGAAGCGTTGCTTGCGGCGGAATATCAGCTCACCCAGGTACGCACCCTCATGGCTCAGGCGATAGCCGGCCGAGTGGGGCGCACGCTCGCCCAGCTCGAGGCGCAGGTCATGCGAGGGATGCTGGAAAGCCAACGCGTCGAGCGGCACCAGGCGCTGCACTTCACGAAAGAACAGGTTGAGGATTCGTTCCACATCCAGGCTGGTCTGCAGTTGCAGGCTCAGTTGGTGGCGCAGCTCGACCAGGCTGGCGGGCTTCAGTGGCAGCGTACGCGTGCCGGTGAAGCCGAGACGCTGCAATTTGGCAGCGTCGAAATCGATGGTGTTGGACTGGCTGGGGGGAACCATGGAGCTGAACCTCTGGCGCGATGGTGCGACGAGAGGGTTAGAGCGAATTTCATGCCAGGTGGTTCAGATTGGGTAAAAGTCCTGTGAAGTCAGTCACTTATATTGTTTCAGTCGTGCTGGGCGGCAAGTGATTGCCGGTTGTCTGACGGCAGTGCTGGCAATGTGCTGCCGCTCGGCGGGGGCTGTGGCGGATTTTTGTCGTGCCATGACCCGCTGATGGGGGTGGGTCATGGCACGGTGCTTACTGGGCGTCGAGCGCCTGGCCGTTGACGCCCTTGCTGTCCGGGCCCATCAGGTAGAGGTAGAGCGGCATGATGTCCTCGGGGAGTGGGCGAGTCGCCGGGTTCTCTCCTGGGTAGGCCTGGGCGCGCATGGCCGTACGGGTTGCGCCGGGGTTGATGCTGTTGGCGCGAACGTTGGCGATACCGTCCAGCTCGTCCGCCATGACCTGCATCAGGCCCTCGGTCGCGAACTTGGACACCGCATAGGCGCCCCAGTACGCGCGGCCCTTACGCCCGACGCTGCTGGAGGTGAAGGCGACGGAGGCATCCTCCGATAGCTTGAGCAGTGGCAGCAGGGTGCTGCTGAGCATGAACATGGCGTTGACGTTCACGTGCATCACGCGCATGAAATTGTCGCCGGACAGTTGCTCCAGCGGCGTACGCGGGCCGAGGATCGAGGCATTGTGCAGCAGGCCGTCGAGGCGGCCGAACTCGTTTTCGATCAGCACCGACAGTTCGTCGTACTGATGCGGCAGGGCGGTTTCCAGATTGAAGGGGATCACCACCGGCTGCGGATGACCAGCCGCCTCGATCTCGTCATAAACCTGGCTCAGGTTGGCTTCGGTCTTGCCCAGCAGCAGCACCGTCGCGCCATGTGCGGCGAAGCTCTTGGCGGCGGCCGCGCCGATACCACGGCCGGCACCGGTGATCAGGATGACGCGATCCTTGAGCAGGTCTGGGCGGGCGGTGTAGTCGAACATGTGAAGATCCTTCGGAGAACGCTTGGGGGTAGGGCGGGTGGAACCCGCCAAATGGAAGAGTGGCGGGTTGCACCCGCGCTACGCGATCAGCAGCCGCACAGCGCGCGATCGAGCACCGCACGCAGTTCCTGAGGGTGATCCACGACCACGTCGGCGCCCCAGTTGCGCGGGTTGTCTTCGGGGTGGATATAGCCATAGGCCACGGCTGCCGTGCGGCAGCCGGCGGCGCGACCGGACTCGATGTCGCGGGCGTCGTCGCCGATGAACAGCACTTCCTCGGGGTTGACCCCCATCTGTTGGCAGGCAAGCAGCAGCATGTCTGGCGCGGGTTTGCTTTGTTCGACGTGGTCGGGGCAGACCAGCACCGCCGAGCGCGTCGCCAGATTCAGTCCCTGCATGATCGGCTCGGCGTAGCGCAGTGGCTTGTTGGTGGCGACGCCCCACAGCAGGCGCGCCTGTTCGATGTCGTCGAGTAGGGTTTCGATACCGTCGAACGGGCGGGTGAGGACGGCGCAGTGTTGCTGGTAGCGCTCCAGAAACTCCTGGCGCAGGGCTTCGAAGGCGGCCGAGTCCGGTGCTTCATCGAAGGCGCAGGCGACCATAGCGCGTGCACCACCGGATACCTGGTCACGAATGGCCTTGTCTGCCAGTGGCGGCAGGCCGCGGTCGGCACGCATGGCCTGGGTGATGGCGATGAAGTCCGGCGCCGAGTCCAGCAGGGTGCCGTCCATGTCGAAAAGAACTGCTTTCAAACGCATGCGTTCTACTCCTTGCGCAGCGTCTGGATCATGTAGTTGACGTCGACGTCGGCTTCCAGTTTGTAGTGTTTGGTCAGCGGGTTATAGGTCAGGCCGATGATGTCCTTGACCTCAAGCCCGGCTGCGCGGCTCCAGGCGCCCAGTTCGGAGGGGCGAATGAACTTCTTGAAGTCGTGGGTACCGCGCGGCAGCAGGCGCAGGATGTATTCGGCGCCGATCACCGCGAACAGGTAAGCCTTGGGGTTGCGGTTGATGGTGGAGAAGAACACCTGGCCGCCCGGCTTGACCAGCGTGCAGCAGGCGCGGATGACCGAGGAGGGGTCGGGAACGTGTTCGAGCATCTCCAGGCAGGTGACGACATCGAACTGGCCCGGCATTTCCTCGGCCAGGGCTTCGGCGGTGATCTGCCGGTAGTCGACTTCCACGCCGGACTCCAGCTGGTGCAGTTGGGCGACCGACAATGGCGCCTCGCCCATGTCGATGCCGGTTACAGTAGCGCCGCGTTGGGCCATGGCTTCACTGAGGATGCCGCCGCCGCAACCAACGTCCAGCACGCGTTTGCCGGCCAGGCCGACACGTTCGTCGATCCAGTTGACCCGCAGCGGGTTGATGTCGTGCAGAGGCTTGAACTCGCTTTGCAGGTCCCACCAGCGGTGTGCCAGGGCCTCGAATTTGGCGATTTCGGCGCGGTCGACGTTGCTCATAAGCATCTCTATTCAAAGCGTGGAAAGCGTAGCGCCGCTATGTTGCCAGTTTAAGACCGGGCGTGGGGCGGCGCGGATTCGTTCAATGTATGTCAGTTTGTCGCAGGTGTTTGGGAATGTTGTCGTGCCCAAGGTTTGTCGGCGGCTCACCTACTTCGTTGATACTCGGTCTGCCCCCTCTCCCATTTATGGGAGAGGGTTGGGGAGAGGATACCCGTGTTATTTGCTGGCAATCCGGGCTCCCCATTCCCTGGCCTTGGCGATCAGCTCGCTTTCGTCCATACGGGTCAGGCGCCCATCGTTCAGCAGTTGCTTGCCGCCTACCCAGAGGTGTTTCACGCAGTCGCGGCCGCTGGCATAGATGAGCTGCGAGACCGGGTCATAGATCGGTTGCTGGGCCAGGCCTGAAAGGTCGAAGGTGACCACGTCGGCCAGCTTGCCCAGTTCCAGCGAGCCGGTCTGTGCTTCCAGTCCCAGTGCGCGGGCGCCGTTCAAGGTCGCCATGCGCAGGGCGCTATGCGCGTTCAGTGCGGTGGCGGAGCCGGCAACGGCCTTGGCCAGTAGGGCAGCGGTACGGGTTTCGCCGAGCAGGTCGAGGTCGTTGTTGCTGGCGGCGCCGTCGGTGCCGATGGCGACGTTGACGCCGGCTTGCCACAGGCGCTCGACCGGGCAGAAGCCGCTGGCCAGTTTCAGGTTGGACTCGGGGCAATGCACGATGCTGCAGTTGTGCTCCACCAGCAACGCCAGGTCTTCATCATCGATCTGCGTCATGTGCACGGCCTGAAAGCGCGGGCCGAGCAGGCCGAGGCGGGCTAGGCGTGCCAGCGGGCGTTCACCGTGCTTGGCGACGGCCTCGGCCACTTCCAGCGCGGTTTCGTGCACGTGCATATGAATGCCGGCGTCCAGCTCATCGGCCAGTACGCGAATCTGCTCGAGCTTGTCGTCGCTGACGGTGTAGGGCGCGTGGGGGCCGAAGGCAATACGGATGCGCGGGTGCTGCTTGAGGTCATCGAACAGCTGCAGTCCCGTACGTAGGGCTTCGGCGGCATTGAGTGCGCCGGGTACCGGGAAGTCCAGCACAGGAACGGTGATTTGCGCACGCACGCCGGCGTTATGCACGCGTTCGGCAGCGGTCTGCGGGTAGAAGTACATGTCGGAGAAGCAACTGATGCCGCCCTTGATCTGTTCGGCGATGGCCAGATCGGTGCCGTCGCGGACGAAATCCTCGTCGACCCACTTACCCTCGGCAGGCCAGATATGCTCGTGCAGCCAGGTCATCAGCGGTAGGTCATCGGCAATGCCGCGTAGTAGCGTCATCGCCGCATGCCCGTGGGCGTTGATCAGCCCCGGCGCGAGCAGGCATTGCGGCAGTTCGCGCACTTCCGTTGCCGGGTGGCGCAGTGCCTCTGCACGTGGCGCGATGAGCGTGATGCGCCCGTCGCGGATGCCCAGACCGTGATCGCGCAACACCACTCCGGCTGGCTCCACGGGCACCAGCCAGGTGGGCAGTAGCAACAGGTCGAGAGGGGCTTCGGGCATGGGGATTGTCCGTCTGGCTTGATCAGTGCAAGGAAGGCCGCCAGTGTATAGATGAACGCGCGCAGCTTGAAGTCGTCAGGGCGTGCCGGATTGTTCGGCTGGCACCTGCCGGTCTGCGTATAATCCGCGATTTTTTGGCGGTGTAGGATGGAGTGTGCGATGCGCGAGCAATTGCTGGCGGTGGAGAAGGTTCAGGCAATCGAGTGGCGCGATGGCGCGTTGTATTTGCTCGATCAGCGCCTGCTGCCGCACCGGCAGACCTGGTTGCGCTTTGATTCCGCTGCCGAGGTAGCCGAGGCGATTCGCGACATGGTGGTGCGCGGTGCGCCCGCCATTGGCATTGCTGCGGCTTATGGCCTGGTGTTGGGCGCGCGTGCCCGGGCGCAGGCTGGCGCTGACTGGCGCGAGGCGCTGGAGGCTGATTTCGGCTGTCTAGAGCGGTCGCGCCCGACTGCGGTCAATCTGTTCTGGGCGCTGCAGCGCATGCGTGAGCGCCTAGCACGGCTCAAGGATGGCGATGATGCCTTGGCGCTGCTCGAAGCCGAGGCGGTCGGCATTCATGTCAGTGATCGCGAGGCCAATCTGACCATGGCGCAACTGGGCATGGAGCTGATCCGCAAGCATCAGGGCAATCCGCAGGTGTTGCTGACCCACTGCAACGCCGGCGCTTTGGCCACTGGTGGCTTCGGCACGGCGCTCGGGGTGATCCGCGCAGCGCATCTGGAGGGCTTGGTCGAGCACATCTACGTCGATGAGACCCGTCCCTGGCTGCAGGGCGCCCGGCTGACCGCCTGGGAGCTAGCTGGCGATGGTGTGCCGGTCAGCCTCAATGCCGATGCGGCGGCGGCGCACTTGATGAAGACCAAGGGCATCACCTGGGTGATCGTCGGGGCTGATCGCATCACGGCCAACGGTGACGTGGCCAACAAGATTGGCACCTACCAACTGGCGGTCAACGCCATGCATCATGGTGTGCGCCTGATGGTGGTGGCGCCCAGCTCGACCATCGACATGAGCCTGGAAAGTGGTGAAGACATCCTGCTCGAAGAGCGCGATGGCCGCGAGCTGCTGGAGGTGGCGGGTCATCGCGTGGCGGCTGACGTACATGCGGTCAACCCGGTGTTCGATGTGACGCCGGCTGATCTGGTCGACTACATCGTGACCGAGAAGGGTGTGGTCGAGCGTCCCGATAGCGCCAAGATGGCGCGGTTGATGTGCCGCAAGCGCCTGCATTGAACCTGCCATGCGCGCGCCTTCGCGGGGTAGGTGTGTGGCACGCTTTGTGGTAATCTCCGGCAGTTTTCAAGGGGGCTGACTACAGCCGCCTTCACTGCATCGAATCGTGACATAACTCGTTGATTTGTCGTGAGTCGCTGATGGCCTGAGGCTATCGCGACGTGCTCCATGGCGTTCAGGAAGAATGACGCGGAGTTTCACCAGAAAAAGGAACCAGGCTTCTCATGGGCGAACTGGCCAAAGAAATCCTCCCGGTCAATATCGAAGACGAGCTGAAACAGTCCTACCTCGACTACGCGATGAGCGTGATCGTCGGGCGTGCGCTGCCGGATGCGCGCGATGGCTTGAAGCCGGTCCACCGTCGTGTGCTCTACGCCATGAGTGAACTGGGCAACGACTGGAACAAGCCTTACAAGAAATCCGCCCGTGTGGTCGGTGACGTGATTGGTAAATACCACCCGCACGGCGACACGGCGGTGTACGACACCATCGTGCGGATGGCTCAGGACTTCTCCTTGCGCTACCTGCTGGTCGATGGCCAGGGCAACTTCGGCTCGGTGGACGGCGACAACGCTGCCGCCATGCGATACACCGAAGTGCGTATGACCAAGCTGGCTCACGAGCTGCTAGCCGACCTGGACAAGGAAACCGTCGACTGGGTGCCCAACTACGACGGCACCGAGCAGATCCCTGCAGTCATGCCGACCAAGGTGCCGAACCTGCTGGTCAACGGCTCCAGCGGTATTGCCGTGGGCATGGCCACCAACATTCCGCCGCACAACCTTAGCGAGGTTATCGACGGCTGTCTGGCGCTGATCGACAACGCCGATCTGACCGTCGATGACCTGATGCAATACATCCCGGGTCCGGATTTCCCCACCGCGGGCATCATCAACGGGCGTGCCGGCATCATCGAGGCCTACCGCACTGGCCGTGGTCGCATCTATGTACGCGCCCGGGTCGAGGTCGAAGACATCGACAAGGTCGGCGGTCGCCAGCAACTGGTGGTCACCGAACTGCCGTACCAGCTGAACAAGGCGCGTCTGATCGAGAAGATCGCCGAGCTGGTCAAAGAGAAGAAGATCGAAGGCATCACCGAGCTGCGTGACGAGTCCGACAAGGACGGTATGCGCGTGGTGATCGAGCTGCGTCGTGGTGAAGTGCCGGACGTAGTGCTGAACAACCTCTACGCCCAGACTCAGATGCAGAGCGTGTTCGGTATCAACGTCGTGGCGCTGGTCGACGGTCAGCCGAAGATCATGAACCTCAAGGACATGCTCGAGGTGTTCGTCCGTCACCGCCGTGAAGTGGTGACCCGGCGTACCGTATACGAGCTGCGCAAGGCGCGTGAGCGTGGGCATATCCTTGAAGGTCAGGCGGTTGCGCTGTCCAACATCGATCCGGTAATCGAGCTGATCAAGGCCTCGCCGACCCCGGCCGAAGCCAAGGAGCGCTTGATCGCCACTGCCTGGGAATCATCCGCCGTGGAGGCCATGGTCGAGCGCGCTGGTGCTGATTCCTGCCGTCCGGAAGGGCTCGATCCGCAGTATGGCTTGCGCGATGGCAAGTACTTCCTTTCGCCCGAGCAGGCTCAGGCCATCCTCGAGCTGCGCTTGCACCGCCTGACCGGCCTGGAGCACGAGAAGCTGCTGGCCGAATACCAGGAAATCCTCAGCCTGATCGGCGAGCTGATCCACATCCTGACCAGCCCCGTGCGCCTGATGGAAGTGATCCGCGAGGAGCTGGAGAAGGTCAAGGCCGAGTTTGGCGACGCTCGTCGTACCGAAATTACCGCCTCGCGTCAGGATCTGACCATCGCCGACCTGATCACCGAGGAAGAGCGTGTCGTCACCATCTCCCATGGTGGCTACGCCAAGAGCCAGCCGCTGGCCGCCTACGAGGCCCAGCGCCGCGGTGGCAAGGGTAAGTCCGCCACTGGCGTGAAGGACGAGGACTACGTCGAGCACCTGTTGGTTGCCAACAGTCACGCCACCCTGTTGCTGTTCTCCAGCAAGGGCAAGGTGTACTGGCTGCGTACTTTCGAAATTCCCGAGGCATCGCGTGCTGCCCGTGGTCGTCCGTTGGTCAACTTGCTGCCGCTGGATGAGGGCGAACGCATCACCGCGATGTTGCAGATCGACCTCGAAGCCCTGCAGCAAAGCGCTGGCGCCGACGAAGACCTGGACGACGAAGGCGTGCTGATCGAAGGCGAAGCCGTCGAAGTGGTCGAGGCCGAAGAAGTCGAAGAAGTCGAGGGTGAAACCCCTGAACTGGTCGCCGAGCCGACTGGTGCCTTCATCTTCATGGCCACCGCTTTCGGTACCGTGAAGAAGACCCCGCTGGTGCAGTTCAGCCGTCCGCGTAGCGCCGGCCTGATCGCCTTGAGGCTGGAAGAGGGCGACACTCTGATCGCTGCCGCCATTACCGACGGTGCCAAGGAAGTCATGCTGTTCTCCGACGCTGGCAAGGTGCTGCGCTTCGCCGAGAGCAAGGTGCGCACCATGGGTCGTACCGCGCGTGGTGTGCGTGGTATGCGCCTGGGCAAGGAGCAACAACTGATCTCCATGCTGATTCCAGAGTCTGGCGCACAGATTCTCACCGCCTCCGAGCGTGGTTTCGGTAAGCGTACTGGTCTGGGCAAGTTCCCGCGTCGCGGTCGTGGCGGTCAGGGCGTGATCGCCATGGTCACCAGTGAGCGTAACGGCAAGTTGGTCGGCGCCATCCAGGTACAGGACGGTGAGGAAATCATGCTGATTTCCGATCAGGGTACCCTGGTGCGTACCCGTGTCGACGAAGTGTCCAGTTCTGGTCGTAACACCCAGGGCGTGACCCTGATCAAGCTGGCCAAGGACGAGACCCTGGTTGGCCTGGAGCGCGTGCAGGAGCCGGCACCGATAGAAGAGGACGAACTGGCTGAAGGTGAAGAGGGCGTTGAAGTTGCTGAAAGCGCCGAAAACGCCGAAGCGCCGGTCGTCGATGCCGAGGAAGGCCGCGAGGAGTGACGTCGGGCTCCGTGGGAGGGGGTTTAGCCGCGACTGTCGCTGCTGAAGCGCCTCCCGCTAGCACGGCAGGCAGTGTGGACATGCCATCGCCTGGTGGTGGCGTTCTGTGAATCTGAGAGAGACAGACGTGAGCAAGCGAGCTTTTAACTTCTGCGCCGGCCCTGCCGCGCTGCCAACCGCTGTACTGCAACGTGCCCAGGCCGAGATGCTCGACTGGCAAGGCAAGGGCCTCTCGGTGATGGAGATGAGCCATCGCAGCGACGAGTACGTGGCCATCGCTAGCCAGGCCGAGCAGGACCTGCGTGATCTGCTCGCCGTGCCCAGTGACTACAAGGTGCTGTTCCTGCAAGGCGGTGCCAGCCAGCAGTTCGCCGAAATCCCGCTGAACCTGCTGCCGGAAAATGGTGTGGCGGATTACGTCGAGACCGGTATCTGGTCGAAGAAGGCCATCGAAGAGGCGCGTCGTTACGGCGCCATCAACGTGGCCGCCAGTGCCAAGGCTCATGACTATTTCGCCATTCCTGGGCAGAACGACTGGCAACTGTCGAAAGACGCGGCCTACGTGCATTACTGCAGCAACGAGACCATCGGCGGCCTGCAGTTCGACTGGGTGCCGCAGGTTGGCGATACTCCGCTGGTCGTGGACATGTCCTCGGACATTCTCTCGCGTTCGCTCGATGTTTCGCAGTTCGGTCTGATCTATGCCGGTGCGCAGAAGAACATCGGTCCTAGCGGCCTGGTGGTGGTGATCGTGCGTGAAGACTTGCTCGGTCGTGCGCGCTCCAGCTGCCCGACCATGCTCGACTACAAGATCTCCGCCGATAACGGTTCGATGTACAACACCCCGGCGACCTATTCCTGGTACCTCTCCGGCCTGGTTTTCCAGTGGCTGAAGGAGCAGGGCGGTGTCGAGGCGATGGAGCGTATCAACCGCGCCAAGAAGAACCTGCTGTACAAGGCCATCGACGACAGTGATTTCTATAGCAACCCCATCGCCCACAACGCGCGCTCCTGGATGAACGTGCCGTTCCGCCTGGCCGACGAGAAGTTGGACAAAGCCTTTCTCGCCGGCGCCGATGCGCGCGGCCTGCTCAATCTGAAGGGGCATCGTTCGGTCGGCGGCATGCGTGCTTCGATCTATAACGCTGTTGGCATGGACGCGGTCGAGGCGCTGGTGGCCTACATGGCCGAGTTCGAGAAGGAGCATGCCTGATATGTCCGAGCAGGAGTTGCAAGCGCTGCGGGTGCGCATCGACAACCTCGACGAGCGCATTCTCGAGCTGATCAGCGACCGCGCGCGCTACGCCGAAGAAGTCGCGCGAGTGAAAATGAAGGAGCTGAAGGAAGGCGAGTTGCCGGTCTTCTACCGTCCTGAGCGCGAAGCCCAGGTGCTCAAGCGCGTGATGGAGCGCAACCAAGGTCCGCTGGGCAACGAGGAAATGGCGCGGCTGTTCCGCGAAATCATGTCCTCCTGCCTGGCGCTGGAAAACCCGTTGAAAGTTGCCTACCTCGGCCCTGAAGGCACCTTTAGTCAGGCCGCAGCGATGAAGCACTTCGGTCATGCGGTGATCAGCGTGCCGATGGCCGCCATCGACGAGGTGTTCCGCGAAGTGGCTGCCGGCGCGGTAAACTTCGGCGTGGTACCGGTGGAGAACTCGACCGAAGGCGCGATCAACCACACCCTCGACAGCTTCCTCGAGCACGACATGGTCATCTGTGGTGAGGTGGAGTTGCGCATTCACCACCATCTGCTGGTGGGCGATACCACCCAGACCGACAAGATCACTCGCATCTATTCTCATGCCCAATCGCTGGCGCAGTGCCGCAAGTGGCTGGACGCGCATTACCCGAATGTCGAGCGTGTGGCGGTTTCCAGCAACGCCGACGCCGCCAAGCGGGTCAAGAGCGAGTGGAACAGTGCGGCCATCGCCGGCGACATGGCGGCCAACCTGTATGGCCTGACCAAGCTGGCCGAGAAGATCGAAGATCGCCCGGACAACTCCACGCGCTTTTTGATCATCGGTAGCCAGGAAGTGCCGCCGACTGGCGATGACAAGACTTCGATCATCGTTTCCATGCGCAACAAGCCGGGCGCGCTGCACGAGTTGCTGGTGCCTTTCCACAATAACGGCATCGACCTGACCCGCATCGAAACTCGCCCGTCGCGCAGCGGTAAGTGGACCTACGTGTTCTTCATCGACTTTGTCGGTCACCACCGCGATCCGCTGATCAAGGATGTGCTTGAGAAGCTCGCTCAGGAGGCTGTGGCGCTGAAGGTGCTGGGCTCCTATCCGAAGGCGGTGCTTTGAGTGGAGCCTGGGCTTCAGGTGCCGCTCGGCTCCTCGCTTGTAGAGTGCAATCAACGGGTACTGAGTAAGCAGCAGAAGCCTTGTGTCATCTGGTTCACGGGGTTCAGTGGCGCGGGTAAATCGACCCTGGCCGAGGCGCTGGAACGCAGCCTGCAAGCGGCGGGGCGGCATACCTATCTACTCGATGGGGATCGCCTGCGTCTCGGTCTGAATCGTGATCTGGGTTTCTCTGAGCATGGCCGGCAAGAGAATATTCGTCGTGCTGGTGAGGTGGCTGCATTGATGGTCGATGCGGGATTGGTCGTACTGGCTACGTTCATTTCACCTTTTCGTGCTGATCGTGATGCTGTGCGTCAGTTGCTCTCGGGTCGATTCATTGAAGTATTCGTCGATACGCCCCTGCATGTTTGTGAGGCTCGCGATCCGAAAGGACTCTACCGGCGCGCCCGTGCGGGTCAGATCAAGAACTTCACGGGGCTTGATTCCCCGTTCGAGGCGCCGCAGGCTGCCGAGTTGCGTTTCGATACCAGCAGTTGTTCGGTTGAAGAGGCCGTGCAGCAGATCCACGACTACCTCAGGAGCCATCATGCCCTGTGATGTGGTCAACCGTATTGCGTTAGAGAAGAGCCTCCATTCATGAGCTGCGATTTCCTAGCCCTGGCCCAGCCAGGCGTGCAAAAGCTGTCCCCCTACGTGCCAGGCAAGCCAGTCGATGAGCTGGCTCGTGAGTTGGGGCTCGATCCCGTGGGTATCGTCAAACTGGCCAGTAACGAAAACCCACTCGGCCCCAGTGCCAAGGTGCTGGCAGCGATTCGCGCCGAACTGGACGAGCTGACCCGCTACCCGGATGGCAATGGCTTCACCCTCAAGACTGCGTTGGCTGCCCGCTACGGCGTCGATGCCGCGCAGGTGACATTGGGCAACGGCTCCAACGACATTCTCGAGTTGGTCGCTCGCGCCTACCTGGCGCCTGGTCTCAATGCCGTGTTCAGCGACTACGCCTTCGCGGTTTACCCCATCGCTACCCAGGCCGTCGGCGCGCAGGGCAAGATCGTTCCGGCCAAGGATTACGGTCATGACCTGCAAGCGATGCTTGCCGCCATCGACAACAACACCCGCGTGGTCTTCATAGCCAACCCCAACAACCCGACCGGCACCTGGTTTGGCCCGGATGCGCTGGAGACGTTCCTGGCCAAGGTGCCGGAATCGGTGCTGGTGGTGCTGGACGAAGCCTATATCGAGTACGCCGAAGGCGATGAGCTGCCGGATGGCCTGGATTATCTGGCGCGTTACCCGAATCTGCTGGTTTCGCGCACCTTCTCCAAAGCCTATGGTCTGGCCTCGCTGCGTGTTGGTTACGCCATCAGCTCGCCAGCCATTGCCGATGTGCTCAATCGCGTACGCCAGCCATTCAACGTCAACAGCCTCGCGCTGGCTGCTGCCTGCGCGGCGCTGAGCGATGCCGACTACCTGGCCGAAAGTCGTCGTCTCAACGATGCCGGCATGCAGCAGCTGGAAGAGGGTTTGCGCGCCCTGGGCCTGAGCTGGATTGCCTCCAAGGCCAACTTCATCGCCGTCGATTTTGGCCGCGACACCGCTGCGATCAACCAGGCGCTGCTGCGTGAGGGGGTGATCGTGCGACCTATGGCCGGTTACCGCATGCCGAATTTCCTGCGTGTATCCATCGGCCTGCCGAAAGAGAACGCACGCTTCCTCGAGGCGTTGGCCAAGGTGCTGTCGGCGTGACTGTCACTGCAGTGCAATCGAATACCCCTAAGATCGGCCGCCTGGTGGTGGTCGGCCTCGGCCTGATCGGCGGCTCCTTCGCCAAAGGTTTGCGCGAACGCGGCCTGTGTCGGGAGGTGGTGGGGGTCGATCTGGACGCCGAATCGCGTCGCCTGGCGGTGCAGCTGGGGGTGGTCGATCGCTGCGAGAGTGATCTGGCTGCCGCCTGTCAGGGGGCAGAGGTCATTCAACTGGCAGTGCCTATCCTGGCCATGGAGAAGCTGCTCGCTCAACTGGCCAGGCTCGATCTCGGTAATGCCGTGCTGACCGATGTGGGCAGCGCCAAGGGTAATGTCGTGCGCGCGGCACGCCTGGCATTTTCCGGCAAGGCCGTGCGTCTGGTGCCAGGCCACCCCATTGCTGGCTCCGAGCAGAGCGGGGTGGAGGCGGCCAACGCGGAGCTGTTCCGGCGCCACAAGGTCATTCTCACACCGTGCGAGTACAGTGATGAGGCTGCTCTGGCGCTGGTCGAAGGCCTGTGGCGCGAGCTGGGGGCGGATGTCGAATCGATGGAAGTCGAGCATCACGATCAGGTGCTCGCTGCTACCAGTCATCTGCCGCACCTGCTGGCCTTTACCCTGGTCGACTCGCTGGCCAAGCGCAGCGAGAACCTGGAAATTTTCCGCTATGCCGCTGGCGGTTTCCGCGACTTCACGCGGATCGCCGGCAGTGACCCGGTGATGTGGCACGATATCTTCCTCGCCAACCGCGAGGCCGTGCTGCGCACACTGGATACGTTTCGCGACGACCTCGACGCCCTGCGCGACGCGGTCGACGCCGGGGATGGGCATCAACTGCTGGGCGTGTTCACGCGCGCCCGCGTTGCCCGCGAACATTTCAGCAAAATTCTGGCCCGCAGGGCCTATGTGGACGCTATGCACTCGACCGATCTGATTTTCCTGGCAAAACCTGGTAGCTCGCTGGCTGGACGTATCCGCGTACCGGGTGATAAATCCATCTCGCACCGTTCGATCATGCTGGGTTCGCTGGCTGAAGGCACTACCGAGGTCGACGGCTTTCTCGAGGGCGAAGACGCCCTGGCCACGCTGCAGGCGTTTCGCGACATGGGTGTGGTCATCGAAGGCCCGCACCACGGCCGTGTGACCATCCATGGTGTCGGTCTGCATGGTCTGAAAGCGCCGGTTGGCCCGCTGTACATGGGCAACTCCGGCACTTCCATGCGTCTGCTCTCCGGCTTGCTGGCCGCGCAGCCGTTCGACACCACGCTGACTGGCGATGCCTCGTTGTCCAAGCGTCCGATGAACCGTGTGGCCAAACCGCTGCGCGAGATGGGTGCGGTGATCGAGACCGGGCCGGAAGGGCGTCCGCCGCTGACCATCAAGGGTGGCCAGCGTCTCACCGGCATGGCCTACGAAATGCCCATGGCCAGCGCCCAGGTCAAATCCTGCCTGCTGCTGGCGGGCCTGTACGCCGCGGGCAGCACCTCTGTGACCGAGCCGGCGCCGACTCGTGACCACACCGAGCGCATGCTGCGCGGTTTTGGCTACCCGGTCAGCGTCGAGGGCAGCACCGCCTGCGTCGAGTCCGGGCACAAACTCAGCGCCACGCGTATCGAAGTGCCGGCGGATATCTCTTCGGCGGCGTTCTTCCTGGTGGCCGCCAGCATCGCTGAAGGCTCCGAGCTGGTGCTCGAGCATGTCGGTATCAACCCGACCCGTACCGGCGTGATCGACATTCTCAAACTGATGGGCGGTGACATCACCCTGGAAAACCAGCGTGAAGTTGGCGGCGAACCAGTGGCCGACATACGTGTGCGTGCGGCCAAGCTCAAGGGTATCGACATTCCGGAAGACCTGGTGCCGCTGGCCATCGACGAGTTCCCGGTGCTGTTCGTCGCTGCCGCCTGTGCCGAAGGTCGCACTGTGTTGCGTGGCGCCGAAGAACTGCGGGTGAAAGAGTCCGACCGCATCCAGGTCATGGCCGACGGCCTGATCTCGCTGGGCGTCAAGGCTGAGCCGACCCCTGACGGCATCATCATCGAAGGCGGCGTCATTGGCGGTGGTGAAGTCTGGGCGCATGGCGATCACCGCATTGCCATGTCCTTCAGCGTCGCTTCGCTGCGTGCCGGTGCGCCAATCCGCATCCACGACTGCGCCAACGTCGCCACGTCCTTCCCCAACTTCCTCGCCCTGGCGGCTGAAGTCGGTATCAATGTGGTCGTAGAGGGCAACGCATGAGCGCGCCGGTAATCACGGTCGACGGGCCGAGCGGGTCGGGCAAGGGCACGCTCTGTTCACTGCTGGCCAAGCAGCTGGGCTGGAATCTGCTCGACTCCGGTGCGCTCTATCGCCTGCTGGCTTTCGCTGCTGGAAACCACGGCATCGACCTGACCAACGAAGAGTCGCTCAAGCAACTGGCCGCGCATCTGGATGTGCAGTTCATCGACAAGCGCATCATCCTCGAAGGCGAGGAGGTCACCGACGCCATCCGTAACGAGCAGGTAGGCGCGGGCGCATCGATGGTCGCCTCGCTGCCCGCCGTGCGTGAAGCGCTACTGCAGCGGCAGCGTGCATTTCAGGAAATGCCCGGCCTGGTAGCCGATGGTCGCGACATGGGCACCGTGGTGTTCGCCGACGCGCCGCTGAAGATTTTCCTGACCGCCAGCGCCGAGGAGCGTGCCCGTCGCCGTTACTTGCAGTTGAAGGCCAAGGGCGATGATGTTAATCTCGCGAGTCTTCTCGACGAGATACGGGCGCGCGACGAGCGCGATACCCAGCGCGCGGTGGCTCCGCTCAAGCCGGCAGCCGACGCGATAGTGCTGGATTCCACCGAGCTTTCCATCGAGCAGGTACTTGAGCGAATTCTGAGCGAGGTCGCTGATCGCGATCTTGCCGGGTAGAGAGTCGCAGCTGCTAGAAGCTGAAAGACTCGCAAGGAGGCATACGGGAGACCAGTCCTTGTCCCGTAGGCCTCTTTTTATATGAACGAACCCACATGGTCTGGAATGTGGTTTGGGCGAATCCCCGCCCTTGATCAACAGGAATCAACATGAGCGAAAGCTTTGCAGAACTATTTGAAGAAAGCCTGAAAACCCTCGACATGCAGCCGGGCGCCATCATCACCGGTATCGTGGTCGACATCGACGGTGACTGGGTTACCGTCCACGCCGGTCTGAAGTCCGAGGGCGTCATCCCGCTCGACCAGTTCTTCAACGAACAAGGCGAGCTGACCATCAAGGTCGGTGACGAAGTCCACGTCGCGCTGGACGCGGTTGAAGATGGCTTCGGTGAAACCAAGCTGTCCCGCGAGAAAGCCAAGCGCGCTGAATCCTGGCTGGTTCTGGAAGCTGCGTTCAACGCTGAAGAAGTGGTCAAGGGCGTTATCAACGGTAAGGTCAAAGGCGGCTTCACCGTTGACGTCAACGGTATCCGCGCGTTCCTGCCGGGTTCCCTGGTTGACGTCCGTCCGGTGCGTGACACCACTCACCTGGAAGGCAAAGAGCTCGAGTTCAAGGTCATCAAACTGGACCAGAAGCGCAACAACGTTGTCGTTTCCCGTCGCAGCGTCCTGGAAGCCGAGAACAGCGCCGAGCGCGAAGCTCTGCTGGAATCTCTGCAGGAAGGTCAGCAAGTCAAAGGTATCGTCAAGAACCTCACCGACTACGGCGCCTTCGTGGACCTGGGCGGCGTAGACGGCCTGCTGCACATCACCGACATGGCTTGGAAGCGCATCAAGCACCCGTCCGAAATCGTCAACGTTGGCGACGAGATCGACGTCAAGGTTCTGAAGTACGATCGCGAGCGTAACCGCGTATCCCTGGGCCTGAAGCAACTGGGCGAAGACCCATGGGTTGCCATCAAGGCTCGTTACCCGGAAAACACCCGCGTTGTTGCCCGTGTCACCAACCTCACCGACTACGGCTGCTTCGCCGAGCTGGAAGAGGGCGTGGAAGGCCTGGTACACGTTTCCGAAATGGATTGGACCAACAAGAACATCCACCCGTCGAAAGTCGTTAACGTCGGCGACGAAGTGGAAGTCATGGTTCTGGACATCGACGAAGAGCGTCGTCGTATCTCCCTGGGTATCAAGCAGTGCAAGACCAACCCGTGGGAAGACTTCTCCGGTCAGTTCAACAAGGGTGACAAGATCTCCGGCACCATCAAGTCGATCACCGATTTCGGTATCTTCATTGGTCTGGACGGCGGCATCGACGGCCTGGTTCACCTGTCCGACATCTCCTGGAACGAAGCCGGCGAAGAAGCTGTGCGTCGCTTCAAGAAGGGCGACGAGCTGGAAACCGTCATCCTGTCGGTTGACCCGGAGCGCGAGCGCATCTCCCTGGGCATCAAGCAGCTGGAAGACGATCCGTTCAGCAACTACGTCTCCATCAACGACAAGGGCACCATCGTCCGTGGCGTTGTGAAAGAAGTGGACGCCAAGGGTGCCATCATCGACCTGGGTAACGAGATCGAAGCTACCCTGAAAGCCTCCGAAATCAGCCGTGACCGCGTTGAAGACGCGCGCAACGTCCTGAAAGAAGGCGACGAAGTAGAAGCCAAGATCATCAGCGTCGACCGCAAGTCCCGCGTCATCAGCCTGTCCGTCAAGTCGAAAGACGTTGAAGACGAGAAAGACGCGATGAAGGAACTGCGTAACAAGCAAGACGTTGAAAGCACCGGCCCGACCACCATCGGTGATCTGCTCCGTGCTCAGATGGAAAAACAGAACTAAGTTCGGTTAATCCATCCAGAGAAAGGGCGGCCCTCGGGCCGCCCTTTTTCGTTTCTGTATCCCGTCAAGCAATCAGTCTGTAGGCGTCGCGCCCCGCGGCGAATGGCAGTTACCTGCAATATCGAACCAATCCCCCCCCCCCAAAGCCTCGTCCCGATGCCTGGCTTCTGCACAAGGCTCCTGCTATCACAGTCAGCCCCGGAACTCGCTAACACCTTGTTTTTTAGGCTGTTCAAAAGCTGACCAGCGTGCTACAAACAAAACGTCGAGTCTTCTAGCCGCTTGAAAAAGAAGGGAAAACCATGACCAAGTCGGAGTTGATCGAAAAGATTGTCACTCATCAGGGTCAGTTGTCCTCCAAGGATGTTGAGTTAGCCATCAAGACCATGTTGGAGCAAATGTCCCAGGCACTGGCCACGGGGGATCGCATCGAGATTCGCGGCTTTGGCAGCTTCTCGCTGCACTATCGCGCGCCGCGGGTAGGGCGCAACCCAAAAACCGGGCAGTCGGTGCGTTTGGACGGAAAATTCGTGCCGCATTTCAAACCTGGCAAGGAGTTGCGCGACCGGGTCAATGAGGACGAGTGACCGAGCTTTGTTTTTCTAGCCGCTGCAGCTCTCCTGACTAAGCAATCGCCTGGCGTCACACTTTTGTCATACTTGCGAAATCACAGAAAATCGGCAAAATGTGCGGGCTTTCACAAAGCGCGCCGTTACCAAATTTCCAGCTGGTTCAGTCAATTGTCATTCTCTGAACAGTCATCCGCACTACTGGGCTGAGTTCCTTTAAATTTCGCCAGCGTTAGGGATTGACTCGTGCGGTACCCCTCCATTGTTCATCACGGCGCTGTCACGGGCGTGACGGGCTCATGTCATCAGCTACAGATGGATGATGAGCACGCTCTTCTGATTGACTGCGGCCTCTTTCAAGGCGCCGAAACCTCCCCCGAAGGCCGGGCAGGCGCCGGTAAGCTCGCAATTGATTTTTCTTTGGACGGCATCAAGGCTCTGGTCGCGACTCATGTCCATATCGACCACGTTGGTCGCATTCCTTATTTGTTAGCGGCTGGCTTCAAAGGCCCGATCCTCTGCAGTGAGCCGTCTGCCAGGTTGTTGCCCATCGTCCTCGAGGATGCCTTCAAGCTCGGTTTCAGCCGCGATCAGAAACAAGTCGAGCGCTACCTCAAACTGATCGAGCAGCGCATCGTCGCCTTGCCCTACAAGCATTGGTTCATCCTGATCGACACGCCGCATCTCAACGCTCGCATTCGTCTACAGCGCGCTGGCCACATCCTCGGCTCGGCCTACGTCGAAGTTGATCTGCACTATCCCGAGACGGGCGAGAAGAAACGCATCGTGTTCTCTGGCGACCTGGGGGCGCCCCATGCGCCAATCCTCCCGGCGCCTAAAGCCCCATACAAAGCCGATATTCTGGTCATCGAAAGTACCTATGGCGACCGCCACCACGAGGATCGCCGTAGCCGTCGTGCGCGACTGGAAAAAGTGCTCGAGCATGCGCTGAGCAACCAGGGCACGGTACTGATCCCGGCCTTCAGCATTGGTCGCACTCAGGAGCTGCTCTACGAGCTTGAGGACATCATTCATCGCAGAGCGCTGAAAGAGTCTGCAAAGACTCAGCCAGGTTCCTCTAGTTCGAAAACAAGCAGAGCTCCAGTGTTCGACTGGGCAAACTTGCCGATCATCCTCGACTCCCCACTGGCCAGCCGCTTCACTTCGGTTTATCGCGAGCTTGACCAGTTTTGGGATGCAGAGGCGAGGGCGCGCTTGGCCAAAGGCCGTAACCCACTGGCTTTCCTTAACCTGCTCACGGTCGACAGCCACCAGGCCCACCTGGCTATGGTCAACCGCCTGACGCAAACCGCTCAGCCGGCTATCGTTATCGCTGGTAACGGCATGTGCTCCAGTGGGCGCATCGTCAACTACCTGAAAGCCATGCTCGGTGATGCACGGCATGACGTGCTTTTCGTCGGCTACCAGGCGGATGGCACGCCAGGAAGGCAAATCCAGCGCTTTGGCCCGCGTAGTGGCTATGTGGAATTTGACGGGCAGCGCTATGACATTCGGGCTCAGGTGCATACCATGGGCGGCTATTCTGCTCATGCCGATCAGAAGGGTCTGATTAGCTTTGTTACCCGGATGACGCACTGGCCGTCAGAGGTCCGTGTCGTGCATGGCGAGCTTGAAGCCAAGCAGCAATTTACAACGGTTCTGCAGCAGCGCTACGACGCGACTGGCGAGACTCTAAAAATCGTAATTCCGTGAAGTTTGTGATGGAGTGTAAGAGTGAAGGCTGATTCACTGCAGGCGTATATCGATAAATTCAAAAGCCGCGATGCATTGGTAGGCATCGTTGGTCTCGGCTATGTCGGCTTGCCGCTGATGCTTCGTTACAACGCCATCGGTTTTCGCGTGCTCGGCATTGATATCGATACGGTCAAGGTCGACAAGCTCAATGCCGGTCAGAGCTACATCGAGCATATTGCCAGCGAACATATATCGAAGGCGTGTGCGAGTGGTTTTGAGGCGACCTGCGATTTCTCCCGAGCCAGCGAATGTGATGCATTGATTCTCTGTGTACCGACTCCGCTCAACAAGTATCGCGAGCCTGACATGAGCTTCGTGATCAACACGACGGACGCGATTACGCCTTACCTCCGTGCAGGACAAGTGGTTTCGTTGGAAAGCACCACTTATCCCGGTACTACTGAAGAAGAATTGCTGCCACGTGTTGAGTCAACAGGTCTGGAGGTTGGCGAGAACATTTTTCTGATTTATTCGCCGGAGCGTGAGGACCCGGGTAACCCCGATTTCGAAACGCGAACTATCCCCAAGGTCATCGGTGGCCACACGCCGAACTGCCTTGAAGTCGGTATCGCCCTGTACGAGAAGGCCATCGACCAGGTCGTGCCGGTCAGCTCAACGAAAGCGGCGGAAATGACCAAGCTGCTGGAGAACATTCACCGCGCCGTGAACATTGGCTTGGTCAATGAAATGAAGGTGGTCGCTGATCGCATGGGTATCGATATCTTCGAGGTAGTCGATGCTGCTGCGACCAAACCCTTTGGCTTCACCCCGTACTATCCCGGGCCGGGTCTGGGCGGGCACTGCATCCCGATCGATCCGTTCTATCTGACCTGGAAAGCGCGTGAGTATGGTTTGCATACCCGTTTTATCGAGCTTTCAGGCGAGGTAAACCAAGCCATGCCCGAGTATGTGCTCGGCAAGCTGATGGATGGCCTGAATGATCGCGGGCAGGCCCTAAAAGGCAGCCGCGTCCTGGTATTGGGCATCGCCTACAAGAAGAACGTAGATGACATGCGCGAATCTCCCTCAGTAGAGATCATGGAGCTTATACAAGCAAAAGGTGGCATCGTTGCCTATAGCGACCCGCACGTGCCTTCGTTCCCCGAGATGCGCGAGCATCATTTTGATCTGAGCAGCGAGGCTCTGACTGCCGAGAATATCGCCAGCTTCGATGCCGTGGTCCTGGCCACCGATCATGAACGTTTCGATTACGAGCTGATCAAGGCTAATGCGCGCCTGATCGTCGATACTCGTGGCAAGTATCGCGCTCCGCACCCGAACGTCATCAAGGCCTGATCCTGCTTTGCGGGCTGGGATGCCCAGAATGTATGCCGGCCCGTTAGCCCCTTTGCGAGACACAAACATGAAAAAATTCGCCCTGGTCGGTGCGGCCGGCTATATCGCTCCACGGCACATGCGCGCCATCAAGGACACCGGCAACCAGCTGGTCTGTGCTTATGACATCAACGACTCGGTCGGTATCATCGACAGCATCTCGCCACAAAGTGAGTTCTTCACCGAGTTCGAGCGGTTCCACGATTACGCATCGCGCCTCAAGCGTGACCCGTCGACTGCGCTCGACTACGTCTCGATCTGCTCACCGAACTATCTGCATCATCCTCACATCACCGCCGGCCTGCGTCTTGGCTGTGATGTGATCTGTGAAAAGCCGTTGGTACCGACCACCGAGCTGCTCGATGACCTTTCCCTGGTGGAGCGCGAAACCGGCAAACGTCTCTACAACATTCTGCAGCTTAGGCATCACCAGGCCATCATCGATCTGAAGACGCGCGTGGGCACTGGCGACAAAGCGCGCAAGCACGAAGTCGAACTGACCTATATCACCAGTCGCGGCAAGTGGTACATGGAGAGCTGGAAGGGCGACCCGCGCAAATCCTTTGGTGTCGCCACGAACATCGGTGTGCATTTCTTCGACATGCTGCATTTCATCTTCGGCGCGCTGCAGCGCAACGTGGTGCACTACGTCGATAACTACAAGGCTACCGGTTACCTGGAGTACGAAAATGCTCGCGTTCGCTGGTTCCTCTCCATTGATGCGAACGACCTGCCTGATGCGGTAAAGGGCAAGAAGCCGACTTACCGGTCCATCACCTGCGATGGTGTCGAGATCGAGTTTTCTGAGGGCTTCACGGATCTGCACACCGTCAGCTACCAAGCCATTCTCAATAGCGATGGATATGGAATCGAGGAAGCTCGCCACTGCGTGGAAACCGTTGAGACCATCCGCACCCTGGACGCTACTCGTGCTCAGAACGGTGAAGATCACCCGTTCCTTGCGCGCCTGCTGGGTTGAGCCTATGAGCCACTACCAGCATCCCAGCGCCATCGTCGATGAAGGTGCACAGATCGGCGAAGGTTCGCGCATCTGGCATTTCGTCCACGTATGCGCCGGCGCACGGATCGGCAGAGGTGTATCCCTGGGGCAAAACGTATTCGTCGGCAACAAGGTGCTGATCGGCGACCACTGCAAGATCCAGAATAATGTCTCGGTGTATGACAACGTCACACTCGAGGAAGGCGTCTTCTGCGGTCCGAGTATGGTTTTCACCAACGTCTACAACCCGCGTTCGCTGATCGAGCGCAAGAGCGAATATCGCGACACCTTGGTGAAGAAGGGCGCCACGCTAGGTGCAAACTGCACCATTGTCTGTGGCGTCACCATCGGGGAGTTCGCCTTCATTGGTGCAGGCGCGGTCGTCAACAAGGACGTGCCGGCCTATGCGCTGATGGTTGGGGTTCCGGCTCGGCATATAGGCTGGATGAGCGAGCATGGCGAGCAGCTGGATCTGCCGCTTACGGGGGAGGGGAGTGCGCCATGCATTCACTCCGGGGAGTGCTATGTGCTCGAGGGCGGCATTCTGAGAAAGGAGCAAGCGCAGTGATCGAATTCATCGATCTCAAGACGCAGCAGGCGCTGATCAAAGACAAGATCGATGCCAACATCCAGCGGGTGCTGGCCCACGGTCAGTACATTCTCGGCCCAGAAGTGGCCGAGCTAGAGGAAAAGCTGGCGGCCTTCGTGGGCGCCAAGTACTGCATCAGCGTGGCCAACGGCACCGATGCGTTGCAAATTGCGCAGATGGCGCTGGGCATCGGTCCGGGCGATGAAGTGATCACCCCGGGTTTCACCTATATCGCGACTGCAGAAACCGTCGCTCTGTTAGGGGCCAAGCCGGTGTACGTGGATGTCGATCCACGCACCTACAACCTTGATCCGCAGTTGCTCGAGGCGGCTATCACACCGCGTACCAAGGCGATCATCCCTGTTTCGCTGTATGGCCAATGTGCCGACTTCGATGCGATCAATGCCATTGCTGCCAGATACGGTATCCCGGTGATCGAAGATGCCGCGCAGAGTTTCGGAGCTACCTACAAAGGCAAGCGCTCCTGCAACCTGACGACTATTGCATGCACCAGCTTTTTCCCGAGCAAACCCCTCGGTTGCTATGGCGATGGCGGGGCGATTTTCACTAACGATGACGAGTTGGCCAAGGTAATGCGGCAGATCGCTCGTCATGGGCAGGATCGCCGCTATCACCACATCCGCGTTGGCGTTAACAGCCGTCTTGACACCGTGCAGGCAGCCATCCTGCTGCCCAAGCTGGATATCTTTTCGCGCGAGCTGGAGCTGCGTGAGCAAGTTGCTCGGCGTTATGCCTGTCTGTTGGGTGCTGCTGGTATAGCCGCCCCTTTTATTGAAGATCACAACCGTAGCGCTTGGGCTCAGTACACCGTGCAGGTCGAGGCGCGTGACAAGGTACAGGAGCACTTCAAAGCAGCAGGTGTACCCACGGCCGTGCATTACCCCATTCCACTCAATCGTCAGCCTGCCGTGCATGATGACACCGCCTCGTTGCCTGTCGGTGATTCAATCGCCGAGCGAGTGATGAGTTTGCCGATGCACCCCTATTTGCAGGAAAGCAGCCTGTCAGTGATCGTAGAAACCCTGACGAGGGGGATTCAGTGATTCTCTCATCGCTGCGGGCCGTGTGACTGGCATGCCGAGTGACGCTTCGCTGGTTATTGGGGTAGTGTCCGCCGTGGTGCTTCTGATGGCGTTAACTCGTATCGCCCCTGATTTGATCCTGATGGCAGCACTGGCGGCCCTTATGCTTTGCGGCATCCTCACCGCAGAGGAGGCATTGACCGGCTTTGCCAATACAGGAGTCATGACGATTGCTGCGTTATACGTGGTCTCGGCTGGCTTGCGGGAAACAGGTGCAATCCGTTTAGGCGCGTCGTTACTGGGGATGCCTAAAACCTCACGCGATGCTCAACTTAGGCTGATGGCACCGGTTTCATTGCTAAGCGCGTTTCTCAACAACACCGCTGTAGTGTCAATGTTCATTCCTGCGGTGCAGGAATGGTGTCAGCGCCTGAAAATGTCGCCGTCTAAATTACTGCTGCCTCTGAGCTACACAGCAATGCTTGGTGGCACCTGCACCTTGATCGGCACCAGCACCAACCTGGTGGTGGATGGCCTGCTGCAGAAACAGTATGGGATATCCTTATCGCTTTTCGAGTTGGCTTGGGTAGGTATTCCGATACTTCTGGTCGGTAGTGTCTACTTGATGCTGTTTGCCGACAAGCTACTGCCTGTGCGGGTTGGCCCCATCGAACAACTCGAGCAGGCACGTGAGTACTGTGTCGCCGTGCGCATTCCCTCACAAAGTCCGCTTATCGGCAAGACCGTCGCCGAGGCGGGGCTGCGCAATCTTGCCTATGCCTACTTGGCGGAAATCGAGCGTGCGGAGCGGCTGTTGACGGCGGTATCGCCCGATACTTTGCTGTTGGAAAACGACTGCCTGTTTTTCATTGGTGCTCCAGAGTGTGCTCTGGAGCTTCGTAATATCCGTGGATTGACGCCAGCTGCTGGAAACGTAGGCAAGCTGGATATCGCTAGCCATCAGCGATGCTTGATCGAGGTCGTACTAGGGCCCGATTTTCCAGGGTTGGGCCAGACCATCAGAGAGTGCCAGTTCCGCACGCGCTACCAGGCGGTCATCCTTTCTGTCGGGAGGCAAGGACAGCGGCTGCCTGGCAAGCTTGGCGACATAGTGCTTAAAGTGGGAGACACCTTGTTGGTAGAGGCGAGCAAGGTGTTTGTCGAGCAGTACAGGTGTCGTCGCGACTTCCTGCTTGTCAGCGCATTGAACGATTCCACGCCTGTTGACTACAGTAAGTCGCCACGAGCGATTGCAATACTCGTGTGTATGGTCGTGCTAAGTGCCAGTGAGGTTTTGAGCATACTCGAAGCGGCTCTGCTGGCGGCTGGGGCGATGATAGCCACTCGGTGCGTCACTGCCAGCCATGCCCGGCGCTCTGTAGATCTCAGCGTATTGGTCGTCATCGCTGCTTCCTTTGCGCTCGGTACTGCCATGCTCAGGACGGGGGCGGCGGGGGCCATTGTCGATTCTTTGATCGGTGATGGTGCGCTGAGCTCCTGGCTACTGTTGGCATTGATATATCTGCTCACGACGGCATTTACCGAGGTCATTTCAAACAACGCAGCAGCAGTATTGATGTTTCCCATTGCATCCGCAGTGGCGGAGCAGCAGGGGCTCAATGTCCTACCTTTTGCGCTTGCCATAATGTTCGCGGCGTCGGCAAGCTTCATGACCCCGCTGGGTTATCAGACCAATCTCATGGTTTACGGGCCTGGTGGCTATCACGCCAGGGACTATCTGCGAGTTGGCCTGCCTTTGAATATAGTGGTCGGAATGACGGCGGTTTGGCTGATCCCCGTTGTTTGGCCATTTTGAATAGCGGGAACTACCTGATCAATGAGCATATAGATATGAATCCCTACGAGTACAAAAAGAATGACAGTCAGGCAGAAGTCGTGTGGAACCACACCACTGTCACACCAGCTATGCGTTCGGCCATCAAGCAGCAAAAGCCTATGTGCATCTGGTTCACCGGATTATCGGGTTCGGGAAAGTCCACTCTTGCTAATGCGCTGGAGGCAGAGCTGAATCGTCAAGGCCTGCATACTATGTTGCTCGATGGCGATAATGTGCGGCATGGCCTATGCAAAGACTTAGGTATGACCGAGGCGGACCGCAGCGAGAATATCCGTCGAGTAGCCGAGGTCGCCAAATTGATGGTGGAGGCTGGTGTTATCGTTATTACCGCATTTATTTCGCCATTTAGAGAAGGGCGAGCACAGGCGCGAGCATTATTTAATGAAGGGCAATTCGTGGAGGTATTTGTTGACGCTTCTTTGGATGTTTGTGAGCGGAGAGATCCTAAAGGCTTATATAAAAAAGCGCGAGAGGGACTGATAAAGGACTTTACCGGTGTGAGTAGTCCGTATGAAGAGCCGCTATCTGTAGAAATATCTGTAAAGACGGATGGCTCTTTGATCATGGATAATGTTGCGCATATAGTTAATTTTGTTAAGTTTTCTTGAGTGTTTAAGTGGATGAGAAGGCTGCGCGGTTCTAGTCGGAGTGTGCTGACCTTGCTTGCTGGTTCTGCAGCAGCGCAAATAATCCCGATTTCCGTTAGTCCGATTTTGACACGAATTTATACGCCTGCAGAGTTCGGTGTATTGTCCCTTTTTGTTGCTATATCCAGTGTGCTGGGAGTTGTTGCCTGTGCTCGATACGAGCAGGCGATTATGCTGCCAGAGAAAGAATCTGATGCTATAGCTGTCGCCGCTTTGGCATTGTCATTGGCGACGCTTTTTTCTTGCTTTTTGTTCGTGTTTTTTTTCTTTTTCGGCGGGTGGTTGAACTCTCTCTGGGAGCAAGGACTGCAGGAATGGCTGTACTTAATTCCTTTAGTTGTCTGGTTTTTTGCTGTATTCAGTTTGTTGACGACCTTTCATTCTAGGCGAAAACAGTATCGTGATATAGCATTGGCTAACGTCAGTAAGTCGGTCATGGTTTCTGGCTTGCAGGTGTGTCTGGGCTTTTTGAAGTTCGGTACTTCAGGGTTGCTGATTGGTCATGTCGCAGGTGCAGTGTTAGGAAGCTGTAAGATGTTGCGTTCTCTTTTGCGAGAGCCTGATCTAATTAGGAGCTTTGATTTTGGCTTGCTTTGCTCTCAGGCAGCCAAGTATAAGGACTTTCCAAAATACTCCCTGTGGGGGGCGTTGGCCAATGCACTTTCCGTTAGCTTTGTCGGCGTATTGATTTCGGTGTGCTATTCCATTACTGCTCTAGGGATTTATGCATTAGTTCAGCGTATTCTGGGTGGGCCTATTTCTCTTGTTAGTGGTTCATTTGGGCAGGTTTTTTATCAGAAAGCCTCTGTTGAGCTGCGCGAGACTGGAGGCGTCTATTTTTCTTTTGTTGCTGCCTTGAAGAGGCTTGTGGCTATTTCTTTTATACCATTTATTGTATTATTTTTTATTATAGAAGACCTGGTTATGTTCGTATTTGGGGATGGCTGGCTTGAGGCTGGTCATTATGCTCAAATACTTGTTCCTGTTTTTGCTGTGCGATTTGTTGTGTCTCCATTGTCTCTCGTTAATCAGGTTTTGCAGAATAATAGAGTGGGCATGTGCTGGCAGCTTGTGCTACTTCTGGGTACGGCTATGTCTATAACGGTATCTAGCGTACTTGGGTTGACGATTGAAAGCGGACTCATGGTGTTGTCGCTTTTTTCGACAATATGGTATTTGGTATTGCTTTTCTGGATTTTTCCACGAAAACCTGAAGCGGTGAGCTGATTTGAAAAAGACTAGAGTTGATGGAGTAGAGGTTAGCTATAGTGGTGATTGGATTGATGTTTTTGAGTCAAGGCAGCATTTTTCTTGGTATTGGCGGCAGGCAAAAATGGTCTACGATTTTTGCCAGAAAGAAGAATCTCTTCTCGAACTAGGAAAAGGAACAGGTTGTCTTTCAGATATTCTGCGAGGTAAGGGGTGGAATATCAGAACCTTGGATATAGATGAGGACAAGAAGCCAGATTTTTGTTGTGATGCATATTCATTTGATTATTTGTCTGTAAGCCCGGATGTGTTGTTGGCTTTTGAGATATTTGAGCATTTACCTTTCGAAACCTTTGTTAAGGTTATTTCAAAAATTTCTGTGTCAGGTGTTAGGAAGATAATTTTCTCTGTGCCTTGGTGTGAGCGTCAATTGTTTGGTCTTTCTTTAAAGTTTCCGTATTTTACTAGGTGGGATTTTTACGTACCATTGAACGGGCGTAAAATTCTTGAACCCAACCATTTTTGGGAGCTTTCTACGAGAGATCAGGGGCCATTGAAAAAATTGAATTCTTTGAAAGAGATTTTTTCTAATAATGGGTTTTCTCTTTCCGAAGTTGCCAAGGAAGGGCGTATACAGTTTTTTTGTGCCGTAAAAGGAACTGATGGCAGAGTTTGACTAGGCTTTGTCTGTATTCTTGTTTTTCTGAGGGTTTTGTGGTGGGGAAAGGATTTTCACGGGTTTTTCATTATGCGCAGTTTATTCTGTTTTTTTGTATTTCTCCTTTTTTGCGCTTTTTTGGAAGGGTTGTTTTTTGGGGGGAGAAAGGCGGCCGAAAAGACCCTATATTCATAGTGGGTGCGCCAAGGACTGGGTCTACAATTTTTTACCAGGCGCTGACTAATTATTATAATGTTTTATATTTTGACAATGTGGTCTCGCGTTGGTATCGAACCATCCTCTTTGGTTTTTGGCTATCGTCTAGAAAGTATGGTATGCAACCTCATCATAGCTTTTCCTCTGAGCATGGAGTGACAAAGGGAGGACACTCCCCAAGCGAGTGCGGAGAGTTCTGGTACAGGTGGTTGCCTAAAGATCGTCATTTCGTCGAGAAGGCTGATCCTGTTATGGCTGCCAGTATCGCGAAAGAAATTAATCAAGTTTCTGCTCGATTTGGGTTGCCTTTAGTGTTTAAGAATTTAAATGCAGGGCAGAGACTTCGACTAATTATTAAAGCATTTCCGGATGCTCGTATCGTCTTCATCAGGCGAGATCCGAGATTTGTTCTCCGTTCGATCCTTAAGGCAAGGCAGAAAGTTGGTGTGACTGAAGGACAGTGGTGGAGTGTTCGTCCTCCTCATTTCGACCGTTACCTTGGTTTATCTGAGATTCAGATGTGTGCGGCGCAAGTGTTTTATGTTGAAAGGCAAATCATCGAGGATCTGAAGCTTTTCCCTAGTGCAAATGTACACGTGGTAAATTACAACGATCTTTCAAGTGGCTTGCTAATGGCTATAGGTGCAGAGCTAAGTCTTACCAAGCGTCCTGGCGGTTCTTTACCCATTTTTACTCAGGATTCGGAGGAAAGTGTTCCTGCTCATGAAATGGACGCGCTTTCTCAGGCTATTGCTTGCTACCCTTTTTCAGAGTTGCACTATGAGAAATAGATATGTTGAGTTGAGCGAGCTAGAAGCTTCTATCCCGCTTTTTTCTCGGCCTTGGTGGCTTGATGCAGTTGCAGGGGAACGGAGTTGGGACGTAGTGCTGGTGGAGCGTGATGGAGTGTTACACGCTAGTATGCCTTTTGTATTTACGCACCGCTATGGCCACAGATTTATTAGCCAGCCAATCTTGACACAGCACCTTGGCCCCTGGTTGCGTGCCGGTGGAGCCAAATATGCCAAGGAGCTGGCAAGACAAAAAGACTTGTGTGAAGAATTGATCAGGCAGTTGCCTAGATACGACCACTTTTTTCAGAATTTTCATCATCAACAAACTAATTGGCTGCCTTTTTTTTGGCAAGGTTTTAAACAGACAACTCGCTATACTTATGTTCTTCCGGATTTGAGTGACGAGAAAAAAATCTGGGACGGCTTTCAAGCAAATATTCGAACGGATATTAAAAAGGCGTCTAATCGTTTTGGGGTGAAAGTTCGTGCGGGTTTGTGTATTCGTGAGTTCTTTGCCTTGAATAGTCTGGTATTTAAGCGGCAGGGCATGGCGATGCCTTATGATCTGGCTCAGATAGAACGCTTGGATCAGGCCTGTGCTAAAAGAGGATGCCGTCGCATCTTTATCGCGGAAGATGCTGAGGGTAGGCCGCACGCTGCTGTCTATGTGGTCTGGGATGAGAAAAGTGCGTACTACCTTATGGGAGGCGGAGACCCTGAACTAAGGAATAGTGGTGCTACCAGTCTTTGCATGTGGGAAGCGGTACGCTTTGCTGCCACAGTGACCCAGCGATTTGACCTCGAGGGTTCGATGCTGGAGCCGGTTGAGCGATTTTTCCGAGGTTTTGGAGCCGTTCAGGTTCCCTATTCGTCTTTGAGTAGAACACCCTCTCGTCTTCTTCAGTGCGTACAGTTCGCACGAACATTGATCAAATCATGAGTGCGGCAAAGACGTGGGTCAGTGACGCTTGTTTGTTATGGCTTGTTGAACTGCTGCGCGAGCGCTTTGGCGTAGTCTTCAGCCTCATTCGGCAAGAGGCCTTCATTGTTATTTCCTGTGCCCCTTTTCCTGGCCATGTTCGGATTCGTATTAACCCCAGCTTTGCTGGGCGCGAGCTGGATGGATGCGCGCATTGGGAAGCATTGGCGGAGGGCTGGCAATTGCCGCTGGGCTCGACTTTGCCCGCGCCTGGCTTAGGGCAGATACAAGGAGCTTTGATCTGCGAAACCCATAACGGCTACGACATTGACTATGACCTGCTCGGCTTGACCTATTGGATGCTGTCGCGGCGAGAAGAGGTCGACGCGACACAGCAGGACGAAATTGACCGTTTTCCTGCCCATGCATCGCATGCGCAGCGCCATGGTTATCTGCAGCGACCCATCGTGGATGAGTGGTTGCTCGTGTTGCGCGAGGTCTTTAGTCGTCTTTGGCCTGATTTATCGCTTGCACAACCTTCTTTCGCCATGCGTGTATCGCATGATGTCGATGTGCCCAGCGTCTATGGGTTTGCCAGCTTGCCTAGACTGCTACGTCATGCTGCCGCAAACCTACTGAAACGGAGGGATTGGCGTGGTGCACTAATGGCCCCATGGATTCGCATGCGAACGCGCAACGAGTTATTACGCAATGATCCGATGAATACGTTCGACTGGCTCATGGATTTGTCGGATCAGCATGGGTTGGTCAGCGCCTTTTATTTCATCTGTGGTCGTACGGACGCTCTCAGGGATGCAGATTACGAGCCTGAGCATCCTGCAATCCGTGCCTTGTTGCGGCATATACATCAGCGTGGACATGAGGTCGGCTTGCACCCTAGTTTCAACAGTTACCTTCAGCCGCGGCAAATTGCTTTTGAGGCTCAGCGCTTGCGTCAGGTTTGTGCGCAGGAGGGTGTCCATCAAGATGCTTGGGGCGGGCGCATGCACTATCTGCGCTGGCGTCAGCCCATCACATTGCAAGCCTGGCAGGAGGCTGCAATGGCTTATGACAGTACATTAGGCTATGCCGAGGCTCCTGGTTTTCGCTGTGGTACTTGCTTCGAATATCCGGCTTTTGACCCGGTTGCCGAGCAAATGTTAGACGTGCGTATCCGTCCACTTGTGGCCATGGAGATATCTGTGATGGCTTCTCAGTATCTGGGGCTTGGGACTGGAACGGCGGCGTTGGAGTGTTTTCTGGAGCTGAAGCGAGCGTGTCGAGCAGTGGGGGGCGTGTTCACTCTGTTGTGGCATAACTCGAATCTTTGCACAGCAGGGGAGCGGAATTTATATGCGGCAGTGCTTGAGCAGAATTAAAAGACTGCTGTTTTGGGAATGGCGATACTTATGAAAATTTCTGTATTGATGGCGGTTTATAATGAATCCCGCTATATCGAGGCTGCCGTCACAAGTGTTATCGAGCAAGTTCTGGGGGCGCAACTGGAGTTGGTCTGTGTAGATGATTTTTCCACGGACGACACATGGTTCATGCTTGAGGAGCTGGCAGCCCGTTACCCCCAGGTAAAGGCGGTGCGTAATCAAACTAAGGGTAAGTGCGCAGCTTTTAGTTTGGCCTTTGAATACTCCAGCGGAGATCTGGTGCTGCTATTGGCTGGCGATGACCTTTTGCCTGCCGGCGCCCTACAAGCGCGCATTTCTCCGTGGCTCGATAGCTCATCTGCTGCTGATGTGGAGCTGGTTTCTGCTTGCAAGTACAAGACGTTTTCGACCAATAAGCTACTGGATGGCATGGTCATGCCTAAGCTGGGTGGGAAGGGCGCACTATCGGGCGGAACTGTGGTGTTTTCACGTGATTTGGCCCGGCGTATGTTTCCAATTCCCGCCGGTTTGATCAGTGAAGATCTCTGGCTGCGTTGCCATTTTGAGTACCTGGATGCTGTACAAATTGTAGATATACCTACTATCGGTTTGCTGTACCGCCTTCATGAAAACAACTCTTTACGGCGCGACGTGGACTTCGCTACGAAGGATCAGGATATCCGTCGCCGTTCAGTGGTTTACGGCATGTTCCTCACCGCGTATCGCTGCTCATTGAGTGCATCTGCCCGTGAAGCTTTGGAAAACCTTGTGGCCTTGGAAATTCTTCGGGCGAAGGGGTGTAGCTTGAGTATTCTGTTCTTTAGAGGGATCAGTTTGCTGGAAAGGGCGCGCGCTTTGGTTTATTCAAAGTCCTTTCTGTATTGGTTTCACAAGAAGTTGATCCGTCTAACTACGGGGTTTTCACGATGAGTAGCGGGGAGCCTCACCTGCATAAGTTTTCATTAGCGCAGAAACGTATAGCGAGGGTTTCTACTGTAGCTTTTTTCGTCGAGACTCAGCTCAAGGCTCAGCTTGAAGATATTTCCCGCTCAGGTGCAGCATTGACTGTCGTCGCCAGCGAGCCAGGGTTGACATTCGATGTGCCAGGCATGCAGTACGTTTCTATTGATATCCCGCGCAAGATCCATCCATGGCGCGATCTGGTTGCGCTATGGCGCCTGTGGCGTTTATTTCGGCGTGAGCGTTTCGATATTGTTCATTCTACGACTCCCAAGGCGGGTTTGCTCTGTAGCATTGCGGCAGCCATAGCTGGTGTGCCCGTGCGTTTGCATACCTTCACCGGCCAGCCGTGGGTCGGGTTGAGCGGTATCAAGCATTGGCTCTCGAAGGCGAGTGACTGGCTGATTGCCAAGCTCAATACCTATTGCTATGCCGATAGTCCAAGTCAGTGTCGTTTCATTATCGAGAGCGGCGTTGCGTGTGAGTCATGTATTGGAGTAATTGGGCACGGGTCGCTGGCAGGGATTGATCTCAGCCGTTTCGACGCTCAGCGGTTCGATGCCATGGAGCGTGCCGCGCTGCGCCAGGCGCTAAAGATCTCCGAGGATGCCGCAGTGTTGCTGTTTGTTGGGCGTTTCACGTCGGACAAGGGCATTGCCGAACTGTTGGCCGGCTACGAGCAACTGGTGAGGCGAGGCATCGTCGCTAATTTGGTGCTACTAGGACCACTTGAGGTCGATCATGAGGTCTTTCTGAGAGAGTTATCGCCGCAGGCGCTTGCAGGTGTCAGGCTGGCTGGTTTTTCTCCAGAGCCGGAGCGCTATATGGCGATAGCTGATCTGCTGGTATTGCCCAGTTATCGTGAGGGGTTCGGCACCGTTGTGCTGGAGGCAGCTGCGATGGGGGTGCCGGCAATTGGCACTGAGATCTATGGGTTGAGCGATGCAATTGAGCATGGACGTACTGGTTTGCTAGTGCCTGTTCGTGACTCTGATGCTTTGGCCGTGGCGATGGAGTCTTTGTTGCGTGACACTGACAGGCGTAAGGAAATGGGGGCGGCGGCTCGGCAGCGAGTCCGGGATCATTTCGCTTCCGCAGTGATGAGTGATCTGTTGATCGAACAGTACATCCACTGGCTTGATAAACAGCATGTAAGTAAGGACGTTGAGCGGTGAGCCAGGCTGTTTTAGTCACCGGTGCCTCGGGGTTTGTCGGGAGCGCTCTGGTTGAAAGATTGTCGTGCGATACACGTTTTCAAGTGCATGCGGCAGCGCGCAAGGGACTGGTGCTAGGGGGCACCGTTCAGGGCTTCAGAGCGCCTGACCTGGGGGCTAGCGCTGACTGGCATGACGCTTTGTTGGGGATGGGGGCAGTGATTCACTGCGCCGCCCGCGTTCATGTGATGAATGAGCAGGCCGACGACCCACTGACCGAGTTTCGCCGCGTCAATGTCGAGGGTACCTTGCATCTGGCTCGTCAGGCCGTCGCGGCTGGCGTACGGCGTTTCATTTTCGTCAGCTCGATCAAGGTCAATGGCGAACAAACCTCGCCAGGCGAGGCTTTTCGCGCCGATGACGAGTCGCGGGCCAGTGACCCTTACGGTATATCCAAGCGCGAGGCCGAAAACGGGTTGCTAGCACTGGCCGCGGAAACAGGGCTGGAGGTGGTCATTGTTCGGCCACCATTGATTTACGGGCCAGGAGTCAAGGCTAATTTCCTCAGCATGCTGAGTTGGCTGAACAAAGGGGTTCCGCTGCCATTCGGAGTGATCGACAATCGCCGCAGCCTGGTGGCGCTGGATAATCTGGTCGATCTCCTGGCCCTCTGTCTTACCCATCCCGCAGCTGCCGGTCAGCGCTTTCTGGTGAGCGACGGGGAGGATCTGTCGACCACCGAGCTCCTGCGTCGGCTGGGCCAGGCGCTGGGACGTCCTGCGCGTTTGTTGCCGGTGCCGCAGGGTTGGATCGAGGGCGGCGCTTCACTGGTCGGCCGCAAGGATCTTAGCCAGCGTCTCTGTGGTTCTTTACAGGTGAATATCGATAAGACTCGAAAGCTGCTGGGCTGGGCCCCGCCGGTTTCGGTCGATCAGTCGTTGGCCAAAACGGCTGCGTATTTTCTGGAAAGCTCAAGATCATGACGCTTCTGCCTCTTGTCGTTTTGCTGGCAGTGCTGGCCTCTGTATTGACAGCATTGCTGCGCCGGTACGCCCTGGCACGCAGCTTGATGGATGTGCCGAACGAGCGTAGCTCGCACAGCATCCCTACGCCGCGAGGCGGTGGTGTGGCGATTGTATTGGTCTACATGCTGGGGCTGTTCGTCGCGCGTGAGTCTGGCCTGGAGGTTGCCGACGATGTGTTCTGGGCCTTGGTCGGTGCAGGTGGGGGCACGGCATTGCTGGGCTTTCTCGACGATCATGGACATATCGCCGCGCGCTGGCGTCTGCTAGGTCACTTCGCTGCTGCCATCTGGGTGCTCTATTGGTTGGGCGGGCTGCCGCCGTTTACCCTGTTGGGCAGTGAATGGCAACTCGGCTGGGTTGGCCATGTATTGGCGGCGTTCTACCTTGTATGGATGCTCAACCTCTATAACTTCATGGACGGTATCGACGGTATCGCCAGTTGCGAGGCGATCTGTGTCTGCCTGTCTGCTGCTTTGCTGTGTCTTGTATTGGGTATTGACGGCGGGAGTCTTGTGTTGTCGTTGCTGCTGGCGGCCGCAGTGTTTGGTTTCTTGATGTGGAATTTCCCGCCGGCAAAGATCTTCATGGGGGATGCCGGCAGTGGTTTCCTCGGGCTGGTACTGGGTGCTTTGTCCTTGCAGGCCGGGTGGGTGAGTCCCGAATTGCTCTGGGGTTGGTTGATCCTGCTTGGGGTCTTTATCGTCGATGCCACCTATACGTTGGCGCGGCGCTTGCTTAGAGGCGAACGTATATACGAGGCTCATCGTAGCCACGCTTATCAGTTCGCCTCACGTCGCTATCGTCGGCATCTACCGGTGACATTGGCGGTGGTTGCGATCAATCTCTTGTGGTTGTTGCCAATCGCTGTGCTGGTAGTCGCTGGTTGGGTGGATGGTGCCCTTGGGCTTTTGCTTGCCTATGGCCCTTTGGGCGTGCTCGCCTGGCGCTTTCGCGCCGGCATGCCCGAGCGTTGAGTTGTTGTGGGCCAGTTGGGGCGTAGAATGATGGATGGTTTAGGACTTTTTTGATGGATGGTTTGCGTCAGTTTCTAGTCGGGTTGCCAAGGCGCCAGAAGCGTCTATTGCAGTTGTTGGCCGACACATTTTTGATTTGGTTGGCTCTTTGGTTTTCCTTCGCTGTGCGGTTGGGGGATTTTGGGGCAGCAAAGCCTTTTGATGGGCACGGTTGGCTGTTTTTAGTTGCACCTGCTATTGCCTTGCCGATATTCATTCGTCTGGGCATGTATCGGGCTGTGATGCGCTACGTAGGCAACGATGCGCTTATGACGATAGCCAAGGCAGTGACCTTGTCTGCATTGGTGCTATCTCTGGCTGTTTATTGGTATCGCGGGCCGACGGCTCTCGTTCCGAGGTCCATGGTTTTTAATTATTGGTGGCTGAGCCTGCTGCTGTTGGGCGGTTTGCGCTTGACCATGCGCCAGTTCTTTATAGGTGATTGGTTCGAGCCGATTGCTCGCCGTCGCGATATCGAGTCAGGCACCTCTAAGGTCGCGATATATGGAGCCGGGGCGGCTGGTAATCAGCTGGTAGCAGCTTTACGTTTGGGTAAAGCAATGCGTCCAGCCGCATTCATCGATGATGATTCCGGTATTGCTACTCGCACGATTGCGGGGCTGCGTGTCTACTCGCCCAAGCATATTCAGCAGATGATCGATGAAACGGGTGTGACAGAGGTTTTGCTGGCAATGCCCTCAATTCCCCGTGCGCGTAGGCGGGAGATACTCGAGGCGTTGGAGCCTTATGCGCTGCATGTGCGCAGCATCCCCGGATTTATGGATCTCGCTAGTGGGCGGGTAAAGGTCGAAGACCTTCAGGAGGTCGATATCGCCGATCTTTTAGGTCGCGATGCTGTGCCTCCTCGGCAAGATTTGTTCGAGCGCTGCATCAAAAGTCAGGTAGTTTTGGTCACTGGTGCTGGTGGCTCTATCGGTTCGGAGCTGTGCCGGCAGATTCTCGCTAGCGGCGCGCGAACCCTGCTGCTTTTCGAGCACAGCGAGTTCAATCTCTACAGTATCCATGGTGAATTGCAGCAGCGAATCGAGCGAGAGTCGCTGCCGATCAAGTTGGTGCCGATTCTCGGGTCTATCCGTAACTTCGAGCGTTTGTTCGATATTCTGCAGACTTGGCGTGTAAACACCGTTTATCACGCTGCAGCGTACAAGCATGTGCCGATGGTTGAGCATAACGTCGCTGAGGGGGTACTCAATAATCTGGTTGGTACACTCAATGCTGCACAGGCGTCGATCAAGGCGGGTGTCGCCAATTTTGTTCTGATTTCTACCGACAAAGCGGTGCGGCCTACCAATGTGATGGGCAGCACCAAGCGTTTGGCTGAGATGGTGCTGCAGGCGCTGAGTCGTGAGTCTGCGCCAGTGTTGTTCGGTGATGATTCAGGCGTTCATCACGTCAACAAGACCCGTTTCACCATGGTGCGTTTTGGCAATGTGCTGGGCTCTTCCGGGTCTGTGATTCCGTTGTTCAGGGAGCAGATCAAGCAGGGTGGGCCAGTGACGGTGACGCATCCGAACATCACCCGCTATTTCATGACGATCCCTGAGGCGGCGCAACTCGTCATTCAGGCAGGTTCGTTGGGGCAGGGTGGGGATGTGTTCGTGCTGGACATGGGCGAGCCGGTAAAGATCGCCGATCTTGCTGAGAAGATGATTCGGTTGTCCGGCCTGACTGTCCGCGATGAGCGCACTCCGCATGGCGATATCGGCGTCGAGTTCACCGGGTTGCGTCCTGGTGAGAAGCTCTATGAGGAGTTGTTGATTGGCGAGGATGTGAAGCCGACCGAGCATCCGATGATCATGCGAGCCGAAGAAGACATGTTGCCCTGGGACGAGCTCAAGGCTCGCTTGCAGGCGCTACTGGTTGCGGTCAGTGAGGATGACTACGCGCGCGTGAGAGTGCTGCTTCGTGAAACTGTCCATGGTTATGTGCCGGAAGGTGAGATCGTGGATTGGATTCATCTCAGAAACCGGGAGCGTTGAGGCTTTGATTTGACAGCAGGGAGATAGCGTCTAGGTTGATTCTAGTGGGGTTTGAAACCTCACTTGGATCTACATACGACAAAGGAATGCAATCATGCTAAGACTCCGTCTATCTTCCGTACTATTTGCTGTTCTCGCTTCCTTCTCTCTGGCTGCCGCTGCAGCTGAAACCCCAAAAACCGAAAGCGCCAAACCGGCTGCCGTGCAGTTGGCGCAGGTTGCCGTGGTCAATCTCAATACCGCCGATGCTGCAACGCTGCAGAGTGAGTTGGTGGGAATTGGTGCGACCAAGGCGCAGGCGATCGTTGCTTACCGCGAGGAGCACGGTAATTTCGCTTCGGTCGACGAGTTGCTGGAGGTGAAGGGGATCGGTGAAGCGACGCTGGAAAAGAATCGCGACAAGTTGAGTGTTAACTAACGCCTGGCGGCGTTTCTGTCTAGGCCGGTCTTTGACCGGCCTTTTTGTTTTTAGGGGCGCGTATCTTATCGGAGCTGCGCCTTGGCTCTCGAATGCAGCCGGTGCGCATGGCGCACCCTACGAAGAGAGCTCGATGTCGTTACTAGGTGAGGGCTCTGGACTCGACAGCGCAGCTGAACGCGCTTTAGCGCGGCTCCGGAGGGGGGAGCGAAGCGAATAACCTGGGACATGGTCCCTGGTGAGAGTCCACAGGCAATAAAAAACCCAGCATTAGTCTGGGTTTTTGAATTTGGCTCCGCGACCTGGACTCGACAGCGCAGCTGAACGCGCTTCAGCGCGGCCCCGAAGGGGTGAGCGAAGCGAATAACCTGGGACATGGTCCTTGGTGAGAGTCCGCAGGCAATAAAAAACTCAGCGGTTAGGCTGGGTTCTTGAATTTGGCTCCGCGACCTGGACTCGACAGCGCAGCTGAACGCGCTTCAGCGCGGCCCCGGAGGGGTGAGCGAAGCGAATAACCTGGGACATGGTCCCTGGTGAGAGTCCTCAGGCAATAAAAAACCCAGCGCTGGGCTGGGTTCTTGAATTTGGCTCCGCGACCTGGACTCGAACCAGGGACCCAATGATTAACAGTCATTTGCTCTACCGACTGAGCTATCGCGGAACAACGGCGCGTATGTTACTGATTAAA